>ENA-OPVK01001232-OPVK01001232.1-human-gut-metagenome-genome-assembly--contig:-NODE-1232-length-15845-cov-3.796833_pt1 | contig 15845 bp, 18 predicted proteins | sample MGYA00241495_ERZ501982 | MGnify/ENA primary metagenome ERZ501982 (study PRJEB25962, sample SAMEA2042002) | human gut metagenome | biome: human gut; feature: human-associated habitat; material: faeces...
AGGAAGCCGCCGTGAATGTCTAAGAGGTTGTCGCTGATTTCGTCCCAGGTGTTGGCGTAGCCCGTGTTTTCCACGCTGGATAGCGTCTCAATGTCCACATTGCCGATTTGAAACTGCTGCGCCTCGCTGACCGCCTCGTTGTGCCGCGTCAGGTACAGGCGGAACAGCCCCGCCGCCGTGCCGTCGTAATCCGCCAGCTTGTACGGGTGCAGAACGCTGTCTACGAGGTACGTTAGTTCCCCTTCGCAAGTGACAGTCTTCTGACGGTAGAAGTCGGTTTCCGTTTCCAGCACGCGCCCGCGCCAGATGATTTCGTCATCCTGCCGGACGTCAATCCGCGTCCGCATTTTGTGCAGCGCGCTGTACATCGGGTGCTCCGGCAGCAGCACGAACGTGAGCGTTCCGGCGGCGTTGCACTGCGTTTCCAGCACGGGGGACAGGACGGAAAGTTCCTCGTCCCCCGGAGAATACAGCAATGCGTCGTCCGCATAGATGGTGTACATTTACAGCCTCCCTCCTCGGTAGTCGATGGATACCGTGCCATTCCCGGCGAAGGTCAGCACGTTGTCGCCCTCGGTGATGCAAATGCCGCTGATGCGGTTGTCGCCCGCCGTCAGCGCGTACTCCTTGCCGCCGAATGTCGCCGTCATCGCGCTGCTTGCCGTGATGGTCGGGATGCACGGCCGCCTTGTGCCGGGAATCGTCAGCGTCAGCGTGCCATCCACCGGCAGCGCCTTGTAGTCGCGGATGATGCCCGTCTCAAAGTTGAAGGTGTCCCACAGCCAGTCATCCAGCGAACCCGTGATTTCCAGCTTGTACGGGTCGCAGACGGCTTTCAGGCTGATGGTGGCGGTCTTGCGGTCGCTCTCCACCGCGTTCATGGTCACGCGCCCGGTGTAGGCGTAGCCGGGGTCTTCATCGAGGATGATTTGCACCCGCTGCCCGTGCAGGGTGTCCAGTATTTCGGAATAGAGCGCGTCCCAGCGGTTCCGCGCGTCAATGACGATGAACTCCGCCGAGAAATCCCGTGTCTGATAGCCCACGCGCCCGGTCAGCGCTTCGGACAGGTCAAGCGCGCCGTCCAGCCCCGGCACATCCACATAGTTTGTGCGCACCTTCGGCGGTGCGATGGTCGGGCGCGTTTTCGGCAGCAAGCCCCAATCGCGGTAGGTGTGCTTGCCGCCCAGCGTTACCCCGTAAATCATGCGTTCCGCCCCTTTCGCAGTGCCATCCGCCCCAGACGCTTGTCCATCTTGCCCGCCGTTGCGCCGACAAGCACGCCCGTATCCAGCACAATCTGCTGCTGATTCATGCCGCTGAAGCCGTTTTGCAGGGCGGCAAGCATCTGGTCGAGCTTGCGCTCCATGCTCGCGCCCACGACCTCACCCACCGCGCTTTTGACGTACCCTTGCAGCACGCCGATGGGCGCGACGGCCTCTGCTCCGGCTTCGCCCACGAGGTGGTAGCCGCTGTGCGTGTCAAAGAGGGTGGGTTTGGAGAAGACTGCGCCGTCGGCATGGGTAAAAAAGCTCTTGATTACTTCCCAACCCGCGTTACGCATTGCGCCGCGTCCTTCGGGCGTACTGATGACTTGCTGGTAGTGGCTGTCCGGGTTAAGTGGATTCGTTTCCGGGTTCGTCAGGACTTCAACGGTCTGCTGAACCGTTTTCCATCCGACTGTCAAGCTCAGCCCCTTTGTCGCCCTGTCCCATGCGTTCTTCACTTGCTTTGCGATGTTGAACGGGTTCAGCAAGTGCCACATAATCGAAAGCGCACCCCCGATTTTTGTCTTGATCTCTCCCCACCATTTGGTGACGGCTTCTTTCGCTGCCTCTTGGTCATCGCCAGTGCCCAGCCCGAACACGATGGTCAGCAAGTTGCCGAACAGTGCCTTGACGTCTCCCCACCACTTCTCCACGGCTTCTTTCGCCGAGGTGAGCGCGTCGCCAATTGCCTTGAACGTGATTTCCAGCGCGCCGCCGACGGCGGTCTTAACATCCTCCCACCAGTCGCTGATGCTCTCCGCAACCTTGTCCCAGTCCGGCAAATCAATTCCGAAGATGCCCTTGAAAATGCCCTGAATCAGCGGATAGGCGATATTCTCCCACGCCCACTTGATGGCGTTCCCAATGTCCGAGAGAATCTGCGGTAGATTCATCACGATGGATTTCAGCCCGCTGCCGATGGCTTGTCCAAGCCCCTTGAAATCAATCTTGCCGATGAGATTCTTGAACGTCTTGACGAGCGAAGGGAAGAGTTTCTGGATTGCCCCGCCGATTTGGTTGAAAATGGTCGGAAGCTGGTCGATGATGATGCCCATCACATCCGTCAGCACGTCCGCAAGCCCGGTGATGAGCGTTGTCGCCGCTTCAATCATGGCAGGCAGCACCGAGTTGATGATGCCCGGCAATTGTGGCGCAAGCGTCGAAACGAGCGTCTGCACCGCCTGCACCATGCGTGGCGCCATCGTCTGCAAGCGCGGGACGATGTTGTCCACCGCGGTCATTACGCTGTCGGACAGATTGCCGACAAGCTGGTCAATGTCCTGATTGCCGTCCGCTAAGCCGGAGAGCAGGTTCGCCCACGCCGCCTTGACCGAGCCGATAGAGCCGGAGATGGTCGTCGAGGCTTCTTTCGCCGTCGTCCCAGCAATATTCTGGCTTTCCTGGATGACGTGGATGGCTTCGATGATGTCCGAGAAGCTGCTGATGTCGTACTTCACGCCGGAGAGCTTCGACGCATCCGCCAGCAGCCGCTCCATTTCCTTTTGTGTGCCGCCGTAGCCCAGCTTCAAGTTGTCCAAAAGGGTGTAGTTTTGCTTCGAGAACCCCTTGTAGGCGTTCTGAATATCCTCCATGCTGGTGCCGAAGGTGTTCGCGTTGTCCGCCATGTCGGTGATGGCAAGGTCGGCATACGCGGCGGCGGCGACGGTATCCTTGCCCAGGGACGAAATCAGGCTCGCGGAGAAGCTCGTCACCGTGCCCATGTACTCGTTGGCGGACAGACCCGCCGTGCGGTAGGCGTTGCGCGCGTACTCCATCACGAGGTTCTGCGCATCGTCGCCGAAGAGCTTCTTCACGCCGCCTTCCAGCTGCTCATAGCTGGCGTGGGCGCTCATGGCGCTGCTGACGAGCTTGCCCATCGCGGCTGTGCCTGCCGCAACGCCCGTGCCGATGACTTTGCCCATTTGCAGCGCCGCTTGTCCCGCCAGCTTGAAGCCCTTGCTCAGCACACCGCCAACCTTCTGCCCGGCTTTGCTGACCTTGGCAAGCGCTTTTTCTGCCCAACTCGTATCCAGCACAATAGAGCCGAACAGTTCAAAGATACTGCTCACGTCGTTTTCCTCCCTTCTCCCGGCGGTGTGAAGCCGTCGAGCAGATTCCAGCTGTGCCGGATGTCCTCTGCCGTGAAGTCCGGCGTGTCCACCGGCGCAGGGGTACGGTATTCGTGCAGAAATTCGCTGAATCCCTTGTCAAAGCACTTGTGCAGCCACACTTCCCACAGCAGCTTCTCTTCCGTCTCTTCGTTGTACATCCGCACACACTGCTGGATGAAGTCCGCCAGTTTCCCGCGCCGCAGCATCCCGGTCAGCAGCGCCATCGGGTCGCTATAGCGGCGGTAAAGCATGTCGAACAGCTTTACTTCGTCTGCCCCAAGCGCTTCATCAGCCGCGTAAAAAAATCGCGGAAATCCTCGCTTGCCATCAGGGTGAATACCGCCTCGGCGAACACGCCCATGTCCAGCGCGGCAATTTCGGCGGGCGTTTTGCCGCTCAAATCCGCCAGCAGGGTGTAGATTTCCGCCTTGCAGTCCGGCAGGCGCGCCAGCAGCTTGTCCGCAATCATCAGCGCGACGGTCACGCCGAGGCTCTCCGCGCTCTCGCTGCCCTCGCGCACCCGCTGGATGGCGGTCTTGGTCGGCATGACGCTGCGCAGGTCGTTCACGCCGATTTTGGACAGGATGCGCATCATCGTGAAGAGGTCGTCCGCGCACAGGCGGCGCATGGTTAAGGCTTCATTTTCCATCGTGATTCCTCCTTTTGATAGAAAAGGGGAGAAAAGCGCGTGGCTTCTCTCCCCAGTGTGTTGTCGTTCGCAGGGAACGCGCCTGCGGGCGTGGCAGAGGGCATTGAAAACAGACGAAGTCTGCGATCGCCCTCTGCACTCCTTCGGTTTCCCCACTAATGTTAGTAGTTTGTTATGCCGCGGATTCACGCCGTCGCCTCGACGGTCTGCGCTTACGCAGCGTAGGTGTCGTTCGGATAGTAGATGTGCCACGGCAGCGTCTCGCCGTCGCCGTCCAAACCGGCATAGCACTCGAACGTGTACGTCCCGACCGTGCCTTGCTTGCTCTTGTTGTCGTTTTCAAAGCCGGACGTGCACAGCGCATTGTCCAGAATCGCGATGATGTTGCGTCCATCCAGCGTTTTGCCGACAAAGGCGATGTTCTCCCAGTAGTCGCCCACGGCGATGTCCGCCTTGTCCTCGATGAGGTTGAAGCGCGTGTCAGTCGTCGCCTCCGCGCTCTTGCCCAGCGTCGCCGCCGTCAAGACGTCCTCCGTCAGCTCAATGAAGCTAACTTCCATCGTCGCCGTGCCGCCGGTCTTGATGGAAAGCTCCTTCGTGTTCACATACACGCCGTCCACTTCGACCTTCGTGATTTCCGGCTTAATCGACACCTTCGAGCCGCCGGACGTTGCGCCGACAAGCGAATCGGTGAAATTCCACGCCGCGCCCTCGTACTTCAGCCCCTTGTGAATCGTGCCTGCACCGAATACGATGCTCTTGGGCGTGGCGCTCGTTGCGCCGCTTCTGCCTTCCTTCATGTTTCGTCCACACTCCATTCTTTGATGTTCAGATTGATGCTGATGCGCCGTGCCGCGCCGTCAATGTCCGGCAAAAACGACGCACCCGCGAAAGAAATTGCAAGCCCTGACCCGCGATCCGTGATGCACGTCCAGCCATACGCCGGGAATCGCGCCTGAATCGCCTTTGATGCCGCCAGCAGGGCATCAAGACCCGCGCGGCTGTAGCCCAGCAGGGTCATCGTGCTGTCCGTGCGCCCATCCTCGGTGAAGCCCTCCGCGTCCACCCACTGCCCGACGAAATACGTTTCCGGCAGCGGGGCTGCGCGGTACTGCCCCAGCGCGTATGGCAAGTGCATATCCGCCATCGCCGCGCGGAGGATGGAAAGCGCCTCCTGCGTCATTTCATTTCCTCCCCAAGAATCGTTTCCGCCATGCGGATGATGGTGTTCTGTTTCGCCGCGAATGCCTTCTGGAGTGTCAGATGCGCGTCCTCGCCATTGGTGGCGACGGCAGGAAGCCCCTGACTCCTGAGGTACTGGACGGCTTCCTCCGCCTCCTGCTGGCTGTCGTACACGCGCGAGTTCTTCTCGCCCCGCGGCTGCCCCTCGATGTACACCCACCAGCCTTTGCGCCCGTCGCCGTGGATGGCGTGGCTGCCCGTGCCGAACTCGTTCCAGAATGATTCCTCCAGCGGGCTGCCAATCTGCGCGGTCATGGCGCTTTCATCGACCGAATTGCTCCATGAGCCGCGAAGCTGCGTCTTCTTCGTGGGTGTGGTGCGGATGGTCTGGCAGGTCACCTCGTGCGCCGCCTCGATGAGGAAGCGTTTTGCCGCGTCCTTCATCTGCGCGCTGACTTTCATGCTGTAATCCCGAAATTCAACCGGCATTGCTGTCGCCTCCTGTGTATTTCAGGTAGATTTCCAGCTGTGAGCCGCTGCCCATCTCCATCGGATTGTCAATCAGCAGCACATCATAGCGCTTCCCCCGGCAGACAAGGCGGCCGTTCTCCGCCGCAAGCTCCGCCGGAAGCTTGGTGTAATCCGCCACAAAGACGTGTGTGCTGTCCTGCACCTTGGCGTTGTAGACGGTATACTTGCTGTCGCCGCCGGTCAGGTCAAGCCAGCCGGTCAGCGTCTTCAAGTCCGCCCATGTGCGCACCTGTTCGCCGATGGCGTTCGTCTCCGTTTCGCTGATTTGCAGCGTCGCGGTCACGTTGCCGCCGATGCCCTTCATGTCGCCGTCACCCCCTGCCCGAAGCGCGCCTTGATGTACGGCGTGAGGAAGCCCATCAGCGCGCGCGGGAAGCCCATGACGGCGTTTTCGCCCGTCAGGTCGAAGTAGGTGACAGCGTGGCGGGAAATCGTCTCCGATGCCACGCCGACCTTATCGCGGTTCTCCATCTCCCATTTCAGCAGGTTGATGACGCCCATCTTCACGTCGTCGGGATAGCGGACGAGCGTCGCGGTTACGTCGATTTCGTCCTTCAAGCCGCGCTCTGCGACCGTAAAGGCGAGGTCATCCGCGCTTTCGACCGTGTACAGCCCATTATTGAGCAGGGAGAAGCTGACTTCCACCGTGTCGCCCGTCGAGAAGGGGACGAGCGCATCCCCAAGGAAAGTGCGCCCGACAATGTCCCCCGTCCAGCGGCAGGCGCGGAGCTGGAAGTTGTTGTTCGTGTACGCGCGAATCAGCAGCTCAAAGCCGCGCAGTTTCGCCGCCAGCAGTGCGTCATCCGCATCCGTTTCCAGATGCGTCCGCAGTTCATCCATCGTCATCAGCACGGCGTTCACCTCCCTTCTTGCGCGGATTATTTCTTGAATTTCGCCAGCACGACCTTCGCGCTGTTGGTCAGCGCAACGCCGTAGTATTTCGCCGCCGTCACGTCGGTCTGCTGCTTCTTCGGCAGCCACTCCGCGTCCACCTGAATGTCCTTCTTCAGGAAGATGGTCACGGCAGGAAGCTCCGATTCGGTGTACTCCGTGTCCGGGGAATCGGGTTCGAGTTTGATAATCGGGCAGACGTAATACTGCGACGCCGCCGCGACCGCCTTCACCTTGTCGCCCGCCGCCAGCTCCACCGACGGGTCAACCTTCGCCTGATATTCGGCAAGGTTCGCCGCGTCGATGGTCACATCGCCGGATTCGTTCTTCTCGTGGGTCACAAGGCGCACCTTCTTCGACTTTTTCACCCACGCGCCCGCAATCTTGCCAATCGCGCCGTTCACCGCCACGCCTGCCGTGAACTTGTCGGCAGAAAGGAAGTCGCTGTCCTTGAGCAGCGTCGCCTCCTGCGCCGGGTGGATGAAAATCACCTTGTCGATGCCGTCCTCCTCGTCCTCGAACTTGGCAATCGCGTCCACCAGTCCGCCGTAGGCAATCGCCGCGAGGGTGGAAGCCGCGTAGACGTTCTTGCCCGTGTACACCGCATCCAGCACGTCGTTGTCCACCTTGCCCGCAATCGCCTTTGCGAGCTGGGTTTCTGCCTGCGCAATGGGGTTGCCCAGGCCGCTGTTGACGGCTTCCTGCGTGATGCCGACCGCCTTCATCGCCTTCTTGATGGTGAAGGTAGTCGAGGAAGCCGTCAGGGTGCTGAGACCCACCTCTGCGCCTTCTGCCACGTCCTCCGCGTCGCCGATGTAGTTCCAGCTCGGCACGGTCTTCGTGTCGCCCGGAACACCGACGAGCGTCGTGTCCACCTTCGCATAGGGGGTCAGCTTCAGCTGCGCGTCAATCTTCGCGCCAATCATCGCGCCCATTACTTCGGGGTTAATCAGGTTGTTCAGCTTGGTAACTGCCATTTATTTTTTCCTCCTCATTATCATTTTCGTGACCTCACGAAAATGGTCTGTGCCATTTTGTTAATGTCAACAAAATGGTGTCATTTCTCCGCCGCCATCGCCGCGCGGAAGGCTTCCGGGTTCTCCTCGAAAATCTTCTGCCGCTCTGCGTATGGTTTCTTGAGAATCTCGCTCCGGCTGAGCGGCGCGTGTCCCTCCTGATCCGGCAGACGGTTCTCGATGATGTTCTTCTTGCCGCTGGCTTCAAACTGGTTCGGGTACTTTTTCTTCAAACTGGCAAGGGTGTTCTCCCATCCGTCGATGTTCCCCTTGTCGTCCAGTGTCAGGGCGTCCCCTTTTTGCTGGAGTACCCACGTCATGTAGTCGATGTCGCTTGCGCCACCGCGCATGAGGGCAATGTGGATAGCAGCATCCATGCGGCTCTTTTGCAGGGCCGCCTGTGCCGCTTCAAGCTGCCTGTGCATCTCGTCCATCTTCTCTTGGCTGCCGCTGTGTTCTGCCTTGTCGGCTTCGAGGGCGGCAATCTTCTGCTGCGCCGCTTCGAGCTGCTGGCGAACGCTTTCGTGTTCTCCTTTGAGCTTTCCGAGGCGAATATCCGCGTTCTCCTCGCCGGTGGTGAAGAGCTTGGCGGTTTTCATGTCGTTCTGGATGGCGCGAATGGTGTCCTCCGCAACGCCGTTCTGTTTGAGAATCTCTGCAAGCGTCATGTGTTTCTCCTTCCACCGCCCTACGCTTATCTACGGGGTCGCATCCCGTGGGCAGTCGGTGTTTTACGTCCCCTCGGACGAGAGAATGATGTTGTATACCAGAATTGCAAAGGTGCACCCGCTCTTGCGTCAGGTGCGCCTGATTGCCGCTATTGGAGCAGCGCCGCCCACGTCTTCGCGCCGACGATGCCGTCCGCAGTCAAACTGTGCGCGGTCTGGAATGCCTTGACTGCGGCAATGGTGTTCTTGCCAATGATGCCGTCCACCTTGCCGCAGTCGAATCCCGCGTCAATCAGCAGGTATTGCAGAACTTTGACTTGCGTTCCTCTGCTGCCGTTCCTGAGGACGAGAAGGGGGCTTGCGCCGTCTCCGGCATCCGCCGGGTTCTCCGGTCGGGGCGGGCGTGACAGGCGTGTCAGCGGGCGAATCAGGCGCATCCACGGCGTAAGCCGTGCCGGTCAGCTCCGCCCACTCGTTCCAGCGGGTGATTTTGCTCTCGACCACGCCGTAAGCCGTGCCTTTCGCCTCGATGACCTCGCCATCGCCGACGTACAGCCCGACGTGGTGACGATCGCTGCCCTTGGTGAGGAACACCGCCGTGCCGGGCTTGAGCGGCTGACCGTCGGTGCGCTTGCCGCCATGCAATGACCCCTTGGCGGCGGCGTACTTGCGCCACATGGTGTTGCTGCCGTGGTACATATACCCGCCCAGCTGCTTATACGCCCACCAAAACAGCCCGGAGCAGTCCGCAACGCGCCGCCCGACCCACTGCTGCCCGTAGCGTATCGTCTGCGCGCGGGTGGCGCTGTCCTGCGCACGCTGCGTGTGAACCTGCCCCGTGCCGCCCCAGATGTACCCCCACTTTTCCGCCAGCGCGCGGCGGAAGAGGGCGACAACCTCCGCCGCGCTGACCGTTTTTGATGCCATTGTCAATCACCACCGGGGTCAATTTCTGCTTTGCCGAGCTGTTTATACACCTGATTCACGCCCGTCGAGGCGAGCCCCGACACGATGCCGACCGCGAGCGCATTCAGCACGTCCTTCGCCGGGAAATCCGGGATGACGTACATGCCCACGATGCCCAGCACGCCGCCCGCCGCGCCCACGATGACCGGAATCAGCTCATCGCGGATGCTGCCGACGCTCTTGCAGAGCAGGCCAATCAGGTAGGTGATGACGACAATCGCCAGCACCGTTCCCATGGTAGAGATGTCCATGATACCACTCCTTTTCGGAATTATTGTATGAAAAAACAGCCTGCACGAGGTGTGCGGCTGCTTTTCGCGGATTAAGTTGATTGCAAGTTGATGGTAAGTTGCAATTTCTCTTTGCAACTTGCAATTTTTAGTTTCAAACAAGGTTCAAAGATGATTCAAAGCCGGTTACTGGATATGCCCACCATTGCGTTCCATCATGATGTCGCTGAAAAACTCCCGATTCACGGTGATGTTCGGCAGCTCATTCGCTTTCATGGTAATGACCACCTGCAAGTTCGTCGGGCAGGCATAATCCCCGTAGATGCTTTCTGCCTTCTCGAAGATGGTCTGCCCGCAGTCCCTGATTTGCTGGATTCGTTCTTCTCTGGTCATGGTCACGTTTATGCACTCCTTTCAACGTATCAAAAAAGCACCTTGCAGGGGGGCAGGGTGCTTTCTACCGTTTTTCTCCTTCGCTGGCTTGTTTTCTGTCCTCTTCCAGCAGCTTTTTAAGAAGTGCATCGCGTTCTTCTTGCGTCATCTTCCGAAATTTTTCAATTTCTTCGGTGTTCGGAATGTCATATTCCTTATATTTCACGCTACTTCACCTCCCTGATACGAAAACTATACTCGGTAGCCAGCACTTTAAGCGTTTCTATCTGCGCTTCATCCTCATTATACCCCTTTTCTTTGAAACTTGCAACAAGCAAATTATAAATGGTAGCTCGCACTTCGCGTGATGGCATCGTATATTCAAAAATTCTACCATCATGACACAGTACATAGCCAACGGAATAGCCGTTCTGTCTTGCCGCATTCAAGTCGCTGTCGCTTGGTGGCATACTGCCGGGGTGATTATGAAATGCTACAAGTTGCTTCTTTGCTTTGAAGCGCTCAATGGTGCTGATAATGTCCTGCGTATATTCTGGCGTTTCAGCAGCTTGCCCCGTGATAGATTTAACCCATTTTTGGTTCTCACGGTTGTATAGATACAAGTCCTCGCCATTCTGTCCAGAACGATGCTGCAATAGCTCCTTGGCAGCTTTCAGGAACTCGCGCCGTTCCTGCGGGCTGTTTGCCATTGAATCGAATTTATCGGCATACGCTCGGCTTTCGATAACTTTCGAGTCAACCGCAAATCTCCGGCTTTTCGTGATTCGCTCCTGCTCGTAGTGCAGCATTTCGCTTTCCTCGGCGGATTTCAGATACTTCTCCTCAAACTCCTTGAACCCCTCCGTCTTATCCAGCCCAAAGAACTGCGCCCGCTCCTTCATGGTCTGCAACTCGTCCGCGTCCAGTGCCCACTTCGCCCGCGTCAGCGCCACGCACCGGCAGTTGCAGTCCTCCTCCGGGCGCCCGAATGCGCCGGGGTACTCCGCTTTCTTGCCGTCTATCTCGAACGGCTCGCCGACTTCGCGAATCTGCCCGTCAAGGATGCGGTGATCCGTGCGCGTGTTGCCGTCCAGCACTGCATCCCACTGCTTGACGACTTGGCAGCCTTGACCCTTGGCGGCGTTGCGTGCGTCATCGGCGGATTGCTGCTGAATGCGGTGTCCTTCGGTGCGGACGATGGTCTTCGCGCGTTTGAGCGGAATGCCGGAAGAAATCTGCACTTGCCGTGCAATCATGCCGTAATCGCTGCCGATGGAGATGCCGATGGAGATTTCCCGGCGGATGGTCTTCTTCAGCTTCTGCATATCCACGCCGAGTTCACCGTACAGCCGCCCACTGAGCTTGCTGTCCGTGCGGACGGCGCGGGTGACGGCACGCTGGTCAAAGGGGGCGAGAATCGGCATTCCCTGCTTGTGCAGACTGTACATTGTGCCAACGTAGCCGTGCTGGTAGCTGCGCGTCAGGTATTCTTCGATGGTCTGATTGCTTTTCTTGTGCAGTTCGTCCAGCGCGGCGTTGATTTGGGCTTTCATCGCCTCCTGATAACGCTTCTGGTAGATTTTCGATTGCGTCATTTCGTCGCTTTCGAGGATGCGAATGTGGTTGTCGATGCGCCGAATCGCCCGCTGGTATGCCTTTTCCAGTGCCTTGATGGTTTCCTGCTCATCATCCAGCATCGCTTGCAGGGCTTCCTTCTCGCTCTTGCGCATTCACATCACCCCGCGTCATCCTCTTCCGCCGGAACGTCCGCCAGCACCACGTCCGCCGCGCCGTCGTCTGATTTCGTCCGCCCGCGAATCGTCTTGTAGTCCAGTTCCAGCACGTCGCAGATGTTTTCCAGCAGCGTTTCGTCATCCAGCACGTCGGTGAGCGCCAGCAGCGTGTTCACCTGCGCCTGCTGCTTCTGCGCCTCCGTCAGCTCAATCTGCGCGTTGTCCAGCGCATTCGCCATCACCTCGCGCTGGAAGTCGAAATACACGTCCTGCATCTGGTAGTCCGTGCCGCCGGATTCGTTGATTTCCGCCAAGACGATTTTCAGCAGCTTGCGCATGAACTGCTTCAAGCGGATTTCCAGCTTGTTGCACTTGAGGTCAAGCAGCGCATAGCGGCTCTTGATGACCACGTTCGTCACGTTGCCGTCGCCGACCTGCGCGGCGTTGAAGCCCATGCCGAAGCGGTAGATGTTTTTCTCGTCCAGTTCCAGCTTCGTCTGGCGCGCCTGATAGGGAATGTCAATCGTGCGAATCTCCACGTCGCCGCCGGAATCCGGGATGCCGATGTGCTTTTTCGCCCGGATGTTGGTCATCAGCTCATCGAGGTTGTCGCCCTCGAACCCCTTGACGACGTAGAGGACTTCGTTCGCGTCCTGAATGTTGTTGGATAGCCCGCAGGACATGAGGTCGTAGTCGTCAATCAGCCCCTTGATGGTTTTGAGCCCCGAAAACTGCTTTGACCCGTTGTCCAGGCGGAAGAAGGGGATGAAGCCGAAGCCGTCAAAGTAGGTGCTTTCGTCGCCGGGCTTGCGCCAGATGGTGTGCGGGCGCGGGTTCAGCGGTGCGGAATTGTCCGGCACAATCTCGCCCTCGTTCACCTGGCAGAAGAAGTGCGTCTGCTTTTTGTCCCACACCTGAATGCGCTTGATGGTTTTGTTGTCCTTGCCGATGCGGTCGATGTACCAGTAGATGACGTACTCGCAGCCGTCGTCCGTATCCTTCGCCCGGACTTCCACCACGCCGAGGCCGTCCGCCGCCTGAAAGCGCGTGCGGCCGTCCGCATCCTTGTAGGCGTACATGTACTCGAAGCCCTTCGCCACCGCGCCCGTGACGACCTCGTAGAGTTCAGCGGTGAAATCCTCGTCGAAATAGTCCTCCAGCGCCTTTTGAAGCTCCGGAATGTCCGACCGCACGAACGCTTCCTGCCCGGACAGCATGTACTGCGCCTCTTGGTCTACCAGCTCGGTGAAGAACGGGTGGCTGATTTTGATGTTCGAGCGGTTCTTGTCCTCCTGCGGCGTGCCGTCGGCGTTGATGAAGAACAGGCGGTAATTGCGGATGTCGTGGTCGCCCTCGTAGTAGCGCTGACCCTGCCGCGCAAGCTGCTTGCGGGTGGATGCGCTGTCACTGTCGATGAATGTGCGGATTTCCGCGGGGGATAACATAGGGATGCGCCTCCTTGGTGGTGAATTGAGGGTTCAAAAAAAGCACCGTGCGCGTGCAGGGTGCTTTTAGCGAATTTCTTCGATTGTCTTGATTTTTTCTTGGCGGAACGCTATCATTCCGCCGCTTTCCTGTGCCTGTAGGTTGCCGCCAGCCCCGCGCCGCCGCTCACGCTGATGACGGTCGTCGGGGCATAGGTAGTCAGCGCCTTGTAGGCTGCGACTTCGTCCGCAGAAATGTCGGTTTCCACCGGTGTAGCAAGCGCAGCCCAAATAAAAACGTCATTCTCGTCCAAAAACTGCTTAAAGTCATCGAGGGTCGTCGTGCCTTTTTCGGCGAATGCAAAGCCGACAAGGTTATTATGATTGGCAATCGCCCCGCCGACCGTTTCAGAGCCAAGAGCGGTGGAAAAGTGCGTGCAGAGCACGTTCGACGTGTATGCGCCGTTGAACCAAGCGAAGTAGCGGTCAACCTCGCGCCCTGCCGTCTGCCAATTGAGCGACGATGTTACCTTGATTTTCCGGATACGCTGCACCCGCACGCCGCGCGCCAAATCCACCTCGTCGCAGACCCACTGCTGCCCGTTCTCATCCGTGTAATTGCCGCTGGATGCAACCGGGATGCCGCACAGTGCGTTCGGCGTTTGCAGCGTCAGCGTCTGCGATTCGTTCGCGCCGTCCGACACCGTGACCGTCACCGTTCCGCCGTCGCCCGCGCTGACAATCGGCACGGGCGCGGCACGCCGTTCTGCGTGCTTTTGCCGTACACATGCAGTGCGCCAAGCGGTTTCCCTCCGATGCACTCCGTCAGCGTCAGCGGATTGCCGGAAAGCGTCGCGTCCTCGCCGCTGGTCACGTCCTCGTACAGCTTGCGGATGAACGCGCCATAGAGCCGGTCGTCGCGCTCCACGCCCGTCTTGGCGGCAATGTCATCCAGCACGTCGCCCATCAGCCGCCCTTGCGTCTGGATGCCCAGCCCTGCCGCCAGCGCGTCCAGCTTGCCGTGGAAGCTGACCTTCTCGCACGGGATTGCGTACTGCGCAAGAATCGCCGTCAGTCTTTCTCCGTCTGTCATTCGTGTCATCCTCTCGTTAGTACGTCCATTTCTTGTTGATGATGTATTTTTCCAGCGCATAGCGCATGGCGTCCATCAGGTGGTTGAAGTCGTCAATGGGGCCATCGAGCATCTTGCCGAACTTGTCCTTGTCCCATGTGTAGTTGCTGATTTCCGTCAGGAAGTTTATGCAGCGCGGGTGGATGATGATTTCGAGGTTCTGAATCCACTGGATGCCGCTGCGGATGCTGTCCGCGCCTTTCGCCGCGCTGTGTACGCGCAAGCCCATGCAGCGCAGCTCAGCAATGGATTTCGGCTCTGCGCCGTCGGCGGTGATGTTCACTTTGCCGTAGCCCATCGCCGTCACGCGCTTGGCAATCATGTCGTTCGTCAGCCCCCGTTCGTACAGCTCGTCAAAGACGTACAGGCGGCGCGCCGGAATGTCCAGCAATCCGCAGAACAGCGCCGTCGGGTCGTTGGTGAAGCCGAAGTCCAAGCCGAACACGGATTCAAGGGTGTGCGTCCGGCTGATTTCCGCCGGGTCGAACGGAGATTCCCGCCAGTGCTCGTAAATGAGTCCCTCCACAATGCCCCAGTTCCCTAAGCCAGCCACGGCGTAGCGGCGCGGGTTCGTCGCTTTCATCCGCTCAAATAGGCGTAAATCCTGCTTGTCCAGCCACTCGTTGCACTGGTAGTTCGTTGTGATGGCGAGGATGTCCGGGTCTTCTATGTCGAAAAAGCGCGCTTTCAGCCAGTGCTTCTGATTCCACGGGTTGAACGTCAGCGTGATTTGCTTGAACAGCGGCGGTGCGCATTCGCCGCGGATGGATTCATCCAGCGTGTTGAAGTCGCTCTCGTTCATGATTTCGTAGGCTTCTTCAATCCACACCCAGCACAGCACGCCGCTCTGCGCGGTGATGGAGGTCAATTTCAATGGATCATCCATGCCACGAAAGTAGATTTTCTGCCCCGTCGGCTTGTAGGTGATTTCCAGCGGGCTTTCCTTCCAGCTCCAGAATGCTTCCACCTGCAAGCGGTGAATCGCCCAGAGAAGCTGTGTGAAGCAGCTGTCGCGCAAGGTGCGGTACGTTTTGCGGATGACCAGCAGGTTTGCGCCGGGGTACTTCATCATGCGGTAGATGAAATTCAGCGCCGTCGTGGTGCTTTTCTTGCTTGCGCGGCTGCCTTTGCACACGCGGTAGCGCCCCGTGAAGCGCCAGAACGCGCCGTAGCCGCGCCCGACGACATCCGGCAGGTAGATTCGCGGCTGATTAGTCGTCAAGCGCATCCTCTCCCGCCAGAATCACCGGCAGACTGCCCGACACATCCACCCTGTCCGTGAACAGCCCGTAGCGCTTGCCCAGCAGCTCCGCCGCCTTGTTCGCGTCGCACAGCCGCGCCGGAATCTCGACGACCTTCGGTTCTTCCTTCTTCGTCGTGCGCCGGGTGGGCTTGCCGCCGCCCTCGCCGGGGATGACTTCCGTCTTCTCCTCCATGCAGGTCACGACGACAAATTCCTTCATCTCCCGGCGCATCACCGCCGTCAGGTATTTCAGCACTTCGTCCTGCTTGGCAATCAGCGCATCTTCCTTTTCGTCCATGCGCTTTTTGATGTTTTCAGTCACCTTACCCCCTATGTTATTATCGTAGTTACTCCCCATGTTATTATTGTAGTTACTTCGATTTTCGCAGTAACTTTGCATTTTCCCCGCTTTGCCGGGGGAATCGGGCGGAA
>ENA-OPVK01001235-OPVK01001235.1-human-gut-metagenome-genome-assembly--contig:-NODE-1235-length-15817-cov-5.462188_pt1 | contig 15817 bp, 14 predicted proteins | sample MGYA00241495_ERZ501982 | MGnify/ENA primary metagenome ERZ501982 (study PRJEB25962, sample SAMEA2042002) | human gut metagenome | biome: human gut; feature: human-associated habitat; material: faeces...
CAGACGCGATCAGATCGCGCGGGTAACCTTGCCGGAACGCAGGCATCGGGTACAAACATACACATGGCGAGGCGTACCGTTGATCACAGCCTTCACGCGCTTGACATTGGGCTTCCAGGGGCGGTTGGAACGCCGATGAGAGTGGGACACCTTGATACCAAAGGTCACGCCCTTGTCGCAAAATTCGCACTTTGCCATCCGTTGCACCTCCTTGCTGTCATAACATACCTCTTGCATTGCAAGCAGTTAATATAATAACAGATGTGCGCCGAAATTGCAAGTATTATTTGACAAAAAAACGAATTTTTTTTGCATGGGGAAAGTGTTGCGAAAAAGCGCGCCGCAAGATATAATTAAAAGAAGTATATTCGCCCGTTTCCGGGCAGGAGGAGCGCCCATGGAAAAAGTGAAACGCACACCCGCCAGCCTGAAAAAAATGGTAGAGACCTTCGGCATGGAAATACTGCACCGCGGCAGCGACTATGACAGCGCGGTGATCACCATTTCCGACGTGAATCGGCCCGCCCTGCAGCTGGTAGGCTTTTACGATTATTTTGACGACAAGCGCCTGCAAATATTGGGACGGGGCGAGATACGCTATCTGGAGCGCATGACCGAGGCAGAGCGTCTGCGTGTGTTCAACCAACTGATGAGCTATCCGTTCCCGGCGATGATCGTGGCGCGGAATATGGAGGCGCCGCCCGAGCTGGTGCAGATGGCGGACAAGCACGACCGCACGCTGCTGCGGGCGGTGGACTCCACGGTGGATATCACCAGCCGGCTCATTGACTACCTGAACCGGGTAACGGCCCCGCAGATCACGCGGCACGGCGTCTTGATGAATATCTACGGACAGGGCGTACTGATCCTGGGCGACAGCGGCATCGGCAAGAGCGAGACGGCCATTGAGCTGCTCAAGCGCGGTCACCGGCTGGTGGCGGATGACGCGGTGGAGATCCGCCGGGTGTCCAACTCTCTCTACGGCACGGCGCCGGAGATCATCCGGCACTATATCGAGATACGCGGCGTGGGCGTCATCGACGTGCAGCAGCTGTTCGGCATGGGCGCGGTGCAGTTCGACACGGAGATCGACCTGGTGATCCAGCTGGAACAGTGGGAAGACGGGAAGTTCTATGACCGGCTGGGCCTGGGCGAGGAGAAATACACCATGTTGGATGTGAGCTTGCCCATCGTGACCATCCCGGTGCGGCCGGGGCGGAACCTGGCGGGCATCGTGGAGATCGCCACCATGAAGAACCGGCAGATGAAGTACGGCTACAACGCGGCACGGGACTTCGTGACACAGTTTGACAGCAAGGTGGATGCCATGCTGAAGAAAAAGAGCACAACGGGCGAGGCGGAGAACAGATGAAATACGTTGGCGTAGACATTGGCGGCACCAACCTCAAGGCGGGGCTGGTGGACGAAAGCGGAACGCTGCTGGCGACACAGAAGATGAAGGTCGCGTCCATCGTAGACCGTGAGGGGCTGGCGTGGACGGTGGCGTCACTGGTGCAGGAGCTGGCAAAGGCGGCCAATATTCCGGTCAGTGATGTGGCGTCGGTAGGCGTCGGCGTTCCCGGAACGGTGGATATACGGGCGGGGTCTATTGCATATACCTGCAACCTGCCTCTGCGGGACGTGCCGCTGCGGAAGCTGTTTCACAAATATCTGAATATCCCGCTGTACATCGAAAACGATGCTAACTGCGCGGCGCTGGCGGAGTTTCATGTGGGCGCGGGGCGCGAGAGCAAGCGCTTTGTGACCATCACGCTGGGTACCGGCGTGGGCGCGGGTATCATCCACAACGGGAAAATATACCACGGCGCCAACGGTATGGCCGGTGAGGTGGGTCACATGGTCATCGAGCAGAACGGCCTGCCGTGCCCCTGCGGGCGGGAGCAATACGCCAGCGCCACGGCGCAGAAGCGCATGACGGCAGAGGCACTGGCGGCCTACCCGGACAGTATTCTGGCGCGGGTCATCACGGAGAATGACGGACACGTGTCCGGGCAGTCGGCGTTTATCGCGGCCCGCGAGGGTGACCCGGTGGGACAATTGGTGTGCGACCGATACGTGGACTACCTGGCCTGCGGCGTGGTGAACGTGGTGAATATCTTTCAGCCGGATACACTGGCCATTGGCGGCGGCGTCAGCAATGAAGCGGACGAGCAGCTGCTGCTACCTGTGCAGCAGCGGGTGGCCAGAGAGAGCATTCCCTGCGGCAAGGACCGGCGGACGCGCATCGTCAAGGCGCAGCTGGGCAACCGGGCGGGTCTGATCGGCGCGGCCCTGCTGGGAAAGAATAAGCGTATCTGACAGGGGCATATACTACCGCTGGCAGTGTAGGGAACCCCTTATTTTCAAAGCTTGGAGGCATTATGAGCTGGTACGAGGAGCTGGACAAATGGGCGGCGGACTATCTGCCGGAGATGGAATATGAGAAGGACGCGCCGCTGGATCGGTATACCTCCTTCCGCATCGGCGGGCCGGCGCGGCGCATGGCCTTTCCCCGCAGCGGGGAGGCGGCGGTGCTGCTGGTGAGCCATGCACTGGAGTTGGGCGCACGGCCCTTTGTGCTGGGAAACGGCACCAACGTGCTCTTCCCGGATGAGGGCGTGGAGCGTCTGGTGATCTGCACCCGGGACATGGCGGGTGTGGCGGCTGGTGCGGTCGCAGGTGAGATCACGGCAGAGTGCGGTGCATCACTGGCAAAGATCGCTGTTTTCGCGCAGAAGGCAGGGCTTTCCGGGCTGGAGTTCGCCCACGGGATACCGGGAAGCCTGGGCGGCGCAGTGTGCATGAATGCCGGTGCCTATGGTGGGGAAATGGCACAGGTGGTAAAGGAAGTGACCGTGCTGTTCCCCGAGGATGGTGTCAAGACCCTCAGTGGGGAAGAAATGGCGTTTTCCTATCGGCACAGCCTGCTGACAGAGCACCCCGACACGGTGGTGCTGCGGGCGACGCTCCGCTTGCAGGCCGGTATCCCCGGGGAGATACGGGAGAAAATGGACGAGCTGATGGCCCGGCGTAAGGCGTCACAGCCGCTGGAGTATCCCAGCGCGGGCAGTACCTTTAAGCGCCCGGCGGGCTACTATGCTGCGGCGCTGATTGATCAGTGCGGCCTAAAGGGGCTGACCGTGGGCGGCGCACAGGTGTCGGAGAAGCACGCGGGGTTCGTCATCAACCGGGGCGGGGCGTCCTGCACTGATGTGACAGCTCTCATGGCAGAGATACAAAAGCGCGTGCGGGAGCAAACCGGCGTTGTGCTGGAGCCTGAGGTCCGGGTCATTACTTGAATTACGACCGCATCGATCACAGGTGTTTCAATGACCTTGATAGAAGGTATATAAAATGTGCCAGTAAATATACAAAAATGTTACAGTAAAGGTAATAAAAAAGAACGCAAAAGTGCAGCAAAAATAACGCCGTACCGGGCTTGTTTTTGACGGGATCCCGAATCACGCTTGACGGCGGGGGAGGATACTGAATTGGAAATACTCATTATTTCGGGAATGTCCGGTGCGGGAAAGAGCCGCGCCGCCATCTGTCTGGAGGACAGCGGCTACTACATCGTGGACAACCTGCCGGCGGAGATGATGGTCAAATTCGCCGAGTTCTGCGCGGCCGCCGGCGGCCGGTATGACCGCTTGGCTTTCGTGTACGACGTGCGGGCCGGGGAGCCCTTTGACCGGCTGACCGGCGCGGTGGAAGAGCTGCGGCGGCAGGGCCTGCGGTGTCGACTGCTGTTTCTGGAGGCGGACACCAAGACCATTATTAACCGCTATAAAGAGACACGGCGGAGCCATCCTCTGTGTGGTGACGGGGCCTCCATTGAAGAAGCGGTAGCGCGGGAACGGGCGATGCTGGCACCGGTGCGGGCGCAGGCGGACCTGGTGCTGGACACGTCGGCATTTTCTACGGCCAAGCTGCGTAGCACACTGCTGACGCTGCTGGGCGGCGGCAGCGGCGGAGGACTGCATGTGACGGTGCTGTCCTTCGGGTTCAAGAACGGCCTGCCACCGGAGGCAGACCTGGTGCTGGACGTGCGGTTTTTGCAAAACCCCTACTATGTGCCGGAGTTAAAAAGGCTGACCGGGCTGGATGTGGCGGTGCGCGACTATGTGATGAACGCGGCGGCCACGGAGGAATTCTGGCGGCGTCTGACGCCGATAGTGGATTATTTACTGCCCCAGTACCGACAGGAGGGGCGGACAGAGCTGGTACTGGCTGTAGGCTGCACCGGCGGTCGGCACCGATCTGTGGCTGTGGCGCACCGGCTGGCGGCATACATTGACGCGCTGGGCTTTTCCGTGGCGGAAAGCCACAGGGATATGGGGCGGTAAGTGTGTTCCGCACCTGCGGTCGGGGCAAAAACAGGAGACGATGTATGAGCAAATACGATAAACTCTGGGAATATGTGTTTAAGGATGGACGGGATCAATTTACGCTGTCGTTCGAGGAAATAGGACGTATTGCCGGTGTGCCCATCGACCACGCCTTCCTAACGTATAAAAAGGAGCTTGCGGCATACGGCTACCGGGTGGAAAAGATATCCATGAAGGCAAAAACGGTGGCTTTCCGCCGTGCGGAACAGTGAGGTGAAGGGTCATGATCTCATTTGCGGGAAAGGTAAAAAATGAACTGTGCCGCGTGGGGATAGGCCGCCAGTGCTGCGCCCGGGCCGAGGGCTACGGTGTGCTGCTGTACGGCAACACGTTCACGCCCGGAGAGATACGGATCATCACGGAGAACGGAGACTTCGCCGCACGGCTGCCAAAGCTGTTTCAGAAAGCTTTTGGGGTAAAATTCGACCGGGTACCGGAGGAAACGAACGGCAAAGGAAAGCTGATCTTCGGCATCACAGCGCCGGAAAAGCTGGAAAAGATCATCAACACACTGGGCTATGATGCGAGGCAGCTGACGGCGCTGCACGTGAACTTCGGAATACTGGAAGAGGACTGCTGCCGGACGGCGTTTCTGCGGGGGGCATTTTTGGCGGGAGGCAGCGTCACCGATCCGGAGAAGCGGTACCATCTGGAGCTGGCCACCAGTCATGTGCCGGCCAGCCGGGAGGTACAGGCGCTGATGGAGGAGATGGGGTTCCTGCCACGTTCCATACGGCGCGGCGCGGATGCACTTCTGTACTTCAAGCAGTCAGAGCACATTGAGGACTTTTTGACAAAGATCGGTGCGCCGGCGGCGGCCATGGACATCATGACGGCGAAGGTGGATAAGGAGATACGCAACGGCGCCAACAGGGCTATGAACTGCGATATGGCCAACGTAAACAAGACGCTGGACGCGGCGCAGGAGCAGGTGGGCGCCATCGAGAAGCTGCGCCGCAGCGCCCGGTGGGATGCGCTGCCGGAAAAGCTGCGGCAAACCGCGGCGCTGCGGCTGGAATATCCGGAGCTGTCGCTGGTACAGCTGGCAGAGAAGTGTGACCCGCCGGTAACGAAGTCGTGCATGAACCACCGAATGAGAAAGTTGATGGAGGAGGCTAAAGAGCTATGAACATGAGAGAACGGTGCGAACGCGCGGAGGCGTACAGAAAAAACGGGGCCAACTGCGCCCAGGCGCTGCTGGCGGCATTCGCAGATGTAATGGGTATTACGGAGACCCAGGCGCTGGCTGTCGGTGCGGGATTAGGCGGCGGCGTGCGAAGCGGGAACATTTGCGGCGCGGTAAACGCGCCGGTGATGATCCTGGGCTGCGCGTTTCCGGAAATGGCCGCCAGCAAGGCGAAATCTGCGGAGATCACCAAGGAATACCAGCGGCGGTTTATGGAGAGATTTAAGCATCTCAACTGCCGGGAACTGCTGGCGGAGAAGGAATTGCAGCCCACTGACACGGCCATGGCACTGGCGGCAGGGGATCACTGCGGGCTGCTTATTCTCAGCGCGGCGGAGATACTGTGCGGGATGATAGGGGAGAAGTAAAGGAGAACAGGTATGGGATTTGTGCATCTGCACGTACATACGGAATACAGTCTGCTGGACGGTGCGTGTCGGATACGGGACCTGCCGAAGCTGGTAAAGGAGCTGGGGCAGACGGCCTGCGCCATTACCGACCACGGCGTCATGTACGGCGCAGTGGACTTTTACCGCGCCTGCAAGGCGGAAGGCATCCATCCCATCATCGGGTGCGAGGTATATGTGGCGCGTCGGACACGGTTCGACAAGCAGCATGAGTTCGATGCGGAGTCTCGGCATCTGGTGCTGCTGTGCAAGAACGAGACGGGGTACCGAAACCTATCATACATGGTGTCGCAGGCGTATATCGAGGGGTTCTATATCAAGCCGCGTATCGATATGGAGCTGCTGCGCGCCCATTCCGACGGGCTGATCGCCCTGTCGGCCTGTTTGGCAGGAGAAATTCCCAAGCGGCTGATGAATGGTGACTACAACGGGGCCAAGGCATATGCACTGGAGATGCGGGGAATTTTCGGTGAGGACTTTTACCTGGAATTACAGGACCACGGCATCGCCGAGCAGACCGAGGTGAACCGGGGTCTTTTGCGGCTGCACAACGAAACGGGGATACCGCTTGTGTGTACCAACGATGCCCACTATCTGCGGAAGGAGGATGCAGAAAACCACGACGTGCTGCTGTGCATCCAGACCGGCAAGACGGTGGATGACGAGAACCGAATGCGGTATGAGCCGCGGAATTTCTATATCCGTTCCACAGAGGAGATGGAGACGCTGTTCGCCGGATATCCGGACGCGGTGGCCAACACGGAAAAGATCGCGGAGAAGTGCCAGCTGGAGTTCACCTTCGGCAAGTACCACTTGCCGGAATTCAAGCTGCCGGAGGGGTATGACTCACCTACATATCTGCGTAAACTATGCGATGAGGGGTTTGCTCGGCGGTACGGTCAGGCAAAGCCGGAATATCGGAAGCAGCTGGATTATGAGCTGGATATGATCGAGAAAATGGGCTTTACGGACTATTTCCTCATTGTGTCGGACTTTGTGCGGTACGCCAAGAGCCAGGGAATACCGGTGGGACCAGGGCGCGGCAGCGCGGCCGGATCTATGGTGTCTTACTGCCTGGAGATCACGGACATCGACCCCATGAAGTACGATCTGTACTTCGAGCGGTTCCTGAACCCGGAGCGTGTGTCTATGCCGGATATCGATATGGACTTCGGCGACACGCGGCGGGGTGAGGTGGTGGAATATGTCCGCAAAAAATATGGCGACGACCATGTAGCCCAGATCGTGACCTTCGGTACCATGGCCGCCCGAGCAGCCATACGGGATGTGGGCCGGGCGCTGAACATGACCTACGCCGAGGTGGATGTTGTGGCGAAGCTGGTACCGGCAGGGCCGGGGGCGCTGCATATTACCTTGCAGGAGGCGCTGAAGCTCTCGAAGCAGCTGGCAGATATGTACCGGGAGGAGCCAAAGGTCAAAAAGCTCATCGACACAGCCATGGCACTGGAGGGAATGCCGCGGCACGCCTCTACCCACGCGGCGGGCGTGGTCATCACAAAACTGCCGGTGTATGAATATGTGCCGCTGGCACGGAACGACGATGCGGTAGTATGCCAGTATGTGATGACGACACTGGAGGAGCTGGGCCTGCTGAAAATGGACTTTCTGGGCCTGCGGAACCTGACAGTGCTGGATGACGCCGTGAAGATGGTGCAGCAGCGGGAGCCAGAGTTTGCGCTGAGCAAAATACCGGACGATGACGCGGAGACCTATGACATGATCTCCCGAGGACAGACGGCGGGCGTGTTCCAGATCGAGTCCACGGGCATGACCGGTGTGTGCGTGGGGCTGAAGCCACAGAGTATTGAGGATATCACCGCCGTGATCGCGCTGTACCGTCCGGGACCAATGGAGTCCATTCCGAGGTTTATCGCCTGCAAGCACGACCCGAAGCTGGTGACGTATAAGCACCCAAGGCTGGTGCCTATACTGTCGGTCACCTACGGGTGCATCGTGTACCAGGAGCAGGTCATCCGCATTTTCCAGGAGCTGGGCGGCTTTTCGCTGGGGCAGGCGGACATGGTGCGCCGGGCCATCAGCAAGAAGAAAGCCAAGGAGATCGAGAAGGAGCGTCAGGCCTTCGTATACGGCGATGCGGAACGGGGAATCAAGGGCTGTATCGCCAACGGTATTGACGAAAAGACCGCGCAGGCCATCTACGACGAGATATACGACTTTGCCAACTATGCTTTCAACAAGGCTCACGCGGTGAGCTACGCGGTGGTGGCGTATCAGACGGCGTATTTCAAGTGTCATTACACCAAGGAGTATATGGCCGCGCTGCTGACCAGCGTGCTGGACAACAGCGACAAGGTGGCGGGGTATATCGGGGAGTGCCGCGACTGCGGCATCGCGCTGCTGGCGCCGGACGTGAACCGGTCCAGCGACCGTTTCACCGTGGAGCCGGGCGGCATACGGTTCGGCCTGGTGGCCATCAAGAACATCGGACGGGGGTTCATACAGTCCCTGGTGCGGGAGCGTGAGCAGGGCGGCAGCTTTACGTCTTTGCAGGATTTCTGCGACCGGATGTACGACTGCGGCGACATGAACAAGCGGGCGGTGGAAAACCTTATCCGCAGCGGCGCCTTCGACAGCATGGGGGCGCGGCGGTCGCAGCTGCTGGCGGTGTATGAGAAGGTGCTGGACGGCATCGGCAACGTGCGGCGGCGGAACGTGGAGGGCCAGATCGATTTCTTCGGTATGAGCGCCGCCAACAGCACCGTGGAGACGGTGGTGATGCCGGACATTCCGGAGTTTACCGCCACGGAGCGGATGCACATGGAGAAGGAGACCACGGGGCTGTATCTGTCCGGACACCCCATGGTGGGCTATCGCGCTGCGGCCCGTAGCAGCGGGGCAGTGACGCTGAATGAGATACTGGAGGATGTGTCCTCTGAAGAGGGCCCCACACGGTTCGCCGACGGTATGCCGGTGACGGTGGCGGGCATCGTGGCGTCCAGCAAGACCAGGCCCACCAAGAACGGCTCGCTGATGGCGTATGTGGTGCTGGAGGACGAGACAGCCAGCATGGAGCTGCTATGCTTCAGCCGGGTGCTGGACAAGTGCGCCAGCTATCTGGCAGTGAACAGCCCGGTACTTATCAAGGGACGGCTGAGCCTGCGGGACGAAAAGCCGCCGCAGATCATGCCGGACGTGGTATTCCCGCTGGAGAGTTGCGGCGTGGGGGCGCTGCAGGACGGCAAGGCCGCGGAGAGCGACACGGCGGCGGTGTATCTGCGGGTGAAGAGCATCGATGACCCGGCGTTCAGCCATCTGCTGTTGGTGGCGACCATGTTCGAAGGGAAGGTGCCGCTGAAGATACGCATTGCCGACACCGGCAAGCTGTGGGGCGGCTTCTGCCTGGACCACCCGGCGTTTTTGAAGGAGTGCCGGGAATGGCTTGGACCGGAGAACGTGGTGGTGCGAAGGAAGGAAAAGAGCGAATGAGTGTCAGAGTGCGGCCTGCGGGCCGCACCCTTTTTGCCTTTTGGGCATAGAGTGGAATGAAAGAGGCCGTCTTTCACTACTTATTGGGAGGTCATTCTATGCCTGAAAATGTAATGCCGGGATCGGTCTGCGACCTGGGGAACGTCCGGGAGGCCGTGTGCATCCATACGCGGAAGATATTTGACTCATGCAGGGATAAGGACTGCGTGGAGGATCTGCGCTTTTACCCCACGGCGGCGGCGCAGGAGGTGCTCAGCACATCGCAGATGATCAAGGGCGGCACAGCGGAGCTGCTGTACGTCTACACCGATGTGGAGCCGGTGACGTTCAACCGGGGGTTCTATTCGGTGGATATGCGCTTCTACTACCGGGTGACTTTACAGGTGTGTACCGGCACGCCGCGATACACTGAGGTGGAAGGCCTGTGCGTGTTCGACAAGCGGTGTATCCTGTTCGGCAGCGAAGGAAACGCCAAGATATTCTCCTCGGACACGGTGTTCGACGAGTTGGATGTGCCGGGACGGATACGGACCAATCTGCCTATCGCCGTGGTGGAAGCCGTGGACCCGATCGTGCTGGATACCCGTGTAGCGGAGGTACCGGTCCCTGTCTCGACAGGCAGTTGTTTGTCGGAGATCCCGTCCTTTGTGGCGCAGAGCTTCGGTGGAGAGCTGGTGTTCGACGACAGTGCAGCACGGCGGCTGTATGTGACGCTGGGGCAGTTCACGCTGGTGCGGTTGGAACGCGATACGCAGCTGCTGGTACCGGTATATGACTACTGCGTGCCCCAGAGCGAGTGTGACTGCGGCAGCCAGGAGGACCCCTGCGGGCTGTTCCGCAGTGTGGCGTTCCCCATGAACGAGTTTTTCCCGCCCAACGCGGTGGAGACGCCCTGTGACTATAACAGCACCAAGAACTACTGTGCGTGCCATTGAGAAGCAGAACAGGGGACGGCGAGAGCCGTCCTCTGCTTTTTTCGCGGGGTTTCGCTTTACAAGCGGGAAAAAATTGCGTATAATACCAAAAAAGGAGGTGGACGATGTGGGTATCGCGTTCATTCAGGACAAGCTGGAGATCAAGTTCCTGATCCTGTACATTGTGTCGCGGCTGACGGAGCCGGTGGACGGAGCCGACTTGCAGGACATGACCATGTGCGACGAGGGCATCGACTACTTTGATTATGCGGAGTGTTTGGGTGACCTGGTGAAGACAGAGCATCTGCGCGTCACAGAAGACGGACAGTACATCATCACGGAAAAGGGACGAAGAAACAGCGGTATCTGCGAGAGCAGCCTGCCATACTCCGTAAGACAGCTGTCGGATAGGCATATTGCAGCTTGGAACAAGGCGGCGGTGCGGCGGCAGCAGGTGCAGGGACGGGTGACGCCGCGTGAAAACGGGACGTTCACCGTGGAGCTGCGGCTGCGGGACGATGTGGATAGCCTGATGACGTTGGATCTGATGGTGGCCGATAAGGCCGACGCCGAGGCGTTGGCGGAGCGGTTCCGGAGGGAGCCGGAGAAGGTATACACGCAGATCGTTGCGGCGCTTCGCGGAAAATAAGAAAGAAAAAGCCTCCCCGATCGGGGAGGCTTTTTGCGAGGAGAGTGAGTTCTGTACAGAATTGCAATGTTTTGGATCACACGCTGAAAAGAATATCCGCATAGGTGGGATACGGCCACGCCTTGGCGTCCACCAGCGATTCCAGCCGGCCGATCAGCTCGCCGGCCTTCTGGGTGAGGGCGACGACCTCGTCACGGTAATACCGGGCGGCATCTATGCCGCTGTCAGCGGCGGGAGCATCGCTGAGGGCAGCGTGCAACGCCTCGCAGGTATCAAACAGCTTCTCACCCAGGTCGGTAACACGCTGGGCCAGAGTCTTTTCCATGCGGGCGGACAAGGCCGGGACACTGTTCTCCTTGTGAAAGGCCGTCTGGGTTAGGCGGTCGGCGTAAACACTGGCGGCGGGGAGAATATGACGCTGGACCATGTCCAGCAGGGTGCTGGCCTCAATGGCAGACACCTTGCAGTAGTTTTCCAGGTGGATCTCGTACCGGGCGCGCATCTCCGTCTCGGTGAGGATAGCGTGCCTGGTGAAAAGCTCTACATTCTTCCGGTCGATGTAGGCAGGCATACAGTCCACCGTGTCCCGCAGGTTGGCCAGGCCCCGGCGCTTGGCCTCCTGTACCCAGGCGTCATCATAGCCGTTGCCGTTGAAGATGATGCGCTGGTGGGCGGTGAAGGTGTCGTGCAGCAGCTTCTGGAGGGCGGACTGGAAGTCATCTGCCTTTTCCAGAATGTCGGCGAACTGGCGCAGCTCCTCGGTCATAATGGTGTTCAGCACCACATTAGGGCTGGCGATGGACTGAGAGGAGCCCAGCATACGGAACTCGAACTTATTGCCGGTGAAGGCAAGGGGAGAGGTGCGGTTGCGGTCTGTGGTGTCCTGGGGTATCTCCGGCAAAGTGTCCACGCCGATGGTAAGCTTTTTCTTGGTGATGTCCACATACTCAGTGCCCTGAATGATGGCATCAAGAATAGCCGTTAATTCATCGCCCAGAAAGATGGAGATGATGGCGGGAGGGGCCTCGTTGCCGCCCAGACGGTGGTCGTTGCCGGGATAGGACACGCAGCAGCGCAGCATTTCCTGGTACTCGTCAACGCCCTTGATAAAAGCGGCTAGAAACAGCAGGAACTGGGCGTTCTGGCTGGGGGTGCTGCCAGGCTTCAGAAGGTTTTCGCCGGTGTCAGTGGCCAGGGACCAGTTGTCGTGCTTGCCGCTGCCGTTGACGCCCGCAAAGGGCTTTTCATGGAGCAGGCACACCAAACCGTGGCGGGCGGCTACCTTTTTCAGCAGTTCCATGGTCAGCTGGTTTTTGTCACAGGCGCTGTTGGCATCGGAGTAGATGGGCGCGATCTCGTGCTGGGCAGGTGCAACCTCGTTGTGCTCCGTCTTGGCCAGCACGCCCAGCTTCCACAGCTCCTGATCCAGCTCCCGCATGAACGCGGCTACCCGGGGTTTGATGGCGCCGTAATAGTGGTCGTCCAGCTCCTGTCCCTTGGAGGGACGGGCACCGAACAGCGTGCGGCCGCACAGCTTCAGATCCTCGCGCTGGCGGTATACCTTCTCGTCGATCAGGAAGTACTCCTGCTCAGGGCCTACCTGCGGCGTGACATGCTGCGCCTCGGTGTTGCCGAACAGCCGCAGGATACGGATGCACTCCCTGTCCAGCACACGCATAGAGCGCAGCAGAGGCGTTTTTTTGTCCAGCGTCTGCCCACTGTACGAACAGAAAATGGTAGGGATATACAGCGTCTCGTCCTTGACGAAAGCGTAGGAGGTGGGGTCCCATGCAGTGTAGCCGCGGGCTTCAAATGTAGCGCGCAGACCGCCGGAGGGGAAAGATGAGGCGTCTGCCTCGCCCTTGCTCAGCTCCTTGGCGCTCAGCTCCATGACCACGCCGTCCTTGCCGTCGCGGGTAATGAAGCTGTCGTGTTTTTCGGCGGTAACGCCGGTCATAGGCTGGAACCAGTGGGTGTAATGGGTGGCACCCTTCTCAATGGCCCAATCCTTCATGGCATTGGCGATCTCGCCAGCGGTGGTACGATCCAGCGGCGTTCCCTGGGCCAGGCATTGCTGCCATTTCTGGTAGGCGGCGGCGGGGAGACGCTGCTGCATCTGCTGCTCACCAAACACCATTTTGCCAAACAGAGCGGGAACGTTCGTGGTCTTTTCACACATTGCGGGATCAATCCTTTCAAAATCAAGTACGCGGCGGTGCCGCGGGAAAAACAAACCGTATGGGAAACGGGGCTTACATAAACAGCTGCATAGCCAGCGGAGTGACATAGGCCTCCATCACAGCGGCCAGGGCCAGCAGTGGTACCACCAGCAATCCCACCACGCGAAGCAGGTCCAGAAGCAGGGGCTTCATCATACCTTTTTCGTTGCAGCGGATGTATCGATTGATATTTCTGCACAGGCAGAGTCCGGCGGCCAGACTGAGCAGCAGGGCGGGGACCTCAAAGATGCCGTGGGGCACAAGACCGGCCAACAACAGAAGCCACTGGCCATCCATCAGTGCGGCAAGCATACCGATGATCGCAGCGTTGAGTCCCAGAGACAGTGCCGGCAGATACAGGAATGGTATAAAACCATAAAGCACGGTCATCACCATAGCCCGAAGGTTGTTGCCGAACAGGGCCAGCGCGCTGAAGCTGCCATCATCGCGGATAATACCGGCGTCTGCAATGCTCTCGTTGAAGGTGCGTATAATGGTTACGGGAACATCGGGGAAAAGCCTTCCGATAATGTAAGCCAGCACGGTCAATGCCAAAAAAGCAAGGGCAGTTATACCGACAAATCGGCCGTATTCCCTGTGCCAGAACGCAGCGATGGCACAAAACTGCTTTTTCATGCCAGCTTCTCCAGGCCGGCGCGGAGACGGCGGAGCGTTTCATCACGGCCCAGGATGCGGCAGATCTCCACTGCGCCGCCGGGGGTGACCAGCTTGCCGGCAGCAGCGATACGTACCGGCCACATGAGGGTGGCATTCTTGACACCCAATTGTTCAGCTAAGGCGATCAGGCCATCGTGGATGGCCTCGTCCGTCCACTGGGGCAGCGCCGCCAGCATGGGAATAGCCGCCTCCAGCATGGCCTTGCAGACCTCCGGGTTCGTCTTGGATTTCTTGTTGGTGAAGAATTCCACGTCGTACTCCGGGCACGCATCGAAGAAGTCCACCTTCTCCGGGATATCTGTAAGACGCTCGCAGCGCGCCTGCAGCAGCGCGGCGATGGCCGCCACGTCAAAGTCGCCCTTGACGCTCTGGCGGATGTAGGGCTCGGCTGCCTTGGCGAAGTCCTCCGGGGACATGGCACGCAGGTAGACGGCGTTGAAATGATCCAGCTTGGCCTTGTCGAAGATGGCGGGAGATTTGGAAATACCGGTCAGATCAAACGCCTTGACAAGCGCATCAAGAGAGAAGATCTCCTGCTCCGCCAGCTCACCCTTGGGACTCCAGCCCAGCAGAGCAACGTAGTTGAGAATGGCATCGGTCAGATAACCCTCTGCCTTCAGATCCTCATAGCTGGGGTCGCCGTGGCGCTTGGACATCTTGTTCTGCGCGTCCCGCATGACGGGGGAGCAGTGGACATAGGTGGGTACCTCCCAGCCGAAAGCGTGGTAAAGAAGGTCGTACTTGGGCGCGGAGGACAGATACTCGCTGCCGCGTACCACATGGGTGATGCCCATCAGGTGGTCGTCGATCACATTGGCAAAGTTGTAAGTGGGCAGACCGTCCCGTTTCAGCAGTACCTGGTCATCCAGGGTGCTGTTTTCCACGGTGATATCGCCGAACACGGCATCGTGAAACGTGGTGGTGCCCTCCTTGGGGATGCGCTGGCGGATGACGTAAGGCTCGCCCGCCTCCGCGCGGCGCAGCGTGTCCTCCAGCGGCAGATCACGGCAGGGATCATCGGCGCGGTCAAAATCGCCGGTGTCCTCCTCGGAGGCACACTTCTCGCAGAAACAGTAATAGGCGCCGCCCTTTTCCGCCAGCAAGCGAGCGTATTTGCCGTAGGTATCCCGACGTTGGGACTGGATATAGGGAGCCACGGGACCGCCGATGTCGGGGCCCTCGTCATGGTTCAGATGGCACTCGGTCATGGTGCGGTAGATGACGTCGGTAGCTCCCTCCACCAGCCGCCCTTGGTCGGTATCCTCGATACGGAGGATAAACGTGCCGCCATGACTGCGGGCAATGAGCCAGGTATACAGAGCGGTACGCAGATTGCCGATGTGCATATAACCGGTAGGGGAGGGCGCAAAGCGGGTGCGGACCTTGCCCGTGGGGATCTTGGCTTCCATCTCGGTAAAATAAGCGGCGTCAGACATAGGGGTGGACCTCCGTTACTTGATAAAAATACTATAATAGTATACTGGTTTTACGGGAAAAGTCAATGCTTACAGACGATTTCGCAGAATGTCCAAATGTTTGGAATGTTTCTTGCAATTTGTGGGGAGATTTGGTATAATGACCGCGAAGCGGCCATGATACATGGATCGCCATTTCGTTTTACCCGCCGCAAGGCACGACTATAACACAGAAAGGAACATCGTCACTATGATCTACACGACGGAAGTACAGCATATGTGTCCTGTCGCCAAGGGCGCTTATCACGGTCCGGCTCCCATTCCCGAGGAGGGCAAGTGGGTACAGGCCAAGCAGATCGGGGATATTTCCGGCTTTACCCACGGTATCGGCTGGTGTGCACCCCAGCAGGGTGCCTGCAAGCTGACGCTGAATGTGAAGAACGGCGTTATCGAGGAGGCGCTGGTGGAGACCATCGGCTGCTCCGGTATGACC
>ENA-OPVK01001240-OPVK01001240.1-human-gut-metagenome-genome-assembly--contig:-NODE-1240-length-15749-cov-27.632025_pt1 | contig 15749 bp, 13 predicted proteins | sample MGYA00241495_ERZ501982 | MGnify/ENA primary metagenome ERZ501982 (study PRJEB25962, sample SAMEA2042002) | human gut metagenome | biome: human gut; feature: human-associated habitat; material: faeces...
CCTGTAGCTAGCGTTCATCCTGAGCCAGGATCAAACTCTCCATAGTAAAATATGAGTATTACGTCCATCCCGTAAAAGGAAGGACGTGAATTGACTGGTTAAGAACATCTCCGAGACTACGCTCGGGAATGAAACTTGTCACAATGACTGCCGTCTTAAGACAGCAATCATTACTCGCTGCTAACGTATCTCCGTCTATGTAAATCCCTTCAAAGAACTCTTTCTTGTGTGCTAGCGGATGAATTTCCGAAAGCGGTTGCAAAAGTACGGACTTTCCCGGAAACCACAAAATATTTCCTGGACTTTTTTCTAAAAAATACATCATTTTTCATCTTTCTTTACAATTTAAGAGCTTTTCTCAGCTCACGGCATAACAAAATGCCATCAACATGCCCCTATCGCATGAGTCGACCTCTTCGTCATTTGTCCCCCACCCTCTGCGCGATACGCGCGCAAGGCATGCGCAGGCACATGCGCAATATTAGGAGGAGAACTCTTGCCCACGCTACGCACGAAGGGAAGCGGGCGCACAACTTCCCAAAAGTGTAATGAAACTTCCCAAAAGTGTATCAACACTTCCCTAAGTTGACATCGATACTTCCCCAAAGTGTATTGATAGTTCCCAAAAGTGTATCAACACTTCCCGAAAGTGTATCAACACTTCCCCAAAGTGTATTGGAAAAGTAACGTAAACAACTGGAAACCAAGCGGTTTATCTTCATCTATAATCGATATATTATAACTATCTTTCAGATAGTATCGAAGATAAGATAATATTATACCAGATATATAATTTCGAGAACGCTTCGCGATACGATTGAGAGGAAGATGATGGAGCCGCGAGAACGCGTCTCCACTCACTAGAGGCTCCCCGAATTGCCTATATGTGGCTTTGTTCACCCATCTCGCGCAAGGCCGGACGACCCGTTTGTCCGTGACAGCCCCTTGCGGAAATAAGTTGTTTTCCCGGGCAAAACAACTTATTTCGCTTGGCAATTCAACTTGTTTCGCGAGAGAAAACAAATTGAATCGGCAAGCAAAACAAGTTGAATTGCCAAGCGGGCGAGACGGTGCTCCAACAGTCGTGTAGCGGCGCACAGTAGCACGCCGGTCACAAGCGGGGAACAAGGGGCTGTCCGGCGGTTGCCTTCCGGCTGTTGCCCGCCATCCATTTCCTCCCCAAACTCCTTGGAGATGACTTCAAACACTTGGCAATTTTGTTAAATCTTTAAGAAGTTAATACTTTTTAACACTCATGGGGGTAGTGTTAACATTTTTAGTATATTCGCGGAGTTGACACGAAATGTTCTTACAAAAAAGAATGGAAAAAGTGGCTCACGCCACTCACGGTCATAAGCGATTCACACTAAAAACTGAGACATTTGCCCTCGGGACAAATCGTTCTCTCCATATATAACTACTGGCATAGTGCTGGGCCGGCTTCACGCCGTGCCCGCCACGGCAGACCTCGACGCCATAAGCCTCGGGGTGCTCTGCACACTGATATTCTTCGTGGGCTACGGCATAGGCAACGACACCACCATGCTGGCCCGGTTCCGCAGCCTCAGCCCCGGACTGGCACTGCTGCCGGCCGTGTCGATACTGGGCAGCCTGGCCGGAAGCCTGGCCGTGGCCATGCTCGCCGGAGGCCACAGCCCGGCCGAATGGCTCGCCGTGGGCAGCGGCATGGGCTACTACTCCATATCGAGCGTGCTCATCACCGGCTACCGGGGCACGGAACTGGGCACCATCGCCCTGCTCTCAAACATTGTGCGCGAGATGATTGCACTGCTCGGGGCCCGCTGCTCGTAAGGCTGTTCGGCACACTGGCACCCATAGCGGCTGCAGGGGCCACGGCCATGGACACCACGCTGCCCGTGATAAGCCGCACATGCGGCCCGAGGCTCGTGCCCGTGTCGATATACTGCGGCATGGCCACCGACTTCAGCGTGCCGTTCCTCGTCACGCTATTCTGCTCGATGTGAGCCCACGGCGGCAGCCACGGTCAGCCAGGCCACGGCCGGCATCACAGGAACAGGGCAAACACCGAGGCGCCTATCACCGTAAGTATGCCGCTCACCACTATCGACAGGCCGCTCGTGGCTCCCTCGACCACACCCATCTCCATGGCCTTGGCCGTGCCTATGGCGTGTGAACTGCTGCCTATGGCTATGCCCTTGGCTATGGGCTCCTCTATCCTCAGCAGCTTTAGGAACTTCTCGGCGAAGATGTTGCCGAGCACGCCGGTGACAATGATCGACACCACGGTGACCGACACTATGCCGCCCAGCTCTTCAGACACACCCATGCCTATGGCCGTGGTTATTGACTTCGGCAGGAAGGTGACGTATGCCTCGTGGCCGAAGCCAAACGCCAGGGCAAGCAGCAGCACCGTGACGAGGCTTGCAAGGGCACCGGCCGCGATGCCGCACACTATGGCGCGGTAGTTTTTCTTGAGCAGCTCCACCTGCTGGTATAGCGGCACGGCAAGGCACACCGTGGCCGGGGTGAGCAGGTAGCTCAGCCATGCCGCCCCGCGGCTGTAAGACCCATAGTCGACACCGAGCACAAGCAGGGCTGCAATGACAAGCACTATCGACACGAGCAGCGGGTTCATGAAGCCCCAGCCCGTCTTGCGGCGCAGGGCCACGCCAACGGCATAAGACACCAGGCTGATGCACACGCCGAAGTAGACCGAATCGCAGAACAGGCGTTCCATCAGCGACCCTCCTTTCCGCGGCGTATCATCCGCTGCGTAACCAAGCCGGCCACACCCATGACCACAAACGTGGTAAGCACGGTCACGGCCACATAGGCCACCAGATGGCCGGCAATGTCGGCCCACGAGTCAACCAGTCCGACGGCCGCCGGGATGAACATCACCGGCATGACAGCTATGAGAAACGTGCTCACCTCGCGCACATCCTTCACCTTGACCCATTTCATCTGCAAAGCCACAAACAGCATCACGATGCCGTAGATGCTGGCCGGTATGGGCAGCGGCAGCATGGCGTGCAGAGCCTCACCCGCAAACGAGAAGGCGAGTATTATCAGAAACTGTGTGATATACTTCATGACAAAGCCCTCACTTTATGCCAATGCCTTCGATATATTGCCTTATAAGCGCCACGGAACGCTCGGCCCCGAGCCTCACGCTGTCGAAGCACAGGTCGTAGTCGCTCGAGTTGCCCCACTGCAGGTGGGTGTAGTACCTGTGGTAGCGCACCCGGCTGTCGTCCATGTCGCGCACTATCTCGCGCGCCTCGGCCATGCCTATGCCCTGCTCGGCGACCACAGCCCTTACACGCTCGTCCTCGCGCCCCTTGAGGAACACCGACACGAGGTCGGCCCTCCGGCGGAATATGTAGTTGCCGCAGCGGCCTATTATGATGCAGTTGCGCTGCCCTATCATGTCAGACAGTATGTCGAGCGCCCTGCTGTGCACCGGGCCCTCGCTGTGGCCGAGGGCCGAGATGGCAAACAACAGTTCGTCGACGGGTCGCTCCTCAAAGAAGTCGTCCATCTCTTCGAGCACACCCTCTGCGCGGGCCATCTCCAACAGGCCCTTACGCGTGTAGAACGGTATGCCGTAGGCGGCGCCCAGCATCTTGCCGATGGCCAGTGCGCCACACCCGTATTGCCGGGCTATAGTGATAATCATTGGCGTTTGATTTTAAGAAAACGGATGCAAAGTTAGCAATATTAGCCGAGAAGCGTATGCACCCGGCCATGTTTTTTGCCTCGCGCGCATTCCCACGGCTTGTCACTTCGTCATCACATTCCGCAAATCGGCATAGCTCTCCTCCACATCGCAGGTAACGGTGGAGCTGGATATGGTGGCAAAGTGGCGGCGGGCACACTCCAACTCATTGCTCTGCTATCCCAAGAAACTTGTTCATACGCTCAATACATTTCTTTTTTTGATGGATGTTTGGATGAACATACAGGTTGAGCGTTGTTGCCACATTTGAATGACCGAGTATGGCGCTTACCGTCTTGTAATCGCATTGGCTCTCTATGCAACGGGTTGCAAAGGTGTGGCGCGAGCAATGGAACAGAACCCACAAAGCAGCCGTTAGCAAACAAGTGACAACAAAACGCAATCCGTTTGAAATGAGCGGTTTCGCATTATTCTGCCGGATGCTGGAAACGCAACGGAGTGCGGAATGGCGAGGCATTTCAGTTACCAAGCCGTTAGCCGCCTGTTACCGAAGCAAGGACAGGTAACGCTCGGAAAATGAAATTGTTGTACGCCCGTTCCGATTGCGCCGATACGCACCGTTCTGCAAATCAATGAACGCTTGCACTCAAAGTAACTTTGCATCAAAAAAGTGTGAGCGTATGAAAATCGAGAAATTCAAGGTGCTGCTCTACCTGAAAAAGAGCGGAACGGACAAGTCGGGCAAAGCCCCGATAATGGGTCGTATCACGGTGAACCGCACGATGGCGCAGTTCGGCTGCAAACTGTCGTGCAGGCCGGAGTTATGGAACGCGAGGGAAAGCCGTCTGGACGGCAAGAGCCGCGAGGCGGTGGAAACCAACGCAAAATTAGACAAGCTGCTGCTGTCTTTAGAAACGGATGACCATTTTATGGCATCGAAGTTCTTGACTTCTCGTCCAAGAGCTTTGATGTCTTTGGGATTGGATGTTACAAGAATCTTTGACAACACCTCCTCGTCATTGAACACTCTTGCTTTCTCGGCCATCATGTATTGTTCCGCACAGTTATACGTGATACCATCCACCTCAAAGGCACATGGATACCATTGACTGAAACATGCCTTGGTCACTTGACCAGATTTTGAGTGATGTCCCCAGAAGAATACGTATTCAAGCATTTCTCCTGCATTATACCGTCTGATGCAGCTTTGTAAATCGTATTTCATATAGATTTCCGTATTTGATTATATAATTCCATTGCGTCTGCCATAATTTCGTTATGGTCGAAAGCCAAGGAGGGAAGTGCATCAACAGGCCACCATTTTGCTTTGGCAGCATCATCCTGCCCAGTGACGGCAACAGGTTCATCGATGATGGCCAGATAAGCAACAGTTATAGTTCTCCCTCTTGGGTCACGATCAACCTTGGAGTATGCTCCAATTTGATGGACATCCGACAGATGTAATCCTGTCTCTTCCTCCAGCTCTCGGATGGCGCACAGCTCTGTTGTCTCTTCCATATTCATGAAACCACCAGGGAATGCCCATGCTCCTTTGAATGGCTCTTCACCTCTCTGGATAAGCAGCACCTTCGGCTCTGCTTCTCTCGTCATCACCACGCAGTCAGCCGTCACTGCCGGTCTTGGGTATTTGTATGTATATGCCATGTCTTTTCCTCTCTTCTTTTATTGCCAATATCGTGCATCAAGGTAGTTGTATAAGTCTGAATGTGTGTCCTTGATGGGACACATCAGTTGCTTGGGGTCGATGACAATGAATTTGCTGGCATCTTTCAGTCCTTGTGCATAGGTGCTGATTTCCTCACGTAATTCTTCATTGCCATTGGGAATAACATTGATGTGCAAGTAGTCGTCAGCGGGCAAAGCTGTGTCATTGCACCAAATAATATTCTCTACCAACAGGGTTTGACGCACCAGTTCATAGAGAGGATCGTACTCATAAGTCTCGTTCCAAGCTGAGATGTTGGAATTGCAGTGGATGCGTGATGGATAGCGTTCGATTGAAACCTGTGGAGCACGTTTATGTTCGTAAGTTTCCACATATTTCCATTCGATAGGGATGAGTACTCGCTTACGGTCAACTGTTTCAGCATATATGACGGCATCAATGGAGGTACACATGGCTCCCCTCTTTTCTGTCCTTTCACCAAGCAAAGAACGATTTTTCCACACAAATTCAAAACATACATTACCGTTGCAATCGGTTCTGTCTAAGGGATTGGGTATAATCCTCGTGAAATGGTATTTATGCTGGATAGAATTGAGCACTAACAGAAGATCTGATGATTCTTCATCCTTCATAAATGGGAACAGATGGTTTACACAGCTTATCTGGGATGAAAGCATGTGGCCGGTAGGAACGTTGACTGCATCATGACTTTTCCACCATCCAATGCCATTCTTTCGGAAATACTCTATTGCAGCTTCACGAATTGAAGGATAGATATTTGTCACCTCTTGACCATCTTCGATAATGTAGGGTAACTGGATGTTCTGCAAACCAGCTTTCCATGTCCCACCACCTTTTATGCCCTTGAACTGTGGCAATGTCTGAAGCACTTTGATTTGTTGTGCTCCCTGCAGTTCTTTGTATGTCGGTGCAGGTATAAATTCTGCTGGCATAAGTTGCAACACGGTTGAATGTTCAAACTCGATGGCAGCCTTTCCTTGGTTCATGTCACTCAATAGTTGTTCTTTTGCATATTCGATGAGTGGATGCAGTCTGTCAGTCAGAAGCACTGCCTTGATTTGTGTGATGGACTGTGTATGGATGGCATCCAGAATATGTTCAAGCCCCCTAGAAGCTCTTTCTCTCTTGTCTGTGCGGAACTTATCTGCTTCTGGCGGATACTGAATTGCATGAGTGATGAGTAAGCGATATAGGACGTTGGCATAGAACATCAGTTCGGTGATGATGCCAACATGAGTATTGTCCGAATTGATACAGTCTTTAAGTTCATATACATAGAACGTGTCATGGTCAATCCTCCAGAGGTCTGCCTGACTTGCGCCTCCAGGGGTAATGGCGGTGACTTTACTCACGGCTCCGTCAAACAAGCCCATTGGTAGTTGGTGATTGGCATTGCCTAAAGTGGAGAGGTATTGGTAGACCGCCGTTTCGAGCATAGCCTCATACTTCATCGCCCTGTCATTCTCACCTTTCTCGTTTTTGTCCTTGCTGTCTTGAAGCGGGAAATTTAGTGTGAGCTGGTTGATGCTTCGACCGAACATCTCAACGGTCTCTTTTTTGCTTTCGACAACGGAAGCCCAAGAATAATTCTCTATAAACCATACGATACGCAATAAGAACCGATTGAAGTGTTTCCTCTGGTTAGCTTGAACCTTTTCATCCAGAGAGAAAACGGGATTATCCCAGTCAATGACAACATCTGTTATGGTCGGAATAAATGACTTGATGCAGAACACCCATCCCTCGAAAGCCGATGCGTCGTTCTGCATATTCTGAAGGACTCCATCTGCATCAATGATGAGATGTAGAGTGTCATCCATGACGCTCACGTGCATCTTTGACGGCAGTTCTGCATAGTATACCTTCTTTTTAATTGCCGCCAGTATTTCACTCTTATCCATATTGCCAATATTATTTTATCTATAATTCCTTGAACGCCTCCAGAAGCATCTTCATGCCCGCTGTGGCTGTAGTCTTGAAATGAGTGAAGCCCAGTTGTGTGCATTGATCCATTTCCCCTGGGTCAATCACGAACTTAGGAACCTCGTGGTGAGCGTAGTTGATGAATCCCGCTGCCGGATAGACCTTCAGCGAGGTGCCGATTACCACAAAGATGTCAGCCTTGCTAACATAATCGATGGCCACATTCATACTGTCGATATATTCACCGAACATCACGATATAGGGTCGCAGTTGTGACCCATCCTCTGCCTTATCACCCACTTTGATAGGCGTTGTCAGCGGATATTCCTTCACGCATGTCGTTCGATTCTCTATCGAGCAGACCTTGTTCAGTTCCCCATGCAAATGAATGACATGAGAGGAACCGGCACGCTCATGGAGATTATCCACATTCTGCGTGATGACAGTCACCTGGTGGTCATTCTCCAGTTCAGCTATCATCCTGTGGGCTTCATTAGGCTCTACCTCCGCAAGCTTCTTCCTCCTGAAATTGTAGAAGTCAAGACACTTCTGAGTGTCGTTGTAAAGGGCATCTGTGCTTGCCAGATATGCCCACTCTTCGTTCGTCCACAAGCCGTCCTTGCCACGGAAAGTGCTGAGTCCGCTTTCCACGCTGACACCAGCACCTGTTAGAAATACGATGTGTTGTCTGGTCATACTAATCTTTCTTTGAATACTTCTCGTTTAATTCTTCCCAGGCATTGAGATAATTCTGCCATGCGGCTTCAGAATCACCTCCTGCTTCAGCAATAAGCAGATAGCAGAATAAAGCTGCACCTGCTCTATCACCATTGACACCAAACTCTGCAAGTGCATGGTTCATTTTCAAGTGATTGACTCTATAGTCTGTACCGACTTTGTTGTAATGCGCTTCGAATGCACACATTCCTGTCCAACTACGATAGTAGCGGATATACTCATCATCACAGTACATGAACCAGTGGTCTTCCTGAACTTCTGGAATATGCCCATTCTTAATTATTTCCATTACAGAAACCGGAATTCTGAAGTCAAAAGGCATTTCCGTCATCTCATCCGAGGTAGTAGGCATCGGCTCGATGTTCCAATCATTTTTTGTTGCCTTCTTTGACTTATCTGGGAGTGGGCTTTCACCTGACAATAATTTGTTAAAGTTCCCAAGCCCAAGTTTCCAGTGCATGATGGCCATGATATGTTGCTTCTTTTCTTTCTCTGCTTTTTTCAAGGCAGCATTAGCCTTTCGCATTGAATAATGTTTTTCAAGGAAAGTGATGACATTTTTCAAGGATTTATGCTTAGGCGTTAGAATATGATTTGAAATAGTACCTAAAAGAGATACGGGGAGATTATAGTTATCTGCTACATCCTGCCATTGTTCCATAGGAAAACGCTTTGCCATTTCTGCTTTGATTAAATCAGCGTTGGCATAGCTTTTTGCTAAATAATGTACCCATTCGCGTTCTATTTCACAAGCCTCCTTATTATCATCACTTACATAGATGAAATCATCAAAGACGTAATATTGGCATTGTTTTGAGAGCTTTCGCAGTCTGCTTGTTCGTTTATGAAACTCCTCCACAACTGATTTTATATCCTCTGGTAGATAGGAGAGGGCTTTCTCTTTCATCCATTTTGGAATGCCCCAAAGTGGTTCTGCAATACTTCCAACGATGGCACCAAGAGTATCTGCATCAGCTCCAAGGCTGACGGCTTGTCGGATGGCATCCTCGAAACTCTTGCTGTGAAGAACTATCCACAAAGCCACAGGCACTGTGCCTTGACATGTCTCATCAAATTTGTTCCGGCATTTATTAAGGTCAACATTGAAATTCTGAGGAAATTCCTCATAGATACCAACACCGTGATCCAAACCATTATTCAATACTATCTCTTCTGTTAGCTTGTCACCATAGGTAGCCCTCAATTCCTTGGCATCAGCCATAGCCCAGACAACCGCCTGTGCTCCTCTGATTCCCTCTTCATGGTTATGGGTGCAAGCTGCTGACTTTGCTGCTTTTTCCCACAAGTCGTTAACGTACCACCATCCAATAGGACTGACTCGCATGGCGGAACCATTGCCATAACTACCATAGGGCTGAGGATTATCACTCATTACCCATTTGGCAAAGCGACCACCATAACCGCCCATAGGGTGTGGGTATTTGCGGCACCATTTATGAATGTACGCTCCGAAATCGTCGGAGTCATGTAGTAAAGCATCTGCTACTGCTACAGTACAAATAGTGTCATCCGTAAAACTGTTCTTGTCTGAGAACAGCTCAAAGTTGTAGTCATTTGTTGGGCTAAATTCCCAACGGCTACCTACTATATCACCTATGATTGCACCTAACATAATTCCTTATTCTGTTTTGTATTGCGATTAAATGGACTTAAATCGAACAACAGTTCTTTCATCTGTTCTTTTGTAACCTTCCCTTCAAGTAGTTGAAGAAGTTCTTCCTGTCTAGGTTGTCCCATTGTCAGTCGATATAATGACAGGATGCCAATCAAACGCTGGTATCTGCCATTCTCCTCGCTCATTGGGTATATTGGTATGATACGTTCAATATACTCAATGTCTTTCCTGTCTTTGAAAATCTCATTATCCAAGGGTAAGAACCAGTACGGCACCATATCAGGGTTGTCTTGCTTCAGTACCTGGCAGGCTTCATCAAATATGTCATTCCATGCATACTTGTCTGCGAAAGCCTTTGCAACATTTCTTCTGACGGAAAGGCACTTGTACCTGTTGATACGGCCTTCTCTTTGTTCCAGATTCTGAGGGTTCGAAGGCAGGTTCCAGTGAATCATTTTCCGACAGTACCAATGGAAGTCCAGACCCTCTTGACCGATTGATGTCGAAGCGAGTAGGAAAGGACGGAATGGGCTATTGAATGCGGAACGGACGTTTGTTGCATGTGTCACCGCTTGTTCCGTCTGCTTAGTGTTGCCAAAATCCACGGCAAAATGTTTTCTCATGCGCATCTTATCATCATCCGTGAAGCCTTGTAAGGTTCCAACGGGCTGGGGATATGCAGAAACAAGTGATTCCTTAATCCTGTCTTTTACTTGTACCAATGGTTTTGTCTCACCAATCATATGGACAAACTCGTCAAGTGTTGCTTGGAGGTTGCCCAAAGCGCAGTAGTCCAGTACTTTCAGGAAATACTCATCTTTCGTCTTGCATGTCAGTTTCACAGCTGCAATGCCGTAGCGATTGTTAAAGATACCTACAAGTTCCTTAGCCGCATCTTCTGCCAGGGCTTTGACCAATTGGCCGCTTTCTTTCGATATTCGCCCCATTGCCCGATATAAGCATGATGCTGGAGATGCTATCGCAATGTCTGCCAGCACATCAGCAGCATCAGAATAGATTCTCCCCGTAGTGTCGGTGTCGTTATCAAGAGCCTGCATCAATAGCATTATGTCAACTGAACTGATTCTGTTTGTCCGTTCTGCTTCCATATCAGAGAGTCTTATATCTATCTTTTCCTTGATAGACTTTCGTATTTCAGCAAGGCTCATGCCGTAGCTGCCTTTTGGATCGTAAAGTCCTGATAAGTATGTTGATACTGTATTGAGTACAGATTCTCCTTTCGTCTTGTTGTCATCGCGGAGTAGTCTCTTTACGTCATCGGAATAAACTGCGCCATGATAAGCTCTTTTGTACAAGCGGCGTTCTGATTCATATGAAATGAGCGAGGCCAGCATCTTTGGAACCATTCCCCAGGAGGAGAATACAAGATATTTTGAGAAGTCTTTGTTTCTCGTAAATATGCTCTCGTCAGTTGTATAATACGGATGAGAGGTGGGAATCCATAGTAGTTGCTCTACATGAGTGGGTTGCTTCTTGTTGCCAAATATGTTTTCAATGACAAAGCTCAATCTGGCATTATTGTATTGGGACAGATTGTAGTTCTCAATGACGTTCTTGTCTAGTAACAGGCAGTCCACTTTTGATTTCCTTTTTGCACCCGCTTTCCAACCGTTCTGTATTTCCTCTTTTAACTTGTAGTTGTCCATAAACGATAGCTGGAAGGCTGCCGATTTAGTATAATCCGTAGGTGCTGTGAAAACTCTCTGTCCAAAACTTCGGCAATGATCTATCAGCCGTTGCATTTGGATGTAAGAGCGTATGTCACCTTCTGTCAGACAATGGCTGATGTCGGGCATCACCTCCTTGATGATGCCGGTGTTCTGCCTTTCTGTCCTGCCCATTACGTGATATAGCATGTCTTCTGCTGCATGATGCCTTTGAACAAGTTCTCCGAAATCTGTATTGCCAAGATGGGGCAGTGCAGAAGAATAGTTCTGCCAGATAATCTTGATGTCTGGAGCCGCCTCTGAGTTTTCGTACAGGAAGTTCAGTAATCGATGGAAGTCTTTATATTGCTCATCGTTGTTGTTCTCGTTCAGCTCCTCTATAGTCGTATAAGGCTTATAGGGAGTTGCCGAAAGCAGTAAGATGAATGTTTCCTTGTTTGCAAAGAACTTCTTTGCCACCATGTTCTCCTCGGAGTCCAAAGAAGCGTCTTTACTTGTGGTAATCAGAGAACTGAACTTTTGGAATTCGTCCATTATCACAAGGTCTGGCTTCAGTACTTCTAAGCTGATGTTGGCGAACATTTTTCTAAGAGCGATGATAAGATAGTAACCGGCATTGCTACGATTTTCTATTTCCTCATCTGATGTCAGTCGTATCAGCTCTTCCTCGATAGTAACACCATTCTTGTATGAGCTGTTAAGATGTGACAGCATAGCTTCCGTTATCACCTTTCTGTAGTCTTCCATGTCTGGATCTTGGACATAGCCGACATAGCGGTCTCGAACCCCTTTCCATCCCTTGTAAGCGTCTCTTTGCAACATTTTGGATAATGCGGCCAATCTGTCCTCGTTTTCGAACTCATGTAGAAGTGACAGACATGCATATATCAGGGCGCGTTCATCTGCGCTGCCAGTACCGAAAGTCATCTGAAATGAAGTGGCAGGAGTCAGGGACAACACCAGTGTATCTCTGTTGTCCTTCAGAAGATCCGTTTTCTTCCTGTGATAAACGTAGTGCTGCATTGACAATCGGCTTTGAGCAAGGTCAACAGCCTCCCCCTCGTCGGAAAGCGTATCAATGTTCTGTTGGGCTATCTGAAGGTTGCAGCACACATAGACGATGCAGTATATGTTATCATCCAATACGCCATCAAGGTTTTTCACCTGCCTTACAACCTCAGATGCCACAGTAGTCTTTCCGAGTCCTGCCTCGTCTGCAACCAGCACTCTCCGCTGACCGTTGCGGAAAGCGTTTAGCACATGACATGCTGTTGCCCTTTGAAAGTCCAATGGATTATTCTTCATACGTTTGCCTACTTTACAGCGTTAGTAAATTGTTTGAATATCTGGCTGAACTCTTTGGGAACAGTCTCTGTATTGAGTTTTCTCAGTATCTTTTCTATTTGGAATATCTGTCCTGGGTTTACGGCTGCTACCCGGAGCATCTTTTCATAGACCTGTGGAAACTCATGGCTGTCACTATCTGAACCGCCCTGACCTTTCTCTTTCAGGATGATTTCGTTTGACAGATATTGGACGGGGGTATCGCTCAACATCAGTTCAAGGAACCTGACGAAGTCGTGTCTGTTCTTGATGATGCTTTTGTAGATAGCCGTATCACGTTCATTCGGCATACCTTCAGTGATAATCCTGATGATAGCCTCATGAAGTGTTCCTTCTTCTGACAGAGCACTTATAATGTAAAACTCTGACAGCTCATCTGCCGCAAGCCCTTTGAACTCGGCCCTGCCTTTCCATTCCATTAGCATATCGCGTTTCTGTAACGGGGCAATAGATACTGTATTTCCCAACTTCTTCAGCGATGAAGTAACTAAAATTGAGAAACTGCCATCCCGATGCTTGGTAAGCTTTGCTTTCAGGTCATCTGAGCACATCAGTTCTTTCATGGCCAGTTCAGCCTTGTCCCATCTGATGACAGCCAGTGATTTCTCTGTCGGCTCATTCAGACGTACAAACTTACTGTTCTTGTTGTCCTTCTCATAGAAATCCTTCAGGAATTGGTAGTATTTGCTATTACCATATTCAAATTTCAGACGCAACAAGAATTCTCCGTTCCGTTCAAATGCCGAGTTAGTGGCATTGGCCGAGCCGAGATACAGGTAATGCTTGTCCCTGCCCATCCAAACGAGGTACATCTTTGCGTGAAGATCCATGCCACGGCTTGCCAAGTCATCTAATGCGATGAACACACCACCTTTTGAATCAAATGAATTAAAGATTTCAGGTGTAACATATTCTTTTCTGGTGATAAGTGCCCGATGATCTTTTCTGTTGGGATTGATGCGTCCTATCAGAGTCTTGTCGATGAATGGTGATATGATAATACTCTCTGTTCCGCATAGGTATTCCTCTACTTTACCAAGACCAAAATCCTCTTGGAACAGATAGGGATAGAAATCATAATCCTCAAATGGGCTGCTTACATCGAATTTTGCGACACGCTCAATGTCTCTGGCAAGAGCCTTAACCTGTTTGGCCTTGTCCTCACTTATATTGGAATATGACACGACCTTCTCAATGAACGTGCGAAGCCTCTTGTGCTTTGGATTTTCTGTCGTGTTACTGCCAACTTTTCCTGTCAGTGCCACGATGCAGTCAATAGCGTCAGAGTAAGCCATGTTCCTGCTGGAAACAATGAGTTTCATCAGTACATCTTTGTTGTTGTCATTGTTGACTTCCCTGATAAGCCACATCTTAGGATGGAAATTGGCAGTCTTGTTGTTGGGGTCGAACACTTCATAGATGTTCTTCTCCAACAACGAGTACACTTTTCTGATGGTCGGTGGAACGGCAATACTTCCCTTATTGCAGAATATAACCATCTTGTCGCTGCTCTTTAGGATGGCTTCAAGCAGCAGATGTGGAGCTTGTATGGCTTTTTCATCCATGTCGCCCAGCATTCCGAAAGCCATGTGCGCTGTAAGTAGCGCATCGAAGCCAAGGGAATAGGTCATTCCCATGGCAAAGTCGGTGTGATAGCCCTGCGTTGGTGCTAACAAATCACCGTACAAATGTTCTTGCATTATACTCTGTGCCATGATCTACTGGGGGTTACGTATTTCATCAACCATAGTCCTTACCGTATTCCATCTGAACTCGTTATAGCCCGGATTACTTCTTTTGACGGTGCGATACGCATTGTTTCCTATTTTGCTCCTTTCACGCTTAACGCTCCGTTCTCTGCTGGTAACAAGTGCATCAAGGCGGCTCAGAGCATTATTCCCTTCTTCGATTAGAGCTTTATAGCAGTTCTCGCAGAAGTCTGTCAGCATTGGGTCTTTTTCCCTTGTATAGTCGAATAGTGACAAATAGGCAGCTTGGTCTTTTATTGCCAATTTGTGAATCTCATACAGTTCCTGGAACGCCTGTTCACATGCCATCGCATCATCTTCGTTATCGAAGCTGCAATAATAGGCATGGTTATAGCTCCAGTCCAAGAGGTTTATCAGTTTTGAGAATAATACCGATTTGTCATATACGTCTTTAATGTCCTCGTCAAGTCCGTCGAGTTGTTCTGCAAGCTTGTAATAACTTACTTCATCACTTAATATCAGGTTGTCCTTATCTAACAGGAATGAAAGTAATGTGTCCTTAGAATATGGAGATTCAAGTATCTTGTCTTTTACGAATGTTGCTTCAGTAAAAGTCAGGGAAAGTGGCATGGATGTCCCGTTCATGAAGTTATATTGTTCGCCAGAAGTGAGTATCAGTTGCTTTTCTCCAGTCATTTCTTGGGCATCTTCTGTATTGTCTTCGCCCTTTAATCGACGCTTGTTATGTGGTTCCTCCGCATCGATTTTGCTGATTTCCATAATGAGCTGATAGATGCTGGTATTTGGAACCATACCGTATGTGGCCATTCCGCTTCCATAAATATAGGTCGGGTTATATTTCACATATTTAGTGTGGTCAGAAAGGGCTTCTTTGTAAGTGTCTATTCCGGTAATCCCTAACTTGGATGTTTCGTCATCGTATTCTGCCAACTGACGAGTTATTTGTATCTCTCTCTCTATGATGAATCGCTCCACTTCACGTACACTACTGAATTTCCGGCCGCAGTGAGCAGCGTGATAGTATAAAGACGGCAAAACGGCGAAGTACTTGGCATGATGCTGAAGCGTCGATGTGCCTGGAAACAAGGTGTTGGAAAAGTGGTCACGCACCCTTCCAATACCAAGTTCCTCAATTGCTCCCGGTTCAGACAGCAGCTGCATCATCTTGGAAATACGTTTTTTCTCTTCTGTATTGAAGTTTACAAATCCCAACTGCATAGATTCTTCCTAATTAACGTGAGTTCGATGAAATATAAGTGTTTGAATATTTGGTGATTAGCGAAAATTGCTGTAACTTTATAGTGCTAAAATACAAAGACTT
>ENA-OPVK01001251-OPVK01001251.1-human-gut-metagenome-genome-assembly--contig:-NODE-1251-length-15665-cov-1.885586_pt1 | contig 15665 bp, 12 predicted proteins | sample MGYA00241495_ERZ501982 | MGnify/ENA primary metagenome ERZ501982 (study PRJEB25962, sample SAMEA2042002) | human gut metagenome | biome: human gut; feature: human-associated habitat; material: faeces...
CCTGCCGCCACGCTTACAAGGCCGGTGCCTTCTTTTTTGGGTGCCGGCTGCTGCACTGCCGCCGCGCTGAATACGCGGTGTTCGTGCTGCTCCGCCATGTTGTCAATTTTAATATCGTGCAGCGTGCCCCATTCAAGTGCCTGCTGCAAAACAACGCCCGGATTGGCGGTATGGATATGTACTTTTACAACGTCATCCATTGCCGCTACAATAAGCGAATTGCCCATTGCCTGCAAAGCCGCGCGCACGGTTTTATCATCCACTGCCGTATTTTTTACAATAAATTCCGTGCAGTACGGATTTGTTAAGTCAACTTCTTCTGCCGGCAGGGCGGCAATTTTATTAACGGATATGTGCTGCTCACCTTCTTCCGGCAAGTTTTTGCCCAGAAGGCCGTTTAAGCAGCCCTGCAAAAATACAATCAGGCCCTGGCCGCCGGCATCAACCACACCTGCTGCTTTTAAAGCTGGCAAAAGCTCCGGCGTGCGTGCCAGTTCTTTTTTGCCGCCGGCAATGGCTTCGGTTAAAATTTCGGTAAAGTCCTCGCCGCGGCGCACTGCGTGGTAAGCCTCTTTGGCTATGCCGCGCGCCACCGTTAAAATGGTGCCTTCCACAGGTTTGGCAATACTGCGGTAGGCATATAAAATGCCAAACTGAAAGGCCTTGCCAAGCTCATTGCCTGTAACACGCGCTTTGCCTGCCAGCCCGCGCCCAATGCCGCGCAATAGCTGCGAAAGTATTACGCCGCTGTTGCCACGCGCGCCCATAATGGCACTTTTGGCAGCCGCTGCGCCAACCTCCGCCGCAGAATCCGTATCAAGCGGCAAAAGCGCACGGTGCACCGCTTCCATGGTGCGCATCATATTCGTCCCGGTATCGCCGTCGGGCACCGGGAACACGTTTAATTCGTCAATCTGCCGGTAACCGGCGGCAAAAGCCGCATAAGCGCCCAACAGCATGTTTTTTATATCGTGGCCGTTAATTACAGCCGTCTGTGTTAAGTTCATCTTCACTCCTTGATTATGGCAGATAGCCCTGCCTTTTTTATTTTCCGGCCGCGCCGGATTTATTCTTTGGTACGTACAAAAAGCCCAATGCAGCCGGGTCCCAAATGGGTGGCCAAAACCGCGCCAATGCCCGTCATCAGTACCGGCACACCGGGATAACGCTTAGTCATTTCTCCGTAAAGATATTCGGCATCTTTTTCCGCGCCTTCATGGGCAATGCAGATTCTTTCAAGCTCTCCGTGCGAAGAAGAAATTTCAAGCATTGTGTTAAGCACCTTGCTGCGGGTACGGCATTTAGCGGCAACAACAAGTTTGCCTTCCTTATCCAAAGTTATTACCGGGCGTATGCCCAAAAGGCTTCCGAGCAGCGCGCCAACAGCACCTATGCGCCCGCCCTTCTGCAAATATTCCAGCGTATTTACCGAAAAACAGGTTTCCGTGCGTGCAATAGCGCCGTTAATAAACGCTTCCAGTTCATCCATACCGGCGCCTTCATCGGCCTTTTTCAAAATATCAAGCGCCAGTGCGCTGATGGGCGTTGCCGCCGTAAGGCTGTCGAAAATGCGGATATCGGCACCGGGAATTTCCTGCATTACCTGCCGCGCTGCCATGCAGGCTGTATGGTAAGTTCCGCTTAAAACGCTGTCTACAAAAATACCTATAACTTTCTTTCCTTCTTCGGCAAGGCTCGTAAACAAATCCAAAAACTCGCCAACCGGCGGCTGCGAAGTTTTCGGCAGTTCGCCGCTTTCCTTCACCATTTTAAACATTTCTTCCGGCGTTTTTTCGCCGTCGCGCCATTCAACCGCTTTATGGCGGAAAATAAGCTGCAAAATATGGCAGCGTGCGTCATGCGCCAGCGGCGTTTCCGCGGCGGAAGCAATGCTGTCCAAAACTATATGGATGTCATTATTCAAAGTGCCATCCTCCTGTCTATATAATAATTCCGTTAAGATAAAGCTGATTCTATCATTTAATTTTACCATATAGACATAATTTTTTCCACCTGCAAAATAAAAAGGCCCCTGCCCAAAAGCAGGAGCCCGAATATCAGCCGTTAATTAAAAGTCGTTTTCCATGAATGCTTTGTCAACGCGTTTCATTTCGCGGGTTACGCAGCGGCCAAATTCTTCGCTTACCCAATCCCAGCGGCTGGTAAGGGTTTCGTCGATTTCTTTGTCCTCATAAATGCGGTGTTCATAGAACTTGCCGTTTACTGCGCTGTAAGCATAGGTTTTGCCGGTGATGTCAAGTTTCAGAATGCGTTCTGCGCTCGGGAATACCGGGTTGTCTTCGCAGGTATCAAGAACCATGCCGACAACAAGGTCTGCACCGGATGCTTTGGCAATGCGTACCATAGCGTCTTTGGAAGCGCCGTCTTTACCAATGTTTTCAGCTGCAATAGCATCGTTGGTAGCGTCATTTTCAAGCAGTTCGTATTCAGGATAATCGAACAGCTGAATAGCGCCGCTGATATAAATCTGGCCTGCGGTTTCGGAACCGGAGTTGTTAACCAGAGGAAGTACTACAACTTTAGCGGCTTCGGCTTTGCCCATAGCGGGAACAGCAAAACATACAGCCATCAGGGCTACCATTAACAGATTAAATAATTTTTTCATTCTCTTACCTCCCAAGATAAAATGGCTATGTAATAATTCTAACACACTTCAGATTAAAAAAACAGTATGCAGTAAAAAAATAATCGCATAAAAAGGCACAGCCCGTGCGTATTACAGGCTGCGCCACAAAATTTTTACATTTAATTATGCGTTTGCGGTTTCATTTTTGCTTCCGGCTTTGCTGCCGCACAAAGTTTTAAGCCCGTTGGTGGCAATTAAAAGTGCCAGAATAATAAGGGCAATGGCAACAACAAGCTGCAAGCCATCGGTAAGCATGCCAAACGGTGCGCCGGTAACGAGTTTATTGACAATGCCGTAAATGCTCATGGCAAGCGCGCTCATGGTTGCGGCAAACATAAAGCCCATCGGCACATAAAGCATCCAGCCCTGGCGGCCGGTAACTTTAAGGAATACCGAAAGCGAAATGAATACCAGCGCTGCGCACAGCTGGTTGGCTGCGCCGAACAGCGGCCAAACGTTCATATATCCGCCCAGGCAGAGCAGATAACCGAAGAACAGGGTAATAACGGTTGCAAAATATTTGTTGGTTAAAACTTTCTGCAGGCCGCTCATTTCTTCCGGTTTGCCGGAGGTGAAAAGTTCCTGGAAGCACATACGGCCGATACGTCCAACGGAATCGAGCGTGGTAAGCGCAAGTGCGGATACGCACATGGTAATTACGCAGGTGGCAACGTGCGCGGAAAGACCGAACATGCCCATAAAGCCGCCAACGGCACCGGCAAAAATCTGGAACGGCGTGCCTTTGGGCATTACGCCGCCGGTTGCCGCAGCGCCTACAACGATAAGCGAAACAACTGCAAGGATGGATTCAATAAGCATTGAACCGTAACCGATAAAGAGCATGTCTTTTTCGTTGGAAACGGTTTTGGAAGAAGTACCGGAAGATACCAGGCTGTGGAAACCCGACACAGCGCCGCAGGCGATGGTGATGAAAAGTATCGGGAACAGCGGCTGGCCGTTTACAACAAAGCCGTTAAACGCCGGCAGTTCGATAGACGGGTTGGTGAAGATAACACCGATAACGCCGCTGGCAATCATGCCTAAAAGCAAAAATACGCTTAAATAATCGCGCGGCTCCATTAAAAGCCACATCGGCATTACTGCCGCCATAAACATATAAGCAAAAACTACATAAAGCCAGGTTGTTTTATCATAATACAGCGGGTATTCAATGCCTGCCCACAGCATGGCAATCATCAAAACAATGGCAACTGCCAGTTTCGGGCCTTCTGCCAGAGGGCATTTCTTTAAAAAGTAGCCGAAGGCAATGGCAACAACAATGTACAGCATCGAAATGGATGCCGCAGCGGCATTAGGGGTTGCAAGGCCGCCGTCTGCCTTAAAGCCGTTAAAGGTGCTGGCAACAATATCCGCAAAAGCGGCAGTTACAAGCAGGGTAAACAGCCACGAGAACAAAAGGAACATTTTTTTGCCGGTTTTGCCGATGTACTGTTCAATAAGCATGCCCATAGATTTGCCTTCGTTTTTAACGGAAGCGTACAGAGCAGTGAAATCCTGCACGGCACCGAAGAAGATGCCGCCAACCATCAGCCACAGCATTACCGGAGCCCAGCCGAACATAGCGGCAATAATCGGACCGGTTACAGGGCCTGCGCCCGTGATGGACGAAAACTGATGCGCAAAAACCGTAAATTTGGAGGAGGGAACGTAGTCGTTGCCGTCCTCATGCACATAAGCCGGTGTTCTTGCATTGGGATCTACGCCCCACAGTCTTACAAGCCAGCGGCCATAGATAAAATAGCCGCATGCACACACGACTAATGCGATGCCTAACAACATTAATCCTGTCATGATACTTACCTCTTTCCCTTAAAATAAAATAATAATATAGCTTGAAATTTATCACCAAAATTCTTTTCTGTCAACAAAAACCGTAAATTTTTGTGAACTTTTGCAAATTAATCTTCAAAATGTAAAGAATATAATAAAAACAGTGAACTTAATCAGTGTTTGTACACTTATTTAAAACAGTAAAAAACGCCGGGGTTGAATTTACATAAGTAAAAGCCCCATGCTTACCGCACGGGGCTCATCTGATTAAATATTTTCAATTATATATCATCAATCAAAAATAATAATTAAGGTTCACTGCCGCGCTTAAGTCACGGTCGGTACTGCTCCAGTCATGCAACAGCGTGCCGCCTATTTCCCATTTATCGCTCAGCCTGCTGCTGATGTACGCTGATGCTACTATATGGTTTTTGCTGCCGTCAAAGTTTTGCACGCCAAAACCATTGCCGCCTTTGGCAAAGGCAAAGTCTGCGTCCAGTGTTTCACCGTCTAATATGCGTTTGTAGGCCAGGCTGAAGCCGTATTTGCCGTTTTCTTCCTCGCGGTTAATGTCAAAACCGAGTTCGCCTGTTAAGTAGTGATCACTAAAGCCGCCGCTGTGTACGCCAAATACGCTGCCGCGTTCTGTAAAGCTGTCCTGTTTGTAATGCGCGTAATCAACTGCTGCATATGGGCTTACGTGCCAGCCGTCTTTGCCGTAGTGTAAATCATAAGCATATTTTGCACCTATGCCGATGACGCTGCTGTCATAATTGCTTTCCAGCTTGCTGCCCATGCCGCTGTGGCTGAATGCACTTCCGAGATGACGTGTCATTTCATTATCCTGCACGCCGTAGCTTACATAACCCGTTACCGTGCCGGGGCTGTTTTTGCTGACGCCGTAAATGCCAAGGCTGTAGTTTTTGTATTCGCCGTCGGCATTGTTGCCGCCGATGCTGTTATCGCTGTAAGCAAACAGCGCGCCTGCGTAGGTGTTATCGCTGTTGTAAAAATCCTTGCCTAAAGTAAGGTTATAGCTGTGGCGGGTAATGCCGCCATCCGTTTCGCCCCAGTTTTTGCCGGTGATTGCCCACAAGCCTTCGTCACGGTCAAGGTGATGCTGGCGCGCAACAGCCTGCCGCATGTCACGGTTTTGGATGGCGTCACGCGCAAGTTCCATGTGCATGCTTTCGCTTTGGCTTAATTCGTTTACTGCATTATTTAAGCTGTTATTATTAAGTGCATAAAGGCGCTGCATTTCCTGCTTTTCTTCTGCATTTAAGTTGTTGTACAGACCGTTAAAGGCGTTAAAGCGTGCACCGTCTATACCGGCGTTGTTGCTGATTGATGTTGTAAGTTCTAATTTAGTACCAGTGTTTGTTACTTTGCCGTTTAACATGCCGCTGAAATCAGTATTTAAACTTTCCGCACCGGTTATGCTGTTTTCCGTATCAGTTATTGCTAAAGTTTTTACGATAGAATTATCATCATTTTTACCAACCGTTAAAATCGTGCCTGTTACGCCCGGTGCGGCAAAAGTGCCTGCTTTCAGGCTCATGTTGCTTACATAGGCTGTTCCTGTTACGGCAATTTGGGCATAGTTTGTACCATCCGTATTAACGCTAATTACACCGTTACCATTAAAATCGCCGCCGACTTCCAGCGTTATTATGCCGTCTTTATCAGTTACCGCACCCCAGCTACCAGCTTCCACAACGCCGTAATTGTACAAATTACCTTTAATTATGCCGCTGCCTGCAATAGTGCCTGCACCTTCACTGTACGCATCGCCTGCTACGCTGCCGTCAATCTGCAATGTGCCGCCTGCGGCAATGCTCGCGCCTTTATAGGTGTTTTTGCCCGTCAGCGCTAAAATACCTTCGCCGGTTTTATATAACCCTGCGTGCAAACCGGCAAGCTCAGAATCCTTAACCTGCTGGTTGTACTGGTCCATATAATACTTGGTCATCCAGTTTTCGCCGGATTCATCAAAACTATTAGTTGTATAAAACACCCAGCGGTCGTGCAAATCCGTTAAGCCTGCAAATTTTTCATTAAAATCATTAGAATTTTCATCATAACCACTCTTGTCTGTATTTTCTCCAACACTGCTTTCACCTGTCAGCGGATTTTCGGCAATATACCCTGCGCGGATTTCTCCGATACTATTGCTCCAAACAGAATTATAACCCTGCGTATCAACTGTATATAACGCCTGTTTTTCAGACCTTCCTTGCACAGTATAATTTTCACTGATATCACTCTTATCCAAGCGCCGCACGTTTATCGCGCCTAAGCCGTTAACGGCTTTGCCTGCATCTACTATGCCCTGCCCAAAGATAACGTCTAATGGAACGTTATAGTAAGCATTTACTTCAAGTATAGCTCCATTTTCTTTGTTTAAGGCATTTTCTAACCACCATTTATTACCACTTACACTATAAAATGTATCATAAATGGCATCAAAATACGTTATCCAAGATCCACTCTCTGGATTATTCTCATAATAGTTTAATACATCGTCTTTTATTTCTTCATCATTTTTTACACCAGAACCCATGTAATAAACATTAACATATGCGTATTTTTCACCGTTCTCATATGTTCCATATTGAGAAGTCATAAAATAACCGTCATGATTAGTTATATTATCATTTGCCGTGCTTAAAAGCACATCGCCAAGCTGTTTGGCGCTTAAATACGGAAATGCCTGCTGCACCAAAGCGCCTACGCCAGTAACTATTGGCGCTGCCATAGATGTACCGGAGTCATATCTATAATATTCGCCGCTTGCTTCAAAATCCGCATAGGCAGAATTTATATTCCACCCGGGAGCGCTTAAGGTTGTATCTTCATTATACATGGAAAGGTCAGACCAAATTGCTATGGCATCGCTTTGTACATCAAAACCACCATTTCCATTCTTTGTAAAGCTATTTGCCTTGGCTGCCGTTACCGTGATGATATTATCGTTAAACGCTTTATCGCCTGTTAAAATATCTAAATTACTTTCTACCCCCGCAGTTAAATGACCACTGTTGGCGGCACTAAACACCAGCAACTTATTATTATTAACCGCTTTTTCTATCGCAATTACACTATCATCACTTTGTAAATACTCTATTCCTTCGTTAAAATTTTTTCATCTAATAAATAGAAATTAGTCCTCCATGAATTATTGATTATTTTTATATCAGGATTAGTTAAATAATTATTGTAAAAACTACTACCAGTTTCAAATCCTACACCAACAGAATAATGCCTTATAACAGAACTGCAGGCAATATCGGCATCATAAGCAACACCGTGCATGCCAAAACCGTTTTTATCTGCCGCAGCAATACCTGCTACATGAGTTGGATGCATAAGCTCAGCCCATGTCAATGGAACATCAGAGCTCTCTAATCCATCAAACACTACGCCGCTGCCGGTTTTGCCGCTAAATTCCGGATGGCTGAAATTAACAGTACCTGCATCAGTAACGCCAACCGTTACTCCCTTGCCGGTGTATCCTTGCGCATAAGCACCGGCGGCGTTAATAATGTCTAATGCACCGTTTTTATTGGCTTTCGCAGAAATTGGGTCAGCATCCATACCGTAATATTCGTCCGTTCTAAAGCTGTCAGCGTCAGCCGCAAATACGTTATAAGGCTTTGCCAAAAGCAGGCTTAAAGCTATTAAACTTAAAAGTTTTTTGTTTGTTTTCATAATATATAACCTTCTTGCTCAACCGCTCAAAACATTCTAATCTTACTTTTATTATAACATAAAACCTTCTTAGGCACACATACGCAAAAATCCCACGGAAAATTCCGTGGGATTTTTATTGTACGTTTTAGCTTATTAACTTTTAAAGTTTTAACAGCAATTAAAATGCCGGTACAACAGCGCCTTTGTAGGTTTCTTCAATGAACTTTTTAACTTCGGGGCTGGTGAGGGCTTTAGCCAGTTTTTGCAGTTCGGGGCGGTTTTCATCGCCTTTGCGGATTGCAACTACGTTAGCGTACGGAGATTCTTTAGGTTCGGTAAAGAGGGAATCTTTAACCGGGTTCAGTTTTGCTTCCATTGCAAAGTTGGAGTTGATTACGGAATAATCAACATCGTTCATGGAACGCGGCAGGAGAGCTGCTTCGATTTCCACAATTTCAATGTTTTTGGGGTTGTCTACAATGTCGCCGGGGGTTGCGGTAATGGTTACGCCGTCTTTAAGTTTTAAAAGGTTAGCGCTCTGCAGAAGCATTAATGCACGACCGCCGTTAGTCGGGTCGTTAGGAATGGCAACTTTGGCGCCATCAGGCAGTTCGTCAAGAGATTTGAATTTGGAAGAATAAATGCCCATAGGCTCAATATGTACTTTGGTTAAGGTAACAAGCGGCATGTTGCGTTCTTTGGCAAATTCTTCAAGATAAGGAATATGCTGGAAGAAGTTAGCGTCAATTTCCTTGTCATTTAAAGAAAGGTTCGGTTTTACATAATCGCTGAACTCGATAATTTGTAGGTCAACGCCTTCTTTGGCAAGCTGCGGTTTAACAAAGTTCAAAAGTTCTGCATGGGGCACCGGGGTTGCGCCAACTTTCAGCACGGTTTTGCCGTCTTCGGATTTGGTTTCGCTGCCGCCGCAGCCGGCAATTAAAAGAGCCAGCACCAAAACGGAGCAAAGGACTAACAGGATTTTTTTCATCTTTACATCTCTCCTTTTAAATTTCACACACTACTTACTGGCAATAACGAAAGCAATAAAAAAGCTCTTTCCGAGGAAAGAGCATATACTTTACTTTCCTCTCATCTATCAGGAGTTAGCACCATGGCACAGCCTGGTTGCCGGGTTTCATTGGGCCTGTCCCTCAACCGCTCTCGATAAGAGTGTGTTTGTTAAGATGAAATTATAATACAGCAATCGCAAGATATTGTCAACAAAATTTTACATTTTTTACGGCTTTGTTTACGCTTTATGGCGCACGCAGCAAATTTTGCTGCAAATTGTAAATAAATTAACATTTTATTGGCGCGCTTAATTTACGCAAAACAAAAACCGGCCGAAGCCGGTTTATTGTTTAATATGCTGTTTATTCCTTGCTGTATTTGGTAATGCCTACTTTGTAAAAATCGTTGCCTTCGGCATCTATACACACAATAGCAGGAAAATCCTCCACTTCGTAACGGCGGATAGCTTCCGGCCCCAAATCTTCATAGGCAATCATTTCTTCGCCTTTAATGGACTGGGATATTACCGCCGCCGCACCGCCAACGGCTACAAAATACACTGCGCCGTATTTAACGCAGGCTTCAGCAACTTCTTTGCCGCGCAGGCCTTTGCCAATCATGCCGCGCATACCTTCGGCAATCAACGCCGGCGTGTATTTATCCATGCGCCCGCTGGTGGTTGGCCCGGCACTGCCAACAATTTCGCCCGGTTTGGTGGGTGAAGGGCCAACGTAATAAACAACCTGCCCCTTAATATCAAACGGCAGCGGCCTGCCTTCGGTCATTGCTTCCGTCATGCGCTTGTGCGCAGCATCGCGCGCAGTGTAAACAGGGCCGGTTATACGCACAACGTCACCGGCGTGCAGGTCTTTTATGGTTTCTGCCGTTAAGGGCGTGGTAATGTGTTTAATTTTTGCGTCCATCATTTCTGCGCCCCCTTACAATACGGCATACGCGCGGCGTGCAGCGTGGCAGTTAAGGTTTACAGCCACCGGCAGCGCGCCGATATGCGTCGGTGCGTACTCGATATTTACGGCAGCGGCAGTGGTTGTGCCGCCAAGCCCAGCAGGGCCGATGCCGGTTTTATTAATGCGCTCTAAAAGTTCTTCTTCAAGCTTTGCATAACGTTCATCGCTGTTGTGCTCACCGATGGGGCGCGTCAGCGAATATTTGGCCAGAAGCGCGCATTTTTCCATATTGCCGCCGATACCGACGCCAACCGTTACCGGCGGGCAGGGGTTCGGTCCTGCTTTGCGCAAGGTATCAAGCACAAAATCAATTACGCCCTGCACTCCGTCGGCGGGCTTCAGCATTTTCATGGCACCCATGTTTTCGCTGCCGCAGCCTTTGGGAGCAACGGTAATTTTCACTTTATCGCCCGACACAAGGCGGGTATGAATAATGGCAGGCGTATTATCCTGCGTATTTTTGCGTTCAAACAGCGGGTCATCAACGGAAGATTTGCGCAGATATCCTTTGGTGTAGCCTTCCGCCACACCGGCGTTAACTGCTTTTTCCAGCGCGCCGCCGGTAAAATGCACTTCCTGCCCTATTTCCAGAAACACCACTGCAAGCCCGGTATCCTGGCACAGGGGCACATCTTTACGTGCGGCAAGTTCCGCATTTTCAATAATGGTTTCCAAAACCTCCCTGCCTAACGGCGATTCTTCCGTATCGCGGGAGGCTTTAAATTTTTCCAGCAAATCCTTCGGCAGATAGTAGCAGGCGTCGCAGCACAGTTTGGCAACGGCTTCCGTAATTTCTTTAACGTTTAATTCGCGCATGGCCGCTCCTTATCTGCCAATGCGTTTTAAAGCATTGGCGCGTACAACTTCAGGGTCAACTTTTACGCGGGCTACGCCTGTTTCCATAGCGGCTTTGGCAACCGCTGCGGCAACGGAAGGCGCAACGCGCGGATCAAAAGCGTCCGGCACAACGTAATCGGCGCGCAGGTCTTTTTCGTCAATAAGGTTGGCAATGGCGTAAACCGCTGCAACCTTCATTTCTTCGTTAATAGCTCTTGCGCGCACATCAATGGCGCCGCGGAACACACCCGGGAACACCGTTACATTGTTAACCTGGTTCGGGCTGTCGCTGCGTCCGGTACCGGCAACTGCCGCACCTGCGGCAATGGCGGCTTCGTAGCTCGTTTCCGGCACGGGGTTGGCAAGCCCAAAAACAATGGCTTTATCCGCCATGCTGCCGATAATTTCTTTGGTAAACAGGTTCGGGCCGGATACGCCTACAAGAATATCCGCGCCTTTGGCAACCTCTGCCAGCGTGCCCTTTTCCATGTTCGGGTTGGTAACCTCCGAAAGGTAACGCTGAATTTTATCCAGTTTGGCATCAATGCCTTTATACAAAGCGCCCACACGTTCCACCATAATTACATTCGGAAAGCCCATGCTTACAAACAGCCTGCCGATGGCAGAACCGGCGGCGCCGCAGCCGTTTACAACAACTTTAACGTCTTTAATATCTTTTTTTACATAACGCAAAGCGCCCATTACGGCAGAAAGACACGCAATGGCAGTGCCGTGCTGGTCGTCGTGGAATACCGGAATGTCGCAGATTTCACGCAGGCGGTCTTCAATTTCATAGCATTTCGGCGAAGAAAAATCTTCAAGGTTAATGCCTGCAAAAGCCGGCTGCAAACGGCGTACCGTTTCAATAATTTCTTCCGGGTCTTTGGTGTCAATGCAGATAGGAATGGCGTCAACGTCGCCAAAGGTTTTAAACAGCACGGCCTTGCCTTCCATAACAGGCATTGCCGCTTCCGGGCCTATATCGCCAAGCCCCAGCACGCGCGTGCCGTCGCTTACAATGGCAACCGTATTGCCGCGGCAGGTATATTCAAACGAAAGTTCTTTATTTTCCTTAATGGCTTTACAGGGTTCGGCAACGCCCGGCGTATATGCCAGCGCCAAATCCTCGCGGTTATTAAGCGGCACCTTGCTTGCCACAGCAAGCATGCCATTATGTTCAGCATGAAACTTCAACGCATCTTCTACAAAAGACATAACAAATTACTCCCCTCTGTTTTTATTTAGTGTATACTATATATTTATATTATACACTTTGTTTTTAAAAGAGCAAGCATTTAATTTACGGCTTTGCAAGGCGTATTATTTCCGCGGACGGTTTTTCACCTTCGTTAAGCGTCAGCACGCCAAAGGTAGGCCCGTCCATGCTGCGCGGGCGCGAAGGGCTGCCGGGGTTAACCAAAAGCACATCGCCGTACCATTTTACAAGCGGCACATGCGTATGGCCGAAAACAACAATGTCCGCCTCCAGGCGGTGCGCCCACCACACCAGTTCCTGCGGGCTGCCGCCGTGCAGATAACGGTGACCGTGAGCCAGCCAGATGTTAAAGCCCTGCAAATATAAAAATTCGTCTACGTTAAAATCCGTTTCTCCCGCGTCGCAATTGCCGCACACAGCCGTTACTTCAAGCCCGGTCTGGCTTTTAAGGTACAGACTGTCGCGCGCGTAATCGCCGGTATGCAGCCACTGTTCAACCGGCGGGGCGGCAGCAATAACGCGGCGCAGGTTCTGCATGCTTCCGTGAGTATCTCCGGTTAAACCTATTTTCATTTTATTTTCTTCCAGTTGGCAATAAGTTTTTTAACGGCTTTGCCGCGGTGGCTGATTTTATTTTTTTCTTCCGGCGTTGCTTCGCCAAGGCCCATGTGCAGCTCGGTAGACCAAAAGAGCGGGTCATACCCGAAGCCGTTATTGCCCAAAGGCTCGTGCAGCAGCATGCCTTCGCAGATGCCGTCCGTTTCCACAAGCACCTTGCCTGCGGCGTCAGCTACGCACAAAGCGCAGCGGAAACGGCAGGTGCGTTTAACCTGCAATTTCATGTTTGCCAAAAGTAAATCGTTGTTTTCCTTGTCGGTTGCCTTCTCGCCGGCGTAACGCGCACTGCGTACGCCAGGTTCGCCGTCCAGCGCCTGCACTTCAAGTCCGCTGTCGTCGGCAATGCAGGTCATGCCGGTTGCTTTGGCATAATACGTTGCCTTTAAACGTGCGTTGGCGGCAAAAGTGCGCCCGTTTTCTTCCGGCGCTTCAATGCCCGGCCATTCGGCAAGGTAGTGCAGTTCAACCTCCATATCTTTTAACATTTCCTTAAATTCTTCCAGTTTGCCCGGATTGCTCGTAGCTATTACAATTTCTTTCACTTTATAAGCTCCAATCTTCTGTTAAATTGTTTCCACAACACCCGTATCAGGGTGCTGCAATAAAATATATTTATATTCACAGCTCTGTTTGGCGCGCAGTGCGTCATCATAAGCCGCTTTTTTACAGGTTTCACAGGTATCGCGCAAAAGGCATACCACATAAGCGCTCTGGTCGCCATAACGGGTGCCGCGCGCGTTTGTGGCAATACTCATCCAGCCGCTGCAATTTTTGCAGTAGTGCAATGTTTCCAGCTGTTCCTCGCGGATGCCTTCTTCGTCATAATAAATTCCTTTGCGCCGCTGCCATTTGCCGCCGCATTTATCAAGCAGCATTCTGCCAACTTCCCTGCGCGTACGCCAGATATTGCCCACCTGCTCAATGAGCTGCTCCACGCGCGTCATGCAGCGCGGATCGGGTCTGCGCAGGGCGCTGATGTCCGGCTCAATAACCTTGCTGTAATCCATCTCTGCCATGGCAAGAATTATGCCGGTGTTAACATAGGGCAGCGCCGCTTCGATAGAATAGCCGCCTTCCAAAACGGCAATATCCGCCTTTAACTTATCTGCCAGTGCCGCATAGCCGTGCGCCGTAACGCTCATGGAAGCGAGCGGGTCGCTGAAATGGTTATCCTGCCCGGCAGAATTAATGATGAGTTCCGGTTCAAAATCGTCAAGAATAGGTTTTATCAGCCCGTCAAACAGGCGGTGTATTTCCTTATCGCCGCTACCGGGTAAAAGCGGCAGGTTGATGTTATAGCCCCACGCCGCCGGGCTGCCTGCTTCATCCGGAAAGCCCGTGCCCGGGTACAGCGTGCGCCCGTCCTGATGGAACGAAATGTAAAGCACGTTGGGATCGTGGTAAAAAATATCCTGGCTGCCGTCGCCGTGGTGTACGTCCGTATCGACAACGGCAATTTTTTTAATGCCGTAGCGGCTCCGCAAATATTCCACCATTACGGCTTCAATATTAATGGTGCAAAAACCGCGGATGCCATGCACAATACGCATGGCGTGGTGTCCCGGCGGACGTACAAGCGCAAATGCGCGCTTAACTTCGCCGCTCATTACAGCATCGGCAGCTGTCATGCATCCTCCGGCAGAGGCAAGATGTGCAGGCGTAATCAGCTTTGCTATTGAAGGCACACCTACGTGGGCGCGCTGTAAATCGTTAATTTCCGCCATGCGCAGGCGGTATTCGCGTATTTCCGGGCGGTCAAACAGCCCTTCTTCCGTCAGCTGGTCGCGCGTATATAACAGCCTTTCCTGGCGCTCCGGGTGCCCGGGGCTGATCATCCAGTCAAAAGCCGGGAAAAATATCAGTCCTAAATTTGCCTGTTTCAAAATGCCACCTCCCTGCCGGTAATTTTATACAAAATGCCGGGTTTAAGCTGCATGCGCAGGTAAATAATTTCGCCGGTATCGTAATAACCGTGCACCGTGCGGAAATATTCGCGGCTGATAACTTCGGTTTCGCTGCTCTCCATCTGCCAGCCGCCTGCTTTTTCGTGCAGCCAGGCGCTTAAAATTTCTTCTGCCGCCTGCATGTTAAAGCGTTTGGGCAGGCGTTCGCGTTTGCCGCTTTCCGGAATTAAATAATAGCCTTCGGTCGTATCGGCGCGCAGGCTTGCCGCTACTGTCGGACGTGCCAGTGCCGCACCGATGGCGTTTGCCACCATACCGCCGGGCGGAATTACAACCGGCAGCCCCATGCGCCTGCCAAGAGCATGAATAAGCCCCGGCGCACCGCCGCCGACGCCTACAAGCTGCTGCGGAACAAAATCGCTGCCGCTTAAAACATCGCTTACCGTGTAAACAGGCTGAATGCTCCACTCGTGCAGCATATCTTTAATGGCGTTTTCAATAACGTCCAGTGCCGCGTCCAAAACAGCCTGCGCCGCCATCTCAGGCGATTCGCCTTCGTGGCACAATGCGCCCAAAGCCTTAAAGGAAGCACCGGCATCGCCGAACGAAGCAAGCCCCAGCACAATCAGCGCATCAGCCAAAGTTGCCGCCGCGCCGCCTAACGCTGCCGCACGCCCGGCACGCTCCGGCCCAACCTTAAAGCCCTGCGGCAGTTTGGTTATGGCGCTGTCGCCGCCAATGCCCACGCTGCGCATATGGAAAGAACGCACCGCTGTCGGGTATTTGCCAATCATTGCGCCTTTTTTCGCCAAAAGAGGCTCGCCGTTATCCCAAAAGGCAATATCGGTTGTAGTGCCGCCAACATCAAGCGAAATACACTTGCCCTCCGGCGCCGCACCGAGCGCTTCAATGCCCAGCACGCTTGCCGCCGGACCCGTAAATACCGCTTCAACAGGCTGTTTAAGCGCCGCCTCCAAAGG
>ENA-OPVK01001255-OPVK01001255.1-human-gut-metagenome-genome-assembly--contig:-NODE-1255-length-15619-cov-2.449499_pt1 | contig 15619 bp, 9 predicted proteins | sample MGYA00241495_ERZ501982 | MGnify/ENA primary metagenome ERZ501982 (study PRJEB25962, sample SAMEA2042002) | human gut metagenome | biome: human gut; feature: human-associated habitat; material: faeces...
CATTACAAGGTCCCGGAATGGTATCGGAATGCAAAATTCGGTATCTGGGCACACTGGGGACCACAATGTGTAGAGGGAACGGGCGACTGGATGGCCCGGTCCATGTATATGGAAGGGTCTCCGGTGTATAACTATCATGTGGAACACTATGGACATCCCTCGGAGGTGGGTTTCAAGGATGTCATTCCCTCTTTTAAGGCAGAGCACTGGAACCCTGATTCTCTGGTGGCCTTTTATAAAAAGATAGGTGCGCAATATTTCTTTGCCTTGGGGAATCATCATGACAACTTTGACCTTTGGGACAGCAAGTACCAACCTTGGAATTCCGTGAATATGGGACCGAAACGTGATGTGCTGGCAGAATGGGAGAAGGCAGCCCGCAAACAGGGACTTCCCTTCGGCGTCAGCCTGCATGCCGATCACGCATGGACCTGGTATGAGCCTGCCCAACGCCACGACACGATTGGTCCGAAGAAAGGCATCCCTTATGATGGCAAGCTGACTAAAGCGGACGGAAAAGGCAAGTGGTGGGAAGGATACGACCCGCAGGACTTGTATGCACAGAACCATCCATTGAGTGAAAACAGTTGGGATGACGGCATGATCCATCGGCAATGGGCGTGGGGAGATGGCGCCTGTCTGCCTACCCGGGAGTATGTGACCAACTTTTACAATCGCACCTTGGAGGTGATAAACAGGTACAATCCCGATATCCTGTATTTTGATGTGACGGTCCTTCCGTTCTATCCGATTAGTGACGCCGGGCTGAAAATAGCTGCCCACTTTTACAATCACAACATGGCTACACATGACGGGAAGCTGGAGGCTGTGCTGAATGGCAAGATTCTGGACGACGAACAGCGCAAGGCCCTGGTGTGGGATGTCGAACGTGGTGCACCCAATCAAATCATAGCTGACAAATGGCAGACTTGCACCTGCCTGGGAGGATGGCATTATGACCGTTCCTACTATGATAACGACAGGTATAAGTCGGCTGCTGACGTGGTGAAATTATTGATAGACGTGGTCAGCAAGAACGGGAATCTGTTGCTGAGTGTGCCTTTGCGTGCCGACGGTACGTTTGATGATAAGGAAGAGAAGATCCTGATGGAGTTCGGCGATTGGATGAATATCAACAAAGAGGCGATTTATGATACGCAGCCTTGGAAAGTGTTCGGTGAAGGTCCGATAGCCAATTCGGACATTGCAATCAATGCCCAGGGTTTCAATGAGGGTTCTTATACGAATGCGACAGCCCAGGAGATTCGTTTTACACAAAAGGGTGAAGCCCTGTATGTGACAGCCCTGGCATGGCCGAAGGACAAGCAGGTGGTCATCAAATCACTGTCGCAAGGGAATGACCTTTATCCCGGGAAGATAAGTCAGGTAGAATTGCTTGGTTACGGAACGGTGGATTTCAACCGCACAGCCGAAGGACTGGTCATCAATCTTCCGGATAAACCGCTGAACAGAATCGCTCCGGTATTCAAGGTGGAATAAGTGGAGATAGAACCTTTTTAACCCATAAGGAATGAATAGCGATTGGAGACTGGTTGCCTGGTATCCAGTCTGCTACCGTATTGTATCAGTTGAATAATATAAATCTTTGTATATGAGGAATCATGTTTGTATGAAGAGTGTATGGATGGCACGAATTGTCTTCCTGCTCATGGTCTGCTTTGTTGGCGTGGTTGAGTCACAGGGGCAAAGTTATGTGAAAGGTACTGTTTCAGACAGTAACGGTGAACCGTTAATCGGGGTAAGTATTTTGGTGAAAGGTGAACTGAAGGGTGTAATCAGTGACATCAATGGAGGCTATTCCATCCCGGCAGATGTCAGTGATGTCCTTCAATTCAGTTATGTAGGATATGTCACTCAGGAAATTAAAGTCGGCAATGATCGAATCATAAATGTGACATTGGAGGAAGACACCAGACAGTTGGAAGAAGTGGTTGTTGTGGGTTATGGAACCCAGAAGAAGGTCAATTTGACGGGTGCCGTATCGTCTGTCAGTGCCGACGAGTTGGCTAATAAGCCTGTCATGAGCACAGCCCAGGCAATCGCCGGTCTGGCTCCCGGGTTGAGCGTTGTTTCAAATTCCGGACGTCCCGGTGCAGGTGCTCGTGTGAAGATTCGTGGTACCGGGACTTTTTCCAATGCAGGTACAGATCCATTGGTATTGATTGATGGCCTGTCCGGGAGTATGGATGATGTAGACCCCAATGATATTGAAAGCATTTCGTTTTTGAAAGATGCGGCTTCGGCTTCTATCTATGGTGTGCGTGCTGCAAACGGTGTTATTTTGGTTACTACAAAAAAAGGTAAGAGCGGTGATACGCAGATTTCTTTAGACGCCCGTTGGGGAGTCAACTCCCGCTTAGTAAAAAACTATGATGTATTGCAGAATGCAAATACCTATATGGAGACTGCATATTCTGCTTTGTACAACGGATACCTATATAATAGCGGATATACAGCAGAACAGGCTTATCAATTGGCCAATGCAGACTTGTTTCCCAAGCTGGGCTATCAAGTTTATACCATACCTGATGGACAATATCTTATTGGTCGGAACGGCAAGTTAAACCCTCATGCAGCTTTGGGATATAGTGACGGTGACTATTATTATACACCGGACAACTGGTCTGATGAGATGTTCCAAAGTAATTTGCGCCAAGAGTATAATCTTAGTGTTTCTGGTGGTTCGGACAAATTAAGTTACTATCTGTCTGCCAGTTATTTGAATGATGAAGGTATTATTGAAAATTCAGGTTTCGAACGTATCTCCACTCGTATGAACGTGGATTATCAGGCTAAAAAGTGGTTGAAGCTCGGAGTGAATCTTAGCTATTCGAATGTAACAAGCCGTTCACCGGGCGATCAGGATACCGATGCCGCTACTTCTTCCGGCAATGCGTTCTTTGTTGGTAACTTTATTGCACCAATCTATCCGATGTATGTACGGAATGCAGACGGCAGCTTCCAATATAATGCCAATACCGGCTATCATGTATACGACTATGGTGATGGTTCAAGTACAAACTTCACCCGTAATTTTATGAGTATGTCCAATCCTATGAGCGGTTTCCTTTATGATACTGAAAAATATCTGATGGATATCCTGAATGGGAAATGGTATGCAAAGATTGATATCATTGACGGTTTGTCATTGACAGCTTCTTTGGGCTTGCATATTGACAACACACGCCAGCATAGTGTGGGTAACAAGTATTATGGTCAGTCGGCTTCCTATGGCGGTTCTGTTATGCAATACTCCTCACGCGTTTATTCGCTTGACCAACAATATCTGTTGAATTACAAAAAGACATTCGGCAACCATAACTTGGATATTCTTGCCGGCTATGAAAGTATGGACTTCAACACGGAAAGTCACTATATTTTAGGATATAACATGTATAGTGACAAGAACTGGACTGCATCTAATGTTATCGACCGCAAGAATGGTTCTGGCAGTTACAATGAATATGCCACAATCGGTATCATTACACGTGCCAGCTACGATTTCAATGAAAAATATTATGGCAGTGTTTCTTATCGTCGTGATGCTTCTTCACGCTTCCATCCGGATAACCGTTGGGGTAACTTCTGGAGTGTGAGTGCAGCATGGGATATGGCAAAAGAAGACTTTATCAGTCAATACGATTGGATCAACATGCTGAAGCTGAAGGCTTCTTTCGGTCAGCAGGGTAATGACAACCTCTATTATAAAGGATATACAAACTACTATCCGTATCTGGATCAGTTCACGGTTAGCGGGTCTGACGGTGTATTCTCTGATGGTGTGCTCTACTACAAGGGAAGCAAAGATATCACTTGGGAAACATCCAATTCATTCAATGTAGGTGTGGATTTCGCTCTTTTGGGAGGACGTATTGACGGTACAATCGAATACTTCAACCGCCAGACTAAGGATATGTTGTATTATAAACCGGTAGCGATGTCTAACGGTTATACCCAACTTCCTATGAATATCGGTTCGGTACGCAACTCCGGTGTGGAAATTGAATTGAACTATACTCCTATTGAAACTAATGATTTAAAGTGGGTGATCAATTGGAATGGAACATTGATGAAAAATAAGATTCTTGAGCTGCATCCGGATTTGAAAGGAGAGATGATTGATGGTTCCTATATTTATCGTGAAGGTGAATCTTTGTACCAGATGTATTTGACAAAATATGCAGGGGTAGATCCTGATTCCGGCGAAGCTCTGTATTGGGCAAAGGACGAAAACGGTGTAGAGTATAAGGATAAAGATTGGTCTGCTGCCTACAATTCCAATAGACAAGCTTCCGGTGACCTGTTGCCTACTATCTATGGCGGTGTCGGTACAACATTGGAGTTCCGTGGCTTTGATTTCTCCATCCAGTGTGCTTATCAGTTGGGTGGTACGATTTATGATAGTGGCTATCAAGCTTTCATGCATGGCGGTGACTCCCACTACATGGGATATAACTGGCACAAGGATATCTTGAATGCATGGACACCGGAGAATAGAAATACCAATATTCCGCGTGTAGATGCCATTGATAAATACACCAACTCTTCATCAGACCGTTGGTTGACAAGTTCTGATTATTTCTCTATCAACAACATCACCCTGGGCTATACTTTACCTAAGAGATGGTTGAGAAGTCTGGGTATCGGAAGCTTGCGTATTTACGGTGCGGCTGACAATGTGGCTCTTTTCTCTGCCCGTAAAGGGCTTGATCCACGTATGAGCTACACAACAGCTTCTACAGATAGATATACGCCTATACGTACTATTTCCGGCGGTTTGAAAGTAACATTCTGATAATAGTTCAATAATAAAATACAGAAAAAATATGAAGAAATTATATAAGATAACACCGTATGTTATGCTCGGTTTGATGGTAGCCGGATGTACAGATCTGGATACAGAACCGCTGAGTTCGACTATTACATCTGACCAAAAGGAAGAAGTTGTTGAATCTGATCCTTCCAGATTGGAAGCCAGCGTAGCAGCCGTGGCTGCAAATTTCACCCAATATGCCAAAATCTACACAGAAGATGACAATGTGCATAGTGATATAGGTTATCCGACCATTATGCTGGCCACGGAATCAAGAGGTACGGACATGGTGGCAGATATTACTGGTTATAACTGGTATTCCAATTCAGCCGATTACAGTGACTGCTTGAATACAAGTACAGCTACCATTGAATTCTGGGGTACATTATACAACCAGATTTTTACAGCCAATAACGTAATCGGTACTGTAGATAACGAAACTGAAGATCCTACGTTACAATATTATCTGGCGCAGGCATTAGCTGTCCGTGCTTTTGACTATTTTACGTTGATACAGTTGTATCAGTTCAATTACAAAGGACATGAGAGTGCCATGGGTATGCCTTTGATTACAGAGCAGAATGCAACAGAAGTTGCAGCCAATGGTTGCGCCCGTTCTACGGTGCAGGAAACTTATGATTTTATCTTGGCAGACCTGAATAAAGCTATTGAGTTGCTGACAGCCACTACAAAAGAACGTGCTGACAAGCGCTATGTCAGCTTGGATGTCGCTTACGGTATCCGTGCGCGTGTCTACTTGGCAATGCACAACTATGCAGAAGCTTTAAAGGATGCGGAAGCCGCACTGGCCAAAACTACTGCCACTCCATACTCCCGTGCTGATGTAAGCAAGCCTTCATTCATTAATATCGAAGACAATTCATGGATGTGGGGTATCTTGATTACAGAACAGGACCGTGTAAGTACAACCGGTATTTGTAACTTCCCGTCACACATGGGATCTTTGAATTATGGTTATGCTTCTGTAGGCGGATGGCGTAGAATCAGTCCGAAACTCTATAATGAGATTCCTGCCAGTGATGTCCGCAAGGGATGGTTCCTGAACGGTGAAGGTATATCCGCCAATTTGCCTGCTGCAGCCCAGACATATATTACTGGGAAAAAGGCACCTGCCTATACACAAGTGAAGTATGGGGTGCTGAATGACCAATGGGGAACTGACAACAATGCTACGGATATAATATTGATGCGTGTTGAGGAAATGTATCTTATCAAGGCTGAGGCACAAGCTATGAGTGGTAATGTCAGTGGCGGTGTATCTACCCTTAACTCGTTTGTTACTGCATATCGTGACCCGTCTTATCAGTGTACAGCCACTACACCGGAAGCTGTGCAGGAAGCTGTTTGGCAACAACGTCGTCTTGAATTCTGGGGAGAAGGTATGGCATATTTTGATATTATGCGTCTGAACAAGGGAGTCAACCGTTTAGGCTGCGGCTTCCCGACTACTGCCGTATTTAATATTACAGCAGGTGATCCGGTTCAAATTTACAGTATTCCTAATAAGGAAGTACAATATAACCCATTATTGGAGAACAATCCGCTGGTTTCGGCACCTACACCAATACCTGATGTAGAATAATGTATATGTTAACTATTAAAAATATGGAATATGAAATATATAAATAAGATACTTAGTCTGTTTGTCATCGCACTGATAGCTACCTCTTGCGATCCTGATGCAGAAAGTTATACTCCGGGTGAGCTGGAAGACGGTAATCAAGGCATCTGCTTTGTGGGCAATTACACCCAAACAGTGGAAGTTGAGCCGGGAATAACCTCTTTTGATTTAACTTTGACACGCTCCTTGACAGATGCTGCCGGTACGGTTGATGTTACTGTGATTAATAATGAAGAGAATATATTTGTATGCCCTTCCACTGTATCATTTGCTGCTGGAGAGAAAACAGCCAAGTTGACAGTTGAAACACCGTCAGCTGCCGAGGGTATCACTTATAATCTACAACTGGCTTTGAGTGGTAATGATGTCAGCAACTATTCTTCCGGATACCATGAAATATCAGTAAATTTTGCTATCTTGAAGTGGGAATCTATCGGTACCGGATACTACTTGGATGGTACAGTTGCCAATTTCTTTAAAGTAGATCCGTCTGTTCCGATGGCTGTGGAAATTGAAAAGACTACAACTGCTACCAGTACACGTTTCCGTTTCGACAGCCCGTTTGCCAAAGTTGCGACCGCACAAGATGAGGTTGGTGGTTTCAACGGTTATCCCTTTAATGAAGAGGCTGATATAGTTCCAGGTGAATATACTTTCGTAATTGATGTGACTAAAGAAGGCGCTTCTTTGAAACCAATTCAATATGGTATGGATTGGGGATATGGTATGTTCAGCGGTGGTTCTGTATATGGCAACTTATCTACTAATATAAATTCTTATCCTTTGGGAGTTTATAATGAAAAGGTCGGTAGTATTACCTTCCCAGCCAATTCGTTGTACGTAAGTATGGCTAACCATCAAGACGGTGGTGCATTTCCTTGTGCTAACCCATCTTACCTGTACTTGAGTGCAGAAGCATATCTTAATTCTTTGGAAGAAGAGTAACCTGAAAGTTACAAAGAATTACACATAAGAAAAGCCGGTTCACAAGTGAAGGGACCGGCTTTTTGCTTTATATCGGTTCATAGAGAATGACGTTGCAGCTGATTCCTTGATAGTCCCTCTTGAATTTAAATTAGAATTATACCAAGATACTTGATAGAATTCCAATTATGTTACCAATTAGCCAATTATTGCATCACTCCTCTATTTGTCATAGCATATAATTACTGTAATGAATATTGTAATAAAGTGGCTCTTATGATGATATTATTATGATACAAACCGGCAACAACATTTATTATAAAGGATTTTCTTACCAGAACTTTCCAACGAAACATAATGAAGTAATTTATCTATAATAATTGAGTCTTATTAAATAGGAAAAGTCTTTCTTAAAACATGATATTTATTATTTAGCACCTTGATATTTGCTGATATTCAATGTATTATATCTTATCAGAGTAACACCCTGGTAGATTGATGGCTCTCTATATTCACCTACAGTACTTTACAAGAGGGATAACTATGAGATTTTAAGTTTTTGGGGAAATCATATATAATTGATACACAATTATATATCCAGTTTGTAGTTCCGCGAAAACTCTGGTAATTTCGTATATTGGTATGCAGACGCAGGAAGTAGCGATAAAACCCAGCTTAAAAGTGGTGATGAAGTCTGATACTGAGATGCTTGATGAGGTAATGGTGGTTGCTTTTGGTACAGCAAAAAAGTCTGCATTTACGGGTTCGGCCAAGGTGGTTGGTACCGAAAAGCTGGAGCAGTCGCAAGTAACGAATGTTACCGATGCTTTGGCTGGTGCTGTGCCGGGTGTGACATTGACTTCTAATGACGGTGCTCCGGGTTCAAAATCATCCATTAAGATTCGTGGCTTTAGTTCTATCAATGCAAAGAATGACCCTCTGATTATTGTGGACGGCGCTCCTTATAGCGGTGACATTAATAATATCAATCCTAACGACGTTGAGTCAATGACAGTATTGAAGGATGCGGCTTCCAATGCTCTTTACGGTGCTCGTGGTGCTAATGGTGTAATTATCATCACTACCAAAAGAGCCAATATGTCGGGAGAGGCTAAGGTGACTTTTGATGCTAAGTGGGGTGCTAACACTCGAGCTTTGCAGAAATATGAAGTGATTGACAATCCTGGCATGTACTACGAGATGCATTATCGTGCCATGAACAATTATTATAAGTCAACGGGAATGAATGACCAAGCTGCATGGCTTGAGGCAAACAAGAATCTGTTTGGCTCCAATGGTGGATTGGGATACAATGTATATACGGTTCCCGATGGGCAATTCCTCATCGGTCAGAACGGTAAGCTTAATCCCAACGCCACATTGGGTAGAGTTGTGAATTATAAAGGACGTGACTATCTGCTGACTCCGGATGATTGGGAAGATGTGGGAATGCGTACCGGTCTGCGTCAGGAATACAACTTCTCGGTGAGCGCAGCCAATGAAAAGTCCTCTTTCTATGTTTCTTTAGGTTATCTTGGAAATGAGGGTATCACTGAAGGCTCTGACCTGAAACGTTTGACAGGCCGTTTGAAAGCCGACTATCAGGCAAAGAAGTGGTTGAAGATTGGTGGTAATGTGGGATATGCACGTTTTGATTCCAACTCGTTGAGTAACAATGGTACCAGCTCGTCTACCGGTAATATATGGGCGTTTGTTACCCAAATGGCTCCCATCTATCCCGCCTACGTGCGCAATGCTGACGGCAGCATCATGGTGGATAATAATGGTATTGGAATGATGGACTACGGTAGTGGTATCAATGCAGGTATGCAGCGTCCTTTCATTGCTGATGCCAACCCTATTCTGGACAATAAACTAAATACCAGAAACTCTGAAGGAAATGCCATTAACGCCAACGCCTTTGTAGATATAACTCCTATAGAAGGCCTGAAGGTGACATTCAATGGTGCTTTCAACTTGGATGAGACACGCTTTTCTTACGTGTACAATCCCTACTACGGACAGTTTGACTCCACCGGAGGTACAGTGAGCAAGTATCATACACGTACTTACGATTACAACTTGCAACAACTTGTTTCTTATGCCCGTTCGTTTGGTGACAATAACTTCGACATCCTTTTGGGGCACGAATATTATGATTACCGTTATTACTTCCTGGCTGCCAGCAAGTCGCAGATGTTTTCTCAAGATAATACAGAACTGGACGGTGCCATTATCGACGGACAAGGTGCTTCTTCCTATAAAGAGCGCCGTAACAATGAAGGTTTCTTCGGCCGTTTGCAATACAATTATGACGAACGCATCTTCGGCTCGGCTTCTTTGCGTCGTGATGCTTCCAGCCGTTTCCATCCAGACCATCGTTGGGGTACATTTTGGTCGGCAGGTGGTGCATGGCTCATCAACAAAGAAAGCTGGTTTGATGCTTCTTGGGTGCAGGAACTGAAGCTGAAGGCTTCTATTGGTTCACAAGGTAATGACAATATCGGTGACTTCCTTTATACGGATAGATTTAACATTATCAACTCTAACAATAGCCTTGGTACTTCATTTAAATCTAAGGGTACTAAAGACATCACTTGGGAAACCAACACTAACTTCAATATCGGTGCGGAGTTCCAGTTGTGGAACCGTGTGACCGGTAGCATCGAGTACTACAGACGTAAGACTTCGGATATGTTGTTCTCATTTACCGTGGCTCCATCATTGGGTTATGCTTCCTATATGGACAACGTTGGTAACATGGTCAATAGTGGTGTGGAAATGGACTTCAATGTGAATATCTTCGATACACGTAACTTTACGTGGGATGTGAATGTGAACATTTCAACTTTGAAAAACCGTATTACGATGCTTGACCCTGATAAGTTGATCACTACTGAATATACAGCTGATGGAAAAGGATATAAGGGCTATTCTAACGGAAGCTTCTTCATTGGTGAAGACTTGTCTATGTTTACATGGCGCTTGAAGGAGTATGCCGGAGTGAATGAAAAAGGTGAGTCTTTGTTCTATAAAAATGTCAAGGACGAGGCTGGCAATATTACTGGACGTGAAACAACTACGAATCATGCTGAGGCCGACTATTACATTACAGAAGAAAGCTCAATTCCTAAGGTGTATGGTGGTTTCGGCACCAAACTGAAAGTCTATGGCGTGGACTTCGGCATTAACTTCACTTACCAGATTGGCGGTAAGCAATATGATGGTACGTATGCTTACTTCATGTCGTCACCTTATGGTACGGCCGGCTACAACTACCATAAGGATTTGCTGAACTCATGGACTCCTGAGAATACAAATACCAATATTCCGCGTTTCCAGATGAACGACCAATATTCAGGAGCAATGTCTACACGCTTCTTGACAAACGCAAGCTTCTTGAATATCCAGAATATTAATGTGGGCTACACGTTGCCTTCCAAGTGGACAAAGAAGTTGGCCATCAACTCATTGCGCGTGTATATGTCGGCAGAGAATGTTTTCTATTGGTCTAAACGTAAAGGGTTCGACCCGCGTCAGTCATACGACGAGACAACCAATGCTACTTTCTATTCACCGATGCGTACCATTTCCGGTGGTGTGTCATTTGAGTTCTAAACCTAATATATAGATTACAATGATTATGAAGAAGAATATATTCAAACTATTTTCGGTTATGGTCGTATCGGCCACGGTATTGACCGGCTGTATAGAAGAGGTTTTTCCCGAAGATTCTACAGCGACCTCCGATCAGATTGGTGCATCAGCTACAGCGATTAAGGCTTCGCTTAATGGCTTGCCATCGCAAATGGTACAAGGTTATCTGGTGTACGGTAAGCAAACCCATGAGACCGACCTTGCTTATCCCTCATTGATGTTGGCCCAGACAGAACTGCTGGGTGATGTTGTGGCTACGGATTACGGGTATGACTGGTGGTGGCGCTTCAATGCCAATAATGGTATGAACGATACCGGCTATTATTCATATTTGCCTTACTTCACCCTATATAAGTTCGTTAAATCGGCCAATGACGTGATTGCGGCCGTTGATGTGACTGATCCCACGATTAGCGATGAAATGCGTGGACTTGGAAGTATAGCTCATGCTTTCCGTGCATTGGATTATTATACACTGATGGTGCTTTTCGAACCGGTAGAAAATATCTATACCGATTGTAGCAAGGTGCTGGGATTGACGGTGCCCATCGTTACTGAGGCAACCACTAACGACATTGCGAAGAACAATCCGCGTGCAACCCACGAAGAATTGGTGAATTTCATTCTTGCCGATCTTGACAAGGCAGAAATAGGTCTGGAGTCTTATACACCTGTTAGTAAGAACTTTCCCGACTTGGCGGTCGTATATGGTCTGAAGGCTAAAGTATATATGTGGGATGGTCAGTTTACTAAAGCTGCCGAGTATGCTCGCAAGGCTATTGATAAGTCGGGAGCAACACCTATGAACGAATCACAGTGGCATAATCCAACTACCGGTTTCAATACGGCTACTTCTGCATGGATGTGGTACCTTCACCCCACGGCTTCCAACATGGGTAACCTTGCTAATTTTATCGGTCACATTTCCAATGAAGCGGATTGGGGATATGCTTCTTTGTCTAAGCTCCAGATGGCACGTTCACTTTATGACGCGATTCCTGCTACCGATTTCCGCAAATATTCCTACCTTGACCCGGACAGAAGTGCTTACGCTTACCAGTCAGTGAGAGGCAATGCATGGCTGGATGAACAGCCGGATTATATGTCATTGAAGTTCCGTCCCGTGGGTGGTGACTATAACACTTATTCTGTGGGTGCGGCTGCAGATATTCCCGTGATGCGTGTGGAAGAGATGTATCTCATAGAGGCTGAAGCAGTAGGTGCCAGCCAGAATGTGGCAGCAGGTGTACAGCTGTTGAATAACTTTATGAAGCAGTACCGTCAGAGCAATTACAATTTCAGTACGGGTGATTTGCGTAATTTCCAACTTGAGGTGTTGAAGCAGATGCGTATCGAGTTCTGGGGTGAGGGAATCGCATTCCCCACGGCTAAACGTCTGAAACCGGATGTCATTCAGAATTATGAGGGTACCAACTTTATAGAAGATATCTTCAAGATAAATTGTAAAGGTGTGAAGCCCAACTGGACATTGATGATTCCTAAGACCGAGGTCGATTCAAATACCGCCCTTCAGGGAATGAACAATCCGGACCCGTCTGGTGCTATTCCTACACGTCCTACTCCGATAGGAACATTTGCACCGGGTAACAATTAACCAATGAACTAACTTTTAATAGAATTTGTATATGAATAAGATATTCAATAAATTGTTTTTGGGCTTGGCCGTATGCGGTTTGGCTATGACGGCTTGTTCAGACGGTGTGGAGTGGGAGCCTTCTCCGGTTCCTACCGAGGGTGTACAAGCTTATATTTATGCTGATAACACTGATTTGACTTATTATCCGAATGATGAACAGGTTTTTGTGGTCAAAATCGGCCGTCAGAAAACAGATGCGGCTGCATCTATTCACTTGACTACAGATGCCGAGAACGTAACAGTGCCGACAACGGTTGATTTTGCTGCCGGTGAAGCACTCAAAGAAGTAAAGATTGCATTTGACATAGCTGTGGGTACTACTGCATCTTATACTATTACCATTCCTGAAGAAGATTCCTACGTTTATGGTTCACCCAAGGTGATGGTCAATATAAAGCGTGACTATACTTGGCTCAATATAGGTACAGGCTACTATACATCTCAATTATTTGGCGAGGGTTGGGATCAACCTGTGCTGAAGGCTAAAGAGGCTAATATCTATAAGCTGGAAGATTGCATTACGAAAGGATATCCCATCATGTTTACACTAAGCGATGACAATCAAGAACTGATAGGTTGGGATCCTCAACCTACTGGTTATGACAAGACGGACTATGGTATGCTATACTTTGCAGCAGCAGGTATGGAGCGTAAAGGAAACGTGTTGTCTTTCCCGATGCAGGGCTTGGTAGTACTTGACAGTGGTAAATGGGGAGTACTGTATCAGGGATTCACGGAAACGTTGGAGATGCCGGAAGGGTTCTGATTATTCTGGCAATTAGATAACATGTAATTTGAAATGGCATGTAAGATGAAGTTCGACTTCATTTTACATGCCATTTTTCTATTGTGTCTGTTTTTATTTTATTCCCCTTTTTAAGGCGCTTCCGCCAAAATTATTTATATTTGCTGCCCGAACCAACAATACGTATATATAATAAGGTATAGAAACTATGAAAGAATTTGTAATCTCCGAAGTGCGGGCAGAAACAGCGGTATTGGTAGGTCTTGTCACGAAGACTCAGGATGAGCGTAAGACCAACGAATACCTGGACGAGCTAGCATTCTTGGCTGAGACAGCCGGGGCGGAAGTAGTAAAGCGGTTTACCCAAAAGCTGGACCAGGCGCATTCCGTGACCTACGTCGGCAAGGGCAAGCTGGAAGAAATCAGAGAGTACATCCGTAATGAAGAAGAAGCCGAGCGTGAAGTCGGCATGGTGATTTTTGACGATGAACTTTCTGCGAAACAGATACGTAACATTGAAGCGGAGTTGAAGATTAAGATATTGGACCGTACTTCGCTCATTCTCGATATTTTTGCCATGCGTGCCCAGACTGCCAATGCAAAAACGCAGGTGGAGCTGGCGCAATACAAGTATATGCTTCCTCGTCTGCAACGTTTGTGGACCCACTTGGAACGCCAGGGTGGTGGCTCCGGTGCCGGTGGAGGTAAAGGTTCCGTGGGACTTCGCGGTCCGGGTGAAACGCAGCTGGAAATGGACCGCCGTATCATTTTGAACCGTATGTCATTGTTGAAGGAACGCTTGGCTGAGATTGACAAGCAGAAGTCTACCCAGCGGAAGAACCGCGGACGCTTGATTCGTGTGGCATTGGTGGGATATACCAATGTAGGAAAATCCACATTGATGACTTTGCTTTCGAAAAGTGAAGTCTTTGCCGAGAACAAGCTGTTTGCCACGTTGGATACTACGGTGCGTAAGGTGATTATTGAGAACCTGCCGTTCCTGCTATCCGATACAGTGGGCTTTATCCGTAAATTATCTTGCCGTTCTCGTCTTCGTAGGGTGCCAGGTCCTTGGCATACTGGTTCATGGCGCGCAGGCTCATGCCCATCGACGAGAAACCGCCGTCGTTATACAGGTTTTGCATGGTCACCTTGCGTGTGAAGTCAGAGAACATCATTACGCAATAGTTGGCGCAGTCCTCCGCCGTGGCATTGCCGAGCGGCGACATCTTGTTGGCAAAGTCCATCAGGTTGTCCATGTCCTTGATGCCCTTTCCGGCCGTGGTGGGCGTGGGCGACTGCGAGATGGTGTTTATGCGCACGTTCTTCTCGCGGCCGTAGATGTAGCCAAAGCTGCGGGCTATGCTCTCGAGCATGCTCTTGGCGTCGGCCATGTCGTTGTATCCGAAGAAAGTGCGCTGCGCAGCCACGTATGTCAGTGCCACCACCGAGCCGTATTCTGCTATGGCGTCCTGCTTCTTGGCCACCTGGAGCATCTTGTGGAATGATATTGCCGATATGTCGAGCGTCTTCTGCAGGTATCCGTAGTCCAGGTCGTCATACGTGCGGTGCTTGCGCACGTTGGGGCTCATGCCTATGGAGTGGAGCACGAAGTCAATCTTTCCGCCGAGCAGCTTCACCGACTCGCTGAACACCTTCTCCAGGTCTTCCACGCTGGTGGCGTCGGCAGCCACGATGGGGGCGTCCAGTTTCTCGCTCAGTTCGTTGAGCGTTCCCATGCGCAGGGCCATCGGGGTGTTGCTCAGAGTTATCCTTGCGCCTTCTTCCACGGCCCTTACAGCTACTTTCCATGCTATGGATTCTTCATTGAGCGCGCCGAAGATAATGCCGCGCTTGCCTTGCAATAAGTTGTGAGTCATTGTAGTTCCAAATTAAATGATGTTGTATTTGCGGCACAAAATTACAACAAATGTGCAACACTGGCAAATCTTTCGGGCAAAAGATGCATTGCGGGCGCGTGTGCGAGGCCATTTTGGGGCGGCTCGGGGGTGTCGGGTGGTGTTGCCGTGGGCATCGCGTGGGCCGGTGGCCGGCGGGGCCGGAGGCGGGCTGGCGGCGTGGGTTGTTGCGTCCTTCCGCCTGCCGCGCAACGCGTTGTGCCACAGCTGTTTTCCGCCCGCGTGTGGGGCGGGCTTGCAA
>ENA-OPVK01001258-OPVK01001258.1-human-gut-metagenome-genome-assembly--contig:-NODE-1258-length-15599-cov-2.167846_pt1 | contig 15599 bp, 10 predicted proteins | sample MGYA00241495_ERZ501982 | MGnify/ENA primary metagenome ERZ501982 (study PRJEB25962, sample SAMEA2042002) | human gut metagenome | biome: human gut; feature: human-associated habitat; material: faeces...
AAATAAGATAGTATTTTTATTCAAACTTCCAGAAAGAATCATATATATAATCATGGACAACTTTCTATATCCATCTGAAAGTAATCCCATCTCAAATTCACCCTCACCTTTTATTTTGAAATAGAATTTCTTGTTCTTCTGGACAATTTGTCCTTTCATGATATCTTCCAAATTACTTAACACCTGATTCTGTTCCGTAGTGTTAGGACCTTTTGAAAGTGGTCTATCTAATAACTTTGCAAGATCATAATACATTTCTTCAAAGTCTATATGATATTCGTCATATAGTGATACGAAATGCTCTACTGTAGAAATCATTTCTTTTGTAGGAATATATATAACATCATACTTTTTTGTTTTTTCATCACGCTCAATAGAAACATCCGCATGATTTTCCTGCCTGTTTCCAAATCCAACAGAAATTTTTTGTTTCTTTTCTAAATCAATAGAAAAATCCGTTCGATTGCTTCCCTGCTTGCGGCTTACAAGTCTGCCAATTTTCATTTCATCCGGTCGGAACACACCTTGAATCTTTTTGACAAAAACCTGTTCTTCCATCTCCTTTGTCAGATTATCTTTGCCTACATTACTAAGTGGTTTTATCAAAGAATACATCACTTTCAAAAGTGTTGTTTTGCCAGTGCTGTTTTCTCCGCAAATAATGTTAATATTATCTGACCAATTCATTTCGGCATTTCCAAAAGCCATAAAATTATTTAATGTTAATTTTTTAATTTTCATTTTCAATTCACCTCATTCACTCTATATTTTTGCCAACAAATCCACTTTCAATGCTCTCTTTCCTTCCTGTGCTACTTCCACACCTTGGAATTTCGCATAGTTGACCTTGACGCCATCGTCCAGATCAATCTCAATCCTCTGGTTTGCCACATGCGCAATTGCCTGATCGTATGTCTGCATCTCTGCCAGCTGCTTCGTATACTTCGATACCGCTTTCATTGCCTTGGACTTCTCAGAGGAAACGGTTGTATTCTCAATCGTGTACTCTGCACTCTTCATCGCTGTTTCCACATAGTTCTGTGCCCGGTGAAGATAATCCGTCCGCACCCTTCCTACCGTATCTGCATCATAGCGGTGCATATAGATCAGAGCCTTGAAGCCATTCTGTTTGCCACTGTCAAACAGCCAGTAAATCGGTCGCTTCTGATATACCTTCAAATGATCCTTATAAAAATCCTTGATAAAGTAATTGCGAATCACTTCACGAGAAGAATTTCCTTTGTTGCCAAGTGCCTGTGCAATAAAATCAAGATTTTCTTCCAGCGTATCTTTCCCGTACACCGTTTCCACAAACTCTACAAATCTTCCAACAATATCATCGCAGAAATATTCCTCATCCGTAATTGGGATAATATTGTCCTCATCTGGCATAAAGTAAGTATTCTGATAAAATTCAAGAGTTTCTGGTTTTCCATCAGCACGCCATGCAGCATCTTCGTACTTGTTATAATCCCATTCTCCTCCAGCATACATTAATCCATCTTCATAAATGGAATAACGTCCAAACATACAACCAACTGCATAAGAGATGAAACTACGGATGTCTCTGCCTAAATCCGCCTTTCGCACCGTAACATCTTTATCCTCGACCTCTGGAGTTAATTCATCTTGTAACCCATAAATATCAATAAAGATACGATTAAGTTCCTCTTCGTTAGCTTTCAGTTGTGCAAAACGATTATCACACTCCTCTTGCCAAGTATCAAAACATGCCTCAATATATAACCTTTGCGGCAAATTGTCTGTACCATTTTTCATTTCATCTGTATTCCAGACACCCCGAATATGAGGAATTAACGGATGGCATTGAAAATCCCATGAGGTTTCAAACGAATCCCAATCTTTTTTTGAAATACAAATTTGCTTTTTTACCAATTGAACTACACTTACTTTTGGTTCTATATAAGGAATCCTTGCAATATCACCTGCTTGATAATTTAATGTAGGTGCTAATAATCCCAACAAACTATTAGTCACTTTGGAATTCAACAAAGCTATTGCATCATTGATAATATTGCATTCTGCATATAAAGACATTCCTGCAATATCAGATATATGAAATTGCTTATATCTAAACGATGGCTTACTAGATGTAATCAACGACCAAGTTACTGCCGGCAAGAATTTCATATTATCAGGATAATCTTGAACATTCCTTTTTTCTTGTTTAGCTAATCCAATTACTTCAGCCCCTTGTTTTTCCCAATTTATCAACCATTCATTATTACCATACCATTTTCTAAAACTTCCTCCCTTGTTATACGGAAACCATTTTGCCCCAGATTCCGATGCATCTTTGCTATTTAAAGCATTCACACACATTTTTATTTCTGATATTTCCCACCAAAGGCGAATAAACCTATCATTGTTCCCTGTTTTCATACCATTACGAACAATTCCCATATCACCTATTGATTTTCCATTTACAAAAGCATTAAAAACGTATCTACTTGCCCAATATGCCACCGGACTTCCTGGGATTTTTTCATACTGTTTTGCATACTGTTCATAGTAATATCCACAGTCCAAGTTAGAAATTGCTTCTAATGTCTTTTGTCTCTGCACTTCCATACCACCGCGAAAATCTGTCAATCGTAAATAACATCCCTTTTTATCGACATAGGAATTTTTCAGTACAAAAGTACAGATTGGTACCGTTGCTTCCTCAAATGCAGAGTATTCAAACTGAATTAACTTCTCAATCGTGGTTTTTGTAAATAAATAATTTCTCAGTTTTTCATATGACTGGATAAACATCCACACATACGGAGTTAGGAATCCCAAATAACCTGTTATTTTCGCCATGTGGGTACACTTCACGATAAAAGCCGAAAAGAAATCAGACTTATAATCTGCATAATTATCTTTGATAAACTTGCTAAGATCCGCATTCATATTGCTTGCCCCCATATACGGTGGATTCGTTACCACGGCATCATACTTCTGTCCCAGATTCTTTGCGACTTTAATAAGCAGTCTCAGACTTTTCTGTGTCTCTTCACTGCCGTAGCTTTCAAATGTGATCTGTCCATCTGCATCCAAATCTTCCACATAGTCCTGCAACAACTCCCAGTCACATTCTTCCACATTCAGGATAGAACCATACTCTCTTCCATCCTTGAAGGTGTTTAACAAATATTCCATCTGCTCTTTTGCAGTTTCTCTCTGTTTTACTTCCATGGACTGTCCAAAGAGCGAAAGATGGCTTCTTGAGATATCATTGCTTTCTGCAATCGCATACACCTTTGGCATCGGCTTCACATCATCTCTGCCACGGAAGAATCGTCTATTATATCCTCTTCCTTTCATCATGACAGCAAAATAAGCAAGCTGGTAAGCTCGCTGATCGATGTCTAATCCATGAATATTATGTTCTACGATTTCAAAGGCTGCTTCTCTCTCACTGTATCCGGTACTGGTATAGATATCCATCAGTACATCAAACATAGCGATCAGGATATGTCCACTTCCCATGCAAGGATCAATACAGAGAATGTCCGTCGGTTTCAGTTCTTTATAATTACTGCGGATCTCAGCCAGTTTCACATTGACAGATTCCTCCTGCTTTGCCTCCGGCAGATAATATTTCCAGCCAAATTTCTCGGCAATTTCTTTTTCATTGACCGATGAATCCAGTGCACGCAGATGGTCAATCCAGATTCTTCCGACAGAGTTTTCCACCATATAACGGACAATCCAGTCTGGGGTAAAAAGCTGGGTAGCCGCAGGGATCCTCTCTTTGGCAATCTTGATATTCTTCTTTAACTTAGCAAAGGTATCATCCTTTAACTCTGTATTGTAATACTGATACAGCCAACCGATAATCTCCACCTGTCCGGTTACTTCTGCCTGTTCATTGACTAATATCACATTGAAGTCTGCTTCTGGGATGCCATCATCCTGATTGACCAACATGTAGATCACATCATCCTTATTCGCATAGGAGATATCAAGAAGCAGCTCGGTATAATCCTGTGTTTCTTCAAAAAGCTCCGGCAGGATCTCATGAAGGGCATTGCACTGCTTGATAAACAGTTTCTGAAACAATTCATCGCTGGCAGCAGTCGTTCCCTTCATCTTCAAATCATATATTTTCTCTCGTTCTTCCTCGGTAAACGAAAGATCCACATCCGGTGCCATTGTCACAAGATCCGGCTCGTTCTTTCCATCCTTTTCTGAAGAAAGCACACGCACGCGGCTTGGAAGATAATCATTGACTTCCATAAAACGAATTGCACAGATACGGTTAAACCAGGTATATGCCACCTCTTCTACCACAGCATCAAAACCACGCTCCGCAATCTTGTCTACCAATTTCTTGCGAAGCTCACACTGTGATTTATTCAAGGTTATTTCCGTTCCGGCTGCTGTCTGATATACCTCAAAGTCCGGTCCTGTTGTAACCGGACCACTGCATTCTTCCGGAGTAATACCAAGCATTCCTGCCTTATCCGTCACAGAATTTCTTAACTTGTTTCTTGCCTCTATGGCAAACCGCTTTATTGCCGCTTTATTCATATGCTAGTCTCCATTTCTACGCAGGTCTATGTCGTTAACTTAATGTTATTATCGTATCATCTTCCAATTCTTCCATCAGCTTTACTTTCATTTCAGCCAGGAACCGGTCAATATCCTGTTCATTCTCCAAAGAATAGGTTCTCGCTCCTGCCACACTGCTGATGGACACATTCTTTCGTTTCTTTTTCGGTGCTGCAGGCGGTTTTAGCGTCGGCATCTCACTGGTTCCACCTTCTGTTCCGGAATCCTCTCCCGGATGCTCTTCACCACTTGGCTCTGTCGGTTGATGACTCTGTTCATATTCCTCAATCTCATCCAGAAATCGCAGTTTTAATGCATCACTTTCCAATTTAATGTTTTTTACAGCAGCAATCTCATTGGAGGATTTTAACTTCTCCAATAATTCACCAAAACTTGCATTCACTTTACTTGTAAATTGATCCGAAAAATCCTTATTCGTCAACACATCACGTACAATTTTAAAATCCGCCTCCACAATTGGCTGCATCTGCTCAACTTCTTTTTGCATTAATTCCACATAAATATCCGCAAACTGTTCGTTTAATTCCGGCAGTTTCTGTATCTGGCTGTACGGATTTCTGCTCTTAACAATCTCTGTCATATTGGCAACAACTGCCAATACCTTCTGGTCTCTGACATAGGTCTTACTCTTGTCAAAAATTCGGAGATACTTCAGTGTCTTTTCAAAGATCTTTTTCTGTTCACCCCTGAAGAAATCAAATACAGGTGCGGTATCTTCTGCATCATCTAATAAATCGTCCTGCATCTCATCTACAGTCTTAAAAAACTCAACAGAATCTGTTATATTCATAACCACTTCCAAATTCTTCTTTGCTTTTTCTATCAGTGCCTTTGATGGAAGATCCGGATTGATACGGTATTCCACCACAATGTCATCAAAGAGCTGCTTCTTATTCTCTGCAAAATTCTTAAACGCCTTCATAAGTACATCATCATCTTCACTCGATACACTTCCACCAAAATAATCTTTGATTACTTCCTTTGTCGAACGAATCTGACGATCGGTTGCCCGCACGCGGATATCAATCAATACTTTCTCCACATACTCCCTTTTTGTAATGTACTTTACCAATTCCTCATGGCTGTTTGACAACAGTGATAATGTCTGACTGTTAAGCACCATAGAGATTCGTCCCTGTTTGAATAACATTGCGACTAACCACTGTACATCCCTCGGATCAAAGCCATACGGTACTGCCGCAAACTTATCAATTAAGGCTTTCAACGAAGTTTTAATATGTCTCTGAGTATTTAGTTCTATCACATTCAGTACTTCTTCCAATGCCAGTTTATTCGGTGTCGTATCTTCTACGCCAAGTGTAATCTGACCACCATCATTGCGAAGAACATGCGCAATATCCGAAAGTTCCGGTGCTGTCTCCATATAAGTCAGCTTGTTATACTGTGTCTCAACTAACTTGCGCATTGCTTCGTCAATTCTTGCGGATGCCTCTTTTGCATTAATCGCCGCCTTATCTCCATTGACATAAATATCTGCATTCTTTAATGCTTCCTCAATATATATCTTGATGCGATCTTTTTTCTCCAGTCGTTCATCTTCCTTGGCACGGCGGATACTGTCAAAGTTATCCTGTGCACCGGAAGCATTTTTGTTCAGATACTTATATATCTTAATACTGTCGCGAATTTCCTCAAGAAATGTTTCATCATTTGGCAGCTTAAGAATTACCGACTGTTGCGAAGCTGACAGCAATCGTAATGCTGCATCTGTATACTCACCGCCATACGGAGTAAGCACAATAAGTCCAATACTATTCGATTGATTTCCTCTGAAAAAATGTTCATCTACTTTTTGGTTAAACGGGAACATATAACGGTTGTTGTAGCGAAACTTTTTATGTTCATAAATCCCCTCAAAAATCACAGAGGAAGCTTCGCCGATAACCTCACCCGGTTCTACTATTTCGTTATTAATCGCATTATTAATCTCCTGTTCTTCATTCGTCAAGAATATGTAAATCTCACCATTCTTTTGTACCAATGTCTGACCAATTAGTCGTTTCAACGACTGTTCAACCTTTTTACGCACTTCCACACGCTCATCATAGATACTGGAAATCATCAGTGTCGTAAGGTTGTCTGCATTTGCTCTAATTTCCTTTACATACTTAATCATGAAAAGGACCTTCAAAAGTTCTACATCAAATGCTTCCAGTCTGCTATTGTCCTCAGCATCAGAAATCACTTGACTGTGCTGGTGATCAATGAATTTATGTAACGTATCGTAGAAATAACTAAATGGAACCAATACGCCTTCTTCCTGATCCATCACACGCATTGCCGACTCCTGAAAAAGTGCCAGCATAGATCTGGACTGATCGGATAAATGCTTTCCACTCGCTCCGTGGGTACGCACTGCTGTCAGCACCTGTCCAAGAAGATTAAATTGATATGGGATAAACGGATAACATTCTGCAAAATCAGTTTTATCCGCATATAACTTCTTATCCGCCGTATCTTTCGTAAAGGTAATCAAGTTCTTAATAATAGACTCATTCTTCTCATAAAGCAGGCGAAGTGTCTGTTTCGCAGTTTCGTTCTTCTCTAAAATACGTCTGCGGATAACCTCATCTACATTTGATGCCGATAACGAAAGTCTGGTATCAAATCGTCCCTGAATCTTAGAAAAGTCATTCCCCTTTGTCTTTGTGATCGAGTCAATATCCTCCTGGCTGGTCACAATAACCCATGCTTTTCCACGGCAGGCAGTTCCCAAATCCTCTACGATCGTCTGAAGGTTCAGCATAAGCTGTGTATCATCTGCAATATACTGACCAATCTCATCAACAAGGAAGATTACATGATGATTCGGTCCCTTCTTTGCACAATACTCCTGTACCAAAGAGACAAACTTCTCAATGCTAAGATCATAATTACCTTTCGCATTCTTACACCAGTTTCGTGCTGCCTCCTCACTCATAAAATCCATCGCAACTAATGTCTTAACTACTTTATCCTGAATCACAGCAAATGCCTGTCTCTTCTTCTCCCATGGTGCTCCTGCAATCTGTTCAAACTTTTCTTTGAACTCCACAAATCTGCCCTCACCGTCTAACTGGCGTTCAAACTCGGCAAGATAAGGAATGGAACCGCAATATCCCTGCATCTCATTGAACACTTTCATAAAAACTTCCACGATTGCTTCTTTTCCTGAGCCAACTTTTGCAGAGCCTTTGGAATCAATATTAAACAACATAACATCGGATGAGATTGTACCCGAATTGGTCATCTTTGCAATCAGCATCGGATCTTCAATTTTTTTCCCATCCGTAAAATATTCAATCGCACGTTTCCCCTCTACGACACTGTTTTTCAACAGATATGACAAAATCTTCAAAAAGTGTGATTTACCGCTTCCAAAGAAACCGGAAATCCACACCCCCATCTTATCTGTATATCCGTTAATGCCATTCTCATAATTCTCGAAAAAGTCACGAAAATGTTTCAACAACTCTTTCGTAACAACATACTCATCCAATTCCTGATAAATATTTTCTTCATCTGACTGACCAACTTTGATAACTCCCTTGATATCACGGTCAATCTGCTTTTCAAACATATTTTTTATCTGCATATCACTCCATACCTTTCTCTACACAAGCCGAAATGCTCTGTAGTAATTACGCGAATCCATCGTTCCAAACAGTTTCAGATCCTGTCCACTATATTCGCCCGGATAAAACATCACTACCGGGACACTATCTAACACCTGATGCAGGTTGTTAAGGATATTGTGACTGGCAATTATCGGATGGCACTTGCCAACTCCGGTAAGAAAAACCACACCATCTGTCAAATCGTGTTCCACAATCTTGCTGATGATCAGATTTCTCTCATCGGTCTCATCCAGTCCCAATGTTTCTACTAAACTGTCTGCCATATCAAAGAAACCATTCTCTCTCTCCAGATCAAAAAAAGCTTCCAAATATCCTTCTTCTTCCAGTACCTCAATCATCAAGTGAAACAGATCAATCTCTATGATACGAAACCCTAAGCTGCTCTCATTGATTCGGTTCTTCAGATACTGTATATGATTTCTCACATGGAGCTCTTGTCTCGGATCATAATCAAATATATAATATCCGACTTCGTTACCTAAGCCTTTGTTATTGCGAAAGCTCTGATCTGATATTTTCTTTTCTATCTGATTCAGCCTTTCATCCAATGATAATTTTGCCATCAGCGCACTCCCTTTACTGCATTCAAATATACTTCCAATCCGTTCTTTTTCAACAATTCTTCTGTTCTGTAATCAATATATATCGATCGTATCGTCCGAGGCTTCATACTATTCTCTAGCATTCCTGCTTCATACATCATACGGCAAAAACACTGTTTTAATTTTTTCACCACGGTATCAGACCATCTTGCAACAACTTCACTTTGAATTGCTTTATCCGCGAAGAACGCATTCAAATCCCGGTCCGAAATCTCCAATTCACCAATCCTTAGTTTTACGTCATATACTTCATAGATAAATTCGAAAAACAAACGATTATCCATCAGTATAGAAATTAAATTCAACACTTTTGCCATCTCAATATCACAAGACAAAAATACTTTCAGTACATCCATCGGCAAAAGAGAAATCCGGCGATAGGTACCATTCAGCACCTCATAAGCACGATACTCTGCTCTTACCTGATATATATTTTCCTCCCATGCAATTGCACGAATCTCAGATTTGCTAAAACCTTCCACAATATAGGATGCTGTCTTTCTGGCTTCCTGCAGCCAGAACAATTTGGATGTTAATCCTGCACTGTATTCCATAATTATTCACCCTCCTCATCTTTCATATAGTGAACAATATCCCCGAAATCACAGTCCAACTCCCTGCAAATCTTCTCTAGTATCCGCAAAGAAACAGCCTCATTCTTTGTCATTTTTGCAATTGTACTACTGCTAATCTCCAATCTTTTTATCAGGTCACTCTTCTTCATCTTTTTGTCAATCAGCAGTTTCCATAATCCGTTATATGAAACTGACATATGCTCTACCTCACAATATTATTATCAAGCCTGTCCACATAAACAACAACACTTATGTCACGATAAATATAATACCACAAAGTAGAGCACAACGCAACGAAAAACGAAATATACCATTCGACTTCTCGAAGTTTTTCTTTGTTTTTTGATTATAAAATTTATTGCCTATCTCTAACCTCTTCATCCATTTCTCTATTCCTCCAGATATACTTGCATCGCCTTATAACAATTCATCACTTTCGTATCAGCCTCACTAAATGAATTTGAATAAGTCTGCAAGTTTCCGGAAGGACTTGTTGCTAAATTGCTTAATGTAATATAAGCATCATAAAACTCTTTCATCTTATCATATGCCTCTTTATATTCCTGCGGAGGATTATTCAATTTTTTTAACAGTGAATTAACGGTATCCTGTTTTTCCGATACACTCTTTACCTTATTCGAAAATGCAGAGTCTGCAAATAAATTACCTAGTGCCTCATTAAAATCCGATACAAAATATCCATCCTCTTTTGTATATTCATCTGTCTCCTCGTCACTTTCTTCGTAAATCGAATTAGACCAAACACTCTTGATTAGATTTCCGCAACCTTCCGCTATACCACTTGCATCAAGCATCGTATATGTAATTGTTTTCAAATTCGCTGCATATTCTTTTTTTGCCTTTTGCGCTTCATCTGCCGCTTTCTTTTTTTGAATCATTCCGATTCCAAGAATAACCGCAGCTATCAGAATAATCGCACCACCCACAAGCAGCACAATTTTCTTCGCCTTTTTTGTCATACGCACACCGGTAACCTCTACCTGTTGTGGTACATCTGTGGCTTCTTCGCCGCTCTTTGCAACCGGACATCCGCAGGCAGGACATATCTCTATTCCTCCCTCTAATTCAGCTCCACATTCTTCACAAATCATCTTCTCCTCTGGTTGTAAAGAAACTCCACAGTGCACACAACTCTTTGCCTTATCCGAAATTTGTTCCCCACAATTAGGGCATGTAATCATTGCCATAATAATATCTCCTTTCAAATTCGTGTTTTTATTTTTACGCCTGCTGATACAATATTGGACGTATACGGTTATATATCAATAATCCATTTTGCTTTCCAAAACGATGTAATGAATCTCGGTATATAATTCTTTTGTCCTCTGCTTTACCAAGAAGTTCTTGTATTTCACCTACTCTGTTTTCAAACGGACTCTCAGCAAATGCATTTTCCAGTTCACGTCTTATGCGCATCCGTTCTTCATATTTTGCCTGAAATACGTCTAAATCCACATTTCTTATCTGTCGCCTCAATTTTTTCACACGCTCATTGTTACCATTACTGGATATCAGGCTTTTTTCAATAGAACTTCCAATAATGATTCTATTATTAGCTGCCAGCCTTGCATCCCAATAATCTCGTACCGCTTTATAACCTTGATCTTTACTAATTATCGCTACCCTATCTGTTTTTCCATTTCCATAAAACTCTCCTACTCGTGTAGCAATATAAAAATCTAAACCATTTTTTCCGGTTCTAGCCAATTTACAAGTATCAAAAGTACAACCGGAATTTAAAATTTGCTTCAAATAACGTTGTTCGCAAACATTGGCAGCCTTACTATAAAACAGTGTTAGATAATCATCTTTTTGCAAAAACTCTACTCCCCGCAGCCCCTCGCTATGCACATTCTCAAAGTCCACCAAAAAATACATATCTTAACCCCTTCTTTCTTTTTCTGCCGTTTCACGATACTTCACAATATCATCTTTCCAATCATCCTCGAAGAAATCTGTCGCGCTCTCGCACGTTACTGCTTTACTAAGCGCTCGTCCAACTGCTTCAAAATTAACCGCAATTCCTTCCGAATCGTTTTCATAAGTTACAGAACGATTTCTGTTAATTCCAATCTTTTCCGCCTCCCTGCCTGCATCAATGTTGGCTCCCAAAAATAAGAATTCCCAACCGCACTCTTTCTTTGCCTCAATTTTTCTTCGAATTTGTTCGTAGCTGTACTCTGTACTGGAATTTTCTAATCCATCCGTTGTAATTACAAATATTACTTTTCCGGCTCTATATTGTTCCGGCAGATGCTTTTGAACATTATCTATTTTTTCAATTCCCGTTCCAACCGCATCAAGAAGTGCCGTACATCCCCGTACAAAATATTCCTTTTCTGTTAGCGGTTCAATAATTGCAATAGGAAAACGATCATGAAGCACTTCAACTTCGTCATCAAATAAAATTGTTGTAACATTAACTTCTTTTTCTTCTTTCTTTTGACGAGCAATCATTCTGTTAAAGCCACCTATGGTATCGCTCTCCAATCCCCCCATAGAACCACTTCTATCCAAAATAAAAACCAGCTCTGTTAAGTCCATATTCATGTGAGTAACCTCCTTTAATTTATTGTAATCACATTATATCTACTGAACTTACAAAGCTGGTCGCATGATAGGCGACATATTCTATTATCTTACTAACTCATTCAAAAATTGGCTGTTCATAAGCATATAACACGTCATTAATTTCAAACATGTCATATATTTTATTCTGCAAAAAGTATGCAACAATAATATCCATTTTAGAACTCCTTGACAGTGCATATCCGGCAGAAGCCAGCAAATCTTTTGCCTCATCCAAAGACAATTGCAGAGCAATTGTAAAAGCAAGTACCGTTTTCTTATTTGGTGTATAGTTCACATCTTTCCTAATCTTGGAAAAATGCCTTCGATCTACATATGCTTTTGTATATACTTCGGAATCCTTCAAATTTCTTTCATCTATCAATCTCAACAATCGTTGTGAAAAAGTTTCTTCCATCTGCTCCATCAAATCTTCTATATTACGATTTGTAGACATTGTAGAAGACATACCATTTGTAATTTTCTTTTTTCTCATGCTTGCAACATCAAAATCTATATTTTCTGTTGTCTGTTCCTTCGCACGCTTTCTCTCCGCTTTCTTTTCCCGAAAAGCGGTTATGCGCTCAAAAACTGTTCGCATTTCTTTATCCAGTTTAATATCATCATTATCCGGTATATAATATTTTTCAACATATGCCTCTACTTCTTTTAGTATTTTTTTATCTGCCAAATTAATCGCCTCCTTTATGCTTCATTATATCACAATTCTTCTATCGTTTGTCGCATTAAAGGCGACAAAAAGCCCATCCGCAAGAGACAAACATTTTCCTCTCTCAAGACGAATGGGCTTTTTCTATTTCCTTACTTTTTCCTTACTCTTCCGCTTTCAAATAATTTACATGCAGAAGTTCGTGGCTTCTTCCTTTCAAGACTCCATTTTCGTAGAGCTGGCTCACGACCGGATTTTCGCCGGAGCGTTTAATAATCGCAGATTTGTCTGCTTTATACATTCCGGTAGAGCGTTCCTGTTTGACGGACTGATAGCCAAATGGCTGACCGGCACCGCCGATACATCCATATGGACACGCCATAACCTCGACAAAATCAAAATGTTCTTCACCGGAACGAATCTTTTCAAGCAGATTATCCGCATTTCCAAGACCATTTACAACGCCGATTCGCAGTGTTTTTTCGCCGATTTCAACCTCTGCCACTTTGACACCTTCGAGACCACGGATACCGGTATACTCTAACTGGCGCATCGTCTCATTGTCCTGTGCCGCCACATGACGGAGTGCTGCTTCTGTCACACCACCGGTTACGCCGAAAATAACGCCTGCTCCGGAGTAAATGCTAAACGGCATATCCGGTGCACTCGGCTCAATTTCATCAAACTGGATTCCCAATTCTTTAATCATAAGAATCAGTTCTTTGGTTGTGATTACATAATCCACATCCGGCACATCATTTCGCTTAAATTCGTCTCTGGCTGCCTCGTATTTCTTTGCTACACACGGCATAACCGCAACCGATACTGTTTCTAGACCGGATTCTTTATCTGCCGGTTTGTAGTATTCTTTAATTACCGCACCAAACATTTCCATTGGCGATTTGCACGTAGAAACGTAAGGAAGCATGTCACGGTGTTTTGTCTCTACAAAGCGAACCCAGCCCGGACAGCAGGAAGTAAATAATGGATATTTATTTCCGTTTGGATATGTATTTTCGCCATTTTCCAATTTGCGTACAAGCTCTGCTGCCTCTTCCACAATTGTTAAATCAGCTGCTACACTTGTGTCGAACACAGTATCAAATCCACACATACGAAGTGCGGTATAAATTTTACCAATTGAGTTTTTGCCTGGTTTTAAGCCAAACTCTTCGCCAATCGCAACACGAACCGCTGGTGCAACCTGTGCAACAACACGCTTATTCGGAGCATACAAAGCCTGCCAAACTTGTTTTAAATCTTTCTTTATGGTAATTGCCGCCGTCGGACAAACGGCTGCACACTGTCCGCAGTTGACACAATCTGTCTCAGCAATTTTTCGGTTAAATGCCGGTGTGACAACCATATTGGCACCACGGTTTGCAAAATCAATTGCTCCCACATGCTGCACTTCGTTACACATACGCACACAGTCACCACATAAAATACATTTGCTTGGGTCGCGCACAATTGAAAGCGAAGAATCGTCAATCATCCGCTCCGGATGCGTATTCGGAAATCTCACATCCGTCAGACGGAAGCGGGCAGCTAACATCTGCAAACGGCAGTTTCCATTTTTCTCACATACGGTACAATCTCTGCAATGAGATGCCAGTAAAAGTTCCAGAATCATCTTACGGTAATCATGCAGACGACCGGTATTTGTTTTAATTACCATTTTATTTTTCGGCGGCGTCGAACAGGAAGCAATAATACCTCCTCTCTCATCTTCTACCACACACATACGGCAGGCACCATAAATGGACATATCCGAATAGTAACAAAAAGTCGGTACATGAATCCCCACTTTATGAATGACCTGCAAAATATTTTTTTCATCCGTAAACTCGGCACGAATGCCATCAATTATCATATATTTTTTCTCAGCCATTGTTACACCTCCTTCACTGCACCAAAGTTACATCCATCTTTACATGCACCGCATTTAATACATTTTGTTGTGTCAATCACATGCGGCTCTTTTACGTTTCCGGAAATTGCACCTACCGGACACATTCTCGCACATTTGGTACAGCCCTTACAAAGTTCAGGGTCAATCTGAAGGCTTGTCAATGCTTTACACTGGCCTGCCGGACATTTTTTATCCACTACATGAGCAATGTATTCGTCACGGAAATACTTAAGTGTTGATACAACCGGTGAAGCGGCTGTTTTACCAAGACCACAAAGTGCCGTTGCCGAAACGGTCTCCGCCAATGTTTCCAACAACTCTATATGCTCCATCGTTCCGCGCCCCTCGGTGATATCCGTAAGCAGTTCAAGCATACGCTTTGTTCCCTCACGGCACGGCACACATTTACCACAAGATTCATTCTGGGTAAAGTTCATAAAGAAACGTGCCACTTCAACCATACAGCTCTTATCATTCATGACAACAAGGCCGCCGGAACCAATCATGGCGCCTACTTTTTTCAGCGAATCAAAATCCAGTTTCATATCCAAATGATCTTCTGTCGCACTGATACACAGACATCCGCCGGATGGTCCGCCAATCTGAACCGCTTTAAAAGCACCACCTTTGACACCGCCGCCAATATCAAAAATAACTTCACGCAGCGTCGTTCCCATTGGCACCTCAATCAAACCGGTATTCTGCACATTGCCGGTAAGGGCAAATGCTTTCGTACCATGGTTGTTTGCCGGTCCATAGCCCTGATACCATTTGGCACCATTTAACAGAATCGGCGGTACATTACAAAATGTTTCAACGTTATTTAAAACTGTCGGCTTGTCAAACAAACCATGCTCTACCGTTCTTGGTGGTTTCACGCGCGGCATACCGCGGTTTCCTTCAATTGATGTTGTCAGCGCACTTCCCTCACCACAGACAAATGCACCGGCTCCCTGGCTGATATGTAAATCAAAATCAAAACCGGAACCTAAAATATCTTTTCCTAACAGTCCGCGGTCCATTGCCTTGTCA
>ENA-OPVK01001268-OPVK01001268.1-human-gut-metagenome-genome-assembly--contig:-NODE-1268-length-15464-cov-3.150951_pt1 | contig 15464 bp, 10 predicted proteins | sample MGYA00241495_ERZ501982 | MGnify/ENA primary metagenome ERZ501982 (study PRJEB25962, sample SAMEA2042002) | human gut metagenome | biome: human gut; feature: human-associated habitat; material: faeces...
TATGATGCGACTCAGGTGGTTGGAGACGGATTTTTCTTCACTATCGGTTATGGCAAGATGAAAGGTGGTGAGTTGCTGCGTGAATTGTTGTATTATGGTGTGAGCAGTATTTCTCTTTCCACTACCGGAAGTGAGCAGGAAGGTGTGCGGGCTTGCACATCAAGAATGAGAGAGGAGCTGTATCCTGTCATGGAAGAACGTATGAAAGCTTTCCATGAAGACCATCCATGATAGATGAAAGACTAACACAAATAAAATCAATCTATTACTATGATTTGGAACAAAAATAAAGAGTGCATGAGCCGGGACGAAATGAGCGCTCTGCAGGGAAAACGCCTGAACAAGTTGGTGAACCTGGTTTATCATAATGTTCCTTTTTATCGTAACAAGATGCAGGAGATGGATTTGTCTCCGGATGATATCCAGACTATCGAAGATATCGTAAAACTTCCTTTTACTACCAAGCAGGATTTACGTGATAATTATCCATACGGTCTTCAGGCTGCTCCTGCTTCGGAAATTGTACGTGTACACGCTTCTTCGGGGACAACTGGGAATCCTACCATTGTGGGATATACGCGTCGTGACTTGTCTGTATGGTCCGAAGTGATGTCACGTTGTCTTTCAGCATACGGGGTTACCCGTAATGATACCTTTTCTGTCAGTTATGGTTATGGCTTGTTTACAGGCGGGTTGGGCGCACATTATGGGGTGGAGAATCTGGGGGCGACTGTTATCCCGGCTTCTACAGGAAATACGGAAAAGCATGTCCGTCTGATTCGCGACTTGGGTATAACGGGGATTGCCTGTACTCCTTCATACGCTCTTTATCTGGCAGAAGTGGTGGAACGTATGGGATTGACCAAGAATGATATCAATCTCCGTATCGGAGCTTTCGGAGCCGAGCCATGGACGGAAAGTATGCGTAAGGAGATAGAAGAGCGGCTGGGATTGAAAGGGGATAATATTTATGGATTAAGTGAGATTATGGGACCTGGTGTTTCCTACGAATGTCAGGAGCAACATGGATCACATATCAATGAGGATCATTTTTATCCTGAAATCATTAATCCTGAAACGCTGGAACGTCTTCCGGATGGAGAAGTGGGAGAATTGGTGTTTACTACCTTGACAAAGGAGGGGATGCCGTTATTGCGTTATCGTACGAAGGACTTGACTTCCCTGATGGAGGGTGAATGTCCGTGTGGAAGAACCAATATCCGTATGTCGGGTATTGTAGGCCGTAGTGACGATATGCTTATTATCCGTGGCATCAATGTTTTCCCGTCTCAGGTGGAAAGTGTTATTTTGGATATGCCTCAGTTTGAACCTCAGTATATGCTGGTGGTGGATAGGAAGAATAACCTCGACTCTTTGCAGGTACAAGTGGAAGTCCGCAAAGACTTCTTCTCGGATGATATGGGAAGTATGCTTGCCATGAAGAAAGCGTTGAGCGACAAACTGAAAAGTGTCCTTTCCATCAGTGCCGAAGTGAAGCTGATGGAACCTAATAGCATTGCCCGTAGTGAAGGTAAGAGTAAACGTGTGATAGACAATCGGATTTTAAAATAAAAAAGTATGCGATATGACAATCAAGCAATTATCTGTTTTTCTGGAAAACAAAACCGGAAGAATAAATGACGTAACCAAGACATTGGCAAAGTATGATATCAATATGCATGCGTTCAGCATGGCGGAATCTACTGATTTCGGTATACTTCGCCTGATTGTTTCGGATGTGGAAAAAGCGGTGGAAGTACTTCGTGCCGAGAATTTTGCCGTGATGCTGACCGATGTGGTATGTATCAGTTGCCCGAATGTGGCAGGTTCTTTGGCTAAAGTTTTGGACTATCTGGCAGCAGAGAATATCTTTATTGAATATATGTATGCTTTTGCTCAGGGAGATACGGCACATGTGGTTATCCGTCCGTCTAATGTGGAGAGATGTGTGGAGATATTGAACAAATTCAATTGTAATGTTTTGACTAAAAATAGTTTGTGATTTCTTTTACATATTCATTCGGTAGTAATGGAAATCCGGATAAGTATTAAAAAATAGTTTATCAGAATCTTTTTTAAAATTAGAAAGCCGCCTCCTCCGAAGCGGCTTTCCGTTTTTCTATCAGAACAAACTCCAAGCAACTGTCAGTCCGGCCATTACAATGGCGACCATACTCATCAGTTTAATCAGAATGTTCAAACTGGGTCCGGATGTATCTTTAAACGGATCACCTACTGTGTCACCGGTAACCGTTGCTTTGTGTACTTCGCTTCCTTTACCTCCGAAATTACCTTCTTCTATAAATTTTTTCGCATTATCCCATGCGCCTCCCGCATTGGCCATAAAAATGGCAAGAACGAAGCCCGAGGACAAACCACCTATCAGCAGACCGATAACACCGGGAACACCAAAAATCAGTCCGGTAGCGATAGGGGCAATGATAGCCAGTAGAGAGGGGAATACCATTTCACGTTGTGCTCCTTTGGTGGATATTTGTACGCAACGGGCATAGTCGGGTTCTGCCTCTCCTGTCAGAATCCCTTTTATTTCACGGAACTGGCGACGCACCTCCTCTACCATGTGAGCGGCTGCTCGGCCTACGGCGTTCATGGTCAGACCGCAGAACAGGAATGCCATCATACTGCCCAAAAACATGCCGCTTAGCACTTTGGGGTTCATCAGGGTTACATCGTAATAAAGCATGTAGTCAGTGAAACTGGCGTTATGAACATCTACGGTAATGCCGTTTGGTAATTCCAGAATGGTTTGCCCCAACCGGGTTAATCCGATACGGATTTCTTCTACATAGGATGCCAGCAGGGCCAGGCCGGTCAGAGCTGCGGAGCCGATGGCAAAACCTTTGCCTGTAGCGGCAGTCGTGTTACCTAACGAGTCGAGGGCGTCAGTACGTTTGCGTACTTCTTTGCCCAGTCCGCTCATTTCAGCGTTACCGCCGGCATTGTCTGCAATCGGTCCGTAAGCATCGGTAGCCAAGGTGATTCCTAATGTCGAAAGCATACCTACGGCAGCGATACCGATGCCATACAATCCCATGGAAATATTGGCAAAATCAAATCCTGAAGCGAGCCAGTAGGACAAGATGATACCGGTTACTACTGCCAGTACAGGGATGGTGGTGGAAACCATACCTAGTCCGATACCGGAAATGATAACGGTGGCCGGACCGGTTTTTCCACTTTCGGCCAACCGTTGTGTGGGTTTATACGATTGAGAAGTATAATATTCGGTGGAACGGCCGATAACGATACCTACTATTAATCCCACTACCACAGCAAAGGAAATGTTTACCCAATTTTCCAAACCTAATGCCCAGAGGATAAGGAAAGTGGCAACGACAATCAGTACCGAACTTAAATTGGTTCCTGTGGCCAATGATCCGAGTAATTCCTTCATTCCTGCATTTTCTTTAGTACGGACGGCAAAAATACCGATGATAGAGAGAACGATACCCACTGCCGCAATCAGCATAGGTGCGATAACCGCTTTAAACTGCATCACGGTATCATCCGAACCAATGAAGGCAGCTGCGCCCAAAGCGGCGGTAGCCAGGATAGAACCGCAATAAGACTCGTAGAGGTCGGCGCCCATTCCGGCTACGTCACCTACATTGTCTCCCACATTATCGGCAATGGTTGCGGGATTGCGGGGGTCATCTTCCGGAATACCGGCTTCTACTTTACCTACCAGGTCGGCACCTACATCGGCTGCCTTGGTATAGATTCCACCTCCTACACGGGCGAAAAGTGCTTGTGTGCTGGCTCCCATACCAAAGGTAAGCATGGTGGTTGTGATGACACATAATTTAGCAGAAGGGTTCAAGGCGTCTGTGGGAATGCAATAGTCCAATAATATGTACCAGAAAGAAATATCGAGTAGTCCCAAGCCGACAACGACCAACCCCATAACAGCTCCGCTACGGAAAGCTACACGCAGTCCTTTGTTCAGGGAGTGCTGGGCGGCATTGGCGGTACGTGCAGAAGCGTATGTAGCCGTTTTCATTCCTAAAAAGCCGGACAGTCCGGAGAAGAAACCGCCGGTAAGAAAAGCAATGGGCACCCACGGATTTTGTAAGTTGAAGCCGTATGCCATGATAGAAAACAGAATAACTAATCCCAGAAATACCAGCCCTACCACCTTGTATTGTTGTTTCAGATAGGACATGGCGCCCTGGCGCACATAAGAAGCGATTTTCTCCATCGTCGGAGTTCCTTCGCTTTCAAGCATCATTTGTTTGTAGAAATACCATGCAAGTACCAATGCCAAGAGGGAGGCAATGGGCACAATCCAGAATAGATACGTTTCCATACGCAGTATTGATTTAAAAGTTGGTTTTGCCCAAAGATAGCAAAAAATAAATGATATTCAATAGGATAGGTCGTATTTTTATCAATTAATATTTGCGGTGCTTTTCTAATTAAGTTTAGGGGGGGAATAAATATCTGTAACTTGGAACACATGTACCTGTTCCTGTGTTTCGTCAAAACACGATGAAAGGTAAACAAGACGTTAAAAAACAGTTTCACCACAGATCAAATCTGTATAATCTGTGGTGAATTTAAAACTCAGGCTTTGTATTTACCATACAGCTTATCTATCAGATCAGCGCGTCCTATTTTGCGCAATTCATTGATGATAGCACGTCGTTCTTCGGGTTTATACCAGAAAAAGAACATCCGTTGAGCCAGTTTTTCTTTTGGTGTTTTAGCGGAAAATACCGGTTGCAACGTATATGGATGATAACCTGTGTACCAGGTTTCAGTGGCTACAGTCATCGGAGTAGGAGTAAAGTCCTGTACTTGTTCCAGATGGAAATCCAATTTCTTGGTGATCACTGCCAGTTCGGCCATATCTTCTTCCGTACATCCGGGATGGCTGCTTATAAAATAAGGTATAATCTGCTGCCGCATATTCAACTCCTTATTTATTTTGTCGAAAGTCTTTTTGAAGTCATAAAATTGTGAAAACGAAGGTTTCCTCATGATTTGCAGCACTTGGTCGCTGGTATGTTCCGGAGCCACTTTCAAGCGCCCGCTGACATGATGGGCTATCAGTTCTCGGGTATATTCAGCCGTACTTCGGTTTACTGCCGGATCTTTGCTTTGATATTGTAACAGGTCATAGCGTACACCGCTTCCGATAAAGCTTTTCTTGATACCGGGAAGTGCGTCTACCGAATGATAAATATCCAATAAGGGGCGATGGTCCGTGTTCAAATTGGGACATACTTTAGGATGGATACATGACGGCCGTTTGCATCGCCGGCAAATTTTCTCATCTTTACCACGCATGGCATACATGTTGGCGCTAGGTCCTCCCAAGTCACTCAGATAGCCTTTGAAATCAGGCATTTCAGTTATGGCTCTCACTTCTCTTAAGATACTCTCTTTACTTCGGCTTACAATAAATTTCCCTTGATGGGCGGAAATGGTACAAAAGGCGCATCCGCCAAAACAACCACGGTGCAGATTGACCGAGAATTTAATCATGTCGAATGCGGGAATGCGTTTTCCTTTATATTTAGGATGAGGCATACGCGTATAGGGCAAATCAAAAGAATGATCCAGTTCGCCTTGGCTCATTGGAGGATAAGGCGGATTGACTACTACTGTTTCATTGCCTGTATCTTGCAAGATGCGGGAGGCTTCGTACTTGTTGCTTTCCTCTTCAATGAAGCGGAAATTCTCGGCTTGTTTCTTTTTATCTTTCAGGCATGCTTCATGAGAGTGTAGGATGATATCTGGCTTTTCGTTCACACACTCAATTACAGAGTGCTCGGACGGAACTGATCCTTTCTTACGGATAAGGTAAGCCGTTTGTGGTATATCGTGGGGAATATCCTTTTGTAAGGGTAGATGGGCTTCGTCCTGACTGTCTTTGCTTTCTTTCATTCTCTTGCAAAGTTCCGTAATCGGTTTCTCGCCCATTCCATAGATCAATAAATCGGCTCCGGAATCTATCAGAATTGATTTACGCAGGCAGTCCTGCCAGTAGTCATAATGGGTGACACGGCGCAAAGATGCCTCTATACCTCCCAGAATGACAGGTACGTCGGGATAGATTTTCTTTAAAATCTGTGTATAAACGATGCTGGGATATTCGGGACGCATGTCGTGGCGGCCGTCGGGAGTATAAGCATCCTCGCTGCGCAAACGCTTGTTGGCAGTGTATTTGTTTACCATGCTGTCCATACATCCGGCGGACACACCGAAAAAGAGGCGTGGACGTCCCAGCTTCTTAAAATCGCGCAGGTCATCACGCCAGTTGGGTTGAGGCACAATGGCCACTTTCAAACCTTGCGCCTCTAATAATCTTCCAATTACTGCCGGACCAAATGAAGGATGATCTACGTAGGCGTCACCGCTGAACAAGATTACGTCCAGTTCATTCCATCCGCGCATCTCTACTTCTTTCTTGGTTGTCGGCAACCAGTCTGTAAGTTTGTATTCTTTCAATGATAAATACTGTTTTTTTGTTTTGCTACAGAGAACACAGAGATTGTTTATTATATCTCTTCTTCATCTTTATTTTTCTCTTTCTCCCATTGGATATAAAGCAGAATGAGTTGATGAAGTCCGAAAGCTTTCATGTTATTATGATAAATTACATCGATACAAAGGTCGAGCAGCTCTTTATTGTTTCCTTCCTCGCTGGTTATCAGTGAACGGATATTCAACTTCAGTTTCTCCAGCACCGACTCGTCCACGATACCGTTGCTGTCTATCAGATGCTGGAATAAAGCATATTTCTCAATAGTTTGCAGGTTCTCTTCTGAGATTTCCATGCTGCGTGTGCCGGAGGCATTAGTCTGTATAGTGTACATAGTCGTTTTATTTTAATGGTTTATACGGACAAAGTTAGGCGTTTTTATGAAATAACCTCTTATTTGCCCTTTTATTTTCGTTTAAAAATATCACTTGCTGCCAAAGAAGCCCAGGATGGCACTCATTACCCGTGCTCTTTCCTTCACTCCCTGAATGCTTTCAAAGGGGAAACCCAGGACAAAAGTCCGATATTTGCCTTTATAGGCGACACCGGCACTGTAACTGCCCGGATTATATACAAAAGCGGAGTAAGCAGGGGCTATCGGGGTCAGACAGTCGGGAGCGGGTACGGCGTATGTTTGCTCGTTGATAGTGCGGGGAATACTGAAACGGGTGTTGGCTCCATATATTTCTCCCGAAGTGGAATTTATCATGCTGCCTCCGAAACTATATTTTAATATGTTTTCGGTGAAGTTCAGTGCTGTGGGACTGTTCATGTTGCTTCCTATATACGAGCCGCTGAGCATCAGGTTGCCGCCTCCTTGACAATAGGTTGTGAGCAACTGTTGCAATGTGTGGGAGAAAGGACGCCTGTCGGCTCCGAATATCAGGTCTGTAATGGGGTAATCTGCCAGCCGGACAAAACCATTTTCAACGGCTTCATCACTACACGATACAAAAGAGTATCCTCCGGCTGCCTGGATGGCTTTTCCATGAATGAACGGATAATCGAAAGTATTTCCGGCTATCAACATTCCTTCCAGTTCGCTGCCGCTATATCCCAGCCCGTCTTTAGTCTCCCGTCCTATGCGGCTGCGGTCGAAGCTTTGTTGCGTTCCGCAGAAGGCGGGTGTATTTATATAAGGTATTCCCGGATCCGTATTCAAGTCAAAGCCTTGCAAGAAAGGAGATTCTACGGTAGCAGGTCTGCTTAAACGGTCGAATCCGTTGACTATCAAGATTGTTCCTTTACTTTTCTTTGCCTGATAGGCTGACAGGATTTCGGAAGGAAAACTTTCTCCGCCCTTGTTGACTGCGGTTACTTTGAAACTATATACCAGTCCCGGTTCGGCTTCGAAGGTATATTCAGTACCGCGTACTAACGTTCCATTGTCAAATCCACCATGTCCCAGACGGGTATAGACTATGTATTGTTGAGCTTTGGCAGTCGGTTCCAACGGGTCGTCTACCGCTTGCCAAGTTAGTTGGAAGGTGTTTTTCCTACTTCCGGAGTGAATGGCAAAGTTATTTACCGGTAAAGGTTGGACTACGTAATCCGTCCCATGCATGGTACTCAGGTATTTTAGTATGGATTTGTAAACAGAACGTCCTACGGTAAACTTGAAACGCGGATCGTGTCCTAGTTTCAAATCGGCGAAGTTCTGATGGGAGAGGAGTTCCAGAATCATCGAGGGAACGGCAGGCAGACGGGTTTCGCTGTAATTGCGGTTCCACAGGCTGCGGCGTTGCCACCGGATACCGAATTGGGCGGAGATATCCTGTTGCAGACCGGTCAGTACCATGTCCGCCAAGTCGCGGGAAGCATAACGGGAGATACCGGCGTTCAGTTCACCATTATTATAATCGGTGGTATAGATACCCAGCGTGCCTATTAAATCATTTTCTTTGGAAAAACCTGCATCGCTGTGCACTCCCAAGGTCATTTCAAAAGGAACGCCCAATCCCTTCTCCTTTGGATTGTACACAGAATTTCCGCTGAGATAGTTTATTATCCGGCTGCGGGCGTTTATATCATCGGTATAGTCATTCTTACCTTCGCTGGGACTGTAAACCGAATAAGGAAAACCCGACCATTGTGCGGCATAGCGTGCCCCTTCCAGATAACGGGGCAGGCCGCTGGTTTTTCCACCGCGCGATATGTTTCCCATTCCTCCGCCAAAACGGACGGCATCGGCGCATACCACTCCTTTTTGTCTGCTCTCATTACTTAGTACCACCATACCGTAATCGTTGGTTCCTTTGTCGAATTCAAAAGTGCCCAGATAAACCCAGGTTCCTCCCCCTATTTGTTGGTTGACCAGAAATTCGGTGACACCCCCTTTATGGAAAACCAGATATTTAGCGTCACTCACACTTCCGGGTAAAGTCTGATAAGTCACATAGACGGCATATTTTCCTGTTTCGGGAATATGGGGAATCCATTGTGCAAAGGCTTTTTCCGGTTTTTTCTCGGTGGAGGCAAAGCGGGCTGTACCTTCTTCAAAAGGATTTTGTCCGTCCCGGTAAACCAATCGTTTTTGAGCGAATGCCGGGGTGGGGGCGGTTTTCCATTTACCTTTCCGGCTTTTTATCTCCTGATAGATGCAACCTTGGGGATGGGTATCATTATCCACAATCACCTCATTGCGTTGCCAGTCACGTTCACGAGGGGTATAAACTATGGCTCCCGCATTTTCCAGCATGGGTATAATATAAGGTATGACGAATGATTGGGTGAACAAGTCTTCTGTGGTACAGAACAGGCGGGGACGTTGCCATTCCCAACATCCCTTGTCCTTTTTATAATATTTTCCGTGGCTTTGCCAAAGGGCGATGTGTCTGCCTTCCAGTCCTTTGCCGGCAGTAAAGGGGCGGGAAATATTTTTTACCCATGGTTCACCTTTATAATCTGTCCGTTGCCATAAGCGGCTTTTGTCCTGTTTCTTCCTCAGATAGTTGGGAATCAGGTCTTCGATTGATTTGCCATCGGCATAGATGGTTATATCGTAATAATTTACAGGACCGGGTAGGCTTTGTCTAAGTAACCGGTAGATAGCTTCTGTCTTTTCGGGTGTAAACGGTTGGTAGCCGAAGCTGGGGCTGGCATATACATTCAGTCTTTTTTTGTCATGATTTACTTCATAACGGTCTAATTTACACTTACCTATGTTGGCATAAGATGTTTCGTACCGGGTGAAAAAGTCTTTTAGACGTTGTTCCACATTACCATCTAACCCTTGTGCCAAAGTGTGTGATATTCCTGCCATTACCAGCAGGAAGGACAAAAATATCTTTTTCATGTTGTTTTCTTCTTTATTTATGGTTGCGAAGTTAGGAATTTTTGTTAGTTTTGTCATTCTAACTAATCTATAATGAACCTAAATGAAACGAATTATCTTTAATTTCTGCTTCGTATGGCTGGCTGTTTCCGCTTTTGCCGGAAGTAAGGTAGTCGAAATGCGAAATTATGGTCTGGTACCGGACACACACGAGAATCTTTCACCCAAATTGCAGAAGGCGTTACAAGACATCAAGTCTCAAGTTGCTTTGGGTGATAAGGTCACCCTGCTTTTTGAATCCGGACGTTACGATTTCCATCCTGAAGGGGCGGCTGTCCGTGAGTATTATATTTCCAATCATGATCAGGACAATCCGAAAACGGTAGGTTTCCCTTTGGAGGATTGGAAGGGGCTGACGGTGGACGGACAGGGTGCCGATTTTATCTTTCATGGACGTATGCTTCCACTTTCTCTGCTTCGTTCAGAGAATTGTACTTTGCGTAATTTCAGCATAGATTTTGAGACTCCTCATATTGCTCAGGTCAAGATATTGGAAAGCGGAGAGGAGGGAATTACTTTTGAACCTGCCGCATGGGTGAAATGCCGTATCAATGAGAAAGGTTTTTTCGAAGCATACGGTGAAGGCTGGTCCAGTGCTCCCCAGGGAGGAATTGCTTTTGAAGAAAAGACAAAGCGTCTGGTATACCGCACCAGTGACTTATGGTGTCCTATGGAAGGGGTGAAAGAAGTTTCTCCACGTGTCTACCATGCTCCTCAATGGAAAGACGCCCGGCTGAAACCGGGGACAGTGGTGGCTCTTCGTACTTATTATCGTCCTGCTCCGGGTATATTCTTGTCCAATGATAAAGACACCCGTTTGCAGAATGTGAAAGTGCATTATGCCGAAGGTATGGGACTGCTGGCCCAGTTATGTGAAAATATCACGTTGGATGAATTCAGCGTTTGTCTTCGTGGCGATAAGGATCCGCGTTACTTTACCACGCAGGCGGATGCTACCCATTTCTCCAGTTGCCGGGGGAAGATTGATTCTCGCAACGGGTTGTATGAAGGAATGATGGATGATGCGATTAATGTACATGGTACTTATTTGAAAATCAAGCAACGCCTTGATGACCATACGGTGATTGCCCGATACATGCATCCGCAAGCATACGGATTCGAATGGGGCGTGAATGGCGATGAAGTACAATTTGTACGTTCCGCCACCATGGAACTGACCGGTGGAAAGAACCGGGTGAAGGAAATCCTGCCCAATGACAAAGATACGGTGAAAGGTGCAAAAGAATATCGTATCACTTTTGCCGAGCCTTTGGATGCGGAGATTACGGATAAAGAAGGTTTCGGCATTGAAAACCTGTCCTGGTGTCCGGAAGTTTATTTTGCGGATAATGTCATTCGTAACAACCGTGCACGCGGTACGCTGTTCAGCACTCCCCTGAAAACGGTGGTAGAGCGTAACCTGTTTGATCATACATCAGGAACAGCCATATTGCTGTGCGGTGATTGTAACGGCTGGTTTGAAACGGGAGCTTGCCGGAATGTGCTGATTCGTAACAATCGTTTTATCAACGCATTGACTAATATGTTCCAGTTTACGGAAGCTGTTATCTCTATTTATCCGGAGATTCCCGATTTGGAGCATCAGAAAAAATATTTCCATGGTGGAAAAGGAGAAAAAGGAGTAGTGATTGAAGATAACTATTTTGAAACCTTTGACCGCCCTGTCCTTTTTGCAAAATCCATTGACGGATTGATCTTTAAAAACAATGTGATCCGCCAGAATACGGATTATCCTGCTTTTCATCATAACAAGTCCCGTTTCCGCTTGCTTCACACCCGGAATGTGAAGATAGAGAAGAATAATTTTGAGGATGGGGATGAGAGTATAGCAAGAGAATAGATACAAATAACACTGATTATGCGGGTGAAAATACAATCCGCATAATCAGTGTTTTCATATCTGAAGAACTACAAAACGGAAGGGTTATTCTACTTTTCCGATGCTGAAGTTTTCAGGATATTTGCCTTTGAAATTCTTATAATACAATTTGATTTCACGCATATCCTTGTCCAAGTCACCGCTGGGATGTATTACCTTTTCGGCTGTGATGCATTTCTTCTCGTAGTCGATAGCTACCAGAATAATAGGCAGACCGGCCCCTTGCGCAATATAGTAAAACCCTTTCTTCCAATTGGGATTGGCTTTGCGTGTTCCTTCCGGAGTGATAGCCAGATGGAATTTTTGACTCGATTTGGCAATTTTAATCATCTGGTCCACCAATGAAGTCTTGCGGCTACGGTCTACGGGAATCCCTCCCATCCAGCGGAAAATAGGGCCTAGAGGCCAGAAGAACCAGTCTTTTTTCATCATAAAACCGGTTTCGCGACCTATAGCTCCCATAAACAGTTTGCCTATGAACAAATCCCAATTGGTGGTATGCGGTGCGGCACAGATAATATATTTGTCATAATCGGGAACGGATACTTTAGTCTTCCATCCCAATAGTTTGTAGTAGATAAAACCACAAATAGCTTTTTTCATTCCTTAAATCTTATGCTTTTGTAGCTTTAGCCAGTTCGTCTGCAACCACTTTTATTTCTTTGTTCAAATCCTCATTCAGTTTCTTGTAGAAACCTTTTACGTTACCCGGTTCAGTGTGACTGATGCGTATAATCAGTTTGATCACATTGTGTACAGAGTTGCAAACTACTTCACGGTTAACACCTTCCATCAAACTGACTAAAAACAAATCACTTGCTATATTGGTTATTTTTTTCTTTAAATTTCTTCTACTTGCCATAAATGTAATGTTTTAAGTTAATACATAATTCTAAATTCGCGGTAAAGGTAATATTTTTATTTGTATACGTTTTCATATTTGCGAAAAAAGAACGAAATTTGCACGTGAATTATAAATGAAATTATACACCTTTAAATAGAATAATAGAATATGACTAAAAGTGCATTACAAATTGCCAGAGCTGCTTATCAGCCCAAACTTCCTAAAGCGTTGAAAGGCGCTGTAAAAGTAAAGGAAGGTGAACCTACACAGTCAGTTGCTGACCAGGAAGCTATCAAAGCCTTGTTCCCTAACACTTACGGCATGCCGTTGATTCAGTTCGTTGAAGGCGAAGCTGTCAATATGCCTGCCATCAACGTAGGTGTCATCTTGTCTGGTGGACAGGCTCCCGGCGGACACAATGTTATTTCCGGTTTGTTCGACGGTATCAAAGCATTGAACAAGGACAGCAAACTGTATGGTTTCATTCTGGGCCCCGGTGGTTTGGTAGACCATAATTATATGGAACTGACTTCCGATATTATCGACGAATACCGCAATACCGGTGGTTTCGATATCATCGGTTCGGGACGTACCAAACTGGAAAAGGTAGAACAGTTTGATAAAGGTCTGGAAATCATCAAGGAATTGGGCATCAAGGCATTGGTAATTATCGGTGGTGATGACTCAAACACGAACGCTTGTGTATTGGCAGAATACTATGCTGCGAAGAACTGCGGTGTTCAGGTTATCGGTTGTCCGAAGACTATCGACGGTGACTTGAAGAACGAGATGATTGAAACTTCTTTCGGTTTTGATACGGCTTGTAAGACTTACTCTGAAGTAATCGGTAACATTCAGCGTGACTGTAACTCTGCCCGCAAATACTGGCACTTTATCAAGCTGATGGGACGTTCGGCTTCTCATATCGCTTTGGAATGTGCTTTGCAGGTTCAACCTAACGTATGTATCGTTTCAGAAGAAGTGGAAGAGAAGAACATGTCATTGGATGATGTGGTTACTTACATTGCTCAGGTGGTGGCTAACCGTGCCGCACAAGGCAATAACTTCGGTACAGTGTTGATACCTGAAGGTTTGATCGAATTCATCCCCGCAATGAAGAGATTGATCGCTGAATTGAACGACTTCCTGGCTGCTAACGCATCAGAGTTCGCATTGATCAAGAAATCTCACCAACGTGAATATATCATCTCCAAGCTTTCTAAGGAAAACTCGGAAATCTATGCTTCTCTGCCCGAAGGCGTTGCACGTCAGCTTACTTTGGATCGTGACCCGCACGGAAACGTACAGGTATCACTGATTGAAACAGAAAAGCTGTTGTCTGATATGGTAGCCGTTAAATTGGCTCAGTGGAAAGAAGAAGGCAAGTATGTAGGTAAATTTGCCGCTCAGCATCACTTCTTCGGTTACGAAGGACGTTGCGCTGCTCCGTCAAACTTCGATGCTGACTATTGCTACTCGTTGGGTTACACCGCTTCTATGTTGATTGCCAACGGCAAGACCGGTTATATGTCTTCTGTACGTAACACTACTGCTCCTGCCGAAGAATGGATTGCAGGTGGTGTGCCTATCACAATGATGATGAACATGGAACGTCGTCACGGTGAAATGAAACCGGTTATCCAGAAAGCGTTGGTAAAATTGGACGGTGCTCCTTTCAAGGCGTTCGCCGCACAGCGTGAACGTTGGGCTATTGAAACAGACTATGTATATCCGGGTCCTATCCAGTACTTCGGTCCTACAGAAGTTTGTGACCAGGCAACCAAGACATTGCAGTTGGAACAAGGAAAATAATTTTTTCTTATTTCTATAAAGCATAAAGGAAACCCATCGGGGCTGATTGTAAAACCATTCTCCCGATGGGTTTTATTGCATAGTATGTGGGAATAGGTAAGGTAAAAACAGCTAAATAGGATAAAATGGTAAGAGCGAAAAGCACACGCCCTGCCCCTGTTAAAAAAAAGGCAGTCGCGAAACCTGTCCGCCGGACCACACAGCGGAAGGCGAAAAAGAAACCGCAAAGAGAGATGCCGTCATGGCTTCGGTATGTCATTGCGGGGATTATTGCTTTTTTATTCCTTGCCGCTTTCTTTTATTTCTTTATCCGTCCTTACTCTTACCGTTGGAAGCCTTGCTATGGTTTTAAAGCATACGGTGTATGTATGCCCTCAGGTTTTCATGTGCATGGCATTGATGTTTCCCATTATCAAGGAAACATAGACTGGAAAATGCTGACCCAGACCCGACAGGGAAAATTTCCTATTCATTTTGTCTTTATGAAAGCTTCGGAAGGAGGCGATTATGGGGACAAGGCTTTTAGCTCCAATTTTGATTCGGCGAAAACACATGGGTTTATCCGTGGGGCTTATCATTTTTACAATCCGAAGACAGATCCTGTCCGTCAGGCCGATTTTTTTATCAATTCCGTCAAGCTGGATTCAGGTGATCTTCCTCCTGTGCTCGATATTGAGAAGAGGGGAAAGGATGAGAATCAGCTCCGTCGTGACCTTAAACTGTGGCTTGACAAAATAGAACAGCACTACAAAGTGAAGCCTATTCTTTATACTTCTTATAAGTTTAAAACGCGTTATCTGAATGATTCGGTCTTCAATTCTTATCCTTACTGGATAGCTCATTATTATGTAGACTCGGTGGAATACAGGGGGGAGTGGAAATTCTGGCAGCATACGGATGTGGGTACGTTGCCGGGTATTCGTGAGAAAGTGGATTTGAATATTTTCAACGGTTCGTTGGAAGAATTGCAATTAATGACCATAAAGAAATAAGGGAACTGTGCCTGAGGTTCCGAAAACTTTGCTTATATTTGCTTTATGAACTTACTGCTCAATATTATTTGGCT
>ENA-OPVK01001269-OPVK01001269.1-human-gut-metagenome-genome-assembly--contig:-NODE-1269-length-15455-cov-3.247208_pt1 | contig 15455 bp, 10 predicted proteins | sample MGYA00241495_ERZ501982 | MGnify/ENA primary metagenome ERZ501982 (study PRJEB25962, sample SAMEA2042002) | human gut metagenome | biome: human gut; feature: human-associated habitat; material: faeces...
GACAGCCGAAGAACCGTACTTTGACTCAAGCTCGTCGAGCAGCACACCGAGGTCTCCACGACCTACATGGAGCAACTGTCCGTCGGCATAAACAGCCGGAACGCCTTGTATGCCGAGCGAGGACACCTCGTCCTGCCACAGTGCGCCGTCCACAATCTCGTGCTCCACATCGCCTCCGAGAAGCGTTATGACATTGAGAGCCTGCACCACATCGGGACAGTTTGTGCACGAGAGCGACATGTATGTGCGCAATCTTACAGGTCCGTCCAATGCTTTTATGCGGGCGGCAATGGCTGCGTCGGGCAGGTTCTTGCCTTTTCCGTCCGCATTGAGAATGGCAAGCAGCAGCGACGTAAACTCATGTCCGCCGGGTATGCCGCGGAAGGTGATGCCGGTGTCGGCACCGTCTTTTACGATTGAAAACTCCAGTCTGCCTCCGTCCTCCGGCACTTTCTCCAGCTCAAGCATAGGAGAGGTCGAGCAGAAGTCGGCGAGAAACGAGCTCAGCTCATCCGCTTTCTCATGTCCGGACGACACCGTCGCGCGCAACACATAGTGCGACTTAAGTCCGGAAAACAGACTCTTCACCTGTTCAAGAATATCTTTGTCAAGCATTTTTTCATCCTTTCTATATACAGATGACGTTTTTGTCGGCAAGCCGTCTACGCTTTTCAGTGTCGTCATGCACATTTGGGCGTTCAACAGAAAAATGCGTCCTGACGGTCGTCAGCTTCAGAAACACATCGGGTTGACAGCCGACCTGCCATCTACATTATTATATTTATACGTTATATATATTGCCGGACACACAGTTATCGTGCCTGTGCCATGTCACAGAACCGTAACAGCCGGTGTGCCCGAAACCGCAGACTGCCGTACGGAAGAACATTGTGCCTCGCACCATATAGCCTCATCCGCATCGGCATAAGGCATATCCCATCCAGAGGACATTCCCCGTCCGTCAGGCAAAAGGGCTTTTACAAATGGGAGCCTGAAGAGCCTTACGGCTCCAAAGGCTCCCATCGCTATGGCTTGAACACGCATAAGTGACCTCCACCGGAAGGGAGGCACGGCTGCACTCAATCAGAGTTTGCCCACGAGGTCGATGCTCGGCTTGAGCGTCTCTCCGCCTGCTCTCCACTTGGCAGGGCACACCTCGCCTGCGTGAGTGGCTACAAACTGGGCAGCCTCAACCTTGCGCAGCAACTCGTCAGCGTTTCTGCCAATGCTGTTATCCTGTATCTCTGCTACCTTAACGAGTCCTTCCGGATTTACAAGGAACGTTCCGCGGTAAGCCACGCCCTCATCTTCCTTCATCACACCAAAGCCGCGGCTGAGCACGCCTGTGGGGTCGGCAAGCATCGTGTACTTTATTTTCTTGATGCTGTCGGAGGCGTCATGCCATGCCTTGTGCACGAAGTGGCTGTCTGTGCTTACCGAGAACACCTCTACGCCAAGCTCTTTCAGACGGTCGTATTTCTCTGCCAAGTCAACCAGCTCAGTCGGGCACACGAAAGTGAAGTCGGCTGGATAGAAGAAGAAAAGAGCCCACTTGCCTTTCAGGTCTTCACTGCTTACTGTCTTGAACTCTCCGTTCTGGAATGCCTGCACCTTGAACTCAGGCATCTGTGCGTTGATTATTGATTCCATATCGTATATGTTTTACTTGTTGATTATTATATTTATTTATTATCACTATGTCTTCTTTTTGACACTGCAAAGATAGTATCATGACTCATGAAAGACAAACAGAATGTGTCTATCACACGATAGACAATATCAATATGTTATATATATATCATTGTGAATCAATGTATTAAAGACAGATACAGACAGTATTCAAAATTCTCTAAGTTCCTCTGATGACATCGCGGTGTAATGACGGCAGACGTGTTTCATTCAACAGAATACCCAAATGGCACACAACAGACCTGCAAATGAAAGCGCACGGATGTATGCGGCATGCCGGAACATGAATCGTGCGAAGTGGCATCATCATGGTGAAAAATGATTTTATGAGAATGAAAAAGGCGGTATGAGGCTCGATTGTCAGGCAGAATGAGTAAGTTTGCAGTAAAAACAAAACACAGCAACTACAAATATGACACTTCAACAGATGGAATACATTGTGGCAGTCTACCGTCTGCGACACTTCGCCAAGGCTGCCGAGCACTGCGGAGTAACACAACCTACACTCAGCTCAATGATACAGAAGCTTGAAGACGAACTGGGTCTGAGAATCTTCGACCGCAGCTCGCAGCCCGTATCGCCCACTCCGGTAGGCCGCCTCGTGGTGGAACAGGCATGGCGGGTACTGGTAAGAGCCAACAAGATAAAAGACATTGTGGCAGAGGCGAAAAGGTCTACAAGAGGTCAGTTCAGGCTTGGCATACTGCCTACAATAGCTCCTTATCTTCTCCCGAGATTCTTTCCGAGACTGCTCGCCGAGCATCCCGAGACCGACGTACGTATATCTGAGATGAAGACCGAAGCCGTAAAGGCGGCTCTGGCACGCGGTGAACTGGACGCAGCAATAGTAGCCGACATCGACGGATTGGACCATTTCGACATGACGGAACTTTATTTTGAGCAGTTCGTGGCGTATGTTTCGGCAAACGACGTGCTCGCATCCACAAGCCCGGTGCGCTCGTCCGACCTTACAGACAGCTTTCTCTGGCTCCTTGACGAGGGACATTGCTTCCGCGACCAGATAGTGAGATTCTGCGGAATAAAGAACGGACAGACCTCAAAGAATGTCTATTCGCTCGGCAGCATAGAGACCTTCATGCGCATGGTGGAGGGCGGACGGGGAATCACATTCATACCTGAGCTCGCACTGTATCAGCTTTCCGAAAGCCAGCGCGCCCTCGTCCACCCGTTCGCAATACCCATACCGACACGCAGGATAGTGCTTCTCACCACCCGCACCTTCGTGCGCCACTCCATGAAAAAGCTCATAACAGACTGCGTGAGGGCTTCCGTTCCGCAACAAATGCTGAAAATGAACAACACCGAACAGCGCGTGTGACCGCGCCATACGGTAGAAGATGCAATTAAACAAGGCAGAGACTGCCGCGCCAAACAGCAAAAGCGACCACTCAATACAGCAAAAACGATCGCGCCAAACAGCATGAGCCGTCACACCATAACAGCCATTCCGCAATACGGAAGAGAACCCGATGCAATACAGAAACTCATGTCAGGCATGTCCGTTCATACCGGACGCCTGCATGAGAATACAAAAAAATGAGGAACAAACTTTCAAAACAAGCTCGTCCCTCCCGAATTAATAACACTAAAAAAACCGTACTATTACAATTACTTCATTATTGTTGATGATGTTGAAGCCGTTGTTCTGAAATTGTCAGGCTGCTGTCTGTTGCCGCTGCCGTCATTGGTATCCGCGACATCCCACCATAGTCTGGTGCCCTGAGTATTTGCTGCCTTGAGCCCGTCATGCTCATTGAAATACTTGTTAGAGCTCTCGCTGTTAGGATAAAGCAGACGTTTTATCATCTTACCCTCGGGCACATCGCCTCCCGACAGGTTGGTGAGCTGGTTTGCCAGAGCAGGATAGTCGGTGCGGCGGAAATCAGCCCAGCCCTCATTACCGTTGGGGAAGACAGCCATCCACTTCTGGGTGATGATGGCTTCGAGAATCTTCTCCCTGTCACCGCTGCTGAAAGTGCCGTCGTTAAGAGCCTTCAGACCGCTGATGTACGACTGTGCCGCCTCCTTGCCTATCTCATAATAGTCCATCGAAGCCTGCACTCCCGCGCGGAAATATCCCTCGGCGTCCATTGTCAGATCCTGTCCTTTCCATCCGCGCAGAGCAGCCTCAGCCTTGAGGAAGAGCGACTCCGAATAGCCCAGCCATACGGTGGGACGCGCGTAGTTGAACCAGAAATCCTTGTTAAGAGTCTTTGAAGCAGGCTTCGGCTGTGTGCGAGTGATGCTGTAATTGAGTATGCCCATGTCGATAAGAGGAGCCAGCGCGCCACGCTTGCAGCCCGCGAAGTCCTCACGAAGGCTTTCCTCTCCGGCGGCGATTGACGTGGAAGTCATCTTCGCGCGATACCAGCACACGAGACATCTCGGGTCGATTGTCTTCTCCTCAAAGCCGTTACGTCCCTTCTTTATCTTATATGTGCCGCCTCCGGTACTTAGGTTACGGTACATCTGTTCGAGGTCCCATGACATCACACTCTCGCCTCCGTATGCCACAGAACACATCGCGAGGACATTCTCATCGCCTCCCGAGTCGTTGCCGCCCATTTCCGTCGGAGCATATCTCGGCACTGTCTGCATGTTGTCCGCGTTGCTTCTCATGAGTCCGTACTTGTTGTTCAGCACGTTCTCAGCCTCCTGCCGCGCCCTTTCGGGAGCCACGTTCGATATGCGGAGAGCCATGCGCAGACGCAGCGTATTGGCAAAACGGAGCCACTTGTCCACATCTCCGAAGTAGCAGATGTCGTCGCGGTCTATCCTGTACTGCGACGCGTCGTCCGGCTTAATGCTGTCAACAGCCTGCTCGAGCATTCTGAACATGGCGTCGTAGACCTCCTCCTGAGAGTCGTACTTCACGTTGTTTGTCTCCGGGATGCGTGCCTGCGCATATTCACGGAAAGGCATCGCGCCGTATGTGTCGGTATTTGCCAGGGCGAGGAACACATAATATATACGTGTGATATAGAACATGTTCTTATATCGTCCCGGGTTGTCGTTGAACCGGTAAGCCCTCAACAGCGTGCGGTATTCGGAGCTTCTCTCGTTGTAGAAGTGCGCCCACCGCTGTCCCGACCATCCGTCGCCGTAGCTGTAGTCGGGCGTCTTCATGGAGTGCTTCGGCTGGTTGTTAGCCACATAACCGGCATAAATGTCATGGCTGAGGTTGGTTGTTATCTGGTAATCATTGTAATATCCCTCATAAAGGAAGTTACGGAATGTAGCCGGAGCATCAGCCAACGCGGTCTTGAGTGCGGCGGAGTCTTCCTTGCTCACGGTGAAGTTGATGTTCACATCGGCATATTTCGTGTTGTCCTCACCGGTATTATCCTTATCCCCTCCAGCACCTGTGTTGTCCTCTATTTCGTAAGGATTATGGCTCATTTCGTCGAGATCATAGCACGAGCATACCGTGCATGCCACGGCAAATGCCAGAAATCCGTTGAATATAGTATTGCGTTTCATTGTTGTTTTGAGTTTTAAGAATTGCTTTTTGCTTCTTTATTATGCATTGGTAAAGTGTATCGCCACAGACTAATGTCCTTCTCCGCCGTCAGAATCCGAGGTTTACGGAGAAGCCGAACGTGCGGGTGTAAGGCACAGCCATATAGTCGAGAGCCTGTGAGAACATTGTCGTGTCATATCCGCCGTCGGGGTTTCCCGGCGTGTGTTTCATAAGGAAGCACAGGTTGCGTGCCACGAACGACATCCTGAGCGACGTGAGCGGAGTGCGTCTGAGCACCGACTGCGGGAACGCATAGCCAACGGACAGCTCCTTGAGTTTTATGTACGACGCGTCGTGTACGAACGCCTCGGCATATCCTCTCTGCGATTTGTACAGTCCGATGGTGGAATAATAAGACTGCGCACTTACCGGAATGTCGTTCGGCGTGCCGTCTTCCTTCACACCGGGAACCACGAGCCAGTAGTCCTTGACACCGTTCACCTCCTTGAACTCGCCACGGTAAGCAGTGCGCTCCGACGTTCCCACAGCTGTAGCCATACCTTCCGACACCGACACCACATCACCTCCGAACTTCATGTCGAACATAGCCGTGATGCTGAAGCCCTTGTATGTGAGTGTGGGAGTGACGGACATGAGCAGGTCGGGCTGTATGTTTCCGATGGGATGGTCGAGCAGCCAGCGTTCCAGATTGCCGTTTCCGCTCTCCGGCTGCGGCAGACCGTCCGCTCCGACAACGATGTTTCCTTTTGCGTCACGCTTCATGAGGTTGTTGGCGTAGATGTCTCCGAGCTTTCCTCCAGCCACGGCTCCCACCTTTACAGGCATGTTCGGGTCACCGTTGAAATAGACTCTGTTCACCCCGTCGGCAAGCTCTTTCACTGTAGAACGGTTGTGCGCGATGTTCATTGTCAGGTCGAACGTAAGGTCTTTCGTCTTCACCGGTGTGCCGTAAAGCATGAACTCCACGCCCGAGTTGGTTATCTTGCCCGCATTCACCCACTGCTGTGTCCACGGCGCGGAGGCGTCCACGAGCATCGCCTGGTTCTTCGTGCTGTTATAATAATATGTGAAGTCGAAGCCGAGACGGTTGTCCAGGAACTTCATGTCGAGTCCCGCCTCATACGAAGTCTTTATCTCCGGCTTGAGGTTACGGTTCATCATGATTGTGTTGACAACCGGTTTGCGTGTGCCCATGTCAAACTTGAACTTGCGCGTGTTGTACAGGCTGTATGGCGAGGGGTCCTTGCCCACCTGTGCGGCAGACAGGCGCAGCTTTGTGAACGTGACCCATTTGGGCAGCGGTTTGCCTATGGAGCGCATGAAGTCGGAGAACACATAGCTCACGCTTGCCGACGGATAGAAGAACGAGTTGTTCTTCGCCGGCAGTGTGGACGACCAGTCGTTGCGCGCCGTGAGGTCGAGAGAGAGATACTCGTCGTATGCTATCTGCGCCGAGCCGAACAAGGAATACATCGCGCGTTTGTGTCCGTCGTTGTCGCCGGAGACCAGGCGGTAGCCTGTGTTGAATATCCAGTTGTCCTTGTCGAGCATGTTCTCCACACCCACATTGAGCATTTCGTAGTTCAGATACATTATGTTCGAACCCACGGTATAGCCGAGACGCAGTTTAGGAGTAATAGGGGTGTCTCCCATGAAAAGAAACTGTATGTTGTGCTCGAAGTGGTTCTCCTCGCCCCTCTGCATGTTGTCGTTGGTCAGCATGTCTTGCCAGCTCTGCTCGGGAGTGCTTATCGCCTGGTCGCCCAGACCGAGATCGCTTGTCTGTATGCGCGTGCGGTAATAGTCGAAAGAATATTTGGCGTTGAACTTCAGCCAGTCTGTCAGATTGAGGTTTGCCGAATAATATCCGAACACTCTCCATCTCTCGTCAGAGTTACGGAACCGGTGACGGACGTAATACGGGTTGGAATACTGCTGGTCCGGACCGAACCAGTTCTGGTGAAGACGCTCTGCGGAGGTGTAGTTTGAGGCAAGATCGCCCAGCCTTACGTTGCCCGGAATGAGCAGAAGTTGCGCCACCTCACCGTTAAGACCGGTGTAAGGGCGGTTCTCCGCCTTCATGTGTGAGAGCGATATCTTGCCGTCGAGCGACAGCCGGTCGTTTATCACCGCTCCGGCATTGAGGTCGGTTGTCAGCTTGTCGAGGGTCTCGTCCTTGAACAGACCGTTGTTTCCGTTGAAGCCTACAGACACGCGGAAGTGCGACTTCTCGGTGGTGTTGCCGAGCGCGACGGTGTGAAACTGCGAGAAACCTGTCTTGAAATAGTCCTTCAGTTTGTCTCCATAATATTTATAAGGTATCTTTTCGCCGAGCCACGACGGTTCGAGATGGCCGTCAAGAGCCGGACCGAAGGAAAGCTCGCCGGTAAGTGCCGTAGGGTTGTTTTCGTCATCATAGATGTATACAGTCTTCCCGTTAGAGCCCTGACCGTACTTTTTCTGCATCTTGATGGTCTCAGCCGCCTCACTCCAAGTGAAGTTGCCGCTGTATGATATGCCGAAGCCCTGCTTGTGAGAGCCCTTCTTCGTAGTGACGAGAATCACTCCGTTGCCCGCCCGCGAGCCGTAGAGAGCCGCCGCGTTAGGACCTTTGAGCACAGACACAGACTCTATGTCCTCGGGGTTGATGTCGAACGATGTGCCTCCGCGGTCGTATCCGCCGTATGCCGAGGCGTCTGATGTCTGGTCGTCGGTGAACGGCACTCCGTCGACAATCCACAACGGCTGGTTGTTGTCAGTGAGCGAGGAGTTGCCTCGGATGGTTATCTTCGTAGAGCCGCCCAAGCCCGTGCTTGCCGTGTTCATCTGCAGACCTGCCACCTTACCTTCAAGCGCGCCCGTGACCGAAGGGTCTCCGGTGGTGTTGAGCGCGTCGCTCTTGATGTCCTGGACAGAATATCCCAGCATCTTCTTCTCGCGCTTTATGCCGAGCGCGGTCACCACAACCTCGTCGATGGACTGCGAGTCGAGCACCATCATGGCGTTCACCACGCTGTTCTTTCCAGCCACTATCTCCTGCGGCTTATAGCCGAGATAGGTGAACTGCGTCACCGGATTCTCAGCGTCGGTCATCACCGTGTAGTTTCCGTCCATGTCGGTCACGGCACGGTCTGTGGTGCCTTTTATCGTGACACTCGCGCCTATCAGCGGCTCGCCGTTCTCGTCGAGGATGCGTCCGGTTATCTTTCTTTTCTCCCCGCCGCGCCTTGTCTGCTGCCGGGGCAGCTGCGCCCGTTTGAGGTAAACCACCTTGTCGTCCACCTTGAACGTCACGCCCTTGTCCTTGAGCAGCTGCGCGAGCACCTTCTCGAGAGCCGCGTCCTTCACGTTGATTGCCTTCACGCGCATGTCGGAGAGGTCGTCGTCATAGAAGAACTTGAATTCCGACTGTGCCTGGATTTTCTTTATCACCACACCCAGAGTGGTGTTAGGGGTGTTCAGAGTAACCTGAGCAAACATTCCCTGCATAGGTACGGCTGCGAACATGAGTGTCATCACTCCCCGCGCCATACGCTTTCTCCACTGATTACTGTTGTCCATAAATAATTGTTCAGCTATTTTTTAGTTTTTAATTATCTTGTGGGAAGTCTTTAAATAAGACAAACTTCGACTCGGCAGTATCAAGAACGGCAAAACTGCGTTTTCCGTTCTTGCTGTTGCACTCGCCTCGCGTTGCCTTTAAATAAGACAAACTTCGGCTCGGCAGTATCAAGAACGGCAAAACTGCGTTTTCCCTTCTTGATGTTGCACTCGCCTCGCGTTGCCTTTAAATAAGGCAAGATTCGGCTCGGCAGTATCAGGAACGGTAAAACTGCGTTTTCCGTTCTTGCTGTTGCTCTCGCCTCGCATTGCCTTTGGTATTAGAACAATGAATTTTGTAAAAACACTTAAACGTAATGTTGTTTTTTTTAAAAAAAATTATCCTACCGCCATTCTCCCGTCTCCGCAAGGCGCGCATAAACCGTCAGGACCGCCACAGCGGGGCTTGCTGTGACGGTCCTGAAGCGGTGTGTATGAAGTGCCGCGCGGCGCGTCTGCCGCCATGTGCCACCGTCAGTCGGGCACGATGTATATCTTTCCGTTCTTCTTATGATAGTTCACAGGTATGGTGTTTCTCAACGATTCCAGCACACTGTCTATGCTGTTCCTGTGTATTATCTGTCCCGAATAGGTGTGGCTGTCGTCTATGGCGTCGTCCACCACCACCCTGACTCCGTAGAGTTTCTCGAGCGTTTCGGCTATATGGCGCACGTCGGCATTATAGAAAGGTATGAGACGGTTGTGCCATACGGCGTCGAGACGCACGTCGGCGTTCCTCACGGTGATGTGTCCCGAACCGTAATCCACGAACGCCTTCTGTCCGGGAAGCAGCATTACCTTGCCCGAGGAGCAGTGTTCGGTCACCTCGACCGAGCCTTCCATGAGGCTCACCTCGGCTATCCTGCGGTCGCTGTTGACGTTGAAGTCGAACACTGTGCCCAACACCTTCACGTCCACCGGACCACCCGACACCACGAAAGGACGGTTTCTGTCCTTCGCCACCTCGAAGTAGCCCTCGCCTTGGAGCTCCACCCGGCGCTCAGCCTTGTCGAACTTCTTAGGGTATCTGAGCGACGAGCCGGCTTTGAGCCATACCCGTGTGCTGTCGGCAAGCGTCACCTCGCGCGGCGTGCTCGCCGATGCCTTCGCCACGACATACTCCGTCACGCCCAGCCTTTCCATTCCGCCGCCCAGCAGCCACATGCCCGCGCCCATCATGACGAGAACAACCGCCGCGGCGGCATAGCGCATAAGGCGCGCCATGACCGCCCTGCGCGAACGGGCACGGTCTATCCGCGCGTGCACGCCGGAGAGTGCCTTCTCCACCTCCCTGCCCGACATGGAGAGCCCGCTCAGCCTCCGGTGCATCTCCTCAAGCCTGAACAGCTCGGCTGCATTTTCCTCAGAAGCACTGATCCAGTCCCTCACTTCCTCAAGCTCCTGGTCGGAACAGCACCCTGTCAGAAACCTCATTATCACATTCTCGTCCGGTCTTTTCATTATGATATATTCTTCTTAAATGTCCAGTAAAATATAAAGTCTCTCACTTTTATAACAACTCTATTCATAAAAACACCTAATGAAAAAGTGAAAAAATATTACCGCCGCCGTAAGACACTCGCCCAGACGCTCCCTCAGAAAGCGCAGCGCGCGGTACATGTGTGCCTCCACCGTGCGCACGGACAGCTGCAGTTCCTCGGCTATGTCGTTGTTGTGCATGCCGTTGAGATAGCTCATCCGGAACACCTGCCGGCACTTTTCGGGCAGCATATTGATGGTGTCCTCTATCTTGCGGCGCAGTTCGGCATTCTCCATCCGGTGCAGCGGGTCGTCGTTAATGCCGCTGTAATACTCCATACGCATGTTGTTTATGTCCTCTATCGCGGAGAGACGACCGGCATCCACGTTGCGGCGTTTCAGCACATTAACCGACCTTGTGTACACGGCACGGTAGAGAAACCCTTCTATGTTGTCTTCGAGGTCTATCTCGTCCATCCGTCTCCACAGCCCGGCGAACACTTCCTCCACCACGTCGTCGGCATCGCTCTCGTCGGAAAGCAGACTGAGCGCGTAGAAATAGAGCCTGGAGTAAGTGCGGCGAAAGATGCTGTCAAACACTATGCTTTTGTTTTCACGCATATCCACATCTCATTTTTATAATGCAAGAATTCTGCAAATATATAAAAAAATGTATGACACCGCCAAAATGCCGGCATCTTTTTTTCCAGCCTCCGGCACTCTCCTTCAATTGCATATTTATGCGTCGCGGTGCATAAATATGCATCGCCACATGCTCATTTTGCGCGTATTTGCGGGCGAAGGCGTCTCTGCCGCCGTATACGCGAGTCTCAGGCAGATGACGACAACCGCCTTATTGTCAGCCCATTACACCACACCGGTAGTCCTTACACGCCTCTTCAGCCTTACGGAAGAGCCCGTATGGTGTCGCCGGAAAGGCTTTTCCGCACCGTAGCAGAGCCTCTTCCGTCATGCCGTAAAGGCTCTTCCGCAACCCCGAAAGCATACGGAACGGGCTTTTCCGCATGCCTCCCGCCCTGCCGCACACCTTCATCAAGGTCATGAAAGGGCGGAAATGGGGCTTCCGGCGTTCTGTTTCGCGATTTTATTCTGTCAAAAACGAGTCAAGCGAAAAGCGTATTTTTATGCGTTTCCACCGTTCCCCACGCATTTGCGGCGATGTGTCCGCGCCTGCCGATCCGTCGCTCCCGACAGGCGTCCGCCCTGCGGCATGAGCGCGGAAGGGCGGTGCGCGACCAAGGAGACGGCACTGTCAAGAAAAGCGTTTGCCTGATGGAATCTTAAAACATGCCCATGGCAGGACAGCGGAACCATGTACGCAGCGACACCACTGTGACATGCAAATATACTAAAAAAACGCCTCATAACAGGCATTCTGCAACATACATATGCGGAAAAACAGTAATGATGGCAGGGAAAAGACACCAGTCCGACGTCTTTATGACACAATACCGTTTTACTCATACATTCATCTTAATTAACAACAAAATAACAACATTTACATAATCTATGCCAAAAAACACATACATTTTCTTTGTTTTTAACTTTGATTTGTTTATCTTTGCTACCGATTCAGTTAGCCCGTAATGGGCTGGTGGGTTAATTTTGTCAGAAAAAAAGGACGTTTACGAACGCTGTCTTCTGCGTACAAACTTCGCAAACTTGCACGACAATCAGGAAGAGGCGGCAACGGAACGTCCACGACGGGTGTATTTTCACTCAATTGACACGGGCGTGAGCCCGTGTCGTGCGAGAGTAAATATATCACGACGTGGGCTAACTGCGTTGCTTATCCCTGATTAAGGCATTGCGAAGGCCGGTACGCAGGATAAGCGAGGAGTAGATTTTCCCACGTCTTTTTTGTTTCAGGCAATCTTTCTATCTCAAACTCTGATAACTTAACGTATGCTGTCATGCACGGCAAAGGACAAACAACAGCCTAACTACAACAAAACATCTGAGATATGACACTGACGGACTACCATGTCACAAAAGACATCATCGACTGCGGTGACGAGCAATCCATGAGACTGCTTTTCATCACACTGAATCCGCGTCTTTGCAAATTCGCCGAGAAATTCGTGAAAGACGAAGATCTCGCAAAAGACCTTGTGCAGGACTGCTTCATGCAGATCTACGAGAAACGCGAGTCTCTTGACGGCATATCACTACATGCCATGCTGTTCACCATGGTGAGAAACCAGTGTCTGAACCACCTCAAGCACAAGACAGTGATAAAGAAATTCAAGCTCGACCTTATCAGGCTGCATAATGAAGAAAGGCTGTACAACATCAACTTCGGATGCAAAGAGGAAGTGGGACTCATCTCCGAGGAAGTGATAAACAGCATACAGACCGCCATAGACAGCCTTCCGGCGACAACCAGAATGGTTTACCGGATGTCGAGAGAAGAGAGACTTAAAAACAGGGAAATACAGGAAAAGACAGGCATGTCGGCATATCAGGTGATAAAACACATAAAAATCGCCAAGTCTGCAATAATAGAACAGCTCGCCGAACTATAAGCGTGCGGGGGCTGGAAAAGGGTTTTATGGTGTACAACAATGTTAAATTTAGATAAAAACCATGAAAAACGGCTGAAAATAACAAGAACAGCCTCGCTATGTTGTTATACATATAAAACTGAAAATGCGGCACAACCATCACATGAGACAACTGGCTATACTCTACTTCGAGGGCAAGGCGACCGACGAGGAGGAGCTGAGACTGCTTGAATTCATAAAAGAATCGGCACGCAACAAAGCGGAGTTCGCGGAATGGGAGGAGGAATGGACACATTCGCACACGCCCGACGCGCGGACCGAGGCTGCATGGGAGGAGCTGAAGGAAAAGATGAGGAGAAAGCGCGAAGAGCAGGACAGGACAGAAGGATAACGGCAGACAGGATGCCATGAAAGAACAGGGCGCAGCGCGATGCAGGGTTTTTCATAACCTGAATGCATGCCGCCCGCACACTAACACACCACAGACGGATTCTTGATACACCCGCACTCACTGGCAGACTGCACAGCTGCGTCATGCCGCACCGGCGCACGGGAGGTGACGGCGGACAAAAAACACCCGGACAGACATGGCACTATGGCTTGCCGATGTCCGCCCGGGAGCTATACGTGGCGTATGCCGGGAGCTACTTGCCGGCGTAACGCATCTTTACAAGGACAGGATAATGGTCGGACGGAGTGCGGCGGTCGTACTTGCCGAAGCTTATCTCTCCGGGAGCGTCCTTGCCCTTGAGAGACTGATTCTCAGAGCCTGCTTTCGGAGTCCAGTAGGCGTTTGTAAGCACGCCATAGCGGTCCACGTCGAACGAAGGAGACACAAACACGTGGTCGATGCGGCTGTCCGACTTCAGGTCGGAGTCGAAAGAGTTGAACGTTCCGTTCTCTGCGAAGCGCAGACGGCAGCACTCATAAGAGTCCTTAAGGATTCCCGACTTGGTGAAGATGGCGTATATCTCGTCATTCTGGTCTACATTGAAGTCGCCCGTAAGAATCACGGGAGCTCCCTTGGCTATCTCCTTTATCTTCCTTACCACAAGCTTCGCGCCCTCGCGGCGTGCCGTCACGCCCACGTGGTCCATGTGAAGATTGAAGTAATAGAACTTGAACTTCGTGTCCTTCTGCCTGAACTCGCCCCATGTGCATATGCGTATGCATGCGGCGTCCCATCCGAGCTTGGGCGTGTCGGGCGTCTCGTTGAGCCAGAAATTGCCCTTGCGCAGGAGCTTTATGCGGTCTTTCTTGTAGAAGATGGCGGAGTATTCGCCAGCCTGCTTGCCGTCGTCGCGCCCCACACCTATATAGTCGTAGCCGTCGAGCGCGGCGGTGAGGTCGCCCAACTGGGCGTGAAGCACTTCCTGGGTTCCGAAGATGTCGGGATCCTCAAAATTGATCTGGTCGCATATCACCTTACATCTCACGTTCCATACATTGCCCGCAGCGTCGTCACCGCTGTTGTGGTTGCGGATGTTGTAAGTGCCTACGAAGAGCGACTGGGCACACGCCAGTGAGGCGACTGCCATCAGCACGAGAAGAAAATAACTACGTTTCATAGTCTGATTATCATTTGTTTGTTTATAAAAAGATATTGTCTTACTTTTCAGAACCCTTTATCTCATTGGTGAACGAGTAAGGGAAGTCAGCCTCCTGAGTGCCCCTGCTGCGGTTGGGTTCAGCCGACATGGCGCACACGATGCTGCCGCCTTTCATGATGTCAGCGTGCGTGAGATAGTTCTTTGTGTACGGTTTGCCGTTGAGTGTCATGCTGTCTATATATCTGTTTGAGCGGCTGTTGCCCTCGGCTTTTATGGTCATGGTGTTGCCGTTCTCGAGATGCAGCGTCAACTTATTGAAGTAAGGAGTGCCGAGCACATACTGGTTGGAGCCTGGACACACTGGATAGAAGCCCATGGCTGAGAACACATACCACGCCGATGTCTGCCCGTTGTCCTCGTCGCCGCAATATCCGTCGGGGTTGGCATTGTAGAGTTTGTCCATCACCTCACGTATCCAGTACTGCGTCTTCCATGGTTGTCCCGAGTAGGCATAGAGATAAATCATGTGCTGGATGGGCTGGTTGCCGTGGGCATACTGCCCCATGTTCATCACCTGCATCTCACGCATCTCGTGTATTATGCCCCTGCTGCTCACGTCAGGATAGACCACGAACACCGAGTCGAGCATGCTGTTGAACTTCTGTTTGCCTCCCATCAGACCGATAAGTCCCTGCGGATCGTGGAACACACACCAGCTCCAGTGCCAGCTGTCGCCCTCTGTGAAGGAGCGGCTCCATGCCGTCGGGTCGAACGGAGACTCGAAGGTGCCGTCGGCTTTCCTGCCGCGCATGAGACTGGTGGAGCTGTCGAACACGTTCTTATAGTTCATCGCGTTGGTGCGGTATTGCTTCAGCTCCTTGTCAGACTTTCCTAAAGCCTTGCCGAAACGGTATATGCACCAGTCGTCGTAGGCATATTCGAGTGTGCGTGCAACGCTCTGGCTGTGCTTGTCGCACGGCACATAGCCGAGGCTGTTGTACTCCTCGAATCCGAGACGTCCCGTAGACGACACCTTGGGATGGACGGCGTTGGCTCCGTGCTTCACCGCTTCCCAAAGCGTCTCGGCGTCATATCCGCGCAAGCCTTTGA
>ENA-OPVK01001271-OPVK01001271.1-human-gut-metagenome-genome-assembly--contig:-NODE-1271-length-15425-cov-1.996877_pt1 | contig 15425 bp, 20 predicted proteins | sample MGYA00241495_ERZ501982 | MGnify/ENA primary metagenome ERZ501982 (study PRJEB25962, sample SAMEA2042002) | human gut metagenome | biome: human gut; feature: human-associated habitat; material: faeces...
GCACTACCATACAGGTTCGAGATATGGTATAATGAAGCAAAGGGCGCGCCGGTATGGTGCAGGTAATATTGTGAAGGAGTGTCGAGACTGTCTACTCGGCTGAGAGCGATGCTGATTGATTCCGTGGTTCAACGGGGGGCTGTTCGCAACGAACAGATGATACTTCAATAAGAACCCATGATTGGGGAGCTTCCCAAAGGGCCGATCACCTGCCGCAAAAATGGATATTACTATCTCCGATACCGCGAAGACGGCAAACTGTATGACAGGTACATTGGCAAGGACGCAGAGAAGGTCGATGCAATCCGCGAAAAACTCGCTCTCCGAAAACACTATGTGGAAATGCTCTCCGCACTGAAGCGTGAACAAAAGGCCATTCATAGACTGTTGGAGGAACTCGCATTCAAAGGAAATCAGAGCGGAGGAATGATGATATGGGACAGGAACAATTTGCCGCAATCATGCCCTACATCAGCGCCGATCTTGTTGGGATGATTGTCAAAAAGAAAAACATATCCGAGCCTGATGCGATCACAAAGCTGTATAACTCAAAGCTGTACGCCGCTCTTGAGCAGGAGGATACAAAGGTCTGGCAATACAGCACGGATATGCTGTATTCCCTCCTTGAGCAGGAAGAAAGAACAGGGGAAATCGAATTTCCCGATGTGTGAGGAGGCGCAAATATGAGCAAGGAGACTGCTTTTGCTGTGTTTTGCCTTGAAAGCTATAAGGTTTATAAGTCCCTGACGGGCAAACAAACGGCAGAATTGTTTCGCCGCTACGGTGTGTTTGACTATCTGAACGAGTTTTACGATGTCCTTCATACGACAGGGTATCAATATATCAACCGTGACATTGATATCTACCTGAAGTCTCGCAACGCCGTGATTCCGGCATGATGTAAAAAGATGTGAACTACCCTCGACCAAAGTCGCAGGCATCCGGCAGCGAGATTTTATCACTGCCGTCACTTTTCCTGATTAACCAGACTGCCAGGATGGTTTCCGGCCACCCCTGCTTGCAGTACATGGTCCTTAGCCCAGGCGTCCCAACCGGTTCTTGATTAAAGAAGCAGCATCGGGAAGGGGAGGAGCCATTGAAGCTGTATGACCGAGCCGTTTATCTGCGTAGGGAGCGACGGATATTCCTTTTCCTACGATAAGCAATACACAAAGACCAATCCTCACCCCCGCAGCTTTGCTACCTTTCCGCAGTTCTTCCAGACCGTCCGTGAAAAACAGCTTATGTCCATACAAGACGCCGTCTATAAGGCAACCGCACTTCCTGCACAGATTCTTGGCCTGTACGACCGCGGGCAGTTGAAAAAGGGGATGGCTGCGGACATAACGATATTTGATAGAGAGCGAATCGCAAGTCGTTCAACGTATCTGGATTCAAAGGTTCGTCCAGTGGGGATCTCATATGTCTTCGTCGGCGGCAAGCTGGCATACTGCGATGGTCGCACCGTCGATTTTCATTCCGGCAAGGTTCTGCTTCATCTGTAACTGCCGGGCCATGCACAATGCATCTATCGGTTGGATCACGGGCAGTTCCTCGAAAGCGTCCATAGCAAAACAGCGAGGCATTGCCTCGCTGTTTTGCTTGCCTGGGAGAGATCTCTTCCTGCAGAAGGTCTGCTAAACGCTGCCTCGATCCGAGGCGCTGCTCTATAAAAAGCGAATGGTCTGTCTGCAAAAAAATCTGAATGGAATTCAAAGATCACGATCTCCCCAAAATGTGATCCATTCTGCGTAATAAAAATTTATGACTGAACGGCTTTGGCAGATAGCATGCCGCGCCCAATGCAAAAAACTCTTCGCGCAGGCGGTTTGACACTCTTGCCGAAATGATGATCGTGCGCAGAGCAAGCTTCTGACGGCCCAGCTCACGCATGACCTCTGCACCATTCACATCCGGAAGATCCGGATCCATGATCAAAAGCGCCGGCTGTCTTTCCTGAACAGAGCGCAGAATATCCCATCCCTTTTTTGTCCGCACGACCCGATAGTTTTCGCGCAGCGCGATGGATTCCTGCAAGAGACCGCAAAAAGCTTCGTTGGCATCTGCCAACAGAATGTCATGACAATGCTTCATACATATCTTCCTATCCTAATTTTTGAATCGAATAGTATTTACGTACACAGTGCGGCAGGCGGTGCTTCTTCTGCCTCCATCAGGCCATCTTCTTCATTCTCACAGAGCTCGCGCCGAAGCGCACAAAGCGTATCTCTCACCGCTTGGTCGTTCAGTTCGTCCAAAAGCAGCAGAAGAAAAACCAGGCTTGTCGCAGACAGGCAGTATTTCCCTCGCTCCAAGTCACTGTATGCACGGCTCGTGATGTGAAGGCATTCTGCCATTTCTTCCTGTGAAAGCCGAAGCTTGCGCCGCAGGTCACGGGCTGACCGGGAAAAGAAATTCCGGATCAGCCGCTTGTAATATCCCATATGATAAGATCTCCGTTTCTTTGAGGAATTCTACGGAAATCTTACTCAGTGCCGAAGTGCGCTTCCATGAAGTACACTTCCTAATATTGAAATTTCCTTTTCCTTCCATATCATTTCAACATCCTTAAGAAAACGCTTTCCGGAACGTTTCCGACTATCCGGTCCCACATGCAAGAAAAATGCTGCACATCCTCACGGTCAAAGCCGCAAGGATGTGCAGCGCATGATTCTGCGATCTATATTCACCATGCTTCCGCAAGCAAAAAGTCTGCAAGATGAACGATTTTGATGCCGTTTTCGATACCGGTATCCATTTCGTTGAGCGTAACGACATATTTGGGGTAATGGTCACGGATCTCCATCAGGTTTCCGACCTCGCGGTCAGAAGTCTCCGGAATCCGGACACAGACCTGCACATAGATTCGCTCAGCGCGGCGTGTGGCCACAAAGTCGATTTCCTTTGTATCGTTCTTGCCGATGAAAACATCGTAACCGCGGCGCTTCAGCTCAAGGAATACGATATTTTCCATTGCGCCGTCCAGCATTTTGCGGTTGTACCCCAGCAGCGCATATTTCAGAGAAACATCGGCAAGGTAATACTTTTCCTGCGTTTTCAGAATGCTCTTGCCTTGCAGGTCGTAGCGTTCGCAGGGGTAAATGATAAACGCCTGCTCCAGCCAGCGCAGATAGTTGTAGATGCTCTCCACCGAAACCTTGCGGTGCTCGCTTTTGAGGAAGGTGGAGATCGAGTTTGCCGAGAAGGTCTTGCCCATATTCTCGATGATATACTTCACCACACGGTCAAAAAGATCCTGCTTGTTGATGCGGTGGCGCTTCACAATATCGCGGGAAACCACGGTGTGATAGATGCCGTTGACGATCTGATAGGCGCTTTGCTCGTCGTACTCACTGAGCGCCACGAGGGGGAAGCCGCCGAAGCGAATATAATCTTCCAGCAGCTCCCTGCGGGATAACGGACTATCCTGCTTAAATGCAAGGTACTCTTTGAACGACAGCGTATAGACGGGGATGGAAACATAACGGCCGGTCAGATAGGTCGAGATTTCGCCGGACATCAGCTTGGAATTGGAGCCGGTCACATAGATGTCGGCATCTGTACTCTCCAGCAGGCTGTTGACCGCTTTTTCCCAACCGTCGATTTCCTGAATTTCATCGAGCAAAAGATAGCAATGTCCTTTGCCTAACATAGCTGCGGTCAACTCGTCGTACATCTGCTTGGCCGTAATACTCTCAGGAATATCCATCTCCGTGTATCGTTTGCAAATAATATGATCCATAGAGACACCGCGGCGCAGGAATTCTTCCTTCAGCATCTCAAAAATGGTGGACTTCCCGCAGCGTCGGACGCCTGCCAGTATCTTGACAAGCGGCTTGTCGATAAAAGGCTCAAGTGCCTCAATATAATCCGGCCTGTTGATCATCGTATCGCCTCCCTCACAGTTGTTAGTATAACCGAAATAACCGCTATTTTCAATAAGTTTTTAAGGTTTAACAGGAAAAAGCTTTTAAGCTGTTGGGAAATTACGCGGGCTGTGCACCGCGGCAAAAAGGTAGAGCACTTCTGTCGACACATCGTTCAACAGAGGTGCTCTGATCTTTTGTGTAAGGTAATTTGCTGGGACTTCGCTAATTTCTCAGCATCAGCGCAAACGCATCGAAGTATCGAAGCATATCGTTATCGTTGTCAATGTAGACGCCGAGCTTCGTTGTCGTAAAATAGACAGCGTTGTGTGTCGATGAGCACCATCCATAGGTCATCATTGAACTGCTCTATGCTGAAATACTCGCGCCGCATATGAGCCACTAAATAGAACGCTCCGGACTGCTGTAAAAACAGTCCGGAGCGTTCTATTTGAAAAGAAGATAGTTTGGAAAACCTACTTATTTAAAGAGACTCGGAAGCCAGAGGGTAAGGCCGGGAATATAGGTGACCAAAAGCAGGACGCCGATGAGCACTGCCAGCATGGGCAGTAGATCCCGCATCTGGTCCTTGAGCGAAATCTTGGCAATCGAGCTGGACACGAACAGGCAGACGCCCAGAGGAGGCGTACACATACCAATGGTCAGATTGACCGTCATAATCATGCCGAAGTGAACAAGATCCACATTCATCGCCTTGCAGATGGGGATAAACAGCGGCGCAAAGATAACGATTGCACTGGTGGTATCAATAAAGGTACCTGCAATGAGCAGAATAATATTGATGACCATCAGCATGGCGACCTTGCTGTGGATATTATCCTGGAGCATGGCGCTGACGGTCTGCGGGATCTGAGCGACGGTGATGACCCAGGAGAAGAGCGACGCGAGCGCAACGATGATCAGGATCTGACCGGTGCTCTTGGCCGCGTTGACAAAGGCTTCCCAGATGCCCTTGAGGTCCAGCTCGTGGTAGACGAACAGGCCGATGACCAGCGCATACGCCGTAGCCACAGCCGCCGCCTCGGTGGGGCTGAACTTACCGCTCATAATACCGCCGAGAATGATGACCGGCATGAACAGCGCCAGCAGCGCGTTGACCGCGGACTTGACCACCTCACGGAAGCTCGCGCGGGTCTCACGGCCCATGTAGCCGCGCTTCTTGCCGACAAAGTAGCTGTAGATCATCAGGCCGATGCCCATCAGGATGCCGGGAATAACGCCGCCGACGTACAGGTCGGCAACGCTGACGCTCGCCAGAACGCCGTAGACCAGCAGGGGGATCGACGGCGGGATGAGCCGCCGCAGGCAAGCAGCGGCGCGGAGAAGGTGTATTCATAGCCGCGCTCCTTCATCAGCGGGATCATGATGCCGCCGATGGCCGCGGTGGCCGCGATCGCCGAACCCGTGATGGCAGCGAAGAACATACATGCGAGGATACTGACCATCGCGAGGCCGCTCGGGAAATGGCCAAGCAGGGTGTCCGCAAAATCAACCAGACGCTTGGACATACCGCCGCGGAACATCAACTCACCAGAGAGCATAAAGAGGGGAATAGCAATGAGTGCGATGCTGTCGCCGCCGGTAAACATACGCTGGACCGTAACGATCAGCGGCATACCGCTGGCGATGAGGCTGCCGATGGAGACAATGCCCAGAGCAAAGCAGATCGGAACGCCGACAAAGAAGGCAATAAACAGGCAGAGAATAATGGTCATTTGTTGTCTCCCTTCTTGCCGAAGAGCTCCTTGGCTTCATCGATGAGCTGCTCAAGCATATAGTAAAACATCAGGATACCAGAGATGGGAACGCCGTAGTAATAATAGGTCATGGGAAGCATCAGATAGGGGGACTTCTGGGAAGCGCCGGTCGCGGCAAACTGGAAGCCGTAATAAACAATAAACGCAAAGAACGCAAGAAGTACGATGTTGATCACAAACTCAACCGCCTTGCGCACCTGCGGCTTCATCATACCCAGGACAAAGTCAACATTCAGGTGCCCTTTTTCGCGTACGCAGTATGCGGCGCCCAGATAAATGATATAGGTAAAGCACAGGCGGATCACATCCTGCGACCAGCCCATCGAAGCGTCAAAGAAAATGCGCCCGATGATCACGCTGAACGCGACGACAAACAGCACGATCAATGCCACGCCGATCACGCCGCGCACGAGCATGGTGAGGTATTTATCAATTGTTTTCATTCAGTTTCCTTTCCTGAATCTGCATAAGTCTTTTTCAGGATGGGGGAAGTGATCCCCCCATCCTGAAAATAAGCGGTACTTACTTGGCGGCAGCCTCAGCGGCGGAACGGACCATCTCAGTCAGTTCGGGGGAGACAATGGCCTGAACCTCGGGACGCAGATAGAGCTCAGCGGTGGCTTCCTGGAAGGAGGTGATATCGGGATCCTCACAGACGATGACCCCGGCATCCTTGATTTGCTGGAGCTGAGCGGCCTCATTGGCAGAGACGGCGGCGCGCTGCTGCTCGCCGGCGTAAACGGCGGCCTCATCAATGGCGGTCTGAATCTCGGCAGGGAGGTTATTGTAATAATCGAGGTTGATCAGGATGCTCTCGGCGCCGTAAGTGTGGCCGTCGAGACACATATACTTCTGGACCTCATAGAACTTGGAGCTGGCGATGGAGGGAATGGGGTTTTCCTGACCGTCGACCATGCCCTGAGAAAGCGCGGTATAAAGCTCGTTGAATGCAACGGGGGTAGCGGTAGCGCCAAGGCAGTCAGTCAGAGCGAACCAGATGGGGGCTTCCTGCACGCGGATGCTCTGGCCCTTCATATCGGCCGCGCAGGTGATCTCTCTTTTATTGGTGGTGAAGTGACGGAAGCCAAGCTCGCAGAAAGCGAGGTGCTTAAAGCCCTGCGCCTCAAACAGCGGGGCGAAGTAGGGCTGGAGCGTGTTGTCCAAGACTTCGTAGGCAACTTCCTTGGAGGTCAGCAGATAGGGGATGGAGAGAACCTGCGTTTCGGGAACCCATGCGGGCAGGGTGCCGTCCGTTGTAACAATGGTCATTTCCAGCGTGCCGAGCTTGACGCCTTCGGCCATCTCACGCTCGCTGCCAAGCTGAGAGTTGGGGTAGATCTCAACGGTCACAGCGCCGTTGGTCAGCTCCTCGACCTTCTCCTTGAAGAAGTTTGCGGCGATGGTAGACTGGTGCTCTTCGTTGCCGGTGGTGCCTAGCTTGATCTTATAGGTTGCGGCGGTGGGGGTGACGCCATTGCCCTGGGAATCGTTGTTCGCGTTGGAGTTGTCCTTGCTGCCGCAGGCGGCGAGGGAGAGGACCATGGCAAGGGCAAGCAAAAGGGTAATCAGCTTTTTCATTTTCATCTTTCCTCCTCAGTAATTACGTGGATGTTGTAGTTCATGCTCAGACTGCGGTTAAGCGTTTCGTCGATCATTTCGCAGCGGAAATTCTCGCCGTACTGGAAGCCGTTCAAAACGGGGACAGTACCGGAGTAGATGACACAATGCGAAACATCTCCGATGCGCTCCCGCAGTTCTTTGAGTAAGTGCTCGACGGGGAGAATGTCGGCGAGAGTACCCTGCTGATAGGGGATCTCCTTGCCGTCCACCGTCTGATAGGAATTGAGCTTGATGGAATCCCAGTGATCCTTGAGATCATCGTACTTCCAAATGTCGTGGCCGATGGGCTTGGGGCAGACCTGCTTGGCCTTGGGAACGCTGGCGCTCTCGAGCTTGCGGTCGGTGTGGTCGCTGCCGAGGCCGATGTAGATCTCATCGCCCTGCGTGATGATGATGTACTCCACCTCGCCGCAAGTGTTGTTGCCGACAAAGTCGATGTCGGGATCCTGCGTGAGCAGCATATTGGACATCTGGAAGATCGTCGGGATTTTCTTGGGTGCGGGAACGCCGAGTTGCTCCTCCAGTTCCTTAATGTGCTCCATGGTCTTGGCGATGTTGCGTCCGGCGTAGCCGATGGCGAGAAGCTGGTTGTAAACAATCGTCTTCTCGGTGGACTTGCCGTCAGCGTGCAGGGTAAATGTGATTTTGCTGTCCAAGATAATATCCTCCTTAATATTTTTTGCTATAGCACTTTTCTGATGAAAGGCAATGCGAAAATCAGACGTGGTAAAGCTCGGGGCGGCGGTCGCGATAAACGTTGATCGAAGCGCGGATGCCCTCAATGACGGAGAAATCAAGGTCGCCGGTGAGAATGACCTCGCTGCCGCCGGCGGCAACGATCGGATTGCCCCAGGGATCGAGAATGTGAGAGGAGCCGCCGTACACGGTCTCACCCGCCTTACCGCAGGAGTTGCAGGCGACGACGAACATCTGGTTTTCGATCGAACGGGCCGCCGTGAGGGTATCCCAATGATACTTGCGCAGCGCGGGCCACTGGGCGGGAACGAAGAGCACGTCCAGACCGGTCAGCGCAAGGGTGCGCACCAGCTCGAGGAAGCGGACGTCGTAGCAGATGATGATGCCGCACTTTTTGCCGTCAAGCTCGAAGGTGGTCACATGGGTGCCGGCCTCGTAATAGTCATGCTCGCCCATCGGGGTGAAGAGATGGGTTTTGTCGTATTCGGCGATGCACGCGCCCTGACGGTCAAAGACGTAGGCGGTGTTGTAAACCTTGTCGTTCTTAACGTTGGAAACGGAACCGGCCACGATGTTGACGTTCAGCTCACGGGCCAGGGCGGAGCACATGTCCTTGACAGCAGCACCGTCCTTGTCGCTCAGCTCCTTGAGATTCTCCTTAGGGAAGAATCCGGTGTTCCAGGTTTCGGGAAGAACGATCACGTCGGGCTTGGAAGCCGCGGCTTCACGGATGAGTTCTTCCGCATGCTTGAAGTTGTAAGCCGGGTCGGCAAATTTCATATCCATCTGGATTGCGCTGACTCTCATAATAAGCATCTGCCTCCTTAATATATATACATAGTATTCATTTTGGAAAAAGCGGCAGGAGCCGCAGGAGATATGTTATATATAGCATATCGCAGCCAATTTGTAAAGTTTTTCTCCCGTTAAGATTGCATTTTGGCTTTTTCGACAAGAATTGTGGCGTCGAATTGGAGACTTTAGCAAAAATGGAACGGGCTCTGTCAGGAGAAAAAACTTCTTGCAAAGAAGGACTATTTGTTATATAGTATTATATTAAAGGAATATATACGGCATAAACGGCGGAAGAAATCTACTGTGCAAGCGTAGCGTGGCCGTCGAATGATGAAGATAAAGGGGAAACGCTTTGTGGCCAGCATCGAACCAATCGGACTTTTAAATGGCAGCGCAATCGCGCCCGTCACCATGAAGCAGCAGGCGTATGAGCTGATCAAGGACGCAATTCTATACCGTCGGCTGCAGATTGGCATTACCTATTCTCAGGATGCGTTGTGCAGCGAACTGAATATCAGCCGCACGCCGGTGCGTGAGGCGCTGCTGGAGTTGCAGCAGGAGGGGTACATTGCATTTATGCGCGGCAAGGGGATTCAGGTGATCCCGGTGACGCGGAAGCGCGCACAGGACATTGTCGAGGCGCGCTATTATTTGGAGCTGAGCGGCGCACGACTTGCGGCGCAACGACGCACGGCAGCGCAGATAGAGGCGCTGGAGCAGCTGCTACTTGAGCAGGAGAGCCGCTGCCACGACCGCGCGGTGCGGGCCTCATACCAGCTTGACCGCAAGTTCCATCGTGAGATCTTTCTTGCCTCAGGCAACACCTGGATGCAGGAGGAGATCGAGAAGCTGCGCGATCACTTTCTGCGGATCGAGACGCAGTCCGCGTTCGACAGTCCCGAGCAGGCGGAGCGTGTCATTTTGGAGCATCGCGGTATTTTGACCGCAATCTGTGCAGGCGATGAAAAGAGGGCCGAGGAAGCGATGCGCTATCATCTTGACTGCACTGCTAAGCGTACGCTAATCCACATTACGGACGGCCTCGCAGACTGAAAAAATAACAACAACCGCGCCGTATCACGTTGCTGCGATCAGCAAGATGATACGGCGCGGTTGTTGTTCTATCGTGCAGCAGGTCATGGAATGGGCCGCTCATAGAATCACTGCAGCCATACTGAATACGGTCATTGCAGACATTGCTGTCCGAACTCGTCTGTACGCTCCCCCATTTTGAACAAAAATTTGATTTTGTTCAATTCTGCATCTCAAATAATCAGGAAGCTCACGCGCTTCCCTTTTTATTGAAGATGTGGAGCTGAACGAATCCGATATTACTAGGAATGGATACATCATTGCAGTTATCTCCTGTCGATGCAATCTATTTTATTCTTTCAGAAAACTGCCTGCCATGAGTCAATCACGGTAGGCAGTTTTGCTATGTGCGGGCTCAGACAAGCATGTCATCCAGCAAGAAGTCGATGACGCCGATATTGAGAATACCGCTGTCATCATACCAACGCTTGCGAATGTCATGACGCACGATGATCTTCGGAAAAGAATCGCCGGTCAGCGCGAAGGGCTTGTTTTCGGTGATTGCCTTTTCCTCGGTCCCCAATGCGTAGGCGGATTGAATGTAGGTCTTCTTACCACCGGAGGTCGCAATGAAGTCGATCTCCCGCGCGACCGGCGTGATCCTTCCTTTGGCATTTTTCTCATTGCCATAGACGATGCCGATGTCAACGGAGCATTCACGGATCATCAGCTCATTGAAAATGATGTTCTCCATGATGTGCGTCATCTCCTGCTGGCGGAAGCCGATGCGGGCATTTCTCAATCCGATATCCTCACAGTAGTATTTGTTGGGATAGTCAAAATAGCTCTTGCCCTTGACATCCCAGCGTTTGCATTCGGTGAAGAGGAAGGAATCCGATAAGTGATCCATATAGGCTTTCACGGTGTTCAGGGCAACGACATTCTCACCGCTGCGCTTCTGCACGGTGTTGATGGTGGTTGCAACCTTCGTCGGATTGGTCAGAGACCCGATAGACGAACACAGCAGATCAAGAATAGCGGACAGTACATCCTCCCGCTTGATCTTCTTCCGCTCTACAATGTCCTTCAGATAGACCTCAGAAAACAGCGATTTCAGATAAGCCATCTTCGCGGCGTCTGTGGGACGGGATAGGATCAGCGGCATACCGCCGTAGAAAGCAAACTCGTCAAAAGCGTCCTGCTTATCACCACCGACAGCCGAGTAGTATTCGGCAAAGGAAAGCGGATGCACACGGATCTCATCGCTGCGCCCTCTAAACTCGGTCAATATATCCGAGGACAGCATTTTGGAGTTGCTGCCGGTCACATAAATGTCCAAGTTGGACAAGGCATTCAAATCGTTAAGCGCGTCGTAGAAGGTGATCTTCTTTCCATCCGGATTGTAGGGATTCGGAACTTCATCCGACATCTGGATCTCGTCTACAAAGAGATAATACTGGTCTGCGCTGTGTTCTACGATCTCACGGACATGAGAGGCAAGCTCCAACGGATTGCGATAGCGAATATCATGGGTCAAGTCCAACTCAAAGGACAGAATGTGGTCTTCTGCAACGCCCTCGCCAAGAAGGTAGCTCTTGAACAGCTTGCGAAGCAGATAGGACTTGCCGCATCTGCGAATACCGGTGATCACCTTTACCTGACCATCCCACATAAAGGAAATGATTTTCTTCAAATAGCGATCTCGTTTGATTCTCATAGCTCTACCCCTTCCGTTGAAGATTTACCTGATATTATCATGTTACATTTCAATGAATACTATACATAAACAGAGCGGATTAATCAACCCATTCATTGAAAAATTTATTGTAAATTCAGAAATCTTATCAACGAAAAAGCGATCGGCCATTGTGGAGCAAGGGCGTTTTACGGGTGGTCTGAGTTCGATTAGCTGTTGCTGTCAATCTGGATAATGCCATTTAGAGATGCCGTGCAGTTTTTGAAAACAGAGTTGGTAACTACCCGCTTGCAATTTGCAGCATCTCCCGAAGCAGCGCGCGCATCATCAGCGTCGCCGCCTGCACACGGGTGGTCGTGTCCTTGGGGGCCAAGAGCATTCCGCTGTTCTGCGCGATGCTGGTCACGAGGCCGGAGCCGCAGGCCCACTGCATCGCGGGGATGGCGTATCCTCTGACGGTCAGCGCGTCATCGAAGCTCAGAATGTTCGTGTCCTCACCGATGCTCACATCATAGCTCGGAATGGTTAATTCCGCCTGGCGCTAATACCAATAAAACACAAAAGCGGATAAAATCTTATTGCTCGGATCGGACGCAAACGAGATCACGGCGTATACCTATCTGCACTTCACCACGGTATGTGTCCTTATCGACAGGCTCTCCACAGAGAGAGCATATCAAACATCTGCTAATGATGGTTTTTTCTTTCCTTATCGAACTTCGGCCCAAAATACGTCCGGCAGAATTCAATAAAGGTTCTCCCCGGCGGCCGCTGCGCCGTCTCCGCCAGATAGATCAGATAATCGTTTCGCGCGATCGGCTCACCGCGGTTATCCTTCAGAATGCAGCGGTAAAGACCGGACTCATTCTGATAAACCCGGTGATCCATCAGAATGCTATAGCCCAGGCCATGCGTGACCATCTCCACGCAGGTCTGAATGCTCGGCACATTCATGCCGATGCGGGGTGGAATATCAAAATTATTCTGCCACCAGTTTGTGATCATATTTTTCGTGTTTGCGCTCATGCGGGAGTCAATGCGCGGAAGAAACGGAAGATCCGCCAGCTCCACCGGCTTGGAATAGATCATGGTCATATACTCCTGCCGGATAAAATCCTGCTCAAAAACCCACGGCTGGTCGCCGCAGACAAACGCAAGATCAGCCTGCCCGGCTTCCCCGCTGTCGATCGCGTGCAGGATCAGATGAATATCGGGATGCAGCTCTCCGAACCTCTGAAAAAGCTCGGGCAGGATCTCGTGCGACAGCGAACCGGCCGAGGCAATGGTGATCGTCGTTTCCTTCCGCTCATGAAGGCCGAGCAGCGCCCGCCGCAGCTCCTTGTATTCCTCCAGGCTGCGCATGGCATACTGGACAATATACTCCCCCTCCGGCGTGAACTGAACCCCCTTTACATTCCGGTAAACGATCACAGTGTCCAGTTCGTGCTCGATCTGCTGAAGCCGCTTGGTCAATGCAGGCTGCGACACAAAAAGAGCCTGTGCGGCCTGCGTGAGGTTTTTGCTGTGATAGAGCGTGATGAGAAACTCATAGTCCCCTAATTTCTGCATAAATTCTCCTCCGTCTTTCAAAAAAACAGTATAATTGTGAAAATTTTATCAAAACCGCTTCTATTATTATATCAAATACACAAAAAAATAGCATCAAGTTTGGCGGAATGCATCAAATCCGGAATGGCAACAATAACTTTTGGTTATATAATATCTAAAGTGTTTGTATTTTACAAGGCCTATTTTTCATCGTAAAATAGCATTACATTAAGTCCACCGCTTGATGTAATCAAACAAATCGAAAGGAAGAATTGTTATGAAACGCACGTCTCGATTCCTTGCTCTGCTTCTCAGCGCCGTCATGCTGCTTGCCCTTGCCGGCTGCGGCGGCAAGGATACCACTCCCGCCCCCCAGCCCTCTGACGGGGATGCGGCCGGCGAAGCTATTGTCTACCCGGCCGACCTGCTCAACTACTATGTTGCCGCGTCTGCCGGCGGTGGTCTCGATATTGTCTCCCGTGCCTTCACCAATCAGTGGGAGGATGCGCTCGGCACCACCTTCGAGTATATCTACGAGGATACCGGCAACACCTACCTCATGGCGCTCAACGATCTCGGCGGTCTTGATGAAGACGAGTTCGGCGTGATCTGCGGCCTGCCCGAGGCGATGCTCGGTATGTTTGCGTTCCAGGATTCTCCCTACACCGTGGATGACATCGCCTGGATCGGCAACGTCTACACCGACGCGAACTGCCTGATGGTCCGCATCGACGATGACCGCTTCAACTCCGCGCAGGATCTGATCGACTATGCGCGCACCGCGTCCAGCCCCATCGCCATCTCCACGCCGCAGGCTCTTACGCCCGCCAACATCACCGCGCAGATCTTCGTTGAGGCCTCCGGCATCAATGCCAATGTCGTCACCTACAGCGGCGGCTCCGGCGCCCGCAACGACCTCATCGGTGGTCACGTCGACGTCTCCGTCGGCGGCATCTCCACTGCGGTCGGCCTGGCCGATCAGGTGAAGATCATCGGCATCTTCGGCGAAAACAACCCCGTCACGGACATCTGGCCCGACGCGCAGGTCGTTTCCGATTTTGCCACCGACTTCGAAATGCCCGACCTGACCTGCCACTGCTCCATCTGGACCACGAAGGCTATGGCCGAGAGAAACCCCGAGGTCTACCAGATGCTGGTCGATACCTATGCGCAGGCGATCCAGTCCGACGACGCTGCGACGAACCTGAAGAACGCCAACCAGGATCGCTTCATCGATTACTTCGGCCCCGATGAAACGGCCGCCAACGCCACCGGCTTTATGAAGACGCTCGAGGACTACGCCTATCTGCTCGATCCGGCAAACGGCTGAGCAATCGCTTACCTTGTGAAAGGAGAATCCCATGAAAAAGAAACTGCCATGGGGTGAGGTCAGCTTTTTAACCGTCATCGTGCTCTGCATTGCCTACTACTTCTTCTCTGTGAAAGGCTATGGCCTCAAGGCCGTTCTTTGGCCATATATTCTGATGGCAGGTGCACTTCTGTGTGTTCTTTTTATTGCGGTCGAACTGGTCCGGAACGCCTCCGCGGAAGCGAAGGCGGACCAGACGGCCGCGGAAAAGAAAACCCTCGGCGACTGGTTCAAGGCGAATTCCCCCATCTTTGTCATCATCGCTTCCCTGCTGTGCTACGCGCTGCTGCTCAAAACGCTTGGCCTGCACCTGTGCAACTTCCTGCTGAGCTTCTTCCTTGTCTATTACCTGAGCAAGGGAAAGTGGAAAACGGCACTGATCACCGCCGTCTGCATCACATTGGCATTCTATCTGATCTTTGACCTGTCGCTTGGGCTTCGCCTGCCGAAGGGCAAGCTGTTCAAGCTGCTGAAATCACTCTGAGGAGGCACGTGAAATGGAAAACTTACTGCTTGGCCTTCAGGAGCTTGCCGACCCTCAGGTGCTTCTCTTTATTTTGATCGGCGGTGTCGTCGGATTGCTGGCGGGCGCCATTCCCGGCCTGAACGACACCAACATTCTCACCCTCTTTTTGTCCTTTGTCGTCTTTCTGGACCCGTTTCCTGCGGTCATTCTGATGACGGCGGTATTCATTGCCTGCCAGACGGCGGGCTCCATTCCCGCGATTCTCATCAATATCCCCGGCACGCCCTCCACCGCGGCTTCCACGCTTGAGGGCTATCAGCTGACCAAACGCGGCCTTGCCGGTCAGGCGCTCGGCTGTTCGTTCGGCTCGTCGCTGATGGGTACGGTCCTCGGCGGTCTGATGGGTCTGATCTTCGCGCCGGTCCTCGGTCATTACGCGCTCAGCTTCGGCCCGCCCGAAATGTTCATGCTGGCCCTGTTCGGTATGACCGCCGTCGCCTCTCTGACCGGCAGCTCCGTCTCCCGCGGCCTGCTGGCCGCGATCCTCGGCCTTCTGGTC
>ENA-OPVK01001283-OPVK01001283.1-human-gut-metagenome-genome-assembly--contig:-NODE-1283-length-15354-cov-3.572194_pt1 | contig 15354 bp, 9 predicted proteins | sample MGYA00241495_ERZ501982 | MGnify/ENA primary metagenome ERZ501982 (study PRJEB25962, sample SAMEA2042002) | human gut metagenome | biome: human gut; feature: human-associated habitat; material: faeces...
CCGTCTTCCGGCTCCCCCTGCACGGCCACGCGGGTACCCAAGGGCAGGCCAGCAGCCACGCAAGCCCCCTGCACACGGGGTTCCGCCAGCACATCAGCCCAGCGGGCTATGACCACCATCTGCGGCTGAACCAGCCATTCTTCCGCCTTGGGGCCAGTCAGCAAAGCATCCTGTGCTACCCAGCCGGTATAGCCGTAAAAGGTGCGTACCGGTACCATGTGCTGTTCGGCTTCGCCGGTAATTTCCACCGGCATGCCCAGCAAAAGTTCATCCACCAGACGGGATTGCTGCGGGTTCTGCGCCCAGAGGGCCGGGTTTGTGGTAAGCGGCGCTATGGCCACGTTGATTACTGCCTGCATTGTTATTTCCTCACTGTGTTATCTCAGTCCCAGTTTTCGCCCGCGCGGTGGCAGGCAACCATACGGCCATCCCATTCCCGCAGCTCCGGAACCTCGGTGCGGCAGCGCTCCGTTGCGTAAGGGCAGCGGGTATGGAAGCAGCAGCCGGACGGCAGGTTGACCGGGCTGGGCACTTCGCCCATCAGCACACGGCGGTGCTGGTTGCGGCGGTGTGGATCCGCCTGCGGGATGGCATCCATCAAAAAGGCGGTATAAGGGTGCATGGGGCGGCTGTAGAGCTCTTCCTTGGTGGCAACCTCGCACACATGGCCCAGGAACATTACGCAGACGCGGTCCGCAATAAAGTTGATGACAGAAAGATCATGCCCGATGAAGAGATAGGTCAGGCCATACTGCTTTTGCAGGTCCTTGAGCAGGTTCAACACCTGGCTCTGCACCGAAACATCCAATGCGGAGACCGGTTCATCGCAGACGATCAGGTCCGGCTGCAGCGCAATGGCGCGGGCAATGCCGATGCGCTGCCGCTGACCGCCGGAAAACTCGTGCGCGTAACGCGAGGCATGTTCGCTGTTCAGTCCGACATAGCCCAGCAGCTGCAAAATGCGCTCCTCCCGCTCCTTCTTGGAGGAATACAGGTGGTGCACATCCAGCGGTTCGCCCACGATGTCCGACACGGTCATGCGCGGGTTCAGCGAGGAGTACGGATCTTGGAACACCATCGTCGCCTTCGTGCGGAATTTCTGCAAATCCGCTTTCGTCTTGACGGGCTTGCCATCGTAAATGATTTCGCCCGCTGTCGGCTTGTACAATTGGAGGATGGTGCGCCCAACGGTCGTCTTGCCGCAGCCGGATTCGCCCACCAGACCGAGCGTTTCGCCCTTGTTGATGGTGAAGGACACATCATCGACCGCCTTCAGCGGCTTGGTGCGGAAGAAGCCCATGTTGATGTCAAAGTATTCTTTTAGTCCTTTGACTTCCAGCAGCGGCTGGTGCATCTGCGCTTCAGACACAGGGCACTCCTCCTTCCTCCGTGATGCTGCCGTCCTCCACGCCCTTCTTGACGTTCATCCAGCAGGTTGCCATATGGTCGTCATTGATGAGCATCCGAACCGGCTTCTCTTTCAGGCAAATCTTCATCGCCGCCTCGCAGCGGGGCGCGAACGGGCAGCCCTTAGGCATGTTCAGCAGGTCAATCGGCGTACCGGTAATCGGCTCCAGGCGCTGTCCGTTGTTCTCCGCCGTCGGGATGGAGCGCATCAAGCCCTTCGTGTACTCGTGGCGCGGGTTGTAGAAGATTTCATCCGCCGTACCCTGTTCGCAGATGGAACCGGCGTACATGACGATGACCTCGTCGCACATCTGGGCGACAACGCCCAAGTCGTGCGTAATCATGATAATCGCCATGCCCATCTTCTTCTGCAAATCGCGCATCAAATCAAGAATCTGCGCCTGAATCGTCACGTCCAGCGCGGTCGTCGGCTCGTCGGCAATCAGGATGTCCGGCTCGCACGCCAGCGCCATAGCAATCATTACGCGCTGCCGCATACCGCCCGACAGCTCGAACGGGTACTGCTTCATGCGCTTTTCCGGCTCGTTGACGTTGACCAGCTTCAGCATCTCCACCGCGCGTTCGCGCGCCTGATGGCGGTTGCGGTCGGTGTGCAGCAGAATTGCTTCCATCAGCTGCCGGCCAATGGTGTAAGTCGGGTTCAGAGACGTCATCGGGTCCTGGAAGATAATCGAGATGCGATTGCCGCGCACGGAGCGCAGCAGCTTCTCGTCCGCGCCGACCAGCTCCTGCCCGTCGAATTTCACGCTGCCGCTGACGATTTTGCCCGTCGGCGCAAGAATCTGCATGATGGAATACGCCGTGACGCTCTTGCCCGAACCGCTTTCGCCCACGATGCCCAGCACCTTGCCGTGGTCAAGGCGGAACGAAACGCCATCCACCGCCTTGACTTCGCCCGCGTCGGTGAAGAAGGATGTATGCAGGTCATTGACTTCCAGCAATGCCATTTTGTCCAGCTCCTTTCATCACGCATTCAGCTTCGGGTCAAAGGCGTCGCGCAGGCCGTCGCCGAACAGGTTCAGGCTCAGCACGATGAGGCAGATGACCACGGCGGGAATAATCAGGCGATAGGTGTAGGAATAGATGCCATTGAGCGCGTCAGAAGCCAGTGAGCCCAGCGAGGGCATCGGCGCGTTGACGCCCAGCCCCAGGAAGGACAGGAAGCTTTCGGTGAAAATCGCGTTCGGAATTTGCAGCGCAGTCGAAATAATCACGACGCTGATGCAGTTCGGCAGAAGGTGCTTGCGGATAATCCACTGTGCCTTCGCGCCCGTCGCCTGCGCAGACAGCACGTACTCCTGCTCACGGAGGGACAGAATCTGACCGCGAATCAGGCGCGCCATGCCCACCCAATAGAGCAGACCAAAGACGATGAACATGCTGATGATGTTCGAGCCGATTTTCTCTAAGATGGTGCCTTCCACATGCAGCACCTGCCCCAGCACGACCGACAGCAGGATGATGACCAGCATGTCCGGCAATGAGTAGATAATATCGACGATTCGCATGATGAACAAGTCCACCCTGCCGCCGAAATATCCCGCGACTGCGCCAATCATCATGCCAATCACCAGCACGATGATGCTGGCGAAGAAGCCGACGGCGAGGGAAATGCGCGTCCCGTAGACGACGCGGATGAAGTAGTCGCGTCCGTGCGCATCCGTGCCGAAGATGTGCGGGAAAACAGATTCCCCTTTGTCGATTTTCTTCAATTCCGTCTTGCCGTACTGGAACGGCGCGAGGTTGTTGTAGCTGTTGTCCATCGGGCGACCCTTCGTCTGCCCCAGCATCTGGTCATACGAATACGGCCAGAACATCGGGATGATGATGGAGGACAGCGTAATCAGCACAATCAGAATCAGGCTGATGGTCGCGACCTTGTTTTTCAGCAGGCGCTTCACGCCGTCGCGGAAAAAGGTCGAGGACGGCCGCATCCGGGAGATGACTTCCTTTTCCTCCGCCGTCGCGGGCATGAAGGAATCCACATCCAGATGCAGGCTAAAGGGTTTTTTCTTGTTCATCATCATGGTGCAGATGCCTCCTTATTCGTAATCAATGCGCGGATCAACCACCTTGTAGAGCAGGTCGCTGATCAGATTCATAATCACGATTAAAGAGGCGAGGAAAATGGTCGTCCCCATAATCATGGTGTAGTCGCGGTTGGTGATGCTGGATACGAACTGGCGGCCGATACCCGGCACGGCGAAAATCTGCTCGACGACCATCGAACCGGTGACGATGAACGCCAGCATCGGGCCGAAATAGGTGATAACCGGAATCAGCGAGTTCTTCAGCGCGTGACCGAAGATAATTTTCTTGCCCGAAACGCCCTTGGCGCGCGCGGTGCGGATATAATCCTGCCCCAGCACGTCGAGCATGGAGGAGCGCGTCAGACGCGTGATGTAGCTCATCGGGTAGAGCGCAAGGGTGATAATCGGGAGGATCAGCCCTTCGGCCGTCGCGCCGTTCGCGGGTACCCAGCCTAACTTGACTGAGAACACTATCAGCAGGAATGACCCCATAATGAACGACGGCATGGACACGAACGCGGTCGTAATCACCATGATAATCTTATCCAGCACGGTGTTGCGCCGCAGCGCCGCCAGCGCGCCGAGGACGATGCCGACGATTGCCGCGCTGAACGCCGCAATCAGACCAAGCTTTGCGGAGGTCTTCATGCCATCCAGAATAATGTCGATGACCTGACGGCCGCGCTGCTTCAGGCTCGGCCCGAAGTCCAGCTTCGTCACAACGTCGCGCAGATATGTCACATACTGTTCGCCCAGCGGCTTGTCCAGCCCGTACTTGGCCTCCAGCGCCGCTTGCGCTTCCGCGGAAATTGCCTTTTCACTTGCGAACGGTCCACCCGGAATCGAGTGCATCACGAAGAACGTCACCGTGATGACAATCCAGATGGTCAGCAGCGCCAGCAGCACGCGCTTGAGGATATAAAACAGCATCTTGGAATTCATCCGCTCCACCTTCCCGGCAGGGGCGCTGCCGCGTCTGCCTGCGTTTCTTGTTCATCGACACACCAAACCAACCGGCTTCACCGTGTCGATGCTTTATTATGCAACACTGTATGGAGAAAATCAAGTGCTTTGCTGCACAAACTGTGTTTTTTTCATGTTTTTCTCGTGTATTTTGAATATTTTCGGGCATGTCGTTGCATTTGTCAAGTTTTCTGCAGCTTCTTGTGCATTTTTGCGCACAAAAAATGCAGGACGCTCATTCGTCCTGCATCATGGTAACGAAGTGAATTACTCCGCTGCCGCCAAGCTGCCGAAGATCTCCAGCGGCATGTTTTCCAGCGCGTCGCCCACTTCCTTGCTGGCGACCTGGAACGTCACGGCGAGAACCGTCTCGTCGTCAAGGAAAGCATACAGCGCCAGCACGGTGTCGCCCGGCGTGTACATCAGGCAATAGTTTTCGTTGACATACAGCTCAGCGAGCATTTCTTCCGTCGCGCCCGCGTCCTGAATGCCTTGCAGCAGCGTTTCAAAGCTCATCGCGGACAGCTGCGCCGTAATGCTGACCGTCTGGTCGGCGTTGACGGCGAAGAGCAGGATGTTCTCGGCGTTTTCCGTGCCTGCGGGGACTTCCTGAACCGCCCAGTCCGCCGGAATCTGCATCGTCAGACCCGTTTCACCCAGCGCAACCGTCTGCGCCTCGAAGCTGACATTCATTTCAACTGCCGGCACTTCCGCTTCTTCCTCCGCGAACGCAAAGGCAGTGCAGCACATCATGAGCGCCATCAGGAGAGCAAGGAGTTTCTTCATATTTGTTTCCGTCCTTTCATTTCCAGCATGATTCGGCTGATTTCTTTCCATATTAAACAGCCACATCTGGTAACGTTTATAGTACCAGATGCAAGCCGCTTTTGCAATACGCTTTCGCGCAGGAAAACGGTTGATTCGCGCGGATTTGGGATTTCAGAATGAAGCAGCTTCCATTTTCATTCGGGAAATGCGAGTGAAGTAACTTTTATTTACTTTTCAATTTTCACCAAAACAAACAGTTGATTCTTTCCGTAAAAGCGGACTTTGCTTCCCTCCTCCTTCACAACAAACGGGGCACCGCGAGAGCTTTCGCCCCCGCAGCACCCCGCCATCTGCGGATGCGCAATTCCGCATTGTCCCTTACTTCTTCGTCCAGTCCTGCTTTTCGCCGATGCCGTAGTTTGCCGGCAGCACGTCGTCATCAACCAGCACGAAGCCCAAATCCGCCGTGTAGGTCGTACTGGCGGAGGTCACCTGCACCGGGTTCGATTCGCCGTTTTCGCCCAGAATCGACGCAATCAGCGGAATATCCGTGCGCATACGCGTCGGCACAACTTCCGCCGGGTAGATGGGCTTGAGCGTGTACACGCCGGGATACAGGTTCTCGAAAGTGTAGTAGCCGTACGCATCGGTCGTCGTTTCCGCGACGAGCTGGTCGTTTCGCCGCAGCTCGATGCGCATGTCGCCCAGACCGAGTTCGCCCGCGTCCTGCAGGCCGTTGCCGTTCAGGTCAAGCCAGCAGAAGTCGCCCAGCGTGCCCGGCTGCACCGCGCCAATATTCTGTTCCAGCTGATGTTGACTCATGCGCAGGGCAATCAGGTCGCTCTCTCCCTCGCGGGCGGTGTAGGTCGTCATCACGCTGATGTTCTGCCCGTCCTTGAGGCGCGTGTCGTCCTTTTCTACGACGACGTAGCCGTTCGGGAGCGTCACACGCAGACGGTAGTTGCCCGGCATCAAGCCGTCAAAGCGGTAGATGCCGTCCTCGCCCGTCGTCGCGTTTTGCAGTTCGCTGCCCTTTTCGTCCAGCAAGATAACCTCCGCGCCGGACAGGGGCGCAATCTCGCCCGCGTTGTCGCACCAGACCATGCCGCCGATGCTTGTGTCAATCTTCAAGCCCAGCATCGGAGCAGTATAGTTGTTGTTTTCGCTAATTTCAATCTCGGTCATGACGAGCTGACTGCCCTCGGTGGTGAAGGTGCTGTCGCCCAGACGCGCCGCCTGCGTGCCTTCCTTGAGGTCGTAGGCAAGGCTGTAGACGCCTGGGGCAATGCCGTCGATGGCGAACCGCCCCTCCGCATCGGTCTGCACCTGCGCAAACACCGCGCCGGTTTCATCCAGCAGGGTCAGCGTCTCGTTTTCCGGGGTGATTTCGCCCGCGTCCATGCGGCCGTTGTCATTCTCATCCACCCAAACCTGACCGGACATCTTCGACGGAATCACGCCGCCAAGCGCCTGATTCAGCCATTCCTCGCCCAGCCCGATTTCGATGTTCACCTGCTGCTCGTTCAACCCGTGCATCAGCGGCAGGGTCACATTGCCGTCCAGCTTGGAGAGCACCATGCCCTCCGGGAAGCGCAGGGTCAGCGTGTAAGTGTCCGGCCGCAGCCCGGTGAAGCTGTACGCGCCCGTCGCATCGGTGAGGACGGTCTGCTCCGTCAAATCCTCGCGGGAGGGGGTCAGAATCAGCGTCACGCCGGCAAGCGCCGCTTCGTCTGCATCCTGCGCGCCGCTGCCGTTGTGATCGGCAAACACCATGCCTTCAATGTCGCCCAAAGCCAGTGCGCCGCACAGGGGCGCGGTGACTTCTTCGCCCACGCCGATGGTAAAGGAATCCGTCGTGCCGTCGGAATCCGGCGCGATAGTGTTGCCGCCGTCCGTCAGGGGAGCAAACACGCCGTCGCCCGGCAGCTCGTAGCGCAGGCGGTACGTTCCGGGCAGCACCGCGTCAAACAGGAAGCTGCCATCCGCGCCGATGGTGCGGGTCGCCACGTCACCGGTTTCGTCCATCAGGTGAACCACCGCGCCGAGCAAGCCGCCTTCGTCCGCGTCGCGCAGGCCATTGTCGTTCTTGTCGGCAAACACCACGCCGGACACATGGCCGGGGGTAATCATGCCGATATCAAGACCCGTCAAATCCGCGCCCATTGTCAGCGCCACCGGTTCGCTTTCGCCCGCGCCGCCGGAGAGGTTGCGGAGGATATTGCCGTCGCCCGTGCGTGTGAACGCCAAGCCGCGGTTCGCGGTCGCGCTCACGGTGTACTGCCCCGGCGCAAGGTCATCGAAGGTATACACGCCGCTGCGGTTCGTTTTCGCCGTGCGGGTATTGCCGTTTTCATCCGTCAGGGTGACGGTGAAGTTGTTGACCATCTTTTCCGCGTCCATCCGGCTGCCGGAGAAGTCGTCATCCAGATACACCGTGCCGGAGATGCTGCCGTAAGTAATCGCGCCGATGGCCATCGTCATCTCGCTGTCGTTCTCCAGCACCACGTCGGAAATCGTGTACTCGCGGCGGTCAGTGCCGGGCGCGAACAGGTTGCCGTACTCGCCATCGCCCGCGATGGTGTACACATAGCCCTGCGGAATCGTCGCTTTGACGCGGAACGTGCTGCCGCGGATGTTGGCGAAGGTGAAGCGCCCGTTCTCGTCGGAGACGGTGTTCAGCAGCTCCTTGCCGATGGCCTGACGGTACAGGACGACCTTCACGCCTTCCAGCGTCTTTTCGCCCTCGTCGTACACGCCGTTGTTGTTTTCATCCAGGAAGCAGATGCCGTTGATGTCAGAGCCCTTCATCACGCCAAGGAGGACTTCCTCCAAGTCACCGCGTTCAAGAATCACCTGATCCGTTTCAGAGCGCTTAAATTCGCTGGTGATGATGGAGCGGCGATTACCGCCCGTCTGGCTATATCGCGCAAAGACCAAGCCGTCCGGCAGGCTGTATTCGACATTGTATGTGCCGTAGCGCATTTGACCGATGTAGAATTTGCCGTCCTCGCCGCTCTCGGTTTCGTACACCAGACCGTTTTTCACGCCGACGGCGCGGATTTTGATGCCCGCCTGACCGGGTTCACCGTCCTGATATACGCCGTCGTCGTTTTCATCCAGCCACACAAGGCCCTGCAGCGCCGCCATCGTCATCACGCCGACGCCCACGTCGGTCACAGAACCGGCTTCGAGGGTCAGCGGCACGCTGCTTTGCACTTGTTCGGTCGTTTCATCCATGATGGACATGTTTGCGCTGACATTTTTGCCGTGCGCACCATGGCCGAAGCCCGCGGGCAGCTCGCTGCGCAGGACGTACGTCCCCGCCGGCACAGCCAGCGACACTTCGCCGTTCTTGTCCGTTTCGCCGGATGCCACAACAACCTCCACGCCGTTGACTTCGGTGATGAGGCTCATCGTCGCGCCGGACACGCCTTCCTCGTACTTCCCGCGTGAACCGTTATTATCGTTGTCGCGGAAAGCGTGGATGGTCAGCGCCGCCGGATTCGCCGCCTTCGCGGTCACAGTCGCGGGTTCGTCGCTAATGACGAGCGCGCCGTTGGCAAGGGTCACGCCCGCATCATAGCGGACAACGTACGTCCCGTATTCGAGGAACTCAGCCTGCCAAGCGCCGTTTTCATCCGTCACCGCTTCCGCCGCGACTTCGCCCGCCTGATTGACCAGCTGCACCTGCACGCCGCTCATCGGCTGACCGTCCAGCCCCAGCACCACGCCGGAAGCGTCGCCGGTGGCATGGTTCGCCAGCGCCGGCAGCACAACGGTTTCGCCCGCGCCGATTTCCACCAGAATGCTCGCCGTCACGCCCGTATCGGTCGTGCTGAGCGTCCAGCCCTCGGTGTCATACAAGCCGCGCGGCAGGGCTGCCGTAATCTGATAAGTATCAGGATACAGGTCGTTCAGCGCAAACGCGCCGCTGACCGTCATCTGTTCGCTCATCCGCTGGCCGGAAATCGTCACTTCCGCCGGGGCAGACAGGTCGTCGATGCTGCCGGTCATGCCGCCGCTGAGCGTCAGATCCAGTTCATAGCGGCTGGTCTGCATCGCCTGAATGTTCCCCAGCCACTGTGCCTGACCCTTCTGCAGGTTCGGCCAGCCGTTCACACCCGTCAGCAGCGTGCCTTCCGGCAGCGTCACCGTGACGGCGTATGTCCCGTGGAAGAGGTCGGCTTCCTCCACCGTCTCGCCATCAGTCAGGTAGCCCGTGCGGGTCGTTTTGCCGTCCTCGCTGACAATCTGGTACGCCACTGCCGCGTTCACGCCGCGCATGAGCATCGTCAGCGTGCCGTCCACTGGTTCAGGGGTGGGGGTCGGCGTAGGCGTAGGCGTCGGGCTCGGCGTGGGCGTCGGGCTCGATGAGCCATTCGACGTCGTCGCAGAAGCGTTCGCTCTTCCGTGGGTTCCTCCGTCGGATTCTCGGTCGGATTTTCGGTCGGCGCTTCCGTCGGCGCTAAGGTCGGGGTCGCCGTCGGGGTCGGCGTAGGTGTTGCCGTTGCCGTTGGCGTAGGCGTTGCCGTCGGTGTAGGTGTCGGGGTGGGCGTCGGCGTAGGCGTGGGTTCAGGCGTGGCGGTCGGCGCCATCGTCGGCGGCACATAGTAATAGGAAGCGTTCACCTTCGTCACGGAATCCGCACCCGTGTAGCGCTCAATGTTGATAATCTTGTCGCGCCAGCTTTCAATGGCCAGCGAAGCCTTCGTCATTCGCAGGGTATACAGCCCCGTATGAATCGCCGCCGGCAGGGCATAGTCGCCCCGGCTGTCGGTGTCGAAGGAGAGAATCGTCTCGCCGCGCTCGTTAATCAGGTCAAAAGAGGAGCTGCTCTCCGTGTGCACGGTGAACAGACCCGTGTCCGTCAGCACAGCAATGACCGCTTTGTTCAGCCGTCCATCGACAATCGACACGGTGTAGCTCGCCGCCATAACGGCATCCTCCGGCATCGTTTCCGCCACCGGGACAAGCTGCACATTGCCCGTACCGGGGACGGAAATCGGGTCGCTGCCGAAGTCGGTCAGGCGAATCGTGCCGACCGCCTCCCCGTTCTGCATGACGGTAAAATCGCCCGTGAATTTCCGGGATTCATACGTTCCCGCGCTTGTGGCATACATGCCCAGAAAATCCACTTGCAGCATCGTCAGCTCCGATGCCGCAGCCGCGGGGAGCCGCATCAGCAGCATTCCCAGCGCGAGCAGGAGTGACAGAAATCGCTTGCCAAGCATCCTCATCTTGCCTGTTCCTCCATCTGAATCATCCGCAAGCCGTGCGGAGTAAAGTCACAGAATAATCCATGTACTATGGTAAAGCAATCCGCCCGACTTGTCAACCATTCCGCGCATATTTTTACAATTGGATTGCTTTTCTGGTCGAAAATCAGCATGTTCCGGCAATGAAAAAGAAGGCTGGCTTTTTCAGCCAGCCTCCCATGCGGATACTATTTCCAAATGAGAATGCGCCGAGATGCACCGCAAATGATTCGTTCTGGCTAACGCAAACGCCAGCATGGGAAAGGCGCAATCAGATGGCACAGGCGAATGCAGGAAATCGTATCAGTTGCTGCCGCCCATCAGCAGGGTCAGCATGCTCTCCGGCAGACTCATCAGCAGGGTCATGGGCAGGTTCTGCAGGTTGTTCATCACCTTGACGAACCACGTCTGGAACTCACTGTCCGTCATCGCGCCCAAATCCTGCGCCTTGCTCACGTCCAGCGCGTCCTTCGCGTCGCAGGTGCGGGTTTCCGCCGTGATGGTCACAACGTCCAGACCCATGAAGCGCACCAGCACATCCACCTTGCGGACGCCCTGTTCGCCGTCCATCGTCGTAGCGGTCGTCACCACAACGCCGAAGCCCTGCTCGACACCGTCCACCGTTTCCTTGATTTCCACATCAACAACGCTGCTGTCCGTGCCGATGCCCTTGCCGCTGACGTTAATTTCAACGGGGTCTTCGCCAGCATAGGCGGTCAGGTTCGCCGTGAAGTTCTCCAAGTCGCCTGCGAAGGTCAGCGTCGCCGCGGTATCTTCCGCGCTCTTGATGGTCACAAGCCACGTCGCCACGCCGTCCGCCGTGTTGCGGGTCGCAGTGAAGGACATCGGCAGGGGTTCTTCGCCGCCGTTGTTGATCTTCACCGAAGCCGTCATGCGAACCAGCTCGCCTGCTTCAGTCATCCAGTATTCGTAAACGACGTCATCCGCGTAGAGATCTGCTTCATCAAGTTCTTTCAGCAGGTCGTCCCAGCTCGTGTCAGCAGCAGAAAAAAACGCATCCATGTAAGCGCCGATGCTCGGAACGCTGTGGATCATTTCCAGCAGGGCTTTCGTCATCTCGGCCAGCTTTTCCGGCGGAACGGTGACTTTGACGTAGCTCTTCGCCGCGTCGCAGTCGCCGGGCTGCTCGGTCACTTCTGCCATTTCTGCACCGGACAGTATTTCGTTCATCATGGTCATGAACGCCGTGGTGTCCGCCTGCGTCAGTTCTTCCATGAGCTGCTCTTCCGTCATGCTGCTCAGGTTCGCCGCTGCTTCCATCAGGGCAGTGTATTCCGCATTGCCGCTCAGCTGTTCCTTCGATTCTTCAATCGCCTTGTCGATCTCCTCGTCGCTCTGACCGGACATCTTCATCGTCGCGCGGAGGGCTTTTTCCTTGATGGCTTCCACGTCCTTGCTGTTCACAGCAATCACGCCGCCCAGCAGCGCGCTGGACACATACATCAGTTGGTTTTCTTCCGCAGCAGTCGTCAGCGATGCCATACCCAGCACGCTCTTGCCGCTCAGGTTGAGGTCAAAGCCAGCTTCGTCGCCCTGCTGATAGCCGGTCAGGGACAGCGCCGCCAGCAGGTCGTTGATGGCAGCCATCGCGGTGTCATCCCCGCCCAGCGCCGCCACGAGGTCAGCGTTCAGGTCGTGGATGGTAATGGTGGTTTCCTGACGCGCGGCATTGTCCCACACGCTGTTTTCCGCCATCGAGGTCAGGGGCATCGCCAGCATCATGATGCTGAGCAGTACCGCAAGCAGTTTCTTCATGGGGTTTCCTCCTTGTTATTTGGTTTCCCTTTTTCTTTATAGCGAACACTGCGGGGCAGTGATGCTTTCGGTTGATGTTAGTCGGCGTTATCCAAAATGATGGTGCTGCTCGGCAGCGTCGTCGTACCGTCCATGAGCTGCCGCACGCTGTTCGGCAGATTCATCAGGATGCGCGGCAGAATCTTCGAAATGCTCGTCGCCAAGGTCAGCATGTAGGCGTTGAAGCGCGCGCTGCTGATTTCGCCCAAGTCCAGCACGTCGCCGTCGGACAGCAGGGGGCGCTGTTTGCACGAAAAGGTCGTCGTGTAGATGGTCAAGCCGACTTCACCGCCAGACAAGAGCCGAATTCTCGACTCCCGATATACACTGCTGCTCGAACCAGACGTAAACACGCCGAATTGTATGCCGCTGTCCGTGCCGTTCGCTTCGGAGGTCGTGCGCACCTCTACATCGACCCTCCCGCCCCTGCGGTTCGGCTCAACCGTCAGCGAAATCGTCGTCTGCGTCTGGTCATCCGGCATAAGCACCAGTTCGGCATTCTTTTCACCGATGGTGAGGCGTCCCGTCGTGCTGTTCTCTTCCTTTTCCAGCGTCCAGTCGTACTGCAAGCCGTCCGCCAGCGTGTTCCGGTTCAGCGTGAACGTGACGGGCTTCAGGATTCCCTCGGTCGGCTCCACTTCGGACATTCTTTCCGCCCAGTCCGGGAGCGCGGAATAGTTCACAATCAGCTTGACAAGCTGCCCCTGCGCATCCGTGTACAGCGTCACCTGCGCGTCGCTGTACAGCATCGTCTGCTGACGCACCTGCGCCGCCCAGTCGATTTCCTGCGGCACATACTCTTCCGTCGTCGTCTGCGACATGAACTGCATCAGATTGTCATAATCCGCCGCCAAATCCGCGAAGTTCTGGACGACAGGCACTTGCATCGCCGTTTCCAGCAGAATCGCCAGCCGATTGACCAGCTGTTCGTTCGTCAGCGTGAACGTACACACCTGTATCGCCGGGTCACAGCCTTCGAGCTGCTCCGTCACAGGGTCAATCGTCATGGACGGCTGATATTCCGCCAAGCGGCGCTGCATCTCCGTAAAGTCAATCGCCGCAAGGCTGTTCAGCACTTCTTCCGCCTGCACGTTTTCCGTGAAGAGGGGATTTTTGAGTACCTTCGCCATCATTGCGCCCATCTGTCCCAACTGCGCAATCTGCTCCGCGTAGTACCCAGAGGATACCGTCTTGTTGATGACTTCCGCCGTAAGACCGCGCTGGCTGAGCTGCTGGCGGTACACCAGCTCCCCGAAATGCTGCATGTCCTCTTCGAGGTTCAGATACAGCGTCTCGCCCAGCAGGTCACTACTGACATAGACATCCGCGCCGCTGAACTGCACGGCATAATCGACAATAGGCTGGTCGTTCAGCGTCACCTCATAGGCGGCTGACGTTGTCCCCTGCTGATAGACTATCACCCGCAGGGCATCCAGAAAGTCATTGACGGCTTTCTCCTCCGCTTCGTCGATGTCCGCCCCCAGCACCTTCGCATTGAAGTCTTTCAGGAAAATGACTGTCCTTGTCGCGCCGGGCGCCGTCTCCTCCGCCACTCCGCCCATCGGCACCAGCATCGCCAGCGTCAGCAGAATCGCAAGCAGCTTCTTCATGGTGTATTTTCTCCTTTGGTCGTTTATTCCAGCGTCATCAGCCCTGAAAAGAGACTGCGCACGCTGTCCGGCAGCAGGGACATTGCGTTCGACACGCTCAGTACCATCCCCGTCATATAAGCCTGCATGAACGCGGTCAAGCGCTCGTCGCTCATTTCGCCAAGGTCGCAGATTTCGTCGCTTTCGGACAACAGCGGCTCCGCCTCGCACGGATGCGTCTCCGCGACAATCGTCAGGATGCTCTGCCCCTGCTTCGCGAGCGTCATTTCCGTGTGCTGTTCCTGCTGCCCGTCGATGCACAGGTCATCGAAGCGGAACGTGAAGTCCGTCTGCTCTTCGTCCCGCCAGTTTGTTCCGCCGCTGCAAAGCTGCTCAGTGTCGTGCACTTCCATCAGCATGGTCGCGCCGTTTTCCGTCGCCGTGTTCGTCAGTCGGAACGTCATTCGCTCCTTGCTTTGCACCAAGTTCGGGCGTTCGGGGTCTGCTTTGGGGTCTACCGCGTAGGACACATCCACGCCATCCGCATTCAGCAGAATTTCCCATGCGGTGCTCTCGGTCGTGGTTTCCATCGAAAGGTGATACAGAACGCCCTCGTCGCTCGTCCTGCGGGTCAGAATCCCCGTTTCTTCTGCGCCTCCCGTGATTATCAGCTTGACAATGCCGCCGTCCGCGTCCAGATACGCCATCACCGGCACGTCGCCATCCATCGCGGATTCCACCAGCTGCGCGCAGAAAATGTCCGTCAAACCGCCCAGCACCTCATCGCCGAAGAACAGGTTGTCCAGCCCCGTCAGCGTTTCGCCAAGCACCGCGCGGCAAATGGCGATAAGCTGCTCTTTCGTCAGCGCGAAGGACAGCACCGTCACCGCCGGGTCGCAGTCGTCCGGCTGATTCGTCACGGTTTCCCGCGCCGTTTCCGGCAGACTTTCGTTGATGCGCGCGACCATTCTCGTCCAGTCGATGCTGCTGCCGATGCTTTCCAGCAGCTCCGGCGGGGTCTGCGCAAGCGCGGGCAGCAGGTGCTGCATCCGGCGATAGCCCTGCTGCATCGACTGATTCGCAGCCGCGACGGGCAATTCGCCCAAGTCCACATTCATCAGCTGGCAGAATGCCGTAATCGCGCGCGGCAAATCCTCGGCGACATTCAGGTACACCGTATTGCCAGAAACCGAAGTGCCGATGTAGAGGTCGTCGCCGTTCATTTCCAGCGCAGCCCCCAGTACGGGCACGTCATGCAGCGTCATCTGGAATCCCGACATTTTCCCCATCGACCCCTGCGCGAGCACGTCGTTCTTCTGCAGCGTGAGCCGCATCATCGACGCATCATCCGCCGCATAAAGCTCGATGCTCAGCACGTCCAGTGCGTCCTGAATCGCCGTCAGCACATTCGCGTTCAAATCCATGCCGGACAGCGCCCGTGCATCGGCGGTCGTCACCCGAATCGTCGTCTTCGTCGCGCCGGGCGCCGTCTCCTCCGCCACTCCG
>ENA-OPVK01001288-OPVK01001288.1-human-gut-metagenome-genome-assembly--contig:-NODE-1288-length-15312-cov-1.849446_pt1 | contig 15312 bp, 15 predicted proteins | sample MGYA00241495_ERZ501982 | MGnify/ENA primary metagenome ERZ501982 (study PRJEB25962, sample SAMEA2042002) | human gut metagenome | biome: human gut; feature: human-associated habitat; material: faeces...
ATGAACCTTCAGACAGATTGTTTAAAGGCCGTGCTGGACGAATACGGTTACAAGCGCACTGCATGGGTGCTCGCCAACACGCTGCACGAGCTCAAGCGGGACGGGCGTTTCAGCTATGCCAACAAGCATTGGGCAGAGAAGATATATATTCCCACAGATCTCAACCACAACAGCGATTTTGTTGTCCGAAGCCATCCGGCCGTGCTGGATGGCTTCGTCAGTTTCTACCGCAAGGCGGTGCAGGCGTTAAATCTCTTCGGCGCGGAGCATTGTGTCGGTGACCGCGCCGAGCAGGACTATACCGGCAAGGTGCTGGTGCTGTCACCGGATGTACTGCGAGAACAGTATTGGGGACAGAAATACCAGCTTCTATATGCCCAAAGCGGCTTTGGCTGCAAGCCCCATTCCAGCGGTCGAGCGGTCTTTGCCACCAGCCTTGCGGACGGTGAAACTGCCAGATGGAATCGGGAGGATTTTGTCGGCGTACTGGATGACAAGTTCCTGCCGGAGTGGGCAAAGCCGAAGCTGGCAGAGCTGCAGGCGCAGGAACAGACCGATGCCCCCACGATGGGCGGCATGAATATGAAATGAGGAGGATGTCTGAATGTGCATGACCTATTACACCGTGGACGATCTCCGCCCCGGAAGACCCGGATGGGATGTGAGACAGTTTTCCGCATTGGCGGAGGCCATCGACCATTACCGGACGCTCCCTATGAACGGTGTCCGCGTCCTTGGTATGGCGGATGACGCTCGCGCTTATGAACTCATCCGCTGTGTGCGCCTTTTCCCTGGCGACGCCCAGGGCGAGGATGTTCTGTCGGCGGATTACCGGCGCAGCGGCTTGACGAAAAAGAATGCCGACCTGAAAAGTGCGCTGGATATTTGCTTGGAAACCCTGCATCCCCGATTTCTGTTGGAACCGGAGCGTCTGGTGCCCGTTCCCCAGCGCAGAAAGCTGCGGGAAGAGCTGCGGGAGGCACTTCTCTGGCAGGGCTATGAAGAAAACTATGAGTCTACCATCCGCTCCGTCTTTGTGGGCGGCGTTGGTTGGATCTCACCCCAGGACGTGAAAAAGCAGCGGCATCTTCCACTTGTGCTGAACTACCGGGTAGACGGTATGTCGAAAGACGGTGCCTACCTCTCCTTAGAACTTGAGCCTTGGGAATATGACCTTCTGCTGGAGCAGACGAAAAATCACTATAAAAATAAAGAAAAGAGGAACACAAAATGAAACGAATGCTATCCCTCTGCGCTGCGGCGCTGTGCCTGACTTTGGCACTGACACCCACTGCGCTGGCGGCGGACTTTGAACCCGCGGTACCGGACGCCAAGGTCTGCTATCCCACTTCCATCGTCCGAAACGACGATGGCACAGAACTGAAGAAAATCTATGATCTGAGTCCGGAAGATGATCCCGCAGGCATTCCCCGCTCGAATTTCCAGCAGGACGGCTTCCAGTACAACCTGACGGATCTTCTGAAGCAGGAGCTTCCGGAGAACGAGAGTCGTCAGCACACGGAGCACATCTCCATTGAGAGCGCTAAAAAGGATATGGAATCCGTGCTGGCACTGCTGCCGCAGGAGCGTGAGTTCATCACGGACGACGGGCTCATGGGAACCCTGACACTCCGACTTGACACCGTGCAAGTCGAGCCGTCCGGCTACGGCAGTTCTACAAAGCAGCTTTCCGTCAAGCGCAGCTATCCCAATCTTGCCGAGCAGGATACACAGTACATCCCCAAGAGCATTGAGGACGGCGGCAGGACCCTGACGCTCTCCAACATTCAGTGGCAGACCGACAATACCGCCAACATGGACGGTTATGCCGTAGCAGACCGTTATACCGCCGTCGCCACCTACACCGGCAGCGCCACCAGCAGCTACGTGAAAGGCTATACGGTTACGGCGGATTATACCGGAACCGTCAGCCGGATCGCCCTCAACCGTGTCCGCTATGTCGCCATCTTTGAGGGAACGTCCATCCAGCCCGCAGAGCCTGCGAACGTACCTTCCGCGGCATCCGCTTTCCGCTGGTCCTATGTGCTGATTCCCCTCGGGATTGTGGCTGCAGCAGGAGCCGGTGTCGGCGGTGCGCTACTGGTAAAGCACAGAAAAGAAAACGCAGATGAGGAGGATGCGACAGAATGAAGAAGTTTTTAACCTTTGCGCTTGTCATCAGCATGATGGCATCCCTTGCGGCCAGTGCCTCGGCGCTGGAATACAGCATTGCCCCTCCGAAGGACTTTGACTTTGGCAGGGACACCTCCATCGAGGTCATCCACACGGCAGATGGCGGCGCCATGCGCAACGAGGATGTGAGCAAAAATGCCGCCCTCATTCCGCCCGCCTTCGGCTCGGAGAGCATGAATGCGCTCCATACCGGCGAATACCTGACGCCCAACCTTGCCCCCGGTGGTATTCCCGCGTCCGGCGCGGTCATTGGCGGCAGTGCCGCCAATGTTGTCACACCCGGCAGTACGGTGAGCGGCGGGAACTATCAGCCCTCTGTGCTGTTCACGGAGGTGACGGGCGACCTCTACTACAAAAACGGCTCCCTCGGCAGGCTGGAGATCCCCTCGCTGGATCTGAGCGTCCGCATTTATCAGGGAACGGACAGCAAGACGCTTGCCAAGGGCGTCGGACACTTCGAGGACACCTCCATCTGGAACGGCAACGTCTGCCTCGCCGCCCATAACCGCGGCGCCAACAGCTACTTCGGCCAGATCCACACGCTGGACATCGGGGATAAGATCACCCTGACGACCAAGCTGGGTACCCGCACCTACAAGGTGACGGATGTCAGCAAGGTCAGCGAGACAGACCGCAGCGGTCTTGCGGACTCCGGCGAGAATATGCTCACGCTTTACACCTGCGTCCGCAACCAGCGGGACCAGCGCTGGTGCGTCACCGCAGCGGAGGTCTGAATCTTTCTCCCTTTTGCCGAATCGGTTCTGTTCGACTTCTGCCCCTCACTTGTGATATGGTGAAGCTGCGAAGAAGATTTCCACACATACACATTTAGAATGGAGGCAGAAAGATGAACAAAGTGAAGAATACCGGACTCGTCCTCTGCGGCCTTGCGCTGGGGCTTTCGCTGAGTGCTCCCGCGGCGCAGGCGGTGGAATCGCTGAAAGCGACGCTCTCCACCAACCGCATTTTTGTGGATGGGAAAGAAACCCACATGACCGCGTACACCATCAACGGCAACAACTATGTCAAGCTGCGGGATGTGGGCAAGGCAGTGGGATTTGAGGTCTATTGGGACAGCGCCAACGGCTGTGTGCAGGTAGAAAGCGGAAAGCCCTACACCGGTGAAGCGCCAGCAAAGGCAGAACCCGACAAGTCGGTAACGCAGCCAGAACCCACAGCCCCTGCCAATGATGCCGATGTAGACGCCATGAAACAGGACATCATTGACCGCACCAACGCGCTCCGAAAGGAAAACGGCATCGCGGCCCTGACCACCAGCGACAAGCTCATGCAGGCGGCGCAGGGGAGCCGATGAAATGGCTGCGCATACGGTCTATTCGCACACAAGACCGGATGGTCAAAAGTTCAATACCATCACGGATTGTCCCTACATGGCCGAAAATATCCATCGTATTGCGGATTGGACGTTATCCGAACAGACGCTCGCTGAGCAAGCGGTAGCAGACTGGAACGCCTCGACGACACACCATAAAAATATGCTCAATCCGAAGCTGTCCGAAATTGGCATCGGATTGGCGAGGGGCGTCAACGATAACGGAAATCCCTGCTGGTACTGCGTGCAGCTTTTCCTCTATGACGGATATTCCATCTCATGGGTAGATACCCCCACAAACAAGTAAATCATCAACTATTATCAGGAAAGAGCAGATCGGCAAGGTCTGCTCTTTTTTATTACGCTTCTTTAAGAAAGGTGAACTCTATGAAATCTATCAAGAAACGCCTGCTGTCACTACTTCTGACATTGATAACGATTTTAAGTCTGCTGCCGACCTCCGCCTTTGCTGCATCCGGCACAGGCAAAGGCATCACGATCACAAAGAACCAGAACTACTGGAGCACCCGACTGCTCGCCAACGGAACGCCGTACAGCTATCGTCCACCGATGGCGGCGGGAAGGCTGCTCTACTGCCTCGACAGCGGCCTCGGTTACCACAACGCTACGCAGTCATTCTTTGATTCTTATACCTACACTTCGGCTACCAATGCGGATGCCGACACCGTGCTCAAAACCGCCATTGCCAATAGCGGCCTTGGTGAGATGGATGCCGCGACGCTTGCCAATGTCAAGTGGCTCATGACCTACATCAACGACAGCAAGGCATCTAATGTCGGGCAGCTCTTTATGGCGGTCCAGACCTATGTGTGGGACCATCAGAGCTACAAGGGAGAACCTGGCGGGGATGGCGATGCAGGCGGCTACGCCAACGCCGATACCTACGAAATGTACTTGGATCTCATCGACTGGATGCTCGCGCAGAAGGCACAGGAGGACGCGGCATTTCAGCGCCAGATCGAGGAATATGCCGCGCAGGGCATGGTCGCATCCATCGTAGAGAACGACAGTGCAAAATGGGCGGTATTTGCCCTTTCGAGCAACCGCAAAAATCAGTCATTTTTCAACTACTATGGCCCGCGTGAGCTGGTGCTAAAGGATACGCCGCAAGGCGGTGACGAGCCGACTCCTCCCGCGGGAGATGCGGACATTACCTTGCGAAAGGTGGCTGCTGGAACGACCCGCGGACTGGACGGTGCAAAATTCAACATCTACCGTGACGGTCAGATCGTCGGCAGCGATGTGACCAAAAACGGCGGCATTATCGAAGTCAATAACGTGACGAAAGGCTTATGGTCTTTTGTAGAAGTGGAAGCTCCGGCAGGCTACTGCGCAGATTCCACCCCACTCAGCGTCTATGTGGACACCACGGATGGAGACAAGCAGTATACCGTTACCGCTACGAACTATGAACTGCCCAGCATGAAGATCATCAAGACCGATGCGCAGACCGGCACACCGATCCCCGGTACGGTGCTGTCCATTAAATCCGTGACCGGCAGCTATTCTACCTCCGTCACCACCGGCTCGGACGGTTCGGCAACCCTTTCAGACATCCCCGCTGATGTGTATGTCGTCCGGGAGGAATCCGTGCCGGAGCCTTATATTGTGAGCAATACGGAGCAGACCGTAGCGCTCCGACCCGGCAAAACCTCTGAGGTGCGCTTTCAGGATTACCAGAAGCCCGGTCTGGAAATTTTGAAGAAAAACATCGCCACCGGAGAGCCTATCGAGGGCGTCACTTTCCGTATCGAGCAGATCGACGGCAGTTACTCCACCAGCGCCACCACGGACGGCGCGGGGCGCATCTTCCTCGCTTCCATCCCCGTGGGCAGCTATCGCGTCACGGAGAAAAATGTGCCTTCCCATGTCATTCTCTCTGAGATCCCCCAGGAGGTCTATCTGGAAGCAGGCTGCACCAGAACGGTGACCTTCTTCAACGCGGTCAAACCCTCCCTGACGATCCTAAAGCGAAACAGCGTCACCGGTGATCCTCTCTCCAATGCCAAGTTCCATATCTATTACGGCTCGGACAATACCATCACCGGCGAGATCAACGACCTCGGCGTGTTCACAACGGCCTCTGATGGTAAAATCACGCTCACCGATGTAAACCGTGGCTGGTACAAACTGGTGGAGGAGTCCGCTCCCAAGGGCTTCGGCATTCAGGGCAGCGGGGTCACCGAGTTCTATCTGGAAGCCAATACCTCTAAGACCGTGACCGTGGACAATGTTCCTCACAGTGCCCTCGTCGTGTACAAATATGACGCCAAAACCGGAAAGGGACTGGAGGGCTGCCGATTTGAACTGCGTTATCTCAGCGGCAATACCAGCGGCACTGGCGGCACAGTCATCGGGACCTATCTGACCGGCCCCAACGGGGCGTTCACTGTGACAAACCTCAAACGCGGCACTTACATCTGCCAGGAAATCGAGAGCGATGAAAATCACATCATCGACCGCGAACCCCAGACGGTGTGGATCTCCGGCGAGGATCAGGATGTGGTGACACTCCGCTTCGGCAATGCCCCACTGGGCAGCCTGCTCATTACAAAGCTGAGCGACGACAGCAAGCACGAACCGCTCTCCGGCGTAGAGTTCCTGTTGACCGACAGCAGCGGCAATTATCTCGGCAATGACAACGGCCGCTTCACCACCAATGCCGCGGGCGAAATTCTGGTGGATGGTCTGGAACCCGGCATGACGGTCATTGCCCGTGAAGTCAGAGCAAAAACGGGCTACCTGTTGGATGACAGCCCCCAGCACGCACTCATCAAGAGCGGCGAAACGGCGCATTTGCAGTTTCTGAACCAGCCTGCCGGAAATCTCATCATCCGCAAGGTCAGCTCCGGTCCCAACAAGGAGCCGCTGGAGGGCGTAGAGTTTAAGATCACCTATGCGGATGGCAGCTTTGTTCCGGACGCCAACGGCGAACTGTCCAGCAACGGCATTTATTACACCAATAAATCCGGCGAGATCCGCATCTCCGGCGTCGTCGGCACCGTGGTAGCAACGGAAACCAAGACGATTCCGGGCTTCACCATTGATGAAGCGACCCGCACACAGACGGTGGTAGTCAATCCCAACGACACGCAGACGCTGACCTTTTACAACAAACCCACTACAACATTGATTCTCCAGAAATACATTTCCGGCACGAAAAATGAACCGCTTGCCGGGGTACAGTTCCTTGTGACGGACTCCTCCGGCGCGGTGGTCGGCCCCAACAACGGATACTATACCACCGACTTCGCAGGGCAGATCGTTATTGAGGGGCTGACCGACGGCATGACGATCACTGCCAAGGAAGTCAAGACGGTGGATGGATTCGTGTTGGACGGGACACCGCAGAGCATTAAGATCGACCAGAGCCAGTCTCCCCAGCGCATGACCTTCTGGAATGAGCGACAGGGCGCGCTGATTATCAACAAGCTATCCTCTCTGGACCGCAAGACACCGCTGGAGGGCGTTACCTTTAAGATCACTACGGCTACCGGCGAGTTCGTCCCCGACGAAAACGGAAAAATCAGCTCCAACGGTCTGTACTATACCGACGAAAACGGGCAGATCATTCTCAAGGGCGTCACCGGCACACTGGTGGTGACAGAGGAAAAATCCATCTCCGGTTACACCATCGACGAGAATACGCGCACGCAGACCGTGGTGGTCAACCCCAATGACACGCAGTCCCTCTATTTTTATAATGCTCCCATCGGTGGGCTGGAACTGGTGAAAGTGAATGCGGCGGACAAAACCCAGCGTATCCCCAACACCACCTTCGAGATCCGCCGTGTCAGCGATGGCGGTCTGGTGGATACCGTCACCACCGGGACGGACGGTCGTGTGTATGTGCCGCTGGAAAGCGGCAGCTACTATGCCGTGGAAACCGAGGCAGGCAAGGGCTTCCAGCTGGACAATACCCCCATCTATTTCACCGTGGAGGATGGCAAGACTACGACCAAAACGGTGCCCAACAAAGCCATCTCCGGTATCCTGATCCACAAGGTCGATTCGGCCACCGGCGAGGGCATCTACGGCGTTTCCTTCATTCTCTATGACAGCGGCAATAATCCCATTGCGCAGGAAACAAGCGATGACCGAGGGTATGTCCGTTTTGAAAATCTGACAGCTGGCCGTTTTTATCTGCGTGAATTGGAAAACGAGGGCTATATCCCCGACACGCAGAAAAAGACCGTGTATGTAAAGTCCGGCGAAACCACGGAAATTGAATGGAAGAATACTCCCATCACCGGTCAGATCCAGATCGTCAAGACCTCGGCGGACTATAATTCCATGAACGGCTGGCCCGCCGGAACGCCGATCCCCAACACCGTCTTCGAAGTTTACAACGCCCGCACCAACCGCCTGGTGGATACCATCAAGACGGATAAGAACGGGCTCGCGGTCAGTAAGCCTCTGCCTCTGGCACGGTACAAAATCGTAGAATCCAAGGCGGCGGAGTTTTACGGGCTGGATAAGACACCCATTGAGGTGGAGATCGAACACGCCGGTCAGATCGTCAAGGCAGCCATGACCAATAAGAGCCTGTACACGAATGTGTCGATCAAGAAAACCGGCTACGTGGAGGTCATGCCGGGGCAGCTTGTCCGCTACAACTTCACCGGCATTGCCAACAATTCCACCACGGCGCTGGAGTCGTTCTACTGGAGAGACACTCTGCCCGTCAAGGTGGTGCGCCTTGAAAAGATCTACACCGGCACGTGGAATACCCCCGGAAATTATAAGATCGTCTACCGCACGAATCTCAGCGGGGATACCTGGCGCACGCTGGCGGATAATCTGAGTACATCCAAAAACTATGTCTTGGATGCCTCTCCTGCGGCGCTGGGACTTGCTTCCAATGAGTATGTGACGGAGTTCATGGCGGCGTTCGGCATCGCACCTTCAAACTTCCGTCAGGTAGAAACGCCCCGCGTAGATTGCAAGGTGCTTTCAAAGCTCACCGGCGGTACGCAGTTCGTCAACACGTCGGATGCAGGCGGCGTCTACAACGGGCAGTGGATCATGGCGACCTCCCGCTGGGTCACCAGAGTTTACGCCCCCAGCAAGCCCCTGCCTCGCACCGGTTATTAAGGACTAACAACGGATGCCGCTCCGCAAGGGGCGGCATCCCCATTTTAAGGAGGTTGAGATTTCTTGAAATACAGAAAAATGATTATTCTGACATTGACGCTTCTGCTTCTGACCTCTCTCTGCTGCACCTCGGCACTTGCCGCAGGCGGGGATGTTGCGGGAGCGGTGGAGCAGACGTGGACGGAGGCGGCCAAGCAGATCAAGAGCGTGGTGGAGAAGGTGGTGTTCCCCGCATTGGATATGATCCTCGCCATCGCATTCTTTGTGAAACTTGGCGGCGCGTACTTTGATTATCGCCAGAGAGGACAGTTTGAGTGGACCGGCCCCGCCATCCTCTTTGCCTGCCTGATTTTCAGCCTGATCGCGCCGAAATACATCTGGAATATCATCGGGATCTGAGCCAAGAAGAGAGAACAATTAAAAGCCTGATCAGGACCCTCCTGCCGGATATAACCGATGAGGCAATGGTTGCATGGATAGTGTATGTGGATGAAGTAGGCAGACATGGTTGCTTCACAAAGATACTCTTGCGTTAAAAGCACAATCCTGCTATAAATACCATTTGAGAGATAGGTACCAGAGAATCTTAATGAGAATGGAGGAATTGTTCTGTGTCTACCAAGAATACTATGAAGCATAATGCCGTCATTACAACGATGCTTTTGCTTGTATTATTTACGTTTTCCGCTTGTGCATCTGTAACTCCTGATGACCAAACATCAAAGGATTCCAATATTACGGAGAATGGTGCATCAACGGGCTGTTCAGACTATGATAATACAAGTACGCCTGAGTTTTTCAATGACCTCGGGAAAACGCTTGATGAATTGAAAAACGAGCATCCGGAAGGCAACGTGATTGTAAGGCCGGATGGATTTCCAGACAGTGCTGCTATATGCTTTGGAGCCTCAGAGTCGGAATATCTTTACTGCTTTTTCGGCGCACAGAGTGGCGATGCTGAAAAGGCTATGAACGAATATGAAGACCAGCTGGAATGTTCCGGTTTTGTCACCACCGCATGCATACTCTTTCCGGACATGGAAGATGAAATGTCCTTTGAAGATTTCTTCTCCTTGATTGGTGTTGACGATTATGAGTATTTAGGAGAAGATGCGACTGCAGCAGGTTGGTTAAGATTCATGTATAACGGTATGGAGGTCATGGTGAATACAAACGAGGCTGCTTCTGGTGGTGGATGGAATTTCACAGGAGCGAAAATTGTGAAGCATAATGCTCCCGTGTCAATCGTGGACACGGAAATATTCAATACCAATCAGGACTTAGCGGATGCGGTCATGTTCGATTGATCGACATTATAATGGTCTAAAGCAAAATATTCTATAAGGAAAGCCGTCGCCCCGCCTGGGCGGCGGCTTTCTGCATTTCTGGAGGTGAGTGAAGATATTTATTGGGGACTTTGTTGCCGCGACAGTCCTGGATTAGGAAGTAGGCAGATGGTGTCACCCCGTATTTAGCAAGGAGCCTCATAAAAAGCTTGCATAAAAAGTGTTATCTTGATATAATACTATCAAGAAATTGATAAGGAGGGCTTTCTATGCAAATCAGACCATCCTCTGCTCTGCGGAATGAGTACACGCAGATCTCCGAGCTGGCAAAGGCATCCGGTGAACCGATCTTCATCACGAACAAGGGTGAAGATGACGGTGTTTATATGAGCATGGCAGCATACGAGGAGCGGGAAAAAATGTTCCGACACCGCGACAAAATTTATGCTGCGGAACTCAGCAGATTGAGCGGAGAGCCTGTCTGCACGCCGGAGGAGCTTGACGAAAGAATGGAGGAGCTGTTCCGTGCCTACGAAAAGTAAACTGGTCTATCTTCCACCTGCTCAACACGACTTCGAGGAGATCGTAAAGTATCACATTACGGAGGCAGGAACTCCCTACGCGCGGAAAATCTACAGTACGATGAAAACGACCATAAACCGTCTGCGGGATTTCCCGCTGATGGGGCAAACGCATCCTGACCCGATCCTTGCGGCAAGCGGTTACCGTAAACTTGTGCTGACGAAGACCTATGTTGCCATCTACAAATTGATTGGGGACACCGTCTACGTTTATGCGATCGTCAATGGCACAACAGATTATCCGCGGCTGCTCAAGTAAGCGCTGCAGTCAGATGCAAAACAAAATACTCTATATGAAAGGCCGTCGCCCATCTGGGCGGCGGCTTTCTGCATTTTCGGAGGTGAGCGAAGATATTTATTTGGGACTTTGTTGCCGCGACAGTTTTGGATCAGCTGGTGGACTGGATCTACGGGCAGATCGTAGGCTTTCTCGGCAATTTCTTTGCCCTCATGGGCAATATGGGCGTGGAACTTTTTGAACTGGAATGGGTCAGCGCCATTATTCTCTTTTTCTCCCGCCTTGCGTGGGCGCTGTTCGCCGTCAGCGTGGTGGTCTGCGCCTTTGAATGCGGCATCGAATACTCCGCCGGCAGGGGAAATCTCCAGCAGTGCGGGATGAATATCATCAAAGGCTTTTTGGCAGTGAGCCTGTTCACCGTTGTCCCCGTCCGGCTCTACGCCTTATCGGTGTCGCTACAGGGAACCTTTTCCGCGGGACTTACCGGCTACGGACGAAGCATCGGGGAGGTGGGACAGGACATCATAACGGAGCTCAATGAGATCCAGACGCTTACGGACGTGGTGAACAGTTCCCACTTTGGTCTCGGCATCATCACCAGCCCCATTATGCTTCTCTTTTGCGTGATCCTTATGGGCTACGCGGTGCTGAAGGTGTTTTTCGCCAATCTGAAACGCGGAGGCATTTTGCTGATTCAAATTGCGGTGGGCAGCCTCTATATGTTCAGCGTTCCGCGTGGCTATCTGGACGGATTCATGGGCTGGATGCGGCAGGTCATCGGCTTGTGCCTGACCGCCTTTCTCCAGTCCACCATCCTCATTGCGGGACTCATGGTGTTCAAGGATCACGCGCTCATGGGCGTGGGGCTTATGCTCTCGGCGGGAGAGGTGCCCCGTATCGCCGGCAGCTTCGGCTTGGACACCACAACAAAGGCCAATATTACGAGTGCTGTCTATACGGCACAGTCCGCGGTGAATGTGACGAGGACCATCGCCGCGGCAATCAAATGAAAAGGGTGTGTATGAAATGACACAGTCAACAAAAAAACTTACAATGGGGAGCCTGTTCGATGGCATCTCCGGTTTTCCTCTGGCTTCGGTGCGGTGCGGCATCGAGCCGATCTGGGCCAGTGAGATCGAACCGTTCCCTGTACTGGTATCAAAGATCCGTTTCCCCCGCATGGAGCAGATGGGAGACATTACAAAGCTGAACGGCGCGTATCTGCCGCCTGTGGATATTATCTGCGGAGGTAGCCCGTGCCAGGACTCAGCGTGGCCGGAATGCGCGCCGGATTGAACGGTTCCGGCCTCTTTATGGAACAAATACGAATCATTCAGGAGATGCGAGATGCAGACAGAAAATCTGGAAGGACAGGAGTCCATATTCGACCGAGATTCGGCGTGTGGGAAAATGTCGTCGGTGCTCTCTCAAGTGGGCGGGACGCTGAAACGGGTCAAAAAAAGCCTGGGGCGGATTTTCAAAAAGTCCTCGAAGCGTTCCTCCAAGTTGAAGAACCACACCTTCATGTTGTTAGACCTGAGGCCGGGCGCTGGGAATATGCTGGGGGCATATTGGGAGTACGATCCTCCGTGGCTTGGATCGTTTGGGACGCTCAACACTTCGGAGTGCCCCAAAGACGCCGTCGAGTGTTCCTTGTGGCAGATTTTGCAGGCTACAGCGCCATTCCGATACTCGCTATCCCAGACAGCGTGCCTGGGTATCCTGCGCCGCGCAGCCTGCCGCGGCAAATCGCTGCCACCCTTATTGGAAGCAGCTTTGCGTATGCAGGCAGGGCTTGACCCGCCCGCGCCCATATCCGGCGAAGCGAAAGCCTACCATATCAATCAGCGCAATGAAGGCATTGACCTGGACGGCGTATCAGGCGCGTTGATGGCAACGCAGAACCTCCAAATGCAGACCTTTATTACAAATCCCGGCAGCAGTCAGAGTGGTCCGCAAAAGCAGATCGCATTCGCCGCCAACCAGCGGGACGAGGTGCGTGACCTGCATGATGTGGCAGGTGCGCTGCAGGCTCAGCCGGGGATGAAACAGCAAACCTTTGTCGCTGGACTTGTAACGAAAGGAAACGGAGATTGTTTTCTTACACCGGAAAAACATGCTGCACTCTTAACCGGAGGAGGACAGGCAGGACAGGGTTATCCATGTATTTTCGTCGCTGGCTTCTCGGCCGGGGCAGGTGCAAGCGCCGGGACCATCGGATATCAGGAAGGCGTATCGCCTACCCTGAAAGGCAGCCCCAGCGGAAACTGTATGCCCAGCATCCTCTGTATCAACGATCAGGGCGGGCAGATCATGGAGTGCAGCGAAAATGTCACTGGGACACTGCGGGCGCAGGAGCATGGACACCAGCCGCTGATATTTGCCTCCCAGCAGGGCGACGCTGAACTCGGCATTGGAATCAGCCTTTAGTGCTGCGTCCGGGAAAGCCTTTACTGTATGAAAACTATGGAATAGACAGCCGCTATACAGGCCCCCATAAGGTAGCACCAACGCTTTCAGCCAGAATGGGTACGGGCGGTTTGAACACTTCACTTGTTCAACAGGTACCGGAGGAAGTCATCTGCATTGCAGGCAACGCCATTGACCGCCAGCCGCAAAACGGCGGCAACGGCTTCGGATGGCAGAGGGATATTTCCTATACACTGACTGCTACGGACCGCCACAGCGTTTATGCCCGTCAGAGGGTAGATCAGTTCAGGAATGATGAGATCGCCTCCACGGAGAGCGCGCGGCAGCACAAGGACGCTACAGACCTTGTCTGCCAGCCGCCCTCTACTTGGGATGCGGACTGCCGGAATCTCATTCGCCGCCTCACGCCTTTGGAGTGCGAACGGCTCCAGGGCTTTCCGGACGGCTGGACAGACATCCCCGGCGCATCGGATAGTGCAAGGTACAAAGCTTTGGGCAATAGCCTGGCGATACCCTGTGTGGAGTTTATTATGTCGCGGATCGCCGCGGCCATGCGGGCGGCATAGCCTCTTTGTTGGTATCGCCGCTGTTTCACGCCGCTTCTTCGTTGGCTTTGGTAATAGCTTTCGCGCTTGCTTTCGGGTATCTTAGCTTTACCATTAAAAAGATTGGAGGAACTGCTATGGCAGAAAAAACGCGCAACCTCTGCGCTGAAATTCCCTTGGAGCTGCATACCAAGGTACGGCAGCGGCAGGCGGAATCCGGCGAGACACTGAGCCGGTACATGACCGCGCTCATCACAAAATATTATGAAATGGAGGAAAATGTGAAGATGGACAAGGACAATGTGAGGACGGTGGCGTTTCAGGTGCCCACCGAGCTGTTTGAGCAGCTCAAGGCATACCTCAAGCGGAATGGCATCAAGCAGAATGCCTTCTTCCTGGACTGCATCCGGCAGGCGCTGGCAAAGGACGCCGGCGCCGCCGAAGAATAAGAAATACATCATGCGAACCGCTGCTGAGATTCTCGGCAGCGGTTTTGCTTTGGAGGAACAAAATGTTTATTTACCCCGAAAATCTGAAAGCCAAGCCCATGCTGTGGCTCTGGCTGCTGCGGGACATCGCCGTGATCGGCATCGGCGCTTTGCTCTCTGTGCTGGCGCTGACGCAGGGACTCGGCATGGGACTGCTGGTGGTCACGGTGCTCTACGCCTTCCTCACCATTCAGGTGGATGGCAGCAGTATCTTAGATTTCCTGCGCCGCGCCGCCTGTTTTCTCTTTCTGCGGCAGCAATACTATGAATGGAGGCTGGACCCATGAATCGGAAACAGAAAAAGGAGCTGCGCCAGCGGCAATCGACCCGGCAGCTCATGGGCATCGTCCGCGTGACGCCCCACGGCATCGTGACAGATTCCGGAGAGCGGGTCTTCTTCCTGATTCAGCCGGACAACCTCTCCGTCCTGTCCCCGGAGGTCATCCGGGGTCGCGTCCGCTCCCTTACCATGCTTCTCAGCACACAGCCCTCACTGGAGATTTTGGCGCTGGACTCCCGTGAGTCCTTCCAGCGGAACAAGGAATATTACCTGCGGCGACTGGAGGAGGAAACGGAGCCTGCCGTGCGGGAGCTGTTGGAGCGGGACATGGCCCATCTGGATGCCATTCAATTCTCATCCGCCTCCTCCCGCAAATTTGTGCTGGTGCTCCCACTGGATGAAAAAGCCGGTGCGGATGAAAGCGCGCTGCGGCAGTTGGAGAAAGCCATCTGTGACCACGGGCTCCGCGTGCGTCTGGCGGAGGAGCAGGATGTGAAGCGCCTGCTGGCGATCTACTACCGGCAGGATCTCACCACGGAGGTATTCCGTGATTTCGATGGAGAGGAGTATGTACATGGCTAAAAAGAAACAGAAGAAGAAAAAGAAGATGCCGGAACAGGTTCAGCACCCGAAAGACTTTCTGGATATGATCGCGCCGGCGGCGGTGAAGTTCAACACAGACCACTTCATCCTCGGCAGCCGGTATCACACGGCGATGGCACTGAAAAGCTACCCGCCCATGACGGATGAGCTGGCGCTGCTGCGGGGCCTTGGCGATATGGGCGGCGTCAACCTGCGCCTGACGGCGCGGCAGGGCACACCC
>ENA-OPVK01001310-OPVK01001310.1-human-gut-metagenome-genome-assembly--contig:-NODE-1310-length-15162-cov-2.592507_pt1 | contig 15162 bp, 13 predicted proteins | sample MGYA00241495_ERZ501982 | MGnify/ENA primary metagenome ERZ501982 (study PRJEB25962, sample SAMEA2042002) | human gut metagenome | biome: human gut; feature: human-associated habitat; material: faeces...
CTGAATGGGATAATTTGGAATTTTCTGATTGGATTAATTCAATGAATGAATTTTTCAAAGAAGCTTCACGTATAATACAAAAAGGCGGTTCATTAATAGTTTTTATGTCAATAATAAAGGTAGAAAGTATAATCAAAATAGCAGAACAATATGGCTTTTATTATAAGACTACTGGAATATGGCATAAAACTAATCCTATGCCAAGAAATATGAATTTGCATTTTGTAAATTCGACAGAAGCATGGATATATTTTACATATAAAACTAAAACTGGAACATTTAACAATAATGGTGTTTTATATCATGATTTTATTGAAACGTCTGTTGCTCCATCAAGTGAAAGAATTTTTGGTAAACATCCTACGCAAAAGCCAGAAAAATTAATGTCTTATTTTATAAATCTTCTAAGCAATGAGGGAGATTTTATTTTAGACCCTTTTATGGGTGCTGGAACAACCGGTGTTGTTGCCAAAAAGCAAAATAGAAATTTTATTGGTATTGAGCTAAATACAGAATATTTTAATATTGCAAAAAATAGAATTGAGGAGTCATAACATATGCGACCTACAGTAATAGATCTTTTTGCTGGAGTTGGAGGATTATCTCTGGGCTTTGAGCAAGCCGGTTTTAAAATACTTGTTGCTAACGAATATGATCCATCCATAGCTGAATCATATAAATATAATCATCCCAATACCAAAATGATATGTGGTGATATAACAAAATTAAATTTAAATGATATTTTTTCAAAATATATTGGTAAAATTGATGTAATTATTGGTGGCCCACCATGTCAAGGTTTTTCTCAAAAAGGAAAGCGTAAAAATTTATTAGATAATAGAAATTTTTTATTTAAATATTTTTTGTCTGTAGTTGAAATAGTAAAACCAAAATATTTCGTTATGGAGAACGTGCCTAATTTATTAACTACTTCAAATGGATATTTCTTAAAAGAAATTGCATCGTCTTTTTACTCATTAGGTTATTTTTTAAATATGAAAATATTAAACGCTTCGAATTTTGGTATACCACAAAATAGAAAACGTGCTTTCATTATCGGTAAAATGAATGAATTCCCACCAGAATTTCCTATACCATTATCTAAAAAAGTTTCTATATGGGATGCTATAAGTGACTTATCATATTTAAATTCTGGTGAAGGTACAGAAGAACAACCATATATTAATCCACCTCAAAGTTTTTATCAATGTCTATTACGTAAAAATAATACAATTCTTCATAATCATATTGCAACAAAACATAGTCCTATTGCGCTTGAACGATTAAAAATGATACCTCCTAATAGTGGCAAAGAAGTGTTGCCTAAAGAACATATAACAAAATCTATCTATAGTGGTACTTGGACTAGAATGGGAAAAAATGATATATCTGTAACTATAACAACTCGTTTTGATACACCATCTTCAGGTAAATTTACTCATCCATATCTTAATAGAGCTATTACTGTTCGTGAAGCTGCTAGATTACAATCTTTTCCTGATAATTTTGTATTTATAGGCAATAAAAGTTCTCAAATGAAACAAGTAGGAAATGCTGTACCTCCACTTTTAGCTTTCAACATAGCTAAAGTTATAATGTCGGATATAAAAGGAGAGTCATAACATGAATTACCCAGAAAATTTTAGCTTGCCAGAACCAATTGACTTAAAGTTAGGCATTAAATCCTCTCTACCAAATATCAAGAGTACATTAGCCCTGTTAATTTTAATCTGGGAATCAAGTAACAATCAATCTGAAATTGCATATTCTACACAAAAAAATGATGCTATTGTTCTCAATCAAGATTTATCTAATAGTATATATGAATTATTAGCAGACATTTGTAGTAAAAATAAAATAGAAAAGGCTGATTTAATTGCAACTATAAATAATAATCAATTATTTAAATCTCAAATTGAGGCACTGATTGTCGCATTTGAATTAGTTTGGAAAATAGCAAAAATAGAATTTATTGATGAATTTAAATCAGTTAGCATTGAAAGAACTGGTAGAATAAGATATGAAAAAAAGTTAAATTATACAACAAATATAGATATTATTCATAATATTATCATTAATTCTGAAGAATATTTAAAAGTTTTAGTAGCATGGCTTGGATTTAATATAAATTTTTCGTATAAACATGAAAAAATTCTAAAAAATATTTTAACAATTTTTTCGGAAAATGCTTTATATAAAATTTCTTCCGAAAAAAATGATATTATATTTAATACAAATTGTATATATTCAAAACTGTCTAAAAATATTACCCCTATAAATATAAGTGGCACAAAGGAAGCAAAAGGTTCATTAAGAATTTTAAAATCAGCATTGTCCGAAAATTTAAATCCATATTTAACTTATTCAAGCGGTGAAGTATCTTCACCTTTAGATAGTATTATTTTAAAAAATTATCACAATCGAATTAATAATTTTCAATCATTATTATCTGTAAAACTATCAATCAATAGTCTACATAATAAAAATAATATATCTACAAATAAAAACGGACAAAACAAACTTTTTTATGGAGTTCCCGGTTCAGGCAAAAGTTACTACATAAAACACCAATATTCGTTAAATGAGAATAATTCAATGCGTGTAGTTTTCCACCCTGATTATACTTATTCAGATTTTGTAGGACAAATCTTACCCAAAATATCAAAAGGTGAAAATGGGTCTGAAAATAGATTAGAATATAAATTTACTCCTGGTCCATTTACTAAAATACTTGAAAAAGCTTATGCTAATCCTAATCAAGAATTTTATTTAATTATAGAAGAATTAAACCGCGGTAATGCACCGGCAATTTTTGGTGAAATTTTTCAGTTATTAGATAGAAATGAAAGTGGAGAAAGTGAATACAGCATTACTAATGCTGAAATCGCAGATATAGTTTTTGAAAATGCAGAAACTCCTATAAAGATACCTGCCAATCTTTCAATTTTAGCAACAATGAACACATCTGACCAAAATGTATTTACTATGGATACTGCTTTTCAACGCCGTTGGATTATGGTTTATGTTCCCAATAAATTTGAAAGTCCACAGGCAGACTATTCAATAGTTGATACCAAAATAACATGGAAAGCTTTTGCAGAAACTGTAAATAAGAAACTAGCTGAAATATCAGGTGAATTGACAAGTACCGAAGATAAAAGTTTGGGTGCTTATTTTGCACGCAAAGAGGATTTTGAAGACCGTTCCAGATTTGCAGAAAAAGTTTTGAAATATCTTTGGGGTGACGCTTTCAAAATGGAACGTTCTGCTATTTTTAAAGCTTCTTTTAATACACTATCTTCAATAATTGAAACATTTAAAAATGAGAAATTTAAAAATCCGCTAAGTGAAGTTTTAAATAATGAGATTTATGAAGATATTTGTGAAAGAATGAAAGAAACAAGTCCTATGCAAGAACATGTTCAAAGCATAGAAGAATAAAATTTGATTAATCACTATGGACGGTGATAAAAATGCTTAAAGAAAAATGTTATATAAATACTAATAAAGACGATGATACATTTGTAGGCGTTCAATGTCTTGATGGTGATATAAAGATTAATTTTCCTTTAGGCTTTTCGCTTGATTCAACTAGTGATTCCACATTAAGAAAAGACATTTTATTATTATTGAACGTTTTACGCAATTTTACCCAGCAACAATTTAATTCTGTTCCTAAGAGTAATTTTGTTACCAAAAACTCTACATTTCCGTTATTTGCTTATCTTTACGTATTAAAGGACTATGTAATGCGCGGATATTACAAAGAAAATATAGTAGAGTATCATAAATCTAAAACTGGCAAAATTAACTGGAGCAGGACGATAAAAACTCAACGGCCTTATATTCAGGATTTAAATGTATTTTATTTAGATTTTATTACCAAGAAAACTGTTGTGAACGAAAATGAATTAATCACATTAATTCATCAGTATTGTGTATATAAAAGTTTTCAAATGCTTGGATGGCTATATACTAATTATCTGCCTGTAAAGCCTCAACTTAAATTCAATCAGAAACTTTTTATAAATATTTTGAAACGAAAGTTAGCTAATACTTTTAACGATGCGGATAAGCTTCTTTTTAAGAACCTAATTGTTATTGTTAATAATGAAAATGATTACAGTCTTGATAGTCTAAGTTTTTCTTTTGGTACAAATCGTTTTGAATATGTGTGGGAAAAAATGATAGACAGGGTTTATGGCGAAACCAATAAGACTGATTATTTCCCAAAAACCCATTGGCATATTTATAATAATACATCGGAAAATGCGCCTCTTGAACCTGACACAATAATGATCAATGACAATAATATATTTGTTCTTGACGCAAAATACTATAAATATGGCGTTACAAGGAGTTCTTTTGATTTACCTGGCACATCTTCGATTAGTAAGCAGATAACTTATGGAGAATATATTTTTAAAAATAAAAGAAGTAACTCAAAAACTAAAGTGTATAATGCGTTTATAATGCCATTTAATTCATCCGTTCAGTCTGAAAATCGTATTCAATATATTGGTACGGCAACCAGTGAATGGAAAAATAATGACTTTGATTATGAAAAAGTATTGGGAATTTTAGTTGATGTAAAGTATCTTATGCAGATAACAAATTCTAAAAATTATGATGCCATAAATGAATTATCAAACTTGATAGAAGAAAAAATTAGTAAAATTTAGCTATGTTAGTTAAATAAAAGCAGCAGTCCATTATGTGGACTGTTGCTTTTATTTTCGCCAAATCAGCTTAATAAGAGGAAGCAATTTCTTGCTTTTGAAAACACCGGATTTCCTTAAATCCGTACACATCAAGTATTTCACTAATTTTATCTTTTAACTGACATAATTCAGCCGGACCAATCTGTAATTTATATCCGTCTACATACCTGACAGAATTAAGAACATAGTGGGCATGTAGGTTATCTGTATTACCATGCACGGCATATGCAATTTGACATTTATATCTATCAAACAACATATTTGCAATGCTTCTTACCGTCATATTAAAGCGTTGGACATCTTCTTCATCATCTATTTCTGTTTCTTCTAACGATAAAACCATTTGTATGTATTCATTACCACCAGTTTTATTATAATATTTTTTGACGTTAAGCATATCTCTTGCTGCTCTAAATGGGTCTGCACCTTTTGCGTAATAATCTAAAACAAGGTTGTTATGTTCTTTGTTGCTTGCAATATAATCTATCATCCCTGTTAAAGTCATATTAGTTCCATTATAAAGAGTTATCGTTGCCATTATAAACAACCTCCTAATTCATCAAAAAATTTATCTTTTAAATCATTAAATTCTGTTCTCAGAGTCTGAGCCATATCATTTCCATTCAATTTCATATGATTGATTTTTTCATCCATTTCTACAATCCGGGTTATCATTGCAGGATCTGTCTTGTTAATTTTATCTTCTAGTGAAGATTTCCTAATAAAAGCTGTTGGTTTTAACCCTGCTTCTTTACTTCTGGATTGTAACTTTCTGTATTCATCTTCAGAATATCTAATAGTCATTTTCTTTGTTCTTTTAGTCACCTTATTTTTTTCATTTCGTGGTTTATACTTCTTTTGTAATTTAGATTCTTCGGTATTTAATTTGATATAAATTTGCCGCAATGCTGGTTCGTTACATTTATTCGTCATTTTGTAAAACCTCCAATTCGTATTTGCCGTCTTTTTATATATCTAGTACTAAATTTCTCTCCACTTTTTATTTACACTGACATTCATACAGGCACTCATTGCTACAAGATCTCTCTGATTAAACCTCTTGCTCTCTGCTCCTATAGTATTATTAGTAGACTATATATAATACCTCTAAGCATTTGCTTTACTAATATGTTATCTTCTTTTATTTTTTAACAACGGTTAAATGTCAAAAATACCATTCGATTTTATTTGGTATTAACATCTCTGTAATCTAAATGAAAGGAGATATTAATATGCAGAAAATATTATGTACAGTAGCAGAAGCGGCTTCTATGCTGAATTGCAGCACTAGCAAAATATATAAACTGATTAACCGCGGCAATCTTCCTTATGCTAAAAATGGTAAAGTAATACTTTTACATATTGACGATATAAATGCTTATGCAAGATCAGCTGCCAGTAATTACAAATCACCTTGTATCAACTAAGCTCTACTATTGTTAAAACTCATCTTTTATAATTACTTATACTGCATTAAACATAGCTATAATTAAATATTCATTAAACTAGAAAGGGGTATTAAAATCATGTTTAACGAATATGGTGATATGTTAACAGTAGAAGATCTTATGGAAGCTTTAGGAATTGGCAAAAACGCTGCCTATGATTTATTACGCAATGGTGAACTTAAATGCTTCCGTTTAAAAGGCCGTTGGAAGATTCCCAAAGAATCAGTAATAGAATATGTACGTTCAAAAGCATTTTTAAAATAAGTAAAGGCAGCATTTCAATGTGCTGCCTTTACTTACTGCTTGCTTTATTAAATTTAGTATATTATAATTTACTTAATTACGATTTACTAAATGAGGTGATTTTATGTTCATAGGACGTAAAACCGAATTACAACAATTAAATACACTATATAAACAGGATAAATTCCAATGTGTTATCATCTATGGCCGCAGACGTGTCGGCAAAACCACTCTTATTAACGAGTTTATCAAAGATAAAGACGCTGTTTATTTTACCGGTATTGAAAGCACTGCCAAAGATAATCTTGAAAATTTCAGCAGAAGCATTGCTGCCTTAAATAACGCTAATACCGATAATGCTCCGGTATATAAGGATTTCCGCAGTGCGTTAACAGAAATAGATGCCATCGCTAAAAGTAAAAAAATCGTCCTTGTAATTGACGAATACCCTTATCTTGCACGCTCTTACCGCCCTATATCATCACTTTTACAAGAACTGATAGATACCAAATTCAAAAATAACGCTAATTTGTTTATCATCCTTTGCGGTTCTTCCATGTCATTTATGGAAAAGCAGGTTCTCGGCTATCAAAGCCCGTTATACGGACGGAGAACAGCTCAGTTTCATATCAGGCCGTTTACCTTTTATGAAGCCGCTGCTTATTATAAAAACTTCAATAATGTAGATTTAGCTGTTATTTATGGCATAACTGGCGGTATACCGTTGTATATGTCTTTTATAACTGACACTCTCAGTCTGAAAGACAATATCATTAATACCTTCCTTACACCCAGCGGCTATATGTATGAAGAACCGTTTAACCTTTTAAACCAGGAACTAAGGGAACCGGCCATGTATAATGCTATCATCAGGGCTGTTGCAACAGGAAGTTCCAGAATTTCCGAAATAGCATCTAAAGTAGGTATTGAAAATGCTGCCGCCACAAGCTATGTAGACAAGCTTATTGAGCTTGGCATTATAGAAAAAGAAGTTCCGGCAGGTACAGCAGGCAAAAGCCGCAAAAGCATTTACGGCATCAAGGATGGTATGTTCCGTTTTTGGTATAAATTCATACCCGAAAATAACATTCTTGTTCAGCGTAACATGCCGGAAGCAGCATGGACAAATATTCAGCCACACATCAATGAATATATGGGTAAAGTTTTTGAAAACATCTGCGCAGACTATTTGCTGGAAAATTATACCAAACTGCCTGTACAATTTCAAAACCTCGGGCGTTGGTGGGGCAATAACCCAAAAATGAAACGTGAAGAAGAAATTGATATTGTTGCTGCAAATAATGATAAAGCAATCTTATGCGAATGTAAGTGGCGCAATGAAAAAACTGATAAAGATGTACTGGAAACATTATTGGAAAGGCGCAAACTGCTGCCGTGGTTTAATGAGTGTTATTATTGCATTTTCTCCAAATCCGGCTTTACTGCCGCCTGCCAGCAACTTGCAAATGAAAATGACAAAGTTAAACTGGTAACTTACAAAGATATGATATAAATTTAAACATTATTGCCACATCAATTTTGATGTGGCTTTTTCTTTAAGCAATAACTTTCATTCTTGTCATGCCAATGAAATAGTGCTATACTTTATTAAAACACTTGTTTGTTTTAATGCTTTAAAAACTCTCTTTTTGTTCGTTATTATACTGAGGTCTTATTATGCGCTCCATCATTCATGTCGATATGAATAACTTTTACGCTTCGGTCGAGTGCCTGTACCGTCCTGAAATCCGGCATCTGCCCGTTGCCGTTGCAGGCGACCCGCTTAACAGGCACGGCATTATACTGGCTAAAAATATGATAGCCAAACAGTTGGGCGTTAAAACCGGCGAAGCAATCTGGGAAGCCAAGCAGAAAGCGCCAAAGCTTGTTACCGTACCACCAGATTTTGCCAAGTACCTTAAATTCTCCCGTCTTGCCAGAGGCATACTATATGATTATACAGACCAGATTGAAGCCTTTGGTCTTGATGAAAACTGGGCAGATGTTACAGGCTCGTTATCTATTTTTGGTAGTGCGCATGATATAGCAGAATTAATACGTAAACGTGTAAAAGATGAACTCGGTATTACCGTAAGTATCGGTGTTTCTTTCAATAAGATTTTTGCTAAATTAGGCTCAGACTATAAGAAGCCTGACGCTATTACGGATATTATGCCTGATAATTTTAAGTCTTTGGTATGGCCACTTCCAGCTTCAGACTTATTGTATGTAGGCAAAGCAACAAGCCGTAAGTTAACAAATATCGGCATTACAACTATTGGCGGCATTGCCAAATGCCCTAAAGATGTTTTATGCCGTAAACTCGGCAAATGGGGTGAGGTACTTTGGCTTTTTGCAAACGGTTTAGATTCTGCTCCCGTACGTTTACTCGGGCAGGAAGCCGCTGTAAAATCTGTTGGTAATGGAATTACCTGCCCAAGGGATTTAACCAATAATGAAGATGTACAGCTTGTTTTTACAGTGCTTGCTGAATCGGTAGCAGCAAGACTAAGGGATTATAATTTAAAATGCACCGGCGTTGAAATACAGATAAGGGACAAGAACCTGTATTACATGACCCGGCAGCAAAAAATAAGACGGCCTACTTTTTTAAGCAGCGATATTATAGCAGCAGCCATGCAGCTTTTCAGCGCAAACTACCGCTGGTTTTATCCGGTGAGAGCCGTTGCGCTTAGAGGCATTAATTTAGTAACAGCAGATACATTGGTTGAACTTTCCCTATTTGAAGATGAGAACAGAAATTTAGCTGCTGAAAATTTAGCTCGTACAATAGACGGCCTGCGCAAACGCTTTGGGCATGATTCCATACTGCGTGCGTCAAGCCTGTTAGACCGAAATCTGACAGGCTTTAACCCCAAAGAAGACCATACCATACACCCGGTATCATATTTTAGATAAGAGGTGCTGAAGATGCCAAAAATAGAACTGGATATAATTGTTGAACACCGCAAAGACGGACTTGCCTTACCTAAAACCATAATTTGGGATGACGGGCGCCGCTTTGATATTGACCGTGTGCTGGATATTAGAAAAGCCGCCGCAACCAAATGCGGTGGCATAGGCATCCGTTACATCTGCCGGATTCGAGGACGTGAGTATAAGATTTTTGATGAAGACGGCAAGTGGTTTATAGAACAATAGACACTTTATAAATTTCTTCTATTTCTAACAATCATTCTAATAAAAAAGTTAGTTATATTTATATGGAAATCTTGAACTCAAATTCTACTTAGGTGCGTTATTTAATAAATAAACTTACACAACCTATAACATATTAAAAATTTTGCTGTAGATTGTGCAAGTTTAATTAAAATTATAATTATTACTTTTGAAAGCTGTCATCAGGTGCAATTTTTTTCATGGTAATTAATGGATTTTCAGATACCGCGGTGCTTGTCAGGTGCTTATCAGGTGCTTATTTGAAATAAAATCACCTAAATTCACATAAAATACAAAATTTTTGTGCTTTGTACAAACACGTTTTCGATCCAAAGATTACAATTTAAAATTTTGCTTGTTTTGACTACATTTCTCAAACGCAGGTATTGCAATGCTTTAGAGAGTTATGCTATAATGTGTAAGTACAAATGTTACACATGCGGGTGTAGTTCAGTGGTAGAACAATAGCTTCCCAAGCTATGTGTCGCGAGTTCGAGTCTCGTCACCCGCTCCAGAGAATATGCGCACCTGCATTATTTGCAGGTGTTTTTTATTTTATTTTTTAAGATAAGATTGATTTTAAGGCTAATATAATAGTAAAGAAAAAGTGGACAGAAAGTTTTGGCATATTGAAAAGGCGTTTTATTTTGCCGTATTTTGCTTAAGGCTCTTTACCGTGCCACAATATTTGGTGGAATGAAAAAAGATTAAAAAACTGTAAAATTTAGGGATTTTTCCGCTTAAAATTGCCGCTATCAGCGATTATTAAAGTTTTGGGCGCAACTCCTTTAAAATTTTGTAATTTCTTTCATTTTCCTATTGTACTTTCTGAAAATTGTGGTACAATCATATACGTTAATTAATGCTCAGGCAAGGGGAGAGTGGATATGAAAAAAGAAAAATATTTCAGGCTTAACAAAGAAGAAACCGAGGCGCTGGCCCAGGAATATGGTACTCCGCTTCTGGTGCTTTCGCTGGAGCAGATTGAAAAAAATTACCGCCTTTTGCGCACGCATCTGCCGCGCGTTAAAGTTTTTTATGCCATTAAAGCCAATCCGCACAGGCGCATTTTGGAACTGATGCGTGACCTAGGCTCTAACTTTGACGTTGCTTCCGACGGGGAAATTATGGAATTAAGTTCCCTTGGCGTTGACGGCAGCAGGATGATTTATGCCAACCCGATGAAAACGGTAAACGGGCTGCGTGCCTGCCGCAATGCCGGCGTGGGCAAGATGACTTTTGACAGCGCAGGCGAAATAGATAAAATGGCGCGTGAGTGCCCGGGTGCAACGGTACTTTTGCGCATCAGGATAGATAACAGTTCGGCTCATGTCGATTTGAATAAAAAATTCGGCGCCGCCCGCGAGCAGGCTTTGGAGCTTTTGCTGAAAGCAAGGGATGCAGGGCTTGACGCTGCCGGTATTGCTTTTCATGTAGGCAGCCAGACTACGAGCGCCGACCCTTATTTATATGCGCTTGATATTGCGCGTGAAATTTTTGAAGAAGCAGCGGCAGCAGGCATGCAGCTGCGCATTATGGATATCGGCGGGGGATTCCCCATTCCCGAACCGAAAGTACGCTTTAATTTGCAGGAAATGCTCAATCAGATTAATGCACGCCTTGACGAAGATTTTCCGGGAGTGGAAATCTGGGCGGAGCCCGGGCGTTTTATCTGCGGCACGGCAGTAAACCTTATTACCAGCGTTATCGGCGTAACGGAGCGCGGCGGGCAGCCGTGGTATTTCCTTGATGAAGGCCTTTACGGAACTTTTTCCGGCGTGCTTTTTGACCAGTGGGACTTTAAACTTATCAGCTTTAAAGAAGGCGAGCAGGTAGCCGCTACTTTTGCAGGCCCAAGCTGCGATTCGCTCGACATTATGTTCCGCGGTAAAATGACAGTGCGCCAGGAAGAAGGAGATTTAATCCTTGTGCCTATCTGCGGGGCTTATACATCGGCATCGGCAACAACTTTTAACGGCTTCAGCAAGGCCAATTTTGTTGTATGGGAAGATGTAAAGGAAACATTAATGGCGCCGCAGCTTTTAAAAGCGCAGTAAAAGAAAGAATATTTTAGCTGTTAGTGCGTTTATGTTATGCGGCTGCGCCGAAAATGTTACAAAAAATTAATAATTTTAATAAATTATAGAAAGACTTGACAAATTTCTTTTAGCAGTGTATAATTTGCATTGTGCAATGATGTTTTTATACATTGCCTTAACTAACGCTTTCCCTTATTTTAGGCTGCTGTGCGCACATCTTTCCATGTGTGCGGCAGCCCTTTTTTATGCCAAAAATATTTTATTATGGTACAATTAAATAAAGCAGACTGACAGGAGGCAGATAATATGGACCAACAGGAATGGATGGGTTATGTTTCCCGTTTGGCTAACGGAGAATACCCTGTGCCGGTAGGCATGATACAGGATTATAACGACTGGCGCTGCCGCTCGATTGTAGGGCGCGCGCTTTACTGGATGGGCGATACCGAAAGCGCAATGCGAGTTTTAAGCACGGTTGTAAATGTAGAGCCTAATATGGATGACGACCCGGAATATGGTTTAAGCGAAGCGGAACACAAGGTTTTGTGCCTGCGCGATATTGCTGAAATAGTTTGGAAACTGGCAAAAAGCGAAGAAGCGGCTCTTACCTATTTAAAAGAAGCGTATGACCTGAGCCGTGCTTATAAACACAGCTTTCACAGCTGCGCCCGCGGCGATATGTTTTACCGCAGACTGATGGTGCTGAGCGAAGCTGGCAAAACGCAGCAGGCTGTTGATGAAGCCAAGGCAATGGTTGAAGCTGAAAAGGACAACAACGGTGTGAACCCGTATAAATATTTTGCACTGAAGTTTTTGGCAGAAGATGCACACAACGCAGGCGATGATGCTAAAGCAAGTGAAATTTACGCCGAAGCCTTTAAGTATTACCCGCAAAACGATATCGCAGAACGAGACCTGGCTAAAGCCGCAGCGGAAGAAGACGCCGCAAAACGCTATAAAGCCTATGAATTTTGCAGCACCGTGCAGTACAAACCGTGGGAAAAACAGCGCCCGATAGTGCTGCGCCGCGGTATTGACGATAAATAAAGAACTTTGTACGCCTCTTATTAATCAGGGGCGTATTTTTTTGTAGCTAAAAATTCACAAATCTGTTATAATAGTACCAGCTGCTACTAATTTTAACAGAGGTGACGATGTGAATTTAAAAAATAAAGTTTTAACATTAGGTATTTTATGTGCTTTGGGCTTGCCGCAGGCTGCCGGGGCAGAAGGTTTTGCCATTAACGAATGGAGCGCCGAAGGCGTTGCCATGGGTGGCGCGCGTATGTTTGCTGAAGGCGACGCTGCTAACGTGGCTTACAACCCGGCTTCCATTACCAAAGTAGACGGCGAGGCGTTTAAGGTAAGTGCAACCTACATCAGCCCGCATGGTGAATATGATTTGTATGGCGAAAAAGATAAATTACTTGAAAGCGGGCATAACCGTGTGCATTTTGGTTTTGCACCGGGTACTTACTATGTAAAAAAACTGAATGACAAAGACTGGTTCGGCATTGGTGCGTTCAGCCGCTTTGCTATGGTGTCCGAATTTGAACGCGATTCTGATGTTTCAACTAATGCGTTTTTATCACGCTTAAACGGTGTAAGCGTTACGCCGACTTTTGCGCATAAGTTTGACGATAAATGGAGTGCAGCTGTTGGCGCTGAAATTAACTATGTGCGCCTGACTATGGAGAAAAATGCTACATTAACTCCTTGGGCTGTACCTACTCATACGAAAGGCGAAAGCTATGCTTTAGGCTGGAATGCCGCTGCCAACTATGCCTTCGACGATAAGAATGAAATCGGTGTAGTATACCGTAGCCGCATTAAACATTCCATGGAAGCAGATTTTAATGCATATAATCATCCGATTTATGGAAATATTTCCGGTGATGCTTACGGCGAGGTAACTCTGCCGGAATCCTGGCATATCGGTTACAGCCATAAATTTAACGATAAAACCCGCATAGAATTAAACGCTGTGCGTACCGGTTGGGATACCTATAAAAATCTTGACATTATGTTGAGTGGTACTGGTGGTATGGATGGACTTGTAAGCAACCCAAAAAATTGGGAGGACGGCTGGCGTTACGCTATCGGTGTGGAACATAAATTAAGCGATAAATATACGCTGATGGCAGGCTTTGCTTACGATGAATCCTCCATTCCGTATGACGGCGGCGATTTTATGGTGCCGACCGGCAACAGAAAAACTTATTCCATCGGCGCACGCTACAATGATAAAGACCAGACGCTGGCAATAGCCTTGGGTTGGATGGATGTAGGAGATTTGCAGTTTAAGTTCAGAAGTGAAGATCCATATGGAGACCCAGGTCGTCATGCCCATACGCATGACAGTTATACCAAAATTATCGGCATCAGCTACCAGCGCAATTTTTAATTCAATGTAAAATTTTTAAAATCCCTGTTTTTTAACGGGGATTTTTGTTTACTTTGGCGTCTGTAATTTTGAAATTCATGCAGTTTTGTATTATAATTATTAAAGATATGTATTTTACCTGCCTGCCATTTGGGCGGCAGTTATGGAAGGATGATGAAGTATGAAAACTTATGCTCCTGTTACCGAAGAAGTAATTGAAGCATTAAAAGGTGTTGTAGGCGCTGAATACGTTATGACTGACGCTGAAACACTGGAACACTATCAGACTGACGAAGAAACCGATCCGCGTAAATTCCACAAGCCGGAAGTTGTTGTAAAGCCTGCTTCGGCACAGGAAATTGCGGAAATTATGAAACTTGCCAATAAATTTGATGTGCCCGTTACCGTACGCAGTGCAGGCACCAGCCTTGCCGATGGTGCAATTCCTGTCTGCGGCGGCATTGTGCTTTTAATGGAACGCATGGATAAAATTCTTGAACTTAACAAAGAAGGCATGTATATGGTTGTTGAAGCAGGTGCCAGAACTTTGGAAATTCAGGAATATGCCAATAAAGAAGGCTTTTTGTATGCAGGCGACCCGTGCAGCGCTGACAGCTGCTTAATCGGCGGCAATATTGCAACCAACGCCGGCGGAAACAAGGCTGTACGTTACGGCACTACCCGCAATCAGGTTTACTCTGTTGAAGTTGTTACCCCTACCGGCGATATCGTAACGCTTGGCTCCACTCTTAAAAAGAACAGCACCGGCTACTGCCTGGAACAGCTTGTTATGGGCAGTGAAGGTACTTTGGGCATCATTACCAAGGCCACTCTTAAGCTTTTGCCGCTGTGCCCTTATAAACTGGATATCCTCGCTATCTTTACCGAACTTGACAAAGCCATCGGCGTTGTGCCGAACCTGATTAAAGCAGGTCTGAACCCGACCAGCGTTGAGTTTATGGACAACGGCTTTGTGCGTAGCGCCAGCGATTACTGCGAACTTAAACTGCCGCATTACGAGGACGGTTATTATGTAATTATTACGGTTGAAACCTTTAACGAAGAAGAACTGGAAAGCAAAATGGAGCAGCTTGACGAAATCTGCACCGAAAGCGGCGCAACCGATGTTCTGGAAGCTGACGAGCGCG
>ENA-OPVK01001315-OPVK01001315.1-human-gut-metagenome-genome-assembly--contig:-NODE-1315-length-15120-cov-11.764288_pt1 | contig 15120 bp, 9 predicted proteins | sample MGYA00241495_ERZ501982 | MGnify/ENA primary metagenome ERZ501982 (study PRJEB25962, sample SAMEA2042002) | human gut metagenome | biome: human gut; feature: human-associated habitat; material: faeces...
TATTTCGTTTATACCGTTTTTCTTTTTCATTAACATATAAAATTCTGACTTGTGAAAGGACGCTTATATCTGCCTATCACAACCTATAAAAGCACCACAGAATCTGCGACACTACGTCCGTTAACCTCCGGCTTAATATTTGAACACTGCAATTCCATAGCCGGAAAGTGGATATGCAAAGGAGAACGCTCTTCCATCGCACTCTGATTTCACAGCTTTATAAGATACCGATTTTTCGGTTCCTTCACCGCCAAATTCAGCAGCATCACTGTCCAAGACAAGTTTATAGGTCTTTTTCTTTGGCACGCCGACACGGTAATCCGGGCGGGCAACCGGAGTAAAGTTACATACAAACAGCATATTGTTCTTTCCATCTTTACTCTTACGGACAAAACTGTAAATGCTGCGGTCTGCGTCATCCGCATTGATCCACTCAAAGCCATCCCAATTGCCGTCTAATTCATAAAGACACGGATTCTTCTGGTATAAGTGGAGGAGTGCTTTTACCCAGTCCTGCATATGTTTATGATCCGGGTTCTCGAGGAGATACCAGTCTAACTCTCTCTCCTCACTCCACTCCTGAAGCTGGGCAAATTCCTGTCCCATAAACAGAAGTTTTTTGCCGGGATGCCCAAGCATAAAGGCATAACCAGCCATAAGATTCTGGAATTTGTCTCTTCCAAGTCCAGGCATCTTATTGAGCATAGAGCATTTTAAATGTACCACTTCGTCATGAGATAACACCAGGATATAATGTTCGCTCGCATTATAACTCATGGCAAATGTCATTTTATGATGATTATTTTTTCTAAAATATGGGTCTAACTTCATATAATCAAGGAAGTCATGCATCCATCCCATATTCCATTTATAACTGAAGTTCAGTCCGTCCTCTTCCACCGGTCCGGTCACTTTCGGCCATGCAGTAGATTCCTCTGCGATCATCACCGCTCCGTGGTTACGTCCCAGAATCAATGTGTTAATATGCTTAAAGAACTCAATGGCTTCCAGATTCTTATTATCGCCATATTTATTGCGGACCCACTGTCCTTCTTCTTTTCCATAATCCAGATATAACATAGAGGCAACCGCATCCACACGGAGACCATCAATATGATAGTGTTCTACCCACATCAGCGCACTGCCGATCAGGAAGTTCTTCACCTCATTTTTGCCATAATCAAAAATCTTGGTTCCCCAGTCCGGATGCTCTCCCATTCTTGGATCTGCATACTCATACAGGCATGTACCATCAAACTCTGCCAATCCATGGGCATCTTTTGGAAAATGCGCCGGTACCCAATCCAGGATCACACCGATTTTATTCTTGTGGCACTCGTTGATAAAATATGCAAAGTCCTCAGGTTTTCCGTAGCGGGAAGTCGGTGCATAATATCCGGTCACCTGATATCCCCAGGAACCATCAAACGGATACTCCGAAATACCCATCAGCTCAATGTGTGTGTACCCCATTTCTTTTACATATGGGATCAGATAGGTTACAAGATCCCTGTAACTGTAAAATCCTTCATCATCCCTGCCCGGATGACGTTTCCAGGAGCCCGGATGAACCTCGTAGATTGCCATCGGCTGTGCATACACATCCTCTTCTTTTTTACGATTCTCCATCCACTTGCTGTCTGTCCATTTAAAATGTTCAATATCCGCAATCGCAGATGCTGTTCCCGGCCGGAGTTCTGCATAATTTGCATAAGGATCTGCCTTATAAAGACGCTTGCCATCTTTTGTCTCGATCAGATACTTATATAGCTCCCCCTCCTTCAATCCCGGAATGAACAATTCGTAAATCCCCATTGTCTCCGGTTTCAGGCGTGTCATCTCATTTGCCGTCTCATTCCATCCGTTAAATGAGCCGATCAAGAAAACTCTTTCCGCATTCGGTGCCCACAGGTCGAAGTATACTCCCTTTACTCCCTTTACCTCTGCAAAATGTGCCCCCAGCTTCCGATAAATATCGTAATGTGTCGCCTGACCGAACAGATAGCGGTCTAATTCAGTAAAATTCGCCATAATCCCTACCCCTCTTCACTTCTATCTCTAAACCGCAGACTCACTGTGGTTTTCTTCTTTAGTCAAAATCTTTCTCCCGTAAGATAATGTAATCATCCTCATCATATCTTCTGGATGTGATAATGCTGAACGCCTTTTTCAAACCACCCTTTTCTGAATGTGCTACTGCTTTATCGACGATCTCTTTTACCTCTGTCAGGGTTGTCTCCCTGTCAGCGTGCTCAATATTACTGATGCTGTTATACAGCGCCAGCACACCCATCTCATCAATGGTATATCCCAATTCATTTGCGTAAGATTTTGCAAACGAAACCAGCTCATCACTGGTAAAAATAGGAATATTGATCTTCTCAGAAAACTTCGCTGCAAATCCATCATCTCTGGATAAAGCCTTCTGGATTCCGTGTTTTGTATCCTCAATGATCACAAGCACTCCACTTGTATCCTGTTCTAATAAAAGAGAAAGTTTTAACGCTGTCTCGCGGGACAGATCTCCGGCTTTTTCGATGATCAGACAGCCACCGGCTACTTTTTTCAGCAATGCTGCAACATCCTTCTGATTGAGGACAGATGCTTCGATCTTGCCGATCTTGCCGTTTGGCTTTCCGGTTTCTTTCTGTAATGCCTTGATCATACTCGTCGCAAGCACTGTCTTACCGCTTCCGGAACCGCCCTGTATGATCATATTTCCGGTTCCAGCTGTCGCTCCCTTCGTCAGATGCTGGGATGCACCTGTAAGTGCCTGACAGAGCTGTTCTTCCATACCTGTGATTGGAACAAAATATGTAAAGATTTCTCTTAATTCTTTGGAAAGCTTACTGATCGTATCCGGAACTTCAAATGCCTCCGGTTCCGCAATGGCAGGAAGAATCTCTTCTGCTGTTTCCTCTTTTCCAAGGTCTAAGTCCCCTGGCAGCTCAATCTCCGGTAATTCTTCTTTTTCCACTGATTCTTTTGCCATCTGGCGCGCAGTCTCTGCTAAAATAGCTGCTTCCACATCTTCCGCAGATGTGCCTGCCTCCATTGTGTCGTCCGCTTCTGCTAACGCTTCCGGCATTGCGATTTCCGGAAGTTCTTCCTCTGCCATTAATTCCTGTACACCAACGTTCTGTGCTGCGTCTTCCGCAGCCACACCGGCGTTTGCCATGTAATCTCCAACCGGAGATGCCCCGACAGCTGCGAGCTGTTCATCCATCTGTGCATTTTCATCGCTGAGGCGGTCGATCTCCTGCTGTAAAAACTGGTTCATGTTCGTAACCATGGAGACTGCACTGTCGTTCGGCTGTCCGTCTTTGCTTAAGTATTTCTGATCCAGAAGATCCTTCGGCGTCAAGCCGGAATCAAGCATTGGAATGACATCCGCAAGCCGCCCCAGCAGTTCTTCCGCTTCCTGAAGTGCTCTCGCCTTTGCAGACTCGAGTTTTCTCTGCTCTGCTTCCTGCAAGGCTGCCTCTGCGGCACGCTTGGTCTTTTCCCATTCAGCAAGCACATCCTCAATGCTCATCTGTCCGGATACCTGCGGCTCTGCCACTCTGCCTCCCTGCATATAAAGGCTCATCTGTCCATCCTCATCCACTAACATCTCCTGGAAATTGGATTTTAAAGAATTGTCAATCTCCTCATCTGTCTCAATATGCTGGTAAACCTCTTCTTCCTGTGGCTCTTCTTCTTTCTCGGATGGAATCTGGAGATACGGAATATCCTCTACCAGTTTCTTAATGTTATCCATCGTATCATTGACTGCCTCTTTTTCCGTGGCATTCATGATCTCCTGCATACTTCTCTGAAGTTCTTCCTGCAGGTTCTGTGTGTTAAAGCGTTCCGCAGACATCTTCACATCTTTGATCTGCACCGGTTCCGGTATGATCTCCCCGGATTCTAACGGATCTTCCGGTCTCACTTCTACAACGCCGTCATGTCTCTGACGGAATGTGCGGTACTTGTCTTCCTGCTGTTTTGTCAGTGGCTGGTACAGCATCTTTAATTCTAATGCACGTTCCACATATGGACCGTCACCAAACCATAAGATCAGTTCGTCACAAGCATCGATACATTTTTCGCTCATGCCTGCTTTATGGTACAGATATGCAAGCTCATATGCCCACTCTTCTGAATACTCCTGCTCTTTGAGTTCTTCTAAAATGCCAATAAGGGTGCCGATATCTGCACCCTGCGCTTTGCTTATCTCATACTTTAACACGTATTTTAAATTATCATGAGGTGCGATCTCCACAAACTCCTGATAATACTCTTTTGCCTCATCAAAACTCTTTGTCCTGACTGCAACCTCTGCAAGACGATAAATGATCATTCTGCCGATCGGCGACTTGTCATAAGCCGTCAGCAAAACATCCTTGCTCTCATCATAACGCCCTACTTTCTCGTAGATCTCTCCTACTTTTACCAGAGCGTTAATGTTCTTTATCTTACGCCAGTTGATGGTATCCGCAATCTCAGCCGCCTCTTCGTATTTTCCCTCGGCTGTGAGTGATTTCATCTGATCCAGCTTTAATTTGTATTCATATTTATCCAATTCTGCCACCTCAAACTGTGCATTTCACGTAATGATCCATTACCTTTTTCACTTTGTCTATGATACCTTTTAGTTTATCATAGGCACAATTAGATGTCAAAAATTATCATGCTTCCCCTGCCGATTTTTCATCCTGTTTTTTGTTCTTTTCCGTGGTCTCATAAACCGGCTGATTGGTGTGTTTATCGATGCGCTCAAGGTTAACATAATCTATCTCCGTTTCCGGGATCCCACGCTTTTTCAGAGAATATGTGACCACATTGGAAACAATATAATAAATTACTGCCATGATCGGCACGCCAAGCAGCATTCCAGGAAAGCCCCACAGACCGCCAAATACCAGAATTGCAAACACAACCCAGAAAGAGGAAAGCCCGGTGGAATCTCCGAGGATCTTCGGTCCGATAATATTTCCGTCTACCTGCTGTAAAATGATAACAAAAATCAGGAAATATAATCCCTGTACCGGATTCTGCAAAACAATAATGATAAAGGATGGGATTGCCCCGATAAAAGGACCAAAAAACGGAATGATATTGGTCACACCAATGATCACAGCCACCAGCATGGTATCCGGCATTTTCATGATCGCAAGCACGATATAGGCAATCACGCCGATAATGGCAGAATCTAAAATTTTTCCACTGATAAATCCGCCAAAGATCTCGTTACTCTTCCGCACGGTCTCTACTACAACATTGGCTCTGACCGGTTTAAAAATGGCATAAATGATTTTCTTTGCCTGACCTGCAAACTTTTCCTGACTCGCCATAACATACACAGAGATGATAAGTCCGACCAAAATATTGATCACAAATTTTACTCCGGTGATCACTCCGCTGGTAATGGAAGAGATATAGACTTCTGCCTGTGGAAGCAGCGTGTTTTTCATCCAGTTTTCAAAGAAGTTACCCGCCTGTGTGATTACTTCTTCCGCAATGTCCGCTATCTGGCTGTCTCCCTTGGCGATATCATTGATCCAGTCAACAAGCGAACGCACCTCAGCAGGGAGTGTGGATATGATGCCCTGTATGCTCTGGATGATGGATGGAACGATCGCAGCGATCAGCAGGACAATAATGCCTACCAAAAACAGCAGTGCACCTGCGATTGCCATCCCTCTTGATATTTTTTTCGCCTTTTTCTCACTCTTCATCTTTCCTTTAAACAGGGAAAATAACTTTCCATCTATGAGTTTCATCAACGGATTCAGAAGATATGCCACAACCAGTCCGATAATGACCGGCTGTAAAATATATGTCAGTTTCTTCCAGAAATCTGTAAACCCATTATAACGGTATATGACAAAGAAAAATAAAATGCAGCAACAGAATGTGATAAAAATAGCAAGCGCTATGATCGTGATCTGTTTCAAATGAAATTCATCTGTCTTTTTTGTCTTCGGTGTCTGTATCTGTTCGTTTTGTTTTAGTTCTTCCAACTTAAGCTCTCCTTTTTCTGCCGGAAACGACTTGTGCAAACATGCGCTTCTAAGCGTAATTTATACTCTCATTCTAACGCAAAAACAGAGGTCTGTCACTAAGCAGACCTCTGTTTTTATCATCTTTTTAGATTTTTAAATTAACCACGGTAGTAATTGATGAGACAGCCTTTTAAAATGATCTCCCGCTCATCATCCGTCAGGGCATCCATATGAAGGCTGAATGGTTTTAATGCGCCGTCTTTCACTGCGTAAGCCTGGATTTCAGACTGCTTGTCCTCAACAGCTTTTCTGATCTCCGGAATAAAGAGATAATCCAGATTTTCAAATGGAAGATCACCCTTTCCGATAATAAATGGCAGCATACCCCAGTTGATCAGATTGGAACGATAACGTTTGGTTGCATACTCATTCGCAATGTTCGCCCAGCCTCCGAGTACCTTCTGGCAGGAAGCAGCCTGCTCACGCGCAGAACCGTCCCCCGGTTTCACTGCAAAAATGGTACTTCCAAATCCTGCATAGCCTTTCTCTTTTCTCGCTTTCTCACCAAAATCAGGATAAACCGTCTTGATCGTATCGATCACTGCCTGCAATTCCGGTACAGCCTCAACCGGACACTCTCCGGCTTCCACTGCCTTCTCTGCTTTCTGGATCTCTTTTGCACGTCCCACATAGAGCGGATCTTTTCTGGAAAGTGCAAACTCTGCCAGTCCAAGCGGATTGGATCGGAAGGAGGAAGTCTCTCCGGATGGGATCAACTCGTCAGTTGTCGTAACCGGATCATGGATCTCTGAAACAACCTTTAATACCATATGCTCCGGTAATGCACTCATTGCCGGCCAGTCTTTGATATTTGGTCCAAACTGGATCTCCACACTTGGATCAGCCACTCCCTTGCTGTCAAAGACGCGGTTCTCGTATATCCTGCTGTCGAAGAAGTATTTCGGTTTTGTATAATTTACATCCAGATCGGTAGCTGCGGTCAAATATCCCTTATTTGCTGCAGTTGCTGCAATGGATCTTGCATCCATAAGCGCAACGGATGCAACCTGTCCCTTCTGGACCTTGGAACCTTCGCGGTTCGGGAAGTTTCTTGTGGAGTGACGGATAGAGAATGCGTTATTTGCAGGAGTATCTCCGGCACCAAAGCAAGGACCGCAGAACGCTGTTTTGACGATCGCTCCTGTCTCCATGAGGCTTGCCACTGCACCATTTTTTACAAGTTCCATGTAAATCGGGGTACTTGCCGGATATACGCTCAATGTAAACTCATCCGGTCCGATGCTTGCACCTTTTAAAATGTCTGCGGCATCACAGATATTTTCAAATCCACCGCCGGCACAGCCCGCAATAATTCCCTGATCTACATAAAGCTTTCCGTTTCTTACTTTGCTCTTTAAATCTAATTTTACAGCTCCGTCAAAGCTGACTTCTGCACGTTTCTCGCAGTCGTCCAGAATATCCATCAGATTTGCATTCAGCTCTTCGATGGTATAAGTGTTGCTTGGATGGAATGGCATTGCGATCATTGGTTTGATCTGACCGAGGTCAATCTCGATCATTCCATCATAGTAAGCCACATCCCCCGGATTCAGCTCTTTGTATGCCTGTGGTCTTCCATGGATCGCATAGAAATCCTGTACCTTTTCATCGGTTCTCCAGATAGAGGAAAGGCAGGTCGTCTCGGTCGTCATAACGTCCACGCCGATACGGAAATCAACGCTTAAGTTCGACACACCCGGTCCCACAAATTCCATGACTTTATTCTTCACATAACCTTTATCAAACACTTCACCGATAATGGCAAGGGCAACGTCCTGAGGTCCAACCCCTTTCTGTGGTGTTCCGGTCAGGTAAACACCTACAACGCCCGGCATATCAATATCGTATGTTTTGTTCAGTAACTGTTTTACAAGCTCCGGTCCGCCTTCGCCGACTGCCATGGTTCCCAATGCACCGTAGCGGGTATGGGAATCAGATCCTAAGATCATGGCTCCGCTCTCTGCTAACATCTCTCTTGCAAACTGGTGGATCACTGCCTGATGTGGTGGAACATAAACTCCACCGTATTTTTTTGCACAGGTAAGTCCAAACATGTGGTCATCTTCGTTGATCGTACCACCGACTGCACATAAACTGTTATGGCAGTTTGTCAGGACGTATGGCATTGGAAAACGCTCTAAGCCAGATGCTCTTGCGGTCTGAATGATTCCTACGAATGTAATATCATGTGAGGTAAGCTTGTCAAATCTAACCTGAAGCTTGTCCATGTTTCCTGAAGTATTATGTTTTTTCAAAATACCATAAGCGATGGTATTTTCGGCAGCCTGCTCTTTTGTGACAGCTTTTCCCGTCTTCTGCTGTACCTCTGCCGCGTCCGTCATAATTTCTTTTCCGTTTACAAGGTAAACGCCACTATCATATAATTTCATACGTTCCTCCATCCCAATCTCCGGCGAAGCTTTCTAACTCAACTCGTCTTTCGCGCTTTTATATGAATTATAAAGATACTCCCTGTAAAAATCAAGACTTTCATACACTAAATTAATAAATCAATTGTTTTATGCATTTAAAAAAGAACTCCGGGAATCCCCAAAGTTCTTTCTCTTCTAAATGATTGTTTTCAATCCGGCGAGTGTATCAAATTTTGCATACAGAAGTTTTGCTGTCTCCTCGTCCGGTTCTGCGAGATCCGGCACCATCACAACAGAAAGCCCTGCGCGGTATGCAGATAAGATTCCATTTGGCGAATCTTCCACCGCAATGCAATCCTTTGGTTTCTCCCCAATCTGCTCACATGCATAAAGGTACACGTCAGGCTCCGGTTTTCCGTTCTCTACGGTTGTGGCGCTCACAAGCTGATCAAATTTATCGTAGATACCAATCTGTGTGAGATACTGTTTTGTACGTTCCGGATCCGTTGCTGTTGCAACGGCAGTCTTGATGTTCTTTGAGCGGAGATAATCCAGGATTTCATCCACATCCGGCTTTTTCTCAATCCCATTTTTCTCAATATGTTCTTTCATGAGCTGTTTGCGTCTCGCCCGGATCGCTTCATAATCAAATTCCGGTCCAAATATCTTTTGCAGATAAGGTCCTGTATACTTTGTTGCAAGGCTGCGGATTGCAAGTCCATGCTCTCTGGTAAAATGAAATCCCGCCTCTTTTGCCGCCTGCTGCCAGTATATATTCAACCATTTTTCTGTGTCAATTAGCACGCCATCCATGTCAAAAATAACTGCTTTTATCATTCTTCCTCTACAAAGACTAACGCTTTTTGTTTAGGAATTATTCTCTGTAATGTTTCTCGTTCTTTTGATTATTTGATATATCCATATTATCCTGCCTATACGAGCTAATGTTATCATTTTGTTATCGGCATTGATAACACCTACTCGATAACTGTGGATAATAACTATATGTAGCATGTCAAATTATAAGCTATTTTGCTTAGAGATTCAACACAAAACTGAAATTTTACTTTTCCTTATATTCATCTGGTATTGCTATTTGAAATGTTTCACACAACAGCATCACATCATGCACATCATTTTTATCGTGTTCATATCCCAAATGAAGCATTACCTGACTCAATGGTTCAATACAAGAAACAGTTATATCTCCAACTTTTCCAATACCGGAAAAAGTTTTTGATGGAAATATATCTCCCTCATAAACAATTCCGTCATCTGTAAATTCAAAACAATGTAAATCAATGATTCTTTGTTTATCATCTTTCCAGACAGTATGACCATCCGTTGTATAATCAGTATTTACTTCCTCAAATCCATGCTGCTTAATCACATAAATATAATCATGATAATGTTTCAGTTCAACAAACAAATCAATATCATTGTGTATTCTTGATTCTCTTTTAAGAAGTGCATCAACACCCCATCCGCCATCTAAATATACTTTAATTTCGTTTTGCAAAGCATATTTTATAATTTCACATGCATCTTCTGTACGTACCATAATCTATCCTCCAAATTCAAATCTTTGTATGCTTTCCAACTCACTAAAAGCCTGAAATTTGTCAGTCTTTCATCCTTTTTGTTATCAATCACCAATTAGCTGTAATCCATTAGGATTTAGCTGATATATTTTATCGCACACCTCTTCAATATACTTTCTATCGTGAGAAATGCTAATGACAGCCCCCGGAAATTCTCGGAGCATTTTTCTTATTACCGGACCGGACAATGGTGAAAAATTTCTTGTCGGTTCATCCAGAATAAGAACATTTGCACCACTTAAGCTCATCCTCAAGAGAAGCACTTTCGCCTTTTGTCCGCCTGATAACTCCCGAATCGGATGCTCCATTTCATCTGGTGTGTATTTAAGTGAACCAAGGTATGTTCTAATTCTTGTACGCTCTTCTTTATCTCCTGTTTTATCAAGGTAATCAACCGGTGTAACATCCAAATCCAGCAGGTCTTCATAAGTTTGAGGCATATATTCTGCTTTAATGTCATTCCGATTTAGGAGTTCTTCCGCTATCTTTTTTAGAAGAGTCGTTTTTCCTGCCCCGTTGGCTCCTATCATACAGATTTTTTCTGAACCTTTTATTTTTAAATGAATTCCTTCTGCTAAAATTCTTTTGCCATCCGGAGTCACAAGCTTTGAAAGTTCATATTCTATGACCGTTTTTCCTGCGGGAATGTGTGAGTTTTCATCCCCTAATTTGACAAAGATTGCTTCTTCCTGTTCCGGCATCTGAGTCATATTTTCATCTTCTTTTTCAAATCTTCGTTCCATTGCCTTAACCGTATGCATTTTGTCCTTTAAGTTTTTGGCAACAGACGGTGCTTGTCTGGTACAACTTCTTAATGCACCTTGTACACTCTGCATAACTCTTTGATATTTTTCATCGCGAATCTTTTTCTCCCTACGGTCACTCAGTGCCCGCTGTTTTTGGATTTCAAATTTATGAAGCCGTTCTTCCACATAGCGTCTATAGGGAAGCTTTGCCACGGTATATCTCGCCTTTGTTTTTCGTATAATCTGCTCGATATGTATCACCATGTTGGCAGTACGCTCTATCAGCGTTTCATCGTGTGAAATAAAAAGCACAATGTGCTTCCAGTCATTTATGATTTTTTCCAGTAATGTAAGCGTCGCAATGTCGATGTCATTGGAAGGTTCGTCCAACAACAGCACAGAAACATCGCGAATGAAAAGCCTCATAAGTTGTGTCTTGACTTTTTCGCCTCCTGAAAGACTACCCATTGTCTGGTTACTGTAGAAAAAATCATTTTTCATTCCAAATTTTCCCGCAATAACAGACAATTCTTTAGGCGTTTTCTCCCAGAATATTTCCTCTTCAGAAAAATATTCGTATATTGTTTTTTCCTTATCTTCATCGAGCATCTCCTGCGGAAGATAACCAAGACGTTCGTGTCCCATTATCCTTTCCCCATCTGCTTCTATATAGTTTTCTACAAGCGACGGATTGTATATCCACTTCATTAATGTCGATTTCCCATTTCCCTCTTCTCCAATAATAACTGCCTTATCTCCATCATTTAGCACAAGGTTGAAATCATTAAGAATTATTCTCAGGTCTTTTTTATGTGTTAAATTTAATTTTTTTATCTGCAACATTAAAGTTTCTCCTTTTCGAAGTCTGAGCCAATTATTATTTTGAACACACAAAAACGAGTCTTTTTTGCATACGCAAAAATAGACTCGCTAAATAGACCCTTATTTCTTTTCCAAAAGGAAAACAAAGGAAATGCCTCTTGCGATAATCCAACTTAAGCGTACACAAAACAAACCTATTCTCTACAGGCTCAATAACTATATGTGTCTTACTTAAATCAAATTATCTATTAATCATTTCCTCACCTTACACAAAATGTGCCTTTCTTTCTTCTAATGGCAATACTATCATACTGTATTTTTTGTGTCAATACATTTCACCTTATGGAAGTGCAAATTAAAATTTTCACTTCCTAATTATACATCCAACCATTACGAAATTCAATCTTTCACAACCTCTTTACAACCACAACCACAGCACTCCAGCAAACGCAGGAGCACCATACCGTAAAACGCTTATGTGTAAATCAACTCCGTTCCTACAACTTCCCTCACACAAGCCTGAATATTATTCATTCTTCCAATCCATTCGTAGGGATTATCTTTCTTTAATTGTTCCGTCACATCTTGTCTGTCGGCATATTCCTTTACCAGTCGAAGAAACATATCCTCTGCTTGCTTATCGACTTCTGCAAGATAACTATGCAGCTTTCCGCTTGTCAGCAGGTTCATATATAACACTTTATAGTGTTCCTTTAAATGCCTTGCATGTCGTTTCCCCCATAAACCAATCGGCTCTATTTCTTCTTCGGCTGGTACTGTGATGTTCGGCAATAAATAATCACCCACCTGTCTATAAGTTCCGCCCATTTCTTCAAAAATTGTCTTTGTCATTTTCCTTTTCCTCCTGTGATTTTTGTCTATCGTGATCGTGTATTATCACGCTTGCGACCTTTAACTGTTCTTGCCTGCTCCAACAAATCATCTATCTGTTTGCGACCAAAAACCTTACGGAGCAGGCTGTAATCTTTATTTTCTGCTTTTAGGATTTTGTTTTCTTCGGTCAATCTTTCATTGACTTTCTCCAAACGCTGATTGGTGCGGTATAACTGTGCATTCGCTGTATTCAGCCTATGATAGTTGTCCCACCCCTCAAAGCAGCGGGCAAGCACCGTTTTGACAAGTTGCTTCAATTTCCTTACAACCGGCTCTGCCATTTTGGTTTTATATGCCTTTGCAGTCATAAATTTCTCTGGTTCTGGCAACTGATATTTCGGTGCAGTATCAAGCTCTATTTCAAGATTTGACAGCTCGTCTTTTGCCTTATCATAGTTCAATACTCGTTCCGACAACACATCAAATTCAATCTGTTTCTGCTCGATTTTCGCACCTAATGCCGCCACTTCTTTTTCTCTTTCCTGCTTTTTATAATCCAAAACAGAAAGATGTTTTTCGTGTGTGCCTAAATGTTCCCACTCAATCCCATAACGTTCCATCACCGCCGCAAGCTGTTCTTTTTCGGACTGTATCCATTGCGACCACTCCGTATCGCCACGACTGCCGCCCTTAAAACCTTGCGTTGCAAGAGCCTGCTTTAGTGACACTCTTGTATCAAGTCCACGCTTGCTGCCTGTGGTAAAAGGTACAAAATCTATGTGCAGATGTGGTGTAGCTTCATCCATATGCAGATGAGCCGAGAACACCCGAAGCTGTGGATTTCGCTCCTGAAAACCCTGATAGTATTCATCTAAAATCTGCTTTGCCAGTTCTCCGTTTTCCGTATCGGCGTTCATATTTCCCTTACCGCCCACCTGTAAAATGATTTCGTGGAACGGTTTTTCCTGCTTGGAACTTCGGATTTTTTCATAATAATCTTTTATCTTTCGGTCTGACCTTATCTGCTTGGCATTGTATCTTTCCAATGCTTCATCAAACAATTCGTGATAAACTGTCTTTATATTTTCATTGCAGTAGTCGATATTGAGATGAGTACGAGTTCCGTCTACATTTTCTGCTCGGAACTTTCGGCTATTGTGATTGACCGAGCCTTTACCGACCATTGCACTTATCGTTCTCTGCATTTTTTCATCTCCCATCTGTAAATTTCAACATTCTCAGGTTTTGTTACTTTTGTCAAAAGTAACGCAAAAGCACTTTTGACGGGTACACCCATCAAAAATGCGACCTGTAAACAGGTTTTGCGTTCTCCGAAGGCTCTCCGAGGGGTGAGCGTGTGCCGGTGGCACACACGCCTGCGAACCGACCGAGCCAGCAGGCGAGACCAAAGAGCCGCCTTTGAAAAGGCACTCTCTGCACACTCCCCTAAACTTTATCCGGTGTCAAAGTGTGACGATGGTGACAATGTTTTTCACAGCGTGCTGCTCTCAAAAACATTGACACCTTTGACACCGTTTGTCACGCCGTCTGCTCGGTTTCTTTCCAAAGTGAAACCTTTCTTCCGTCGTGTGTGCGGCTGTTCTGATAACGGATACCGTAATCACGAAACAGCCTGCTTGCGTTGATACTGAGCCTTAAAGAAAGTACATTCGGCTTTATATCCACCGCAAGCCTTTCGCAAAGTTCCGAAGCAGTTCCTTCCCATCTGTCACTTTCCGAAAAGAGCGTATCCGCTATCTTCTCAAGCAGAGGTTCGGGCGGTTCTTTCCACATCTCCGTTTCCGATTTTGCAAAGTTCCACACCAATCGCTCGCTGTCCCTTACAAGATGGATTTTCATATCCTGCTGGTCTCTGCCAGCAACATCAAGTGTGGCATTGTTGGAAGTACGCTTGTCCTTACTGAGAACAAATGCACCGTCTGCCGCACCCATCAGACCATTCGTGCCTGAAATCATATCGAATATATCTTCCGATTTTTGTTTGCGTGTATGATGAACAATAAGCATTGAAACCTTGTAACTGTCTGCCAACGCTTTCAGCCTTGCCACAACATCATAATCACTTGCGTAGCTGTAATCTGCTCCGCCTGCTTCACGCACACGCTTTAAGGTGTCTATGATAATCAAGCCTGTGTCTGGGTGTTCCCTCATAAACCCTCTTATCTGTTCTTCCAGTCCGCCATTGACCGTTTTACATTCCGTTGCGAAATACAGATTGCCTGTCTCCTTTGCACCGAACATCTGAAACAATCGCTTCTGCAAACGTGGGTAATCATCTTCAAGGGCAAAATAAAGCACCGTTGCCTTACGCACCTTATACTCCCAAAGCGGTGTGCCTGTGCTGATATGATAGGCAAGCTGTGCCATCATAAAGCTCTTTCCCACTTTCGGGGAACCTACGAAAAGGTAAGTTCCCCTTTGGAGCAGACCGTCGATAAGTGGTGTCTGAACCTCAAACACCGTATCATACAGCGTTGTCATTGATACTGTTTTCAGATAGGAAGGGTCTAACTGTCTGAGTATTTCCCTTTGCATTTCTTCAAAAGATTGCTCGTACCCCTTGAAATCCGTATCCTGATTGACTATACTATTGTCAGTACATTTGGAAAGTGACTGTTCCGCATCTGTTGCCGCAGATACATTTGGAATAGTCATTTCTTTTTTATTCTCCATTCGC
>ENA-OPVK01001320-OPVK01001320.1-human-gut-metagenome-genome-assembly--contig:-NODE-1320-length-15087-cov-8.740687_pt1 | contig 15087 bp, 16 predicted proteins | sample MGYA00241495_ERZ501982 | MGnify/ENA primary metagenome ERZ501982 (study PRJEB25962, sample SAMEA2042002) | human gut metagenome | biome: human gut; feature: human-associated habitat; material: faeces...
CAGCCAGTTCCTCCAGGCGGTTGAACACCTGTTCCTTCAGTGCGTCGGGCATTCTGTTCCAGTGTTGCATATTTTTCAGTGTATAAATCAGTTTGTCATACAGTGTTTCACATTCATTCAGCTCCTTCTCGAAATAAGGGAACTGGAGATAAATCTGGCGGAAGTGCGGGTTTATCGTCTTTCCGCTTTCCCGGTCCGCTATCACCGTATCCGTACGGAATTTGGCTTCCAGTCCCGGTTCACGGAAATTCATCAGGAAGATACCGTATACGGTAGAGAGCTTGTATCTGGCTCCGTAGTAATCCGCTTTCTCTTCACGGAGCATAAGGTCGTTTTCTTCCTCCTGATCTGGCTCATCGGTGCGGAGTTCACGTTCCTTTTTTCGTTTCTCGCGGATGTTCTCCACCTGTCTGCCTATGGCGCGGCACATGTAGAACAGCGTACGGTCCAGAAAGTTGCTGTGGAAGCGGTTCTGCATCTCCACGATGATGTACTCTCCCGTAGTAGTCAGGCAGTACAGGTCGTAGATGATGCCTGCGTCCGCTATGCTGTCGGAGTGGTTCTCCTTGTCCAGCAGGGTCAGGTTTTCTATCTGGTGTTCCCCTGCCAGCAGTTCGTTCAGCAGCGTGATGAGCAGTTCTTTGCTGGCCGGTTGTCCGAAGATAATCTTGAATCCGATGTCGGTAAACGGATTTACGAAGTGTCCGCAGGTCAGTTCCTCGTTCCTCATGTGTCCTCCTTTTCTGTTTCGTTTTCACAAAGATACGTTTTTCGGCAGGAAAAACAAGCGGAAATGCTGAAAATGACAAAAGTGCCCGAACCCCGTTTCCCGGAGTGCGGACACTTTGTCTGTAGAGGGCTTTCATCAGCCGTACGTTACTTTTCGGGAGTATACGTAAATTTCATGAGGCTATGTTCGCCCGTGACGTACTTTTTCATGCCTTCGGAACTTTTTGTTTCTGTGCCAGACCGGTTCCCGCTGTAACCGTACTCGGAACTCATCGTTCCGTCCTCCAGGATTCCATTGACTCTGACCTGGATATTTTCTTCCAGCAAGTAAGAGGCATTCTCTTCGATGACCGGCATATCCGCTTTAGGCTTGGCTGTCACCTGGCAGACGAACTCGTCCGGTCCCGCCGTATACGGAATGTTCATGTCGAAATTCCAGTCTTCTGTCAGGAGAATGGTCTTCACACCCGTCTCAGAGGTATAGGTCACTTCAATGTCGAAAAACCTGTACCAGTCTTCCGAAAGTGAGACCGAATATTCCGCCTTGATGGTGGTGAGTTCGTTGGTAATAATGGTTTCAGGCTCGTTCTCATCGCTGCTGCAGGCGCTGAAGGTTACACAGCAGGCCATCATGGCCAGGCACAGTACCGTAGCTTTCAATAAAGATTTTCTTGTCATTGTAATTTGTTTTGAATAAAATGATATGAACGTGTCTCGTCGTTTTTGCGGGGCAAAATTACTGTTTTTGGAGTAGAAAAACAGGATTATCGGCCATTTCCTTTCCGGTAATACGCCTTCACCCGCTCCAGGATATTCTCGTGCAGCGATTCCTGATAGAGCCACGGTTCACAGCCGTGAAAGTCCCCCACGTTCAGGAATCCCAGGATAGGGTGGTATTCTGAGCCGCTGTACCCGTCCAGTACCAGTACGTGATGTTCGGGCGAGACGGTTACGGTAATGCTGTCCTGCAGGACGGCCGGTGTGGCGTCTGTATGCCAGTTCACCGGGTTGATGCACATGGCGCAAGGAGCGGCCACTACAGGTTTTATGTAGCGCACGTCCGATACCGAGTTGTAGCAGATGGTCACACCTGTATCCGTGGCTCCTTGTGCCGCACGGATGTTCTCCGTAGCCAGTGTATCGGCAGGTGTCACCTTGTAGCCTAGCACGTAGGCGGCTACCAGTTTCTTTGCCACATCCGTGGGCATCGACTTCAGCAGTTCCACCACCGCCTTTCCCCCTTGGCTGAAACCGGCCAGGATAAACGGGCGCTCCTTGTCCGCACGGCGTTGCAGGAATGTGTCGAAAGCACGCTGCACATCGTCGAAGGCGGTACGGAAGCGGTTGTTGATGGTGTCCTCGTTCTGTGTCGCCCAGACCTCGATGGTGATGTGCCGGTAGTAGGGCGAATAGAAGTCGCCGGCATCACCCATGTAATCGGCGATACGGGAAATCTCCTTGTCCATGTCGGCACGATGTTCAGAATTATATACATCGGCATAGTGACAGATGTTACCGTCGGTTGTCGTCCAGTCCTTCTCCCAGGTAGAGACGATGTAAAACACATCCGCACCTTGCTCCACCTGGTTGTTTTCGCGTGTATACCACAGGTTCGGGTCTGCATAATCCGGTGCTTGAGGAATATAGCCGGCGGTATCCTTGTCTTCCCGGTCCGTCTGGTTGCTGCATGCAGAGAGCAGCAGAATGAATATACCGAGGTGGTATATCAGTTTCTGGTAAGTCATTTTCTTTGTTTTTGAGTTTGTTGTAAAAAATCGGAGCAGCCTGTTACACTCAGTCGCTCAGGTATACGTCCAGGGCTTTGGTCAGTCTGAAATCTTCCAGTTGTTTGGCAATGCATCTCCTGAAGAAATCCAATATTTCGTTGTAGCATTCCATGATGATTTTTCCGTCCATACTTAATACTATTTTCCGTGTATAGACCGGAATTTCGAACCATCCGCAGTTATCCAAGTAGCAGTAATGTGTTTTTTCATCTTCTTGGAAACATTCGAACCGTTTTTGTTCCAGCAGATTCAGCCTTTCCTGAGGTGATAAAGCCGACAACTTTTCCATGACAGTGTCACTTTCCCGGTTTTCTCCTATATAGCGAAGGTCATAAAAACGCTTTAGAAAAGACAACAGTTCCTTGTCACAGATTTCTTGTTTCAGCGAGTAGGTGTAGCAGTCCTCTTCTTCTTTTCTGTCATATTCGCTTCCCAGTCGGAGTGTGTTTTCCAGTTCGGCCAGGATATCTGTTTTTGTTCTCCTTTCACTTACATACTTGTTGATTCTGTCTTTGTAGACACAGGCTTCCAGTTTCAGCCCTATTATCAGATATCGTCCCATAATTCTTGATTTTAACGGTTTTCTATAGCAAGTCTATTTCCCTGGCAGAAAGTCCGGTAGCGGCTTGAATCTGTTCGGATGTCAGTCCCAGCGCTTTCAGGTTGTGGGCAATGGCTCTTTTTTCCTCGCTTTTACCTTTCTGCATTCCTTCCGCCATTCCTTTCTCCATTCCTTCCGCCATTCCTTTTTCCATTCCTTTCTCTAGTCCTTTCTCCATTCCTTCTTCCAGTCCCTGTTTCCATCCGGCCCTTCGGGCATCTTCTTCCACTATCCGGCTTACCCGGTAGCGGTCCAGTGCCTTGTCGTAGGCTATTCGGTCTTCCATTGACAGGTTGGCTACGGCGGCCAGTTCCTCCAGGCGGTTGAACACCTGTTCCTTCAGCGCGTCGGGCATTCTGTTCCAGTGTTGCATATTCTTCAGTGTATAAATCAGTTTGTCATACCAGGTATCTGCCTACATCAAACACATCCCGGAATACATATTTTCCCGAGTGTATATCCTCTTCATTAATTTGAGAGAAATCTGTTGTTGTCATTAGTTATAGAGTCTGAACGGTATTATGGAGTTCCTTCAACTTGGTCGTTGACAGATGTGCCGTACCCAGATGTATTACAGCTTGTTCTATCTTGACTCCGATCCCATATATTGATAGCCTTTGTTCGAAGAAGTCATTTATTTGCTGCATTTCTTCTATAGTCATATTTACCGTGTTATTGTTCCTTTGGGCCTCACAAGTAAAATCAGAACCTGGTGTATAATCAAACAGCAAGCCGTTTAATTCTGTAGAAGACATGTTGTTTAAGCAGCGTAGAACTTTATTGTTTAGTTCTTTAATCAATTCCAATCTTTCCATTTTCATGATATTTCCTGAATTTGAATTATTAATTACCTGACATACACGTTGTCTTGCCGTTTGGTAAAACTTTTGTAAGTATCTAATTCTGGGGTTTCATCTTTCTGGTAATCGCTGGAAGGTACTCGCCAAAAAATTGTGCCACAAAATTAACGATTTTCTTGAAAGATTGTCATGAGAAGCAGGTTTTCATAATCCGTTCTTTCCTTTTCACTTCTCTCATTTGTTAATGGATACTCCTTTGGGCTCACCTTAGGTCTTGTACATGGGCCACAGCTTTTCAAAATCACTTTTGCTACAGATAATGCTCTCGATATTCTTGTTCGCTGTTCAGATGTTCCGTTTTCGCCATAATTTAAAAACTAATGGAAATGTTGACGAAGAAAAGCAACCAACGGGAAAACCCATTCGGAAGTTAAATTCCAATACTCCGGATTATCAAAAAACCAGATACCATGACTAAATTCCGTCTGCGCTGTACGATTTTTCTTCATTGCAGCTATGTAACTGTAAATACAACCTTTCCGCCCCTGAGTCATATACATTTTATGACTGCGATTCATCCGGCTGATTCCTTTCTCGTATCTCCGGTAACAATCAATCAGACCTTTGTGTCTGGGATTGATCAAATGCATAAGTAAAGACTCAAAATCACCATCTGCATGATTATTGGGCCACAAAAACAAATCAAATTCGATTCCCAGTTCTTCCTTTTGTTGCAGAAGTTTTCTTTTTCTGATCGCAAATCCGCCGCCATTTTCTCTCGTATCTGCATCAAACAAGACCAGATTAGTACCTCCCTGCAATGTATTATCCACAAATACAGGCTGCGTATTGGGCAACTGATCTTTTCCGTTAACCCCAACAACAAGATAATCTGTACCCAAGACAGCATGGGGAAAATAATGAGCGACCAATGTCTCTACAAAATTCTGTTCATTGGTTGTCCGTTTACTACCCTTCTTTTGGGCTGCATTCACTCCACTTTCTATGAATATCTTGATCATCTTATCTCGATCTCTTCGTTTATCAAATGCCTGAATTGAGGATAGGTACTCTTTACTGCTGCTAAACAATCTGATGTTTTACGCAACGTAAACACCCGCGATCTGGCCTGCATACTTTGAAAAGTCTCGTCTTGTAACATCTGATTAAGAGCTTTCAGAGAATCGATATTATGAGTTGTAGCAAACACCTGTACATTATACTTATCTGCTCCACGCAATACAGACTTCCACAATATTGGCATTGACTTGTAATGAAGACCATTATCAATCTCGTCAACCAACAGGATGCCGTCTCTGGCCTGAAACAGGTAAATAAACAGAGATATCAATTTACGGATTCCATCACCCAGCACCTGAATGGGGATTCGCTTCTCCAGACCAACATCAACCATCAGATTGTTATTGGCTACAACAATATCTCTCAAAGAGGGTTCTATTTCCCGCAAGTCTTCAAAAAGTGCTTCCTCCTGTTTATTGCGAAGCAAATCTGAGAACAAGGCAACATTATTTGAATAAGGGTCTGATGAACTGATATAATGACATTTCAGTTCTTCCTGGTAGGATTCCGCTCCCGGAGCATTGACTTCTGCCTTAGAAGTAGAGTTACCCTTGATTTGCAAATCACTGTGATAAACTTGATGGTCAATCTCTGCATCAAGATTCAGCCTGAAATCCTTAGTGGCAGCATTTCCGGAAGAATCAGTAGGCAGGTTCATGATTTCTGACTCGCGCTCCTGATAGGATATGGTAAGTTCACGCGTTTTCTCGGGACTCCCGTATCCTCCCGAAAGACGGATGGGGAATACAGGATTCAAACCATAAAAATTAAGTTTGAGCATCTCGTCAGCCAAAGAAGACATGTAATGACGAGGCCAGTTGACAGAAATGGACAACCGGGGATTAGTCGCTCCTGCAAACAAGAACAATGCGTCCAATACAGACGATTTCCCGCAATTATTATAGCCCAACAGCAGATTGACCTGACCCAGATCCGTAACATGAAATGCCTGAATACCACGAAAATTTTGTATATTAAATTCATTAATCATTGTCCGTATGCTGCAAAATAAGGGTTTGTTCAAGTTTGTTTGATTTATACAAAGAAACTAATTTCTTTCCTATTTTCTGGCATTCTCTTCTTCTTTAACATCCTTTTACATACAAGATTCTTGCCTGTAAGCATCCCTGGTCGTAGGCATATTTGAACTTTGCCCTTGCATGATACGTGAAATCTCCTTGTCCATGTCAGCACGATGTTTGGGATTATACACATTCGTCGGATTTGTAATCCGACATCAGTTTGGAATCTTCCAATTGCTTGTCGATGCATTTCTATAGCAAGTCTATTTCCCTGGCAGAAAGTCCGGTAGCGGCTTGAATCTGTTCGGATGTCAGTCCCAGCGCTTTCAGGTTGCGGGCGATGATTCTTTTTTCCTCGTTTTTACCTTTCTCCAGTCCTTTCTCCAGTCCTTTCTCCAGTCCTTTCTCCAGTCCTTTCTCCAGCCCTTCCGCCAGTCCTTTTTCTCTTCCTTCCGCCAGTCCTTTGTTGATGGCCGTACGGATGGTGTTTTGCCAGTCACGGTATACTTTGAGGCTTTCTTCGTAAGCCTCATATTCTGTTTTGGTGAATTTGGCTATTTCTGCCGCCTCAAACAGTTTGGTGAATACCCTTTCCTGTAGTGCCTGCGGACGTTCCAGCAGTCGTGAAAGGTTTCGCAGAACGAAGAGCCATTTCTCGAACATCCCGTCCAGTTCCTCTTCTGTCTTGTTGAATTTGGGCATCTCCAGGTAGATGAAGGTCAGCTTGTCGTAGAACACCTCCTGGGTGCGTTGGTCCGTCAGCTGTACTTCGTGATGGAAATAGGAGCCGTTGTCGTCGTCGATGTTGAAGTTCAGGATACCGATTACGTAGACAGCCTTCAGGGAGTAGTCCCAGTCTCCTCTTTCCGCCTGTTCCCGGATGGGGAAGGTAGCATAATACAGGCTCCGGTCCTTGAAAAACTGTTGTTCCGCCTTCTGCATCTCTACCAGAATCTTTTCTCCCTTTTCGTTTTCACAATACACATCGAACACGGCTTTCCTGTCCAGTTCCCTGGCACCCAGGTGTTCGGTATTCAGGTAAGTCAGGTCTTTCACCACTTCCTTTCCGTTGAAAAGGGAGTTGATGAAGCTTATCAGCAGTTCCTTGTTCATTTCTGTCCCGAACAGCTTCTTGAATCCGAAGTCGGTGTACGGGTTTACATATCTGGCTCGTTGGCAGTCATTTTTCATGGTTGAAGTCTTTATGTGAATAGTATCCTCACAAATATAGGAGTATTTTCCCATTCTTCAAAATCGAGGCTGCTTTATCCACCCGGAATCCGTATGCGGTTTGACCGGAAAATCGGATACCGCCTGAGGAATGAACGGATATTACCGGAAATGCTGAACGGGTATCCACCGGAATATGCACAGGGAGCCGTGTTCCGGGCCTCCGGTTCCGTCAGGATGTGCTGTTCCGGGATGTCCGGCAGCTGTTTCCGTACGATGTCCTTGTAGGTTTCCGAGGTCACTACCCAGAAGTTCTCGGGTGGACAGATACCGCCGAAGCGGTCCACCGTAAGCTGAATCAGCGATTTGCCCACCCCCATCACGTCGATAAACTGTTTCGGGTAAGTGGGGGTACTCATGGGCCAGAACCGGCTGCCGATTCCGCCCGCCATAATTACGATGTGATGATGCTTCATATTCTTTGATTTGAGTTTTCAGTCATTAATCCTATATAAATTCATTGGAACTCAGAATTTCTCCAGCTCCAGTCGGGCATAGTCCGATTCCAGCGTCATCGTCTTGCCGTTACAGTGTACCACGTCGAACACTGTTTCCGCCTGGTTGTCGATGCCGAAGTGACGGAGTTTCTCCACCGGAGCATTCTCTCCACTGTCACTGGTAGATTGCCTTACCTTGAAATCCTTCACCACCAGCTGCGTCTCGTTGTTCCGGTATTCCGTCCGTCCGATGTATGCGCCGTATCCGTTCGGTCCCTGCTTTTCGGCCACCTCCGTTACCATCCGGGTGATGCTGTAGTACAGTCGTTCGCAGGTTACCGTTTCGTCCGTTTCGCGGATGGTGAACTGCTTCAATATCCATTGTCCTTCGATGTCACTGTTTATCGGAGCCTTCTGGCATCCGCTCATTCCCAGAATGAGCCATAGTCCGGCCAATACCGGTATCAAGCATCTTTTCATAATCCGAATCCTCCTGTCTTGCTAAGTGTAATCATTCCCCCCGTGCTGTTGCCCAAGTAGTTCCCTCTGTCCAATGCGGCGGCAACACTGACTTTCCAGCCTTTGGCCCACTGTGGGCTGTAAGTCACTTCCGCCAGGCTACTGAACTGTTTCCGCATTTTATCGAGGGGGACTTTATAGGTTCCCCAGTGACGGGTATACGAAGCCAGAATTCGCCAGCTCCATTCTTCGGTAGGGTCTCCGCAGATACCGATGTGCTGTCCCTTCATGCGGTTGCTCTTGAAGGTGATGCTGCCGTCGCTGTTGTAGAGCGGACCGGGTAACAGCGGATTCCCCATGCCCAGTCCGTGGTGCTGCCATGCCTGGTAGATGTAATGGTTGTAGTAGCTGTCTCCTCCGCTCATCTGCAGGTCGCTGAACGAGCCCCAGAATCCGTCGTACAGAATCGGTCCCGAAGAATCCTTGGTGCTCAGTCCTTCCCAAAGCACACTGGTAATCCACCGGTTCCGGGGCGGTGTGATTTCTATTCCCAGTTGGCCGTCCTTCCAGCGTCCGTACTCCCAGAACATCTGCGAGTGGTCTTCGAAGTAATGCTCCAGCTGCGCCTTGATGGTCCAGTCGCCGCAGTAATAGTTCAGGGCGAAATTCCAGCTTCCCAGCATGTTTCCTTCCACGTTCACCTGCTCTCCTTCCGGAGCATCCTCTCCGCCGGCAGTAGGGAAGAAGGCCTTCCAGTAAGATTTCAGTCCGTCCGGCATGTCGATGGTCTGTTCACTGCTTCCGTCCGCCCGTTTCCGGTACTGGTCACCGCCGAATTGGGTTGCCATCAGCAGACCGAACTCGAATTCCAGCGGTAGTTTCTCCCGGTTCCCCAGGCGGAACATCAAGGATTTGCTGTGGTATTTTATTTTCTTCGCGTACAGTTGGTTCGTTCCGGCAAAGTCTTCCTGCCAGCTTCCGTCCGTAAACCATCCGTAGGCCAGGTGTCCTTTCAGGGCCAGCCAGTGTCCCAGTCCGGGAATGTCCAGATAGTCCCTGATTTCGGCCCGTATCTGGGGTACCGGTCGGGCGTTCGGTCCCTCCACCATCCATCCGCTGGTCAGTTTTTCGTCCTTTTCCAGCGGAAATCCGCTGCGTTCCTTGCTTCCCATGCTCAAGGTCAGTTTTTTCCACGAGATGTCGGCATAAGCCTGTTGTATCCAGAAGTTCGAGGTCAGGTTCTTTCCTCCCGCCAGGTCCAGTCCGGCCGCTATCCGCCAGTCATGTTTCAGCGTTTTGTTCCAGGCGATGCCTGCCCGCAGGTAAGCGTTCTTGCTTTCGTTGCTTGTCATGCCATAGCGGTTGGCCGTCAGCCATAGGGGCGCGTAGTCCCCGTCCGAAACGGTCACCGCCGCTTCGGCCCGGTAGGTCAGTGTCTGTTCCGGCTGTTGTGCGGCTGCCGGTACAGCCAGTATAGCTAATAATAGTGTCTTAGAAAATTTCATTGGGATATAATTTGTATTCCGCGTGCAAAGATAGTGAAAGACAAGCGCAGAGACAAACAGAAAACGCGGTTTTCCATATTTGCTATGTCAAAACCGCGTCCTGTCCGATTTGTAATCTGACGGCAATGTCACAAAGATTATGGGATAACCTTTCATGCAAAATCGTTAGTTCCCCCAGATTTGTAATCTGGGGGGCATTCCCTGCCAGTTTGCTTTTACTTTTTAACTCCTGGTTCGCTTCTACTTTTAGCTCTTGGCAAATTCCTTGATGAGCTGTTCGTTCTTCCCTGTAAGCGGTTGGCCGACAGCTTGAGTCAGTTGGATAATTTGAGTCGGTGCCACCTCCGCAGGAAGAAAACCCGAATGAAGGACAGGAAAGACCAGACCGCTTCCGAGGGGGCCAGGCTGAGTACCCGTAGGAACTTGTGTACCCGTTTCTTAACCTTGTTCGGCAGGTTCCGCTCTTGAACCAGTCATATAATTCCGTATCTGGAATGTTGTTGCTAATGCAGAATGAGTTGATGGAAACTCCTTTGGGTTCACCCTCGATCTTGTAGAGGAACCACAGTTTTTCAAAGTCTTTTTCGCTAAACATAATCTTTCAAGTTTTAAGTTTAGCACGAAGGTAGAGGAAAGGAAAGGGACATGCTAGTCAATACGCCTTTTTTGGGAAGCTTACGGTTAGAATGGTAATACCGTCTGTTTTGTCTCTACTTCCCATATCTGTATATCATGGCATAAATCAGATTCTGCAAAATCATCTTTAGTGTAACATGGATGTAATGTACTCTTCAATTTTTCCTCGTTCAGATTTATCCATTCCCTATATGTACTTTTTATGTAGAAACAAAGTCTTTTAATAAAGTCATGTCCATTAGTTAATTCAAACGGATCACATCCACCTTTGCTACAGATAAACTGTTTTAGTTCTGTCTCATTTATTGGACGACACTGAGGCGAAGCAGGTAATATACACGTATGTATATGGCTGAATCTGCATAAATCATCTGAAGATTTATCAGTTACAGAAAAAGCCCTAAAATTATAATTGCAGTGATTTGTAAAATTATACCACTTGAAATATGACAAATACTCTAAATCAGAAAAAACTTGAGTTATCATACTTTCCAAATAAGGGATACCCAAATTTTCAAACAAACTTTCAACAGTACTCTTATTTTTCAGGCACATCATTTCATAGTCATGACAATCTGCGTAAAAAAAATTGTTTCCAAGTCTTGAATTACCGTTTAATCTGTCAAAGTCACTGTCTTTTATTGTAATATGCAGGAATCCGGCATCCCTTTGCAGGATTTTATATACTTCAACAACTTTCTTACATCCCTTACAATCAACTATTTCTGTGGTGTTATGATTGAAAAATTTATAATAAAATAACCTATCATCTTTTCCTTCCACCAGAATCAGCACTTTATTTGCAAATCCAGGAGATTTCCATTGCATAATGAAATTATTGGCTATACAATCTGGAGTTATCCCATTTTTCAAAGATGTTGCCATAGATTCTAATTATTGTTTTCATAAAGGTCATAGGTCATATCCCATTCTCCATTTATAAATGTAATGGAATGAGTTGCAATAATAATCTGACATTGCAATCTGTCAGCCATATCTAAATAATCATCCAGCATTTTTGTAAGCCATGCAGCATGAAGAGAATTTTCAGGTTCATCAATAAGAAGTAAGTCATTCTTTCTGATAGAGAAAACAAGCTTATAGTAAAGGATTATCAAATTTTGTTCTCCGCTGGATAATTTATTTAACGGTATCCTGTCATCATTGTCATTCACGACTACGATACCATTATTATCATTCAAAAGGATTTTTTTATTCGAAAGAGCTTTATTTGATATCATGCTGTCGAAAACCGCCAACTGGTTATAGAACACATCAAAAACCGCCATTTTGGCTTCCATATCATCTATATAAAGTGACAATACTTTTTGTAGTTCTTCCGGATACCCATTAGGAATAACAATACTTGGAGTAAGACCATACTTCTTGAAATTTTCAATTTTTCCCTTTAAATTATTCAATTTCGCATCAAACTCCTCTTTGCAATATGCCTTTTTCTCAGTATCCATCAATCTTTTGATAAAAGTAGCATCAATTTCCTGACTTTTAGATGCAAAATCCCGTTGTCTTTCCGCAAAAAGTTCTTTTAAATTTTGGGCTATCAAATTTATTTCCGGAACATTCATCCGGCCCCATCTCCTTTCATATATATTGGGGGAATCAGTAGGGAAAATATTAGTTAAAAGTCTTTGCTGCTGTATATACAGGCAATTTAGTTCTTGCAAAAACAATTGTATGTTTTTCCCGTTTTCCATCAGGTAATTGTCATCTTCTGTTTTATATTCCCTTTCTAAAGTTTCTTCCAGATTCGCATCGTAGAATATTGGGCCTGAAGATGTATATCTTGAACCATACTTTCTCATTAGTCTGGCTCCATAAGTTGTACCTAAAACTAACGATTCAATAGGAGAATCCTTATCTGCGACATACAATTCGATAATAATTTTTTCCTGAGTGTTAATGGCTTCAGATGTTTCTTCGCTTACATTTTCCTCATTAGTTTCTCTTCTGATAATGAGAGATCTTCCGTTTTGGAAACCAAGTTTAATTTCATCGAATTTTAAGAAGGAAAAATACCAGAATTTACATTGCAGAACATAGTTTATGATTTTCAGAATTGTCGTTTTCCCGTATCCGTTCGGACCGGTTATGATGAAAACCCGCTGTTCATCCTGAAAATGGATATCATAATTATATAATCCATGTAAACCACGTATGATAATATCAGACAGCATATATTTCTTTAAGTTTACTCTGTAAATTATCGCTTACCTTGCACGAAGTTTCCTTTACGATATTTTTATTATCTTTCGAGGTAACAGCAGCTATATATTGAGGGTATTGGTCACTTTTACTCCGGTTGTTTTTCCAGTTCATCGGTCTCAAATTCACAAAATGATTATCTCCACCAAGACTCTTCGGGTAAACATGATCAATTTCCCACCCCAAATCTCTGGATATATCTCCAAAAGCATCACGAGCAATCCATGCTCCTGCGGCATCTTTCCTATACAAGGATGCATTATAACCTTCTACAATGATTCCTTTTTCCCAAATTGCCTGAATCACATTCGGATCCTGTAAACTTTCTATATATTCGTAATCGTCATACATAACTGCCCAGCTCTTAGATTTTAGTTCAAATGTAGATATTTTCTTTTGAATTACCAATCTTTACCCGAAAAGATTTTATCATTTTCTCAATTATAACCATTTCTTTTTCTGCTGAAATGATTTTGACGATTGATATTCAGAATAAAGTTTCACATTGTCATAGGCAGGTATTGCCTGTTTACCAGCGATAGCAGCTGTCCGCGCTGCTGCTTCCCGTCCGGATGCCGGCAACCCACGTGCATCCATTGCAGCAGACTCTGATCATTTTCCTTTTCCGAATTTAACTATCCCGAACCGCATCCTAGCTTATGAAAAAATAGTGAAAGGCAGTCGGAGTAGCAAACGAAAAATTCAGTTTTCAGCTTTTACTATTTTGGACTGCCTTTACGCGTCCTGTCAGATTTGTAATCTGACGGCAATGTCACAAAGATTATGGGATAACCTTTCATGCAAAATCGTTAGTTCCCCCAGATTTGTAATCTGGGGGGCATTCCCTGCCAGTTTGCTTTTACTTTTTAACTCCTGGTTCGCTTCTACTTTTAGCTCTTGGCAAATTCCTTGATGAGCTGTTCGTTCTTCAGCCGACATACCAGCAGTCTGCCGTTTTTCTCGGCCACGATGTATCCGTCCAGTCCTTCTATCACCACCTGCTGTTCGTCCTGGGTATGTACGATGCAGTTCTGGCAGTCGAACATCCGGATATCGTTACCTACCGCCGTGTTGTGCTGTTCGTCCGGAGCCAGCAGCGTGTGCAGCGAACCCCAGCTTCCCAGGTCGCTCCATCCGAAGTCCGCCGGCAGTACGTAGATGTCTTTGGCTTTCTCCATCACCGCGTAGTCGATGGAAATCTTTTCGCAGGTCGGGAAGAGCCGTTTCAGTTCCTCCGCCTCTTTCTCCGTGTACAGGCTCGGAGCCAGTTCGTCCATTACCCCGGCTATCTGCGGTGCGTGGTTCCGCAGGGCAGTAGTGATTGTTTCCACGTTCCAGACAAAAATACCCGCGTTCCACAGGTAATTTCCTGCCGCCAGGTATTGCCGGGCTGTTTCCAGGTCCGGTTTCTCCCGGAAAGAGTCTACCCGGTGTATTTCTCCGCCTTCCAGTTTCTCTCCCGCACAGATGTAGCCGTATCCCGTTTCCGGCCGGGTAGGGCATATCCCCAGAGTGACGATGCTGCCCGAGTGTTCCGTAAAGGCCAATGCCTGCCGGATGTCGTTCCTGAACTTTTCTGTGTCAATCACCAGCGCGTCCGAAGGAGTTACCACGATGTTTGCTTCGGCATCCTGCTGTCTGATTTTCCAGCTGGCATAAGCTATGCACGGAGCCGTATTCCGGGCTTCCGGTTCGGTCAGGATGTGCTGTTCCGGAATGTCCGGAAGCTGTTCCTGTACGATTCCCTTGTATTTCTCCGAGGTTACCACCCAGAAGTTTTCAGGAGGGCAGATACCGTCGAATCGGTCTACGGTAAGCTGTATTAGCGATTTGCCTACTCCCATTACGTCGATAAACTGTTTCGGGTAAGAGGGCGTACTCATGGGCCAGAACCGGCTGCCGATTCCACCCGCCATGATGACGATGTGATGATGTTTCATGATGTTTTTATGGTAGATAGAAGTTCATTTGTTCTTTGTATGATTCTAGTCTGTAATCTTTTGGTTACCCCAGATTTGTAATCTGGGGGATATATAAGTTCAAATAATCAGCGTTAGCCCTGTAAGCGGTTAGCCGACAGCTTGAGTCAGTTGGATAATTTGAGCCGGTGCCACCTCCGTTGGAAGAAAGCCCAAGTGAAGAACAGGAAAGACCAGACCGCTTCCGAGGGGGCCAGGCTGAGTACCCGCAGGAACTTGTGTGCCCGTTTCTTTACCTTGTTCGCCAGGTTCCGTTTGTCCCCCCCGTCGGTCATAGAATCCGAAGTTCCCGCCTTCCAGTATCTCCTCCAGCAGCAGCTTCCCCTTCTTTTCGTCCGGTGGACAGAGCAGATATTCCGGTTCCAGGGCGAATACCGTCTGCAGCACGTACATCACCGCTCCCGTAAATCCCTCCATGTTCATCCGGCGTAGGGTCTGCAGGGTCTCTTCCTTTTCTGCCGGGGGCATCCCTTTGCGCAGTACCAGGGCGTAGTCCGTCAGTTGCCGCAGGCCGATGCCTTCACCGAACAAGTGGCGCATGATGTGCTGTAGCACATATACCCTGTTGAAGGTGTCTGTCGCTATGGCTACCGGCCGGT
>ENA-OPVK01001322-OPVK01001322.1-human-gut-metagenome-genome-assembly--contig:-NODE-1322-length-15058-cov-2.053056_pt1 | contig 15058 bp, 16 predicted proteins | sample MGYA00241495_ERZ501982 | MGnify/ENA primary metagenome ERZ501982 (study PRJEB25962, sample SAMEA2042002) | human gut metagenome | biome: human gut; feature: human-associated habitat; material: faeces...
ACGACACTAGAGGAATTGTCTGCACAGTGCGAGGCTCCGGTTGTTTTCATTTACATATCTTATAAGACGGGCTTACAAGGTAAAAATTTATTAATATTGAAAGAAAGGGATGTAAAGGTAATTACTGACCTTATGATGGGCGGTGACGGAACCAACGTCGATGACACCGAATTAAGTGATTTACATTTGAGTGCTATTTGTGAAGCGATGAATCAGATGATGGGTTCGGCAGCGACATCGATGTCATCCATGATTAATGAAAAGGTGGATATTAGTCCGCCGACTGCTACGAGAGTTGATTTTGGAGAGGGATTAGATGAGGCTGCTCTTGGTGATTTGTCCGGGCAGTTATTTGCACGGGTTTCTTTCCGAATGGAAATTGGTGATTTGGTTGACAGTGAGATTATGCAGTTGTACCCAATCGAATTTGCCAGATTGATTTATCAGCAGTTTGTTGGTAAGACAGGTGGTGATTCGGCTGAGAACGCTCCTGCAAGCCAGGCAGTTGCCGTAGAACCGGCATCGCAGCCGGTACCGGAACCAACACCAACACCGCAGCCACAGGCACAGCCGGCAGCACCGGCGCCACAGCCACAGGCAGTGCCACAAAATTTTGCAAATCCACAACAACAACCTATGGCAGGAATGCAGCAGCCAATGTATGCTGTTCCACCACAGGATATTAATATACAGCCGGCACAGTTCCAAAATTTTGCTCAGGCACCTCAGCTTGACGGAATTGCACCGGAAAACATTGATTTGATTATGGATGTTCCATTGGAAGTTACCGTGGAACTTGGAAGAACCAGCAAATCGATAAAAGATATACTGGATTTTGCACCGGGAACAATCATTGAATTGGATAAGTTGGCAGGGGAGCCAATTGATGTTCTTGTAAATGGAAAATTTGTTGCCAAGGGCGAGGTTGTTGTGATTGAGGAAAGTTTCGGTATTCGTGTAACCGAAATTATTAAAGAATAAAATGGAGGAAAGTTATAATGGCAAAGAGTGTATTAATTTGTGATGACGCAGCATTTATGAGAGTCATGATCAAAGATATTCTGACAAAGAATGGATATGATGTCGCAGGGGAAGCAGAGAATGGACTCAAAGCTGTCGAGAAATACAACGAAACAAAACCGGACCTTGTAATGATGGATATCACAATGCCGGAGATGGATGGTATTCAGGCTCTGAAAAAGATTAAAGAAGCTGATGCGAATGCTACGGTTATTATGTGTTCCGCTATGGGTCAGCAGGCAATGGTTATCGAATCCATTCAGTCTGGTGCAAAGGATTTTATTGTAAAACCTTTCCAGGCAGATCGTGTATTAGAGGCTGTTAAGAAGGCTATTGGCTAATGCTTGAGAATATTTTACAGTTGACCGCTGTTGTTGTTGTCTTTGTCCTTGTCCTTGCCGGGACGTATTATGTGACAAAATGGATTGCAAAATCTGGGATGATACAGAGCCAGTCACGTAATATTAAGGTGATTGAGACGTTTAAAATTACGAATGGGAAATACATTCAGATTATTCAGTTAGGCAAGAAATATTATTCCATTGGTGTTACAAAGGATCAGATTACCTTTTTAACACCATTGGATGAAGCTCAACTGGATTTTTCAGAAGAAGTTCGTAATGGTCAGAAAGTTTCGTTTAAAGAACTGCTTGACAAGTTGAACAAAAATAAGAAAGAAAATTAGAAAAGGTTGGTATTTATGAAGACACAGAAGAAAGCACATCAAGTATCTGTACGAGTTGTAATTCTGTTAGCCATGCTTTGTATATTAACCTTTTTTTGTAGTGCCACAATTTATGTGCATGCGGCACCGGTTAGTTCAAAATCAGATATAAGCGAAGCAAGTGGCAGTTCCAAAGGAGAAGTGCAGGACCCGGACTCTCCGCAGGATTTTCAGTTTAATATTACTTCCAATGCCGGAAGTTCCAGCTTATCGGCAAGTATGAAGATGATTTTGGTGTTGACATTGTTGTCGTTAGCACCGTTTTTGCTTGTTATGGTAACTTCCTTTACAAGAATTATTGTCGTTCTTCATTTTGTCCGTTCGGCATTGGGAACGCAGACTTCACCACCTAATCAGGTATTGATTGGAATTGCGTTATTTTTGACCCTTTTTATTATGGCACCTGTTATGACGCAGATAAATAAAGATTGTATTCAGCCATATGATAAGGGGAAACTTACTCAGGAAGAAGCATTAAATGCCGGACTCAAACCAATCCGCAAATTTATGTTTGAGCAGACGAACCGGAAGGATATCCGCTTGTTTATGGAAATTGAGAAACAGAGCAATGATGTTTCCATTGAAAAAGAAGATGAGATACCGACTCTTGTTCTGATACCGGCGTTTATGATAAGTGAATTACGAATTGCGTTTATTATCGGCTTTTTGATATACTTGCCGTTTATCGTAATTGATATGGTAGTGGCATCGACACTTATGTCGATGGGTATGATGATGCTGCCGCCGACGACGATTTCGATGCCGTTTAAGATATTATTGTTTGTCTTAGCAGATGGCTGGAATCTCGTGATTGGACAGTTGGTCAAAACCTTTTACTGACAGGGGGCGATTAGATGACAGATGCAGATGTACTTGATGTGACAGTCGATATGATTTGGTGTATCATTAAATGTAGTGCTCCGTTGTTGTTAGTTTCCCTGATTGTTGGACTGGTAATTAGTATTTTTCAGACAGTTACTTCCATTCAGGAGCAGACTTTAACCTTTGTTCCGAAACTATTGGCAATATTCATTACAATGCTTATATGTGGTGGATGGATTATGAACAATTGCGTGGAACTTTTTACAAAACTGTGTGAAAAATTTGCTCTTTATGCAGGAGGCTGAGAATGACATTTACGCTCGAACACCTGGAGTTTTATCTCTTGATTTTGATGAGAGTTTCCGGGTTTATTATGACAGCACCATTTTTTAGTTATTCGTCTGTGCCGATGCGGATTCGTGCGGCAATGAGCGTTTTTATGTCCTTAGTGGTGATTCAGGTCACTCCGGTTGTCGATTTGACGTATTCCGGGGTGTTTGGATATTCAGCACTCGTTTTGAAAGAATCTATGATTGGTGTGGTTCTTGGATTGATGTGCAGTATGTGTTTTTACATTATTAACCTGGCGGGACAGTTGATGGATATGGAAATGGGATTATCCATGGCAAATATGTTTGACCCGATGGTGAATATGCAGTTTTCCGTAACCGGAAGTTTGTACAATTATCTGCTTATGCTTATGTTAGTTGTTACCAATATGCATTATTACATCATTCGGGCAATTGTGGATTCTTTTTCCTATTTCAATGTTGGAAAAGCGGTGTTTGACACCGTTTCACTGAAAAACATCGTGGTTGATTTTATTGCGAATTATTTTATCATTGCGGTGCGTATTGTACTGCCGGTTTTCTGTTGTATGCTGCTGATTAATGTTGTGCTTGGTGTACTTGCTAAGGCAGCACCACAGATGAACATGTTTGTGGTTGGTATGCAGATTAAGGTGCTGGCAGGACTGGCTGTTTTGGTAATTGTGATACAGAGTTTTCCGATGGTTTCAGATTACATTTTTGGTGAAATGAAGGACGTAATCACACAGGTGATTCATTTGTTTACACCGAAGTGAAAAGTCAGATGAGTTGGCAGGTGATTATTTGGTATATTCCTATAACCTTCAGCTTTTTGCCAAAGACGGTGAGGGCGGTGAAAAAACAGAACCCGCGACACCCAAAAAGCTGGATAAGGCACGAGAAGAAGGACAGGCTCCAAAGAGCCAGGATTTGAACACGGCAGTTTTATTGCTTGTATTATTTGGATGCTTAAAAGTGTTCGGCGGTTTTATGATGAAGCGGTTGTATGACATGTTTCAGTTTTATTATGGAAATATCAACGACTATGCAACGGATGTATTTACCGTTAAGCGTGCGGATGGTTTGCTTCAGTTTGGCTTCAAGGAGATTACCATTACGTTACTGCCGATTTTAGCACTTGCGATGATTGGCGCATTTGTTGTAAATGTTGTTCAGGTTAAATGGAAAGTTACATTAAAGCCGTTACAGCCAAAACCGAATAAAATTAATCCAATCAGCGGTTTTAAGCGGATGTTTTCAAAAGATAAAATATTTGAATTGATTAAGGCGGTTGTTAAAGTAGGAATTTTGTTCTACGTGGTATATCAGGCGCTAAAAGATGAATGGGGCATGATTGTCAACATTTATCAGCTTGATATCTGGTCAGCGGTTAGCCTGATTGTTAGTACCGTGTTAAATATTGCCTTTCAGATTACGGCTGTTTTCTTTGTCATTGCTTTTGTGGACTGGTTATTGCCGTTGCCGACTTTGCCTACCAGAAATATACGCATTTGAAAAAACTGCGCATGACCAAGCAGGAAGTCAAAGACGAATATAAAAATACGGAAGGAAATCCACAGATTAAAGGCCAGATTCGAAGAAAGATGCAAGAGGCGTCAAGACGACGTATGATGCAGGAACTGCCGGAGGCGGATGTAGTTATCACAAACCCGACTCACTTAGCGGTTGCGCTGAAATACGATAAGGAAGTAGCTGAGGCACCAATTGTTGTGGCAAAGGGTGCGGATTATCTGGCTGGCCGTATTCGTGAAGTAGCAAAGGAAAATAAGATTGAAATTGTAGAAAATAAGCCTCTGGCGAGAATGTTGTATCACAATGTAGAATTGGGAGAGCAGATTCCGCCGGAATTGTACCAGATGGTTGCAGAGATTTTAGCTTATGTATATGGATTACAAGGAAAAGTAAGTTGATTTTGATAGAAAAAACGTAAAGGAGGAAAAGCAATGCGTCGCGAAGATATGGTGTTAGGTGCATTTATCTTAGTACCTATTTTATGCTTAATTATTCCGGTTCCGCTCTTTTTGCTGGACTTGTTATTTGCATTAAATATTGCACTTTCTATGATTATTTTGTTTAATGCATTGTTTTCTAAAGAGCCTCTTGATATGTCGGCATTTCCGACGTTACTGCTTTTGACGACGTTATTTCGATTGTCGTTGAATGTCAGTTCTACAAGAAATATTTTGCTGAAGGCAGATGCCGGTAATGTAGTTGATACATTTGGTAACTTTGTCGGTGGTGGTAACTTAGTTGTTGGTGCTATTGTGTTCTTTGTATTGGTTATCATGCAGTTACTCGTTATCAACAAAGGTTCCGAGCGTGTGTCAGAGGTAACAGCGCGTTTTACACTGGATGCGATGCCCGGTAAACAGATGGCAATTGATGCTGATTTGAATACAGGTGCCATAACGGATGAGGAGGCAAAAGAACGCCGCGAAAAGATTCAACAGGAATCGGCTTTCTTTGGTTCCATGGATGGTGCTACAAAGTACGTCAAGGGAGATGCGACGGCGGGCTTAGTAATTACGGTTTTGAACTTCGTTGGTGGTATTGCGATTGGTGTTCTGATGAATGGCATGGACATTAATGCAGCGGTTCAGAGATATTCGATTTTGACAATTGGTGATGGTCTGGTAAGCCAGATTCCATCCCTTATGATTTCATTATCCACCGGTATTTTGGTAACGAAAGGTTCCAAAGAAGCGGATGTTGGCAATATTTTGAGAAGGCAGCTTTTTTCTACGCCGAAAGTACTTAATATTGTTGGTATTGCCTTGATTGGCTTAGGTTTGTTTACGCCACTGAACATGTTGGTATTTTGTGCCTATGGAATTATGTTTTTACTGACGGCAAGAATGATAGCAAATCAATTGGAGATGACAGAGACAGACGAGGCAGTTTCGGAAGAAGAGGAATCCGCAGAGGAAATCAGGAGACCGGAAAATGTCAGTTCACTGTTGCAGGTGGATGCCATTGAACTGGAATTTGGTTATGGAATTATTCCACTTGCCGATGTCAACCAGGGCGGTGACTTGCTAGACCGTGTGGTTATGATACGAAGACAGATTGCATTAGAGCTTGGCTGTGTTGTTCCAATGATTCGACTACGTGATAACATACAGCTCAATCCAAATCAGTATCTGATTAAGATAAAAGGCGTGCCGGTCAGTGAGGGAGAAATTTTGTTTGACCACTACATGGCGATGAATCCGGGTTATGTAGAAGAAGAAATTTCCGGTATTCCGACGTTTGAACCGTCGTACCATCTGCCGGCAATTTGGATTACGGAAAGTCAGCGTGAGCGGGCAGAATCCCTTGGTTATACCGTAGTTGATCCGCCATCAATTATTGCAACACATTTGATGGAAATTATCCGATCACATCTGGATGAACTTCTCACCAGACAGGATGTACACAACTTGATTGAGAATGTGAAGGAGGCAAACGAGACGCTGGTATCAGAACTGGTTCCAAAATTGTTAAATGTTGGAGAAATCCAAAAGGTGTTACAGAATCTTTTGGCAGAAGGCATTTCCATAAGAGATTTGGTTACAATTTTTGAAACGTTAGCCGATTATGCGCCGACAACGCATGATACGGATGTATTGACGGAGTATGTCAGACAGAGTTTGAAACGTGCAATTTCAAATCAGTATTTTAATAACAATGAAACAACCAGCGTTGTGACATTGGATCCGAACGTAGAGCAGGTTATTATGGATTCGGTGAAACAGACCGAACAGGGTGCTTATCTGGCACTTGACCCGGATTATACAAACCGACTGATGACTTCTTTACGGGAAGAGACAGACAAATTAGAGGAACTGGGACGAACGCCGATTATTATTACTTCGCCGATTGTTCGTATGTACCTGAAAAAATTAACGCAAGAACAATTTAGGAATCTGCATGTGTTGTCATATAATGAAATTGATTCCGATGTTGAATTACAATCAGTTGGGATGGTGACGGTAGAGTGATTATCAAAAAGTTTTTAGCAAAATCAGAAAAAGATGCAATTGAAATGGCAAAAAACGAATTGGGGAATAATGCCATTGTCATGAATATTAAGAAGGTAAAACCAAAAGGTCTTGCGAAGTTATTTGTCCGCGGAAAGGTTGAGGTGACAGCAGCATTGGATGAGACGCCACTGTACTCACAAGAGGAAGCGGCAAAAGAGAAGCGGCCGGTTGAAGCAGGCAAATTTTCAGAAACAGAGAAAAAGACAGATGCACCGGATAACAGCAGTTTAGAAGAACGTATTAGTATGCTGCAAGCTCTTTTGGAGAAACAGATGATGCAGAAAGAAGGTATGACCGAGAAAGTTGAGAAAACACTCGAAATACCGGTTTCGGAGCCAAAAGAGAACGTAGAGCCAAAAGAGGTTCCTGAATCCAAAGAAGAGGATGAGGAGGATGAAAAAACAAAGGCCTATAAAGAGTTGATATATCAGCAGTTAGTTCAGAATGAAGTGGATGAAGAAATTGCAAAATCCATTATGGATGAGGTGAATCGTTCGCTTGCTAAAAATGCACCGTTAGACCAGATTCTGGCAAATATTTACCAGAAGATCATTTTGATGTTAGGGCAGCCTTACAGCATTAAGTCAGAAGAAAATGAAAAGACGAAATTTATCTTTTTCCTTGGTTCAACCGGAGTAGGAAAAACAACAACCATTGCTAAAATTGCTTCGAAATTAAAATTAGAGAAGCATGCAAAAATTGCACTCGTAACAGCAGATACTTACCGCATTGCAGCGGTGGAACAGTTAAAGACTTATGCAAATATTTTATCCGTCCCGCTTGAGGTGATTTACAGTCCTCAAGAATTGGGGGATAATCTTGAAAAACTTAAGCAGTATGATGTCTGCTTGATTGATACTGCCGGACGTTCTCATAAAAGCAAAGAGCAGATGAAAGACATCCGGGCATTGCTTGAGCAGATTCCGGTGAATGAAAGACAGGTTTATCTGGTACTAAATGCAGGTACAAAATACAGTGACTTACAAAAGATTGCGTCAGTCTACTCGGCGCTTACGGATTTTAGTCTTATTTTTACGAAACTTGACGAAACGTCTTCGGCGGGAATCATGTTGAATATGAGAGTGAAAACAAATTGTCCATTGTCTTATGTAACGTGGGGACAAAATGTTCCGGAAGACATTGGCGAGATGGATCCGCAGAGAGTGGCAAAAAAATTACTAAGTGATAATCATACGAACTAATTCTGTGGCGAGAAAGGAAGGTGTGGAATGGATCAGGCAGAAAGCTTACGAAATATAATTAAAAAGCAGGAAATTGATGAAAAAAAACGGACAGCAAGAGTTATTACGGTTACCTCCGGCAAAGGTGGGGTTGGAAAAACGAGTTTTTCTGTAAATTTGGCAATTCAGCTTCACAGACTCGGCAAGAGAGTGGTTGTACTGGATGCTGACTTTGGTTTGGCAAACATTGAGATTATGCTTGGTATTCGCCCAAAGTATAATTTGGCAGATTTGATGTTTCGAGGAAAAAGCATACAAGATGTAATAACTTATGGACCGGAAGGCATCGGTTTTCTTTCCGGTGGTTCCGGCATCAATGAGATGGCAAATCTGAGTCGGGAACAGGTTTTCTGGCTGATTCAGAAAATGGAAGAGTTAGACAAAGAGGCAGATGTAATTATTGTAGATACCGGTGCCGGAATTGGAGATTCGGTGCTTGAGTTTGTGGCAGCCAGCGAAGAAGTGTTTTTGGTGGCTACGCCGGAGCCGACGTCCATTACGGACGCCTATGCGTTATTAAAAGCGTTGAACCGCAATTCTTCGTATATGTCGGAAAAAACGGTTGTTAAGATGATTGCCAATCAGGTACGTGGAAAAAAAGAAGCGGATGAATTGTTTCAGAAATTAGGTGTTGTTGTTAATAAGTTTTTAGACATAGATATTGATTATCTGGGGGCAATTCCTTATGATGTAAATATGCAGAGAGCAGTCATGCATCAGAAACCACTTAGCGTAGCAGACCCGGATGCACTGGCTTCGCAGTCTGTGGAAAAGATTGCACTTTCTTTACTTGATATGGAGAAAGAAAAACCACGCGCTGTTGGTATTAAGCAGTTATTTTCAAATGTAATTCGTATGAAATTTAATCGGCGATAGAAAGGAGCAACCCCGTGAAAGCTGCATTTGCGATTGGAGACCGGATTGAACTGATGCATATAAAAAGTGCAATCGGGCGAAAGGTGTCAGATAAAAAATATGGCAGTCAGGTATTGGATTTTGACGGGGACAGAACCGCCAAAATTGCGATGCCCATTCGTGAAGGAAAAGTAATTCCATTGGAAATTGATGATGATTATAATCTGTGCTTTTTTACAAACTCCGGTTTGTATCAGTGCACGGCACAGATTAAGAAGCGTTACACAGAAAACCGTATGTATGTGATGGATGTTATCTTTTTGACACCATTGAAAAAATTTCAGAGGAGAAAATTTTATCGTTTGGATTGTTTGTTCCCAATTCGTTACCGGATTGTTCCAAAAGAGCAGTTTGAAAAGAGAAATGAAGCGGAGCATGACAATGAGAAAGATGAAATTTTGTGGGAAGAAGGTACCATTTCAGATTTAAGTGGAGGCGGAATTCGTTTTCATGGTAATGTAGAATGTAAAAAAGAGGATTTTGTGGAAATTGTCCTTCCACTTTCGCTGCAAAGTGGAATTGTTCCACTTTCTTTGTATATGAAGGTAGTATCCTGCGTTCATTTTGAGGGAAGCCGTGTTGCCTATGAGACAAGGGGCGAATTTTTGAATATTAATGAGAAAGAACGTGAAACGGTAATTAAGTACGTTTTTGAAGAGCAGCGAAGAAGGATGAGAAAGGAGTAGATGTCACAGATGAAAAAAGTATTGATTGTTGATGACTCTGCACTTATGAGAAGGGTCCTTTCTGATATAATAAATGATGATGAACAATTGATTGTCGAAAAGACAGCGAATAACGGACTTGAAGCGCTTAATGTTTTGCAGGGGGGATGTCGTCCGGACATTCTTTTGGTTGATATTAATATGCCGAAGATGGATGGCGTACAGCTCCTTAAGGAACTAAACAAATATCGAATTCAGATTCCGGTATTGATTGTAAGTTCAATTGCCAGCCAGAGCGCTGATGAAACCATTGAAGCATTGGCACTTGGTGCGTTTGATTTTGTTAAAAAACCAAATGGTTCCATTGGCGGGGGGTATCAGGAATTCCGAAAAAAGGTATTACTGAGAACCTATATGGCGTGTAAGCTGCCTCTTCCTAAAAAGGTTGAGCAGTCAATTTTAGAACAGCAGTTACAGGTTCAGAGCCAATCAAAAAATGTGGAAAGTCAGACCGAGAAGAAGGTGAAGAAAACCGCAAAAAAGAAGGTGCCAAAAAGTGGCAGGGGAAGCGGCGGTTTGGCAGTGATTGCTTCTTCAACCGGAGGACCGAGGGCATTACAGTCGGTAATTCCGTATTTTCCAAAGGATTTTCCATTACCGTTAGTCGTTGTCCAGCATATGCCGGCAGGATTTACGAAGTCATTAGCAGCTCGCTTGAATGAGATTAGTAATCTCGACGTTAAGGAGGCTGAGGATGGTGACTGCCTGAAAAAGGGCACGGTTTATATTGCGCAGGGCGGCAAGCAGTGTGAAGTCATAGAAGATGCACAGGGAAATCTGATTTTGTCGGAAAATGATAAGCCGGCAAGAGGGGGATTAAAGCCGTGTGCGGATATCTTTTTTGAATCACTGGTTTCTTGTTCGGTGGAACACATTGTCTGTGGTGTTTTGACCGGGATGGGAAGCGATGGCTGCAAAGGAATCCGTGCATTGAAAAAAAGCAAGGACATTCAGGTTGTAGCGCAGAATGAAGACACCTGCGTGGTATATGGTATGCCGCGCGCAGTAGTACAGGCGGGAATTGTAAATGAAGTCGTGCCACTCGAAGATGTGGCAGACACCATGATAAAACATATAGGAGTGTGAAAAGATGGATACGAGTCAATATTTAGATTTGTTTATCGATGAGACAAAAGAGCATTTACAGAGTTTGAATGAGCATGTTCTGGTCTTGGAGAAGGAGCCGGAGAATGAAGATACAATCAATGAGATTTTCCGTGCGGCACATACGCTGAAAGGAATGTCCGGTACAATGGGCTTTGTTCGTATGCAGCGTCTGACCCATGATTTGGAAAATGTATTTTCTGAAATCCGCAATGGAAACATGAAAGTGAATGAAAAGCTGATTGATGTATTATTCCGAGGACTGGATGCATTGGAGTCTTATCTGGCTGTTATTTCCTCTGAGGGAAATGAAGGAACTGAAGACAACGAAGATATTATTAATGATTTGAATGCTCTGTTAGAGGAACAGAGTGGCGACGGTGCAGCTGCTCCGGCGCAAAAAGAGGTAAAAAAAGAAGAAACTCCCGCAAAGGAAGAGAAAGCAGAAAATAAACAGGAAAGTGCATCGGATGAAAAATGCAAATTTAAGCAGATTCCGATTTCCGAATATGAAGCGACAGCAATCAATTCAGCAAGAGCAGAAGGAAAGAACGTGTATGGAATTACCGTATATCTGCAAAAAACTTGTATTTTGAAATCTGCCAGAGCTTTCCTTGTATTCAAATCTGTTGAAAATAAAGGTGAGTTGATTAAATCCGTACCTTCGACAGAGCAGATTGAGGATGAAGAATTTGATTTTGATTTCAGCTGGATTTTTGCATCAAGTGATACGAAAGAAAATATCAAAAAACTTGTTATGAATGTATCGGAAATCGCAGAGGTTTACATCGATGATATTGAGATTCCGGATGCACCTGCGGCAGGTCCATCAAATGATGTAAAACCGGCACAGGAAAAGAAAGAAACAGCAAAACCGGATGCCAAAGAAAAGCCAAAGAAAGCATCGGCTTCCAAAGGGAAAGTGGGCAGTCGTTCCGTTCGTGTCGATATTGATAAACTGGATGTTCTGATGAATCTTGTCAGCGAGCTGATTATTGCAAAGAATGGACTTGTGTCGGCAGGTGCTGCCTCTCCGTCAGGACAGATGGCAAATGCACAGGCATTCCATGAACAGATTGAGTACTTAGAGCGAGTGACAACAAACCTGCATGAATCCGTTATGAAGGTCCGCATGGTGCCAATTGAGAGTGTTGTTAATCGATTCCCACGTATGATTCGTGATTTGAATCGTAAATTAAATAAGAAAATGGAATTGTACATGACTGGTGAAGAGACTGAACTTGACCGTACCGTAATTGATGAAATCGGTGATCCGCTTATGCATTTGCTTCGTAACTCGGCTGACCATGGTTTGGAGAGCAATGAAGAGCGTGTACGTCTTGGTAAACCGGAGGTTGGTTCCATCTTTTTGGATGCTTACCAGGATGGTAACAATGTTGTTATTGAAGTACGCGATGATGGTGCCGGAATTGACATTGACCGTGTACGTCAGAAAGCAATTGAAAAAGGCTCTATTACAGAAAAACAGGCAGAGACGATGACAGACAAAGACTTTATTGATTTGTTGTTCCAGCCAAGTTTTTCAACAGCAGAAAAGATTACTGATGTTTCCGGACGAGGCGTTGGTCTTGACGTTGTAAAAACTAAAATTGAGGCACTTGGTGGTAATATTACAGCAAAGACCGTTGCCGGTGAGGGAAGTACCTTTACGATTTCTCTTCCTTTGACATTGGCAATTATTCAGGCTTTGATGGTGAAAGTCGGAGAAGAAAAATATGCGATTCCGCTTGGCAGCATCAATGGAATTGAGGATATTGCAAAAGAAGATATCAGTTTTGTACAATCCAAAGAAGTTATTAATCTTCGTGGACGTGTCATTCCGATTCTTCGTCTGCATGATATTTTGGATATGGAGCCGGTTGAAAATGATCCGGAATCTCTGATTGTTGTCATTATGCAGAAGGCAGAACAGCAGGTTGGTCTTGTGATTGACGAATTGATTGGACAACAGGAAACCGTTATTAAGTCGCTTGGACATCACATCACCTGTGATAAACTCTTTAGTGGAGCAACGATTCTTGGTGATGGTGAAGTAGCGTTAATCTTAGATACAAACACATTAATGTAGGGGGTGTCGACATGGAAGATTTGATGAATGGAATGGAAACAACAATGGATGAAATTCAGTATATTGTTGTCAAATTAGGAAATGAAAAATATGGAATTGATATTTCCTGTGTGGATAATATCGTAAGAATGCAGCATATGACAAGAGTTCCAAAGTCACAGTCATATTATATTGGTGTGATTAATCTGCGTGGTGAAGTGGTTCCGATTATGAGTCTGCGCAGACGTTTCGGATTAGAGGATGATGTCTGTCAGTCCGCAACGAGAATCATTATTATCCGTATGCAGGATCAGTCATTGATTGGTGTAATTGTCGATGAAGTGCAGGAAGTGGTAAATATCAATCCGGCTTCTATCGAGAAACCAGCATTTAAGCTGGAAGAGGAAAAAGCATCTTTCCTTGCCGGGATTGGCAAAAAAGGAGAGGAACTCATTTCTTTATTGGATATGAATGCGGTAATTGAGGAAAAGAAAGAAGTATGAGTGAGATGATTCGTGTTGGAATGGCTGACTATAAGTTATGTGCACCGCCGGATAAAATTTCGACGTTAGGACTTGGTTCGTGTATGGGGGTCGTAATCTATGACACGAAAACAAAGTTGTGTGGAATGGCACATATTATGCTTCCGGACAGCACAAAGATTACTCATAATCAAAACCGAATGAAGTTTGCAGACACATGTCTTTTAGATATGTATCATGAACTTTTAGCACGCGGAGGATTGAAAGAAAATCTGCGTGCTAAAATTGCAGGCGGTGCTAAAATGTTTGCGCATCATTCGGATAATGAACTGCTGAATGTTGGACATCACAACAATCAGGCAGTCAGGAAATTTTTACAGGAAAAGAATATTCCAATTGTGGCGGATGATTCCGGAAAAGATTTCAGCCGCACGATTGTATTTGACCCGGAATGTGAGTTGCTGCATATTTCGGTGGCTGGTGTAAATGAATATGTGATTTGACGAGGTGTAGGATATGAAAAATCGTTATATACCTGCTTTTATTATGTTGGCTGCCGGCCTTGTGTGTTGTGTTTTATGTGTGGTACAAAGGTGGCCTGTTTTAAATAGTTTAATTACGTTAGTTATTGTTTTACATCTTTTTTATATCATTGGGCAGATTGCGGCGCAGATTGTTGGAAAAGTGCAGGCAGAGCATCTGGCTATGATTGAGGCAGAAAAAAAACGTCAGGAAGCTGAAGAGCAGGCTCGTCTTTTGAAGGAGCAGCAGGAGGCGGAAGAAAGAGAAAAGGAAGAAGCAGAAAAACAGGTGGATCAGACAGAACAAACGGAGCAGGCATGACCTAGGAAAGGACATAGTGGATGAGGGAAACAGAACGAAACCGCTTGTGGGAACAGTATCATAAGAAAAAGACCCCACAATTACGCGAGCAGCTTATTCTTGAATATGCCGGTGTTGTAAATTTAGTGGCAGGCAGGCTGAGTATGTACTTGGGGTATACGGTAGAGTATGATGACTTGGTAGGATATGGAATTTTTGGTTTAATTGATGCCATTGATAAGTATGACATGGCAAAAAATGTAAAATTTGAAACATATGCCAGTTTGAGAATTCGAGGTGCAATTTTGGATGAAATCCGAAAGATGGACTGGATTCCAAGGACACTTAGACAGAAGCAGAAAAAAATGGATGCGGCTGCGGCGAAAATTGAAGCAGAACGTGGAAGAACGGCGAAAGGCGATGAGATTGCAAATGAATTGGGAATCTCCGTGGAAGAATATGAGAACTGGAAGGCAGAGGCGGAATTTACCAATTTGATTTCCTTAGATGATTATCTGGAACAGGGAAACGAAGGGCGTCTGGAGACGATGGGAGCAAAATTTCAGCAGCCCGATCATGCGATCCAAAAGCAGGAATTGAAGGAAATGCTAGTGGAAGCCATCAAAAAACTGACAGAAAAAGAGCAGAATGTCATCACATTATATTACTACGAAGAATTGACATTAAAAGAGATTAGTCAGATATTGAGTGTTTCGGAGTCGAGAGTTTCCCAGCTTCATACAAAAGCATTGAAAAAAATTAAGGAGCAGTTAGGGGACTCCGT
>ENA-OPVK01001329-OPVK01001329.1-human-gut-metagenome-genome-assembly--contig:-NODE-1329-length-14987-cov-2.164948_pt1 | contig 14987 bp, 10 predicted proteins | sample MGYA00241495_ERZ501982 | MGnify/ENA primary metagenome ERZ501982 (study PRJEB25962, sample SAMEA2042002) | human gut metagenome | biome: human gut; feature: human-associated habitat; material: faeces...
GTGGGGCTGTGTGAAAGGGGCGGGGAGGCTGCCGTTCGTGACTTGCAAATGCGGCTGAAGAGAAAAGGAGTTCATTTGCCGTACAAAGTTCTTGTCATGCGGGACGGGGAGGACCGTGGTTTGGCCCTTCTTTCCAAATACCGCATCGCGGATAACCGTTCCGTAGCGGACATGCCTGTATCCGGAGAGGCGAAACGGAAAAAGACGATGCTGCGGGGCATTCTGGACGCCACGGTCAGCATGCCGGACGGACGGCTGTTCCGCCTGGTGGGCATTCATTTGAAATCGCGCCTCAGCCGTGACGGTTCCGCTGAGGACACACGGAGAAGGGAAGCCTACGCCCTGCGGGACTATCTGAATGAAGCTCTTGCCTCTCAGGACGGCATGCCTCTGCTTCTGTACGGAGACTTTAATGACGGCCCGTCAGACAGCGCCGTGCAGGTCATCCAGGGATCGGTTAAAACGGAATACCGCCTGAACCGTTTGAAGCCCAGGGATTCCCGCGGGGAGACCTGGACCATTTACTATGAAGACGGAGACACCTACCACTCCTTTGACCATCTTTTCCTGAACAATACGCTGAAAAAGCGCCTCGGCCGCAAGCCTCCCATGGGCATCCTTGACTCTCCCTCCTCCTCCCAGGCCAGCGATCACCGCGGCGTGTGGGTGGAATTAAGGTAGATAAAAATGATTTATTATAAATAGAACGTGCAATAAATATTTGTTAAATTTTTTTTCTTAATTAGGGCTAATAGCAGAATGGAACTTATAGATAACATAAACAAGACCCTGAAAGGGGATTTGACCAAGGAGTTGCACGACGGCAGCAAAGTTGCCATTGCCGCCTCGTGTTTTTCCATTTACGCCTTTGAGGAGCTGAAAGCGCAGCTTAAAGACATTGAGGAGTTGCGCTTTATCTTTACCTCCCCGACTTTCGTCACCGAGAAAGCCAACAAGCAAAAACGGGAGTTCTATATTCCACGGTTGAACAGGGAGCGCAATCTCTATGGCTCTGAGTTTGAGATAAAATTGCGCAACGAGCTTTCGCAAAAGGCCATTGCCAAAGAGTGCGCCGAATGGATCAGGCGGAAAGCCTGCTTCAAGTCCAACTATACGGGAGAGAACATGATGGGCTTCGCCACTGTTGACGACAAGGCGTATATGCCCGTCACCGGATTTACCACGGTGGAGTTGGGATGCGAGCGGGGCGACAACGCCTACACGGTGATAAACAAGTTTGAGGCTCCTTTCTCGCAGCAATACCTTTTCCTTTTCGATCAGCTTTGGAATGACAGCGCGAAGATGCAGGTAGTTACGGACAAGATACTCGACAACATCAGCAATGTCTATAAGGAGAACGCCCCCGACTTCATCTATTTCGTCACCTTGTACAATATCTTCCGTGAATTCCTTGACGACCTCTCCGAAGACGACCTGCCCAACGAGGCAACCGGATTCAAGGAAAGCCAGATATGGAACAAACTATATAATTTCCAGAAGGATGCCTGCCTTGCCATCATCAACAAGTTGGAGAAGTACAACGGCTGCATTCTTGCCGACAGCGTGGGATTGGGCAAGACGTTTACCGCCCTCTCGGTCATCAAGTACTATGAGAACCGCAACAAGTCGGTGCTTGTGCTTTGCCCGAAGAAACTTAACGACAACTGGATAACCTACAAGAGCAATTATCTGAACAACCCCATCGCCAGTGACCGCCTGCGCTATGACGTGTTCTTCCATTCCGACCTGTCACGCCGGGGTGGAAAGACCAACGGGCAGGACTTGGACCATATCAACTGGGGCAACTACGACCTTGTGGTCATAGACGAGAGCCATAATTTCCGAAACGGCGGCAAGGTGACAACGGATGGGAATGACGACAACCCGCGCGAGAACCGCTACCTGCAACTGCTGAACAAGGTTATCCGGGCGGGGGTCAAGACAAAAGTGCTGATGCTCTCGGCCACGCCCGTAAACAACCGTTTCAACGATTTGAAGAATCAGATACAGCTTGCCTACGAAGGTGAGTGCGGCAGGATGGATGCCCTGCTGAACACGTCTTCCGGCATTGACGACATTTTCCGTCAGGCTCAGAAGGAATACAACATATGGACGAAGCTCCCGCCGAAGGAGCGCACTACGAAAGAACTGCTCAGCCGGTTGAGCTTCGACTTCTTTGAAGTGCTCGACAGCGTTACTATTGCCCGTAGCCGCAAGCACATAGAGCAGTATTACAATACGGCGGACATCGGCAAGTTCCCCATGCGGCTGGCTCCGCTGTCACGCCGTCCCAACCTGACCGACCTCGACACGGCTATCAACTATAACGGGATTTACGAAATTGTCAGCCGCCTCAACCTTGCCATTTATACCCCTTCCGATTTCATTCTGCCAAGCCGGATGAAAAAATACATGGACGAGGATAATGATTTCCACGGTCGCGGCAGAGCCGGACGCGAGAAGGGCATACGCCGCCTGATGAGCATCAACCTGCTCAAACGTCTGGAAAGTTCGGTCAATTCTTTCCGCCTCACCCTTGAAAGAATCAGGAAGTTGATAGCGTCAACCATCGGACAGCTTGATGCATTGAATCAGGGCGACAGCTTTTCCATTGAATGGGAGGATATTTCGCGGAATCTCGATGCCGATGATCGAGAGGCGGATATGTTCATCGGCGGCAAGAAGACAAGAATTGCCCTGCAGGATCTTGACCACATCACATGGCGCGGCTACCTCAAAAGGGATTTGGAGAACCTTGATCTTCTTCTGCTCATGATTGGCTCCATCACTCCGGAACACGACCGCAAGCTGCAACAGTTGATTGCCGACTTGCGCGGCAAGTTTGCCTGTCCCATCAATGCAGGCAACAGGAAGGTGATTATCTTCACGGCGTTCTCCGATACCGCCGAATACCTGTACGGTTGTCTGGCTGCTCCCATTCTGGAAAAGTATGGGCTGCATACGGCACTCGTCACCGGAGACGTGGAAGCACGCAGTACATTGCGCCTTCCACAACGCGAGAAGCTCGACTTCAATAAGGTGCTTACGCTCTTCTCTCCCATTTCAAAGGAGAAGTCTGCCATTTATCCGCACATCCGGGAGGAGATAGACGTGCTTATCGCTACCGACTGCATCAGCGAGGGACAGAACTTGCAGGATTGTGACTGTCTCATCAATTACGACATCCATTGGAATCCCGTGCGCATCATTCAGCGTTTCGGGCGTATCGACCGCATCGGCTCGCGAAACGAGGTGATTCAGCTTGTGAACTACTGGCCGGACGTGACCCTTGACGAATACATTGACCTGAAAGGACGGGTGGAAGCACGCATGAAGGTGTCGGTGCTGACAAGTACGGGCGATGACAATCCCATATCGCCTGAAGAGAAAGGCGACCTTGAATACCGGCGCGAGCAACTGAAACGTCTGCAGAGCGAAGTGGTGGACATGGAGGAGATGAACGCAGGCATTTCCATCATAGATTTGGGGCTGAACGAGTTCCGTCTTGACCTGCTTGCCAGCCTGAAAGACGCTCCCGGCCTGGAGCATACGCCTTTCGGTCTTCATGCCGTGGTGCCCGCAAGTGACGGTGCGCCTGCCGGAGCGGTGTTCGTATTGAAAAACCGTAACAACGGCGTGAATATTGACCACAGGAACCGCCTGCATCCTTTCTATATGGTCTATATCTCGGAAAGCGGGGAAGTGGTGGTCAATCATCTTTCACCCAAGGAGATGCTCGATCGCCTGCGCTTCCTGTGCAAAGGCGAGACCGCACCGGACATGGAGCTATGCCGGGAGTTCAACAAGGCCACTTCCGACGGGAAGAACATGCGGCAGTATTCCAAACTGTTGGGCGATGCTATCTCCTCCATCATCCATGTGAAGGAGGAGAGCGACATCGACAGTTTCCTGAGCGGAGTGCAAGGCTCGCTCTTCACGGAAGACATACGTGGGTTGGACGATTTTGAATTAATCTGTTTCCTTGTCATCAAATGAGTATGTACGGATTGCCAATCACTACGGAACGCAAGAAGCAATTGCCGAAAAAGGCCGTATATGCGAAGTTCCACCTGAAGCCCTCGCAGCGTGACGGCTTCGATGCCGATGTGAGCCGCATGGATATTGTGGCGGCCTTGTCTCCGGCAACATTGCCGGCCATTGCGGCGGGAGAAAACATCAAGGACATCTATGTGCTTGCCGTGCAGCTGAAGCGGAAGGATTACGACAGCAAGAGCATCGTTCTGTTATTCCGGCTCATTCCGCAGAATATTCTGTTTGCCTTGCAGTTTGAGGCGGACACGCAATTCGCCGTTTATCATGCGGACAGGCTTATCCGTTCCGCATGGATGCCGACAGGGGAAGCGAAGATGGCGCTTTCGGGCTTGAGCATGGATGCCGTTTGGGAGAATATCATAAAAAGCATCGGCGGCATTGAGATGGAACAGGGCAAGACTCTTACCCAGCAGATACAAACCAATGAACAACGAACGAAAACCCTTGCTCAGATGGCGGCTTTGGCGCGGAAGATGGCAAGTGAGAAACAGCCCCGGCGCAAACGGGAGTATTTTGAAATAATCAAAAAACTAAAATCAAAACTGTAAATGGACAAACTGAAGATGCAGAGCCACGATGTGACAGGCTCCAACATAAATAAGATAGCGCGATTGTTCCCGAACTGCGTTACGGAACGGTTAGGTAAGAACGGCAAGCCGGAACTGGCTATCGACTTTGAAAAATTGGAAGCGGAGTTATCCAACGATATTCTTGCAGAAGGGGAGGAACGCTATCAGTTCACTTGGCCGGACAAGCGGGCGGCAAACCGTTTGGCGAACACTCCCACGACAATGACGCTCCGCCCATGCCGTGAGGATTCAGTAGATTTTGACAACACGCAGAATCTTTATATTGAGGGCGACAACCTGGATGTGCTGAAGGTGTTGCGTGAGACATACCTCGGCAAAGTGAAGATGATTTATATTGACCCTCCTTACAACACGGGCAACGACTTTGTGTACAATGACGAGTTTGCACAAGGCAAGTCGGAGTTTGAGCAAAACAGCGGCTTGTTCGATGAAGAGGGGAATCAGACCATAGACCCGATGCAGCGGAATACGGAAAGCAACGGGCGTTTTCATACGGATTGGCTGAATATGATATATCCTCGCCTCAAAGTTGCTCGTGACTTGCTCACTTATGACGGCGTTATCTTTATCTCTATTGGAGAAGAAGAAATACATAACCTTAAGAAAATTTGCGATGAAGTTTTTGGATCCAGTAATTTTAGAAATTCATTCATAACAAGGCGTTATGATAAAAATCTTAATCGCCAATTTATGGAAAATGGTCTCCAAACTTTTAATATCGGTTTTGAATACATTTTATGCTATTCAAAAAAAGCATTTACTTTCACTCCCGTATTCAGGCAGGCATCCGAAGAAAGACAATCCTCAGGTTATTGGAAAGGTTTCTGGAATGATGCTGATAGACCCACAATGAGATATGATATTCTTGGTTTCACGCCTGAATCAGGTCAATGGAAGTGGAAAAAAGATGTAGCCCTTGAAGCAGTTGAGAACTACAAGGTCTATGTTGACCAGTACAGTAAGACTTTGACCCTTGAAGAATATTGGGCACATACAGGGAAAACCAAAAAATTCATTCGTCGTAATCCTAATGGGACAGGCAAAAATGCAGGTGTCGAAAATTGGATAGCGCCGTCCGACACTGTTCTGCGCAATACAAATTGGTTAGATCTATTATCATCAAAAAGCGATGTTACAACACAAGACCTTTTCAACTTTCCGAAAAATATTGATATTATTAAACTCGTTCTCGAGGCAGGTACTAATAAAGATTCCATTATCCTTGACTTCTTCAGCGGTAGCGCAACCACCGCCCACGCCGTAATGAAACTCAATGCCGAGGACTGTGGCAACCGCAAATTCATCATGGTGCAGCTTCCAGAATTGACTGATGAGAAGAGCAAAGCCTATAAAGCCGGATATAAGAATATCTGTGAGATAGGCAAAGAACGCATCCGACGTGCCGGAAAGAAAATCAGGGAAGAGAATGCCGACAAGGAAGGCATCGATAAGCTCGACACCGGTTTCCGCGTGCTGAAACTCGACAGCAGCAATATGAAAGATGTCTATTACACTCCGCAAGAGTTTGACGAGCAATCCTTGTTTCATGAGAATGTGAAGCCCGACCGCAGCAGCGAAGATTTGCTGTTCCAAGTGATGCTCAATCTCGGCATGGAACTCTCGGCAAAGATGGAGACGCGGCAAATGGCAGGAAAGAACGTGCATTTTGTGGACGGGAACTATCTGATAGCCTGTTTCGATAAGGACGTGAATGAATCCGCCATTACGGAAATCGCCAGACTGAAGCCGGTATATTTCGTGATGCGCGACGCTTCGGCAGCCAACGACAACGTGATAGACAATTTCGAGCAGATATTCCGCCACTACTCGCCCGACACGAATTGCAGAATACTGTAGCCATGAAATTCAAGTTTAAAATACAGCAATATCAGACGGAGGCGGTGGAGAACACCGTGGCCGTCTTCACGGGGCAGCCCTCGCACGCCATAGAGGGATATCGCCTCGACCGCGGACTGCAGGCGCAACGACAGTTGGAGTTCGATGATGAAACAGGATACAGGAACCACTGCGTGGAACTGGATGGGAAAGCCCTGTTGAAAAACATCAATACCGTTCAGAACCTGTATGACATCACGCCGTCTTCTTCCCTTTCAAAGGGTATTGGCGCGGTGAATCTCGACATAGAGATGGAGACCGGAACGGGAAAGACATACGTCTATATCAAGACGATGTTTGAGCTGAATAAGCAGTACGGCTGGAGCAAATTCATCGTGGTGGTGCCGAGCATCGCCATCCGTGAGGGCGTGGCGAAGAGTTTCCGCATGTTGGAGGAGCACTTCATGGAACACTACGGCAAGAAAGCGCGGTGGTTCATCTACAACAGCGGTAACCTGCAACAACTCGACAGTTTTTCATCTGATTCCGGATTGAGCGTGATGATTATCAACACGCAGGCTTTCGCCTCCTCGATGAAGGAGGGCGGCAGGAGCAAGGAGAGCAGGATTATTTACTCCGAGCGTGATGAATTCGGCAGCCGCCGTCCCATAGACGTGATTGCCGCCAACCGTCCCATCATTATCATGGACGAACCGCAGAAGATGGAGGGCGATGCCACGCAGGCGGGCATCAAACGCTTCCACCCACTGTTCGTGCTGAACTATTCGGCTACGCACACGACCAGGCACAATACCATCTATGCGCTGGATGCTTTGGACGCTTACCGGCAGAAGCTGGTGAAGCGCATTCATGTGAAAGGTTTTGAAGTGAAGAACCTCCGGGGAACGAGCGGGTATCTCTATCTCGACAACATCGTGTTATCGCCCAAACGTCCGCCGGAAGCGCGCATTGAGCTGGAGGTGAAGAATGCTTCAGGCAGCATCGTCAGGAAGATAAAAACGTTCGGCGTGGGCGACAACCTGCGCGAAGAGTCCGGGCTGGCCGAGTACGACAACTTTGTGGTGTCGGAAATCAACGTGAACGGCTATGTGACCTTTCTCAACGGCGTGACCATACGCAGGGGCGAGGTGATAGGCGAGCCGGATGAGCTAAACATGCAGCGGGTGCAAATCCGGGAGACCATCATGTCGCACTTTGAGAAAGAACGCCAGCTTTTCAAGCGGGGCATCAAGTGCCTGTCCCTCTTCTTCATCGACGAGGTGGCGAAGTACAAGAGCTACGATGAGAACGGGGAGGAAGTGAAAGGCGTGTTCCAGAAAATGTTCGAGGAGGAATATGCGAGGTTGGTGAATGAGGAGTTCTACATCTGGGATGAGGACTACAACGAATACCTCCGCCGTTTTCTGCCCCAGGACGTGCATCGGGGTTATTTCTCCATAGACAAAAAGACTAACCGGGTGATTGACGGCAAGGTGGAAAAGAAGACGGGACTATCAGACGACATTTCCGCCTACGACCTTATCCTGAAGAACAAGGAACGCCTGTTGAGCTTTGAGGAGCCGACACGCTTCATCTTCTCGCACTCGGCACTGCGTGAGGGGTGGGACAATCCCAATGTATTTCAGATTTGCACGCTGCGTCATTCCAACTCCTCCACCGCCAAACGTCAGGAGGTAGGGCGCGGTTTGCGTATCTGCGTGGACAGGAACGGCGTGCGCATGGACAAGGAACTGCTGGGGGAAGACGTGCATGAGGTGAACAAACTGACCGTGATAGCCAACGAGAGCTATGCGGACTTTACCACAGCCCTGCAAAAGGAGACATGGAAAGTGTTGCGTGAGCGCGCAGCCAAGGCAACAGTCGACTATTTTCAAGACAGGCAGCTTAAGATTGGGGAGGAAATACATACCATTACCGAAACGGAAGCCAGCCGCATCATTATCTATCTGGAAGACAATGGTTATATTGACGAGGACAAGCACATCACGCCGGATTACCGTGAGGCCGTGGCAAACGGCACGGTGGCTCCATTGCCGCCCAAGCTGCAACCAATAGCTGAGGGGGTAGTCCGCCTGATAAACTCCATCTTCGACCCGAAGGCACTTGATGACATGGTGGTGGAGGAGAAGACAACCACACCGGACAACAAACTTAACGAAAACTTCCAAAAAGCCGAATTCCAAGCCTTGTGGAACGAGATAAACCACCAGTATGTTTATACGGTAAGCTACGACAGCAACGAGCTGATAGAAAAAGCCATCCTGCACATCAATGCCGAACTGGAGGTAAAGCGGCTCCGCTATGTGATGGTGGAGGGAACGCAGGATGAGGAGCAGGTAACTGACTTCGGAGACACCCGTTCCCAATCCAGGCAACTGACCGATGTCTGCACTTCCTCCGTCCGCTACGACCTTGTGGGCGACATAGCCAAAGGCGCCAATCTCACCCGACGCACAGTGATGAAGATACTGCAAGGCATCCAGACGAGCAAGCTCTACCTGTTCAAAAACAACCCCGAGGAGTTTATCCGCAAGGCTGTAAGCATCATCAAGGAGCAGAAGGCTACGATGATTGTGGAGGCCATTCGCTACAACATGACGGAAGGCAAATACGACAGCAGCATCTTCACCGTGAAGAGCAGAATGGATGTTGACCGGGCATACGAGGCGAAGAAGCATATCACCGATTATGTGTTCAGTGACAGCAAGGGGGAACGCCAATTTGCCCATGACCTTGACGAGGCCAACGAAGTGGTGGTATATGCCAAACTGCCCCGTACTTTTCAAATACCCACTCCGGTGGGCAACTATGCCCCTGACTGGGCTATCGCTATGACGAAAGACAGAGTGAAACATATCTTTTTCATTGCCGAAACCAAAGGCTCTATGTCATCAATGGATTTGAGTGCCATCGAAAAGGCAAAAATCGCATGTGCGGAGAAGTTGTTCAACTCTATCTCAACGGCAAATGTGAAATATCATAAAGTGGCTACCTATCAGGATTTGATTGATGAGATGAACGCGGGGTAAAAAAGAACCTTTTTAACTTTGTTTTTGGGACTCTTTTTTATGAGCCGGATTTTATCCCAGGCCGGTTTGACCCTATCTTGCTTGAGGTGTACCCATTGGGTCAGCCGTATGTTTTCTCTTACGGACGAATGGCCTGGGAGAGGATTACCGGATGGCAATGAGTTTTATTTGGCCAGGAACATATCAGGCATTCCAGTTCTTCAAAAAATGATTGCCGTGTCCGTCTGAAACGGGTAGCATGCCAAAAATCGTTGTTCAATCCTGTATCATCTGTATGAGATATTTTTCCAAGCATTCCGGAATGGCTCCGCGCTGTTCCTCGCCGGGGAGCAAGGGGTTTACCCTGGTGGAATTGATTGTCGTTATCACCATTATGGTGGCCATGATGGCCTTGGCCGCCAGCATGTTAAGAGGCGGAGGCAGAGGGCAGGGCCTTCAGGCCGCCGTTGAAATGGTGGACGGCATGGTGCAGGAGGCGCGGCTGGATGCCATGGGCAAAGGAACGTGGAGCCGCCTGATTATTGTGAGCACTCCTGATGACGAAGCCCGCAATATGCGCACTTTGGGCGTGATGTCCAAAAATACCCGCACCGGGAAATGGCATCTGGTGAACCGTTTGCAGACTCTTCCCGCCGGTTTTTACGTCAGTCCGACCTACAGCACCCTTCTGGAAGGCGCGAAGAAAGCCAGGGGCGAGAAATCCACGGCCCGCGATTTTGCCAGTCGTGACGGGCAGGATACCGTCAACCTTCCCGGCAACAGAATGACGGATATTTACTTCATTGAATTTGACGAGGAAGGCCGCATGTCCCAGCCGAACGCCCCCACCCGCCTGGTGGTGGTTGCCGGTTCCGCCGGGAACGGCAAGGAGGAGAGGCCAACCCCGATGGTGGACGGCAAACCGGGCCTGGCAGGCGGCATTGTGATTTATCCCAAAGGCAATATCAGCCGTCTGAGGACGACGGAGCAGGTGATTCCCAATTAGTTTCTGTGATATAATACCGGATTTCCCATTTTATGTTGACCAAGTGTATGAAACAGTCTCGTTCCAAGGGGTTCACCCTGACGGAAGTGGTGCTTGCGATCGGCGTGGTGGCCGTGCTGATTGTAGTGTTCATGGCCATGTTTATTCCTGCCAGAAGGACGGTTCAGTCCGCCCTGACTATTCGTGAAGCGGACCGCATCGTCCACGCCCTGACGGCGGAACTGGGAGAACTCCGCAATTCCGAGCGTGCCGCGTCCAACGCCAGAAAGTCTTCCTCCTCCAAATATGTTTCTGCTTTTGACAAGGCGTTTTACTGGATGCAGTTCACGTCCAGGCCCGCTACGACCATTCTTGTTTACAATTACAGGGCGGATTTGACCAAGGGGGCCCGCAAAGACGGAACTCCCCAGCCCTGGCTGGAGGATGGCGGAAGCATTCCCGGCAAAAATACTGCGGTGGTGACAGGGGTCTGCCTGGCGAACAACAAAGAGCGTTGGGATGATTTCAAGGCCCTTGTCGGTCCCGTCTTCGCCGTGCGCATGACCCAGCTGGTAGTGGAACGTATGGATTCAAGCTCCTACGGGTATAAGCTGGCTCCCAAGTACGGAACGATTTATAATCCTTACAACCGCGGCAAGGTGATTAAGGAACCTTCCCTGTATGTTTATACGCCGGAGAAAGGCGGCGGCCTGAATTTGCCGTGGGGGGCGGAAGTCCTGTACCAGGCGGAGTTCTTCCAGCTGTTGAATACGGACCCTGAGCGTTTACAACATCTGACGTGGGAAAATTTAAAGACTCCCGTGTTTACGCGCAATCTCGCTTTCCGCCGTTAGCGGGCATTATCTGAAGACCTCTGAAAAAACATGAAGACATTTGCCAAAATCAAATCCGGCGCGTTCACCCTGATTGAGCTCCTGGCAGCCATGACCATCACTACCGTGCTGGTTCTGGTCATTGTGGCCCTGACTTCCCGCGGGGTAGATATCTGGAGATGGGTGCTGCAGGATGTGCGGACCACGACGCTTGCCCGCACGGCCATGGATACCATGACCAAGGATTTTGAAAGCATGCAGTTCCGTCCCGGGAATCCCTTTGAGTGGATGCTGGTGCAGCGGGACAGCGATTTGGTTTCCCGTGCGGAAAAGACCAAGGTTTCCAGGAAAAAGGGCCGCTCTTCCTCCCTGAATGAGGCCCGCGTGAACCTGATGACCATGGGGCCGGAAGGCGCCAAAATCACAAATGCCTCCCAATTGGTTTTCTTTACCACGGCTACGGACCGCAACCCGGCCAAATCCAGCATGGACATGCGTAATGACCGCATCATCGGTGACGTGAATTGCGTGGGGTACAAGCTTCTTTACCGCGATCAGATTCTGGATCAGGACGCTACGGCGGAGTCTGACGGTTTTCCCGTTTATTCCCTGTACCGCAACTTAATCAGCGCGGAGGATACCGTGCGTAACCTTCTGGGCCAGCAGGATCTCTGGTCCGCTTACGAACGGTACCGGCAGGATGAAACCGTCCCTTCCAACTTCCTGGTGGAGAATATTGTGGAAATGACGCTGATTTTTGAAGTGGATTATCAGAAAAAGATCGGCAATTCCGGCAGCAACAAATCGGACAAGGATGCTTCGCAAAGAGCATCCGTGCTGGTTCCGGTCATGACTACGGGCGCCAACCGTCTCGGCTCCTGCACCCAGATGGATGTGTATGGCAATCGCCTGGACATCATAGGCAGCAGCGTGAATATTGATGATTTGAAATCCGGCCGCGTTACTGCCGTGACAATTTCCATGACGGTGGTGACGGATGAAGGCATGGCTCTTGTGGACCAGATCCGGCAGAAAAAGCGTCCCGCTCCCTCTCCTGAGGAATTTTTCGAACGTTATACCCGGTCTTTCACCCAGAGGATTGCATTGCCGATGAACCGTTAGGCTTGTATCCGGGAAACCGGGGAGGGCGGAATCGGCCGCTGTTGCTTTTTGTCTGGAGCGTTCCTGCCGTTAATTGTTCTGTAGTTGCCATATGTTGGGTTTCACAAATATCGTCGGCAATTTATCCCCTCTGCCGGAATTAGTGCTGTGGCGCGATCCTGTTGCCAGAAGCGGGGAGGAAGCCATGGCCGTGGACGAAGCTCTGCTGGAATGGGGCAGGAAGCCTGTGCTGAGGGCGTACCGCTGGGCGGAACCGACCGTGACTTACGGTTATTTTGATGAGGAGGCCACGGCGCGCGCCATTTTCCCAGGTGAGGAGCTTCATTTTGTCCGCCGTTGGACAGGGGGGGGGATTGTAGACCATCGGCAGGATATTCCCTTTACTCTGGCCATGCACCGCAAGGGAGAAAAAGAGCGTCCTTCCAGCGCGGTTTTGTACCGTTGGATTCATGGGGCGCTGGCCCGCGTCCTGAGGGATTGCGGGGTGGAGTGCGTGATGCTGGACGGGGATGCCCCGGACGGAGGGCGGGCCTGTTTTTCCAGCCCCGTAACGAGTGATCTTGTCTTTCCCGGCGGGGAAAAACTGGCTGGCGGCGGCCAGAGAAGAGTCCGCGGAGGCGTTCTTCACCAGGGGAGCATCCAGAATTGTCTTCTCCCTTCCGGATGGGATGAATTGCTGGCTGCCCGCCTGGCGGAAAAGCATTCCCTGTGCGTGGACGCGGAATTGTTCCCCGGCATGAATGCCCGCGTGGAGGAACTGCTGGCTTCCAAATACCGTACGGAAGCATGGCGTTCCGGCGTACGGCATGGGCGTCCGTCTCAATCACGGTAATTTCCCTTTTTCCCGATGAACTATCTTCCAGATCCCGGCCGCTACAGCTACGCAGCCTACCGCCGTTGCGGGCGCAGCGGGCTGCTGCTTCCTCCCGTTTCCCTGGGGCTCTGGCACAATTTCGGCGCAGCGGATGATTTTGAGAACGCCCGCCGGCTTATTCACGGCGCGTTTGATGCCGGTATCACGTATTTTGACCTGGCGAATAATTACGGCCCTCCTCCCGGTTCGGCGGAAGAATGCTTTGGCCGTATTTTCATGCAGGATTTGTCCCGTTTCCGTGATGAACTTGTCATTGCGACCAAAGCTGGGCATTTGATGTGGCCCGGCCCGTACGGGGACTGGGGATCCCGCAAACACATGCTTGCCAGCCTGGACCAGTCCCTTTCCCGCATGAAGCTGGAGTATGTGGATATTTTTTACGCGCACCGGCATGATCCGGAAACTCCCCTTGAAGAAACGGCGGGAGCTCTCATTACGGCGGTTCGCTCCGGAAAGGCCCTGTATGCCGGTATTTCCAAGTTCCCGGCGGAACAGGCCAGGCAGATGTGCTCCATGCTCGGGGAGGCCGGCGTTCCGTGCCTGGTGCATCAGGTTCGTTACAATATGTTTAGTCGGGAACCGGAAACATCCGTTTTTCAGGCTGTCCGGGAAACGGGTATCGGGTGTGTTGCTTTCTCTCCCCTGGCCCAGGGGATGTTGACGGACCGTTATCTGGAAGGCATTCCCGAAGATTCCCGCGCGGCGGGTTCCTCCGTCTTTTTAACAAAGGAGCGGGTTCTTCAGCATGGGGATAAAATTCGCCGTCTGGGCGCCCTGGCCCGGAGCCGGGGCCAGAGCCTTGCCCAGATGGCCCTGGCCTGGGTGCTGAAAGATCCCGTAGTGACCACGGCTCTGATTGGAGCCAGCCGCCCCTCGCAAATCAGGGATTGCCTGAAAGCTCTGGATAGTGCGCCGTTTACGCCGGAGGAGCTCTCTTTTATTGACGCAAATGCGGATAGATAGGCGCTGCTTTTCCCGTGGCGCTGGTCTTTCTGCAGGAAGGTGAATTTTCTCGTTCCGGACACAGGTTTTTTCTTGGAGTAAAGTAGAGCTGGTGTTATGTTTTTACCACTTTAATTTAAAGTGTACTGACAATGATAACCATCCAGGATTTATTTTGGCTCATCCCATCGGCTTCCGTGCTGGCCCTCATTTTTGCGGGCATCTTTTTTTACCGCATGAAAGCGCAGGATGAGGGGAACGAGGTCATGAAAATGATCGCCCGGCATGTCCGCAGCGGCGCCATGGCCTATCTGCGGCAGCAGTATAAGATTGTCGCCATTTTCTTTGTGCTCATTACTGTTGTTTTCGCTTTTCTGGCCTACTGCCTCCACATTCAGAACCCCTGGGTTCCCTTCGCTTTCATTTCAGGCGGCTTTTTCTCCGGTCTGGCCGGCTATATCGGCATGAAGACGGCTACGTACGCTTCCGGCCGCGTGGCGCCATTCCCTGGATGCCGGGCTGCAAATAGCTTTCCGCTCGGGCGCCGTGCTCGGCCTGACCGTCGTGGGCCTTGCCATGCTTGATATCGGCGCCTGGTACTGGGTGCTGAATTGGTTTTACGGGGACATGGAGCTTTCCATGCGCCTGGTCGTCATCACTACCACCATGTTGACGTTCGGCATGGGGGCTTCCCTACAGGCGCTGTTTGCCCGTGTGGGCGGC
>ENA-OPVK01001340-OPVK01001340.1-human-gut-metagenome-genome-assembly--contig:-NODE-1340-length-14925-cov-2.284331_pt1 | contig 14925 bp, 11 predicted proteins | sample MGYA00241495_ERZ501982 | MGnify/ENA primary metagenome ERZ501982 (study PRJEB25962, sample SAMEA2042002) | human gut metagenome | biome: human gut; feature: human-associated habitat; material: faeces...
TTTGTCGTATCCTGAACGGGTATAGTCGGCATTTGTGGCAATCGGACCTGTCACTAGTGGATCGGCAATAAAGCGATTACCTCTTTTTTCTTTTCCTTTGGTTTCTTGTCGGGTAAGTTCATAGGATACCCAATTCGGAAGTTTTAAATCTTTATTATAAGAAACGGTATATCCTGTATGTCGAATGATTTGCTCTTGTTTGGGAGCTAATGAGACAGGGATCTCCAAATTTCTGCCGGAAGGAATTTGAGAAGATGTATTAACTTGTGGTTCGTTGCTTTTTTGCGTTTGGGTATTAAACTGTTGGCAATACAAATAGACACCATAAAGAACAGGTATAAGTATAACAATAGTGATAATACATCCTAATTTATAATTAGAACGTGATTTCTTTTTGAATAATTTCCTGTTTTGATTTCGTTTCATCAGATGCAGTTCAATATTATGAAAAAAGCGTTAACTATGATGATAGTTAACGCTTTATTATCAAGAGCCGCTAGCCAGACTTGAACTGGCGACCTACGCGTTACGAATGCGTTGCTCTACCAACTGAGCTATAGCGGCAATCACGTTCTATTTACGGGGTGCAAAGATATATCTTTGATTTGAAAGGGAAAAATAAATTGGCAATTTTTTTTAGAAAAGTTTTGGTTAGGTATTATTTGTCGATTATATGGTTTAATCTTTCTCATTAAAAATTGGATAATAAAATGAAAAGAAGCATCTTTGCATTTGCCGTTGTAGGGTAATAAGTCTGATACTAATTATGAATCTGAAAAAATACTATAAATACTTTTCCTCTCATATTGCATCTAAATGGACGGTATTATTTGTGGATATTATTATTGTTGTAATATCTATGTTTTTTGCATATGTTTTGCAATATGGATTGCTGTCTATAATATATAGAAAGTCTTTGTATATATGTATGATGCTATTTGCATTATTGTGTAATGTTTCTTTCTTTTGTGTTTTTCGTACATATGTGGGGGTTATACGTTTTTCTTCTTTTGTAGATATATATCGTGTTTTTTTGAGTCTAACTTCGGCTTATGGAATATTGAGTTTGGGAAATTTCTGTTGGTCTGTTCTTGATTTAGGAGAAACTTTGCCTAATAGTATTTTGTTTATGGCATACGTACTCACATTTTTCTTCATGGTTTGTGTGCGTATTGCAGTGAAAATACTTTATGAGACTATTGCTTTTGATGTGCGTCATTGTACGAATGTCTTTATCTACGGATTTCGCGGAACAGGGGTTAATGTCGCAAAGTCTTTAAGAGTTGCTCATAGCAATCATTATCGTTTGCGCGGATTCATTTCAGATGAGCCCGATATGATAGGTAGGTATACCATGGGATGCCGAATTTATCCGAATGACGAACGGTTATACGAATGCATGAAGAAGAAAAATGTGAATACAATCATTGTTTCTCCGGGGAAAATTGTAGAGTTGGAAAAATCTGGAATGTTGGGTAAATTGCTTTCGCATAATATTTATGTGATGACAGTTCCACCATTAAGTGATTGTATAAATGATGGAGGAATGAATATTCAGACAGGGAATTGGTTTAGGAGAGAATCCATACAAATTGATACGAGGAAGATAGCTGTTCATGTAGAAGGGCATAGGGTGATGGTTATAGGAGCTGCTGGTGCTGTAGGGCGAGGCATTATACGGCACTTGGCTGCATTGAATCCGTATCAACTGATTTTGGTAGATCAAGCCGAGTCTCCTTTGTATGATGTACAGTTGGAATTGTCTGATCATTGGAAGAATTTGGATGTTCGGGTGTTAGTTGCGGATGTTGTCAATTATACTCGGATGGAAGCTGTGTTCAGGGAAGCTCGCCCACAGCTGGTTTTTCATACAGCTGCATATAAAAATGCGCAGTTGATGGATGATTATGTGTCAGAAGCCATTCAGACAAATGTATTGGGGACAATGAATATTGCTGATTTGGCTTTGGAATACGGCGTAGAACGTATGGTTATGGTATCTATAGACAAAGCTGATTTACCGTCTAACTCCATGGAGTATACGAAGTGTTTAGCGGAAATATATATACAATCGTGTGCTTGTAAGTTACAGGTTGAAAATAATGTGAATTTGCTTGTTGTTCGTTTTGGAGATGTATATCCGAAAAAAGCTCATAGCTTGATGACGTTGTCTGAAGCTTGCGCACTTATATTAGAGGTTGGAGTAATGGAAGATGGTGGGAGGATATACCTACTTGAAGGAGGAGGTGATAATAATTTGGAACCTACGGCTTGTGGAAAAGTGAAGTGTGAGGTGTCGCCCGTCTATGATTATGCACAAGTGCGAAAATTGCTTTCTACTTTAGTTAAGCAAAGCTACGCTGAAAAAACGAAAACTTTAATTGGTGAAATTAGAAAGGTAATCTTTCAAATAACAGAAAATTTTTCCGTTCCAAATAAAGTGAAAACATAAATGTTTTAATGCTTTTTCTGAAACTTCGAAGTGGAATAAATGTATATTATGAAATAATATGTTACCTTTGTGCCCGAATTTATATTTTTGCAAAGACTCACAAGATTAATCAGAATATTATATGCGTAGATTAATAACACTATTCTTTTTGGTATTTATTTTATCCGGCGTGGCTTTTGCTCAACAAATGTCAGATGAACAAGTTGTTCAGTATGTGAAAAATGCTCAACAAATGGGCAAAAATCAAAAGCAGATTACTACAGAGTTAATGCGGCGTGGAGTTACTAAAGAGCAAGTGGAAAGAATACAAGAAAAGTATAAGGAATCTAAAACTGGTGATTTACAAAATAAAACTCAAGAGGGAAATCGTTCGCGGCGGCATATAGAACAAAATGACGCAACGAAAGCAAAAGGAATACGTGTCCCTTTGGAATCTGCTAAACGAACGGACATTATGGAGGACTCTTTGCAGATGACTGATGAACGTACTTTGTATCGTAGTGTTTCTGAAGAGGAAATAGATCCAACTCAACAGATTTATGGTCATAATATTTTTACTAATGAAAATCTAACTTTTGAACCTAATATAAACGTCGCTACTCCGGAAAATTATCGTTTGGGACCTGGAGATGAGGTGATTATTGATGTTTGGGGAGCTTCTGAAACGACAATTCGTCAAACCATATCTCCTGAAGGTAGCATTCTTGTTAATAGCTTGGGACCAGTTTATTTGAGTGGTAAAACTGTAAAAGAGGCAAACAATTATTTGAAGCAGGAATTTGCTAAAATATATTCGGGAGTAACGGGAAATATACCTTCTACTCAGGTTAAATTGACATTAGGTGAAATCCGTTCTATTCAAGTTAATGTGATGGGGGAAGTTGTGGTTCCCGGGACTTATACTCTTTCATCTTTTGCTTCTGTTTTCCACGCTTTATATCGTGCTGGTGGAGTTAATAAGATTGGTAGTTTGCGTAGTATTAAAGTTGTGCGTAATGGGAATATTGTGGCTGATTTGGATATATATGATTTTATTATGAAAGGTAAGATGAAGGATGATGTTCGTCTTCAAGATGGTGATGTTGTTCTTGTGGATCCTTATCAGTCGTTGGTGCAGATTTTGGGTAAAGTTAAACGCCCGATGTTTTATGAAATGAAACCGACAGAGACTGCTGCTATATTATTGAAATATGCAGGAGGTTTTACTGGAGATGCTTATAAAAAAGCATTGCGTGTTGTGCGTAAGAGTGGGCGTGAGCATCAAATCTACAATGTGGATGAAATGGATTATTCGGTTTTTCGCGTAGATGATGGTGATGTAATAACGGTAGATTCTGTATTACAACGTTTTGAGAACCGTGTGGAAATTCGTGGTGCTGTATATCGTGAAGGTTTGTATCAGTTAGATGGTAGAATGAATACCGTGAAGCAGTTGATAAAAAAAGCAGAAGGCCTTCGTGGGGATGCATTTTTGAATCGTGCTATAATCGATCGCGAACTTGAGGATTTGTCACACGAGATTATTCAAGTGGATGTAAAGGGATTATTGAATGGGACAGTAGCAGATATACCTTTACAGAAGAATGATATTTTATATATTCCGAGTATTCATGATTTAAAGGAAGAGGCTACACTTACTATTCATGGTGAAGTAGCTAATCCGGGTACTTATCTTTATTCTGATAAGATGACCGTGGAAGATTTAGTTTTGCAAGCTGGTGGCTTATTGGAAGCGGCTGCTACAACAAAGATAGAAGTGGCACGCCGCATGAAAGAACCAAAAAGTACAACATTCAGTACTACGGTTGGACAGAATTTTTCTTTCGATTTGAAAGAAGGTTTATTGGTGGGTGAAGGAAGTGAAAATTTTCATCTTGAACCTTTTGATGAGGTGTATATTCGTAAGAGTCCATCTTATCATCGGCAGCAGAACGTCATGATTGGTGGGGAGGTGCTCTTTAGCGGTAGCTATGCCTTGTCGAAAAAGAACGAACGTTTAAGTGATTTGATTGCTAAAGCTGGTGGTGTTACTCCCGATGCCTATGTGAAAGGTGCCCGTTTGATTCGTAAGATGACAGAAGAGGAACTCCGTCGTAAGGAAGACGCATTGCGTATGGTACAAATGGGAGGGGGCGATTCAATTTCTGTGAAGAAGTTGGATGTGTCTGATACTTATTCAGTGGGTATAAGTTTGGAAAAAGCTCTGTCAAATCCGGGCTCAGATTATGACATGGTGTTGCGTGAAGGTGATATGTTGTTTGTGCCAGAATATGTAAGTACGGTAAAGATTAATGGTGCCGTGATGTATCCCAATACTGTTCTATATAAAAAAGGTGAGAATTTACGCTATTATATCAATCAAGCAGGTGGTTTTGGTAATGATGCCAAAAAGCGTAAGGCATATGTTATTTATATGAATGGTACAGTATCTCGTTTAAAATCAGGGAATACAAAAGCTATCGAACCTGGTTGTGAAATTATTGTTCCAAGTAAGGACCCGAAGAAACGGATGAGTCCAGCTGAAATAATTGGTTTGGGTACTTCTACTGCCTCTTTGGCGACGATGATTGCAACGATGGTTAATCTATTTAAGTAATTTATAATGAATATGATAACGGAAGAGCTGCAGGTACTGTTACGGTATAGGGATATTCGGTAAATGTCCCTCCTCAATATTAACGGCATGTGTAAATGATTATTTCTTCATTTCACATGCCATTTTCATTATCCTTTTCTTCTTTGGTATATTCCAAATCTTTCCGTATGGGCGTGACGTTTCGGAAGCAACGCATAGGCTTTTCCATTTTGGTCTATAGCTTCATGTCATGCAACGTTATCTTATCTGTTTCTGATTTTTTTCTGTCATCAATACGGTCTTCGACGTATGTATCCCGAAAAAATATTCATAGAAATTCCGTTTTTCTGTTCAGTGCCTTGATCTTTGCCAGGGATATAACCTCTCTTTTTCTGTATTATATATGTAAGATTAACGGCGGAATTCAAATTTTAATCGTAATTTTGTAGCCCATTATGAGTAGAATAATAGCCATAGACTACGGTAGGAAACGCACGGGAATAGCCGTGAGTGATACATTGCAGATGATTGCGAATGGACTGACAACTGTGCCTACACACCAATTGTTGCAGTTTCTTCTTGATTATGTGGCTAAGGAGCCGGTAGAGCGTATCTTGGTAGGCCTTCCTAAGCAGATGAACAATGAGGCTTCGGAAAACATGAAGAATATCGAACCTTTTGTCCGTTCGCTGAAGAAGAAACTGCCTGACATGCCGGTTGAATATGTAGACGAGCGTTTTACTTCTGTTCTGGCTCATCGGACGATGCTTGAGGCTGGATTGAAAAAGAAAGACCGCCAAAATAAAGCACTGGTGGATGAAATCAGTGCAACTATTATTCTGCAAACTTATTTGGAGAACAAACGTTTCTCCTCTTTATAATGTATAGAAAATAATTTGTAATTAGTAATTTGTAGTAAAGGAAATGATTTTACCCATTTATGTGTACGGTCAGCCCGTATTGAGAAAGGTAGCAGAGGATATTGCCCCGGACTATCCAAATTTGAAAGAGCTTATTGAGAATATGTTTGAAACGATGGACCATGCCGAAGGCGTAGGACTTGCAGCACCGCAGATTGGGCTTCCCATCCGCGTGGTGGTAATCGATTTGGATGTACTTTCCGAAGATATGCCAGAATATAAAGATTTCCGCAAGGCGTATATCAATGCCCATATTTTGGAGGTGTCCGGTGAGGAGGTTTCTATGGACGAGGGGTGCTTGAGCCTTCCCGGTATTCATGAGTCGGTGAAGCGTGGCAACAAAATACGTGTGCAGTACCTGGACGAGAATCTGGAACCGCACGATGAGATTATCGAAGGCTACCTGGCACGCGTGATGCAGCACGAGTTCGACCATCTGGAAGGAAAGATGTTCATCGACCATTTGTCTCCGTTGCGCAAGCAGATGATTAAAGGAAAACTGAATGCCATGTTGAAGGGCAAGGCACACTGCACTTATAAGGTGAAAACCGTAAAGAAATAAGTCAACCATATAATATGGTATAAAAGGCTCAAAAAATATAAAAAGTGTTCCGCTAATCCCGACAAGTAAACGAAAAACGTTACTTTTGTTTCGTTTACAAGCATTTATAAAACAAGATGATAAGAAAAATATTGACAGCTATTTTGCTGTTACCCACATTGTTGTATGCGCAAATCAATACGGAACGGGTGATGACCATTGCTCGGAATGCATTGTATTTTGAGGATTACGTGCTTTCTATCCAATATTTTAATCAGGTAATCAACGCGAAACCTTATTTATATGAGCCTTATTTCTTCCGTGGACTGGCAAAAATCAATTTGGATGACTATCAGGGAGCGGAGAGTGATTGTGATGCTGCGATTCAAAGAAATCCTTTTGTGGTAGGTGCTTACCAGATCAGAGGACTGGCACGTATCCGTCAGAACAAGTTTGACGAGGCGATTGAAGATTATAAAACCGCTATCAAATACGACCCGGAGAATGTGGTGCTTTGGCATAATCTTTCCCTTTGCCATATTCAGAAAGAAGATTATGAGGCGGCTAAGGAAGATTTGGGTATGCTTCTGACAATTGCCCCCAGATATACACGTGCCTATCTGATGCGCGGGGAAGTCTCCTTGAAACAGAACGATACGATACAAGCTTTGCGTGATTTTGACAAAGCCATCGATATGGACCGTTATGACCCGGACGGATGGGGGGCAAGAGCCATTGTACGTCTCCAGCAGGGAAAGTATAAAGAGGCTGAAGCTGATTTGGACCAGTCTATCCATCTGAGTGCAAAGAATGCCGGTAACTATATCAACCGTGCCTTGGCGCGTTTCCATCAGAATAATTTGAGAGGCGCCATGAGTGACTATGATTTGGCTTTGGATATTGATCCGAATAATTTTCTCGGGCACTACAACCGCGGTCTGCTGCGTGCCCAGGTAGGCGATGACAACCGGGCGATAGAGGATTTTGATTTTGTGTTGAAGATGGAACCGGATAATATGATGGCCACTTTCAATCGTGGTTTGTTACGTGCGCAGACGGGGGATTACCGGGGAGCTATCAGTGACTATTCCAAAGTGATTGCAGAATATCCTAACTTTATGGCCGGCTATTATCAGCGTGCTGAAGCCCGTAAAAAGATTGGCGACCATAAGGGAGCCGAGCAGGATGAGTTCAAAATCATGAAGATACAGATAGACAAGCGTAACGGTGTTTCTTCCGGTGACAAAAAGGAAGGTGGCGACAGTAAGGATGTTGCGGATAATTCTTCGGGGAACTCCAATGGAGATGGCGGGAAGACCCGTAAGAAATCCGACAAGAACATGGAAAATTATCGGAAAATTGTAATAGCGGACGATTCGGAAGTTGACCAGCGTTATAAGAGCGATTATCGCGGACGTGTACAAGACCGGAATGTGACCATCAAGCTCGAGCCGATGTATGCTTTGACTTATTATGAGAAACTGAGCGATGTGAAGCGTATCGTACATTATCATAAGTATATTGAGGAACTGAACCATTCGAAACTGTTCCCGAAGCCACTGCGCATCACCAATATGGAAGCTCCGCTGACGGAGGAACAAGTACGCTTCCACTTTGCTTTGATAGACGCTCATACGTCTGATGTGGTGGCTGACGAGAAGAACGCCAAGAAACGTTTCATGAGAGGTCTGGACTTCTATCTGGTTCAGGATTTTGCCAGTTCCATAGATGACTTTACAAAGAGTATCTTGTTGGACGACACTTTCTTTCCGGCATACTTTATGCGTGCTTTGGTGCGTTATAAGCAACTGGAATATAAAAAGGCCGAAGCCACAATGAGTGAAGGCGCCACTTCGGGTACAACGGAAATGAAGAAGCCAGAAGTGACGGCCATCGATTATGAAGTTGTGAAGAATGACCTGGACCACGTTATCCAATTGGCTCCTGATTTTGTCTATGGCTATTATAACCGTGGCAATGTGTCTTCGTTGCTGAAGGATTACCGTGCCGCCTTGGCTGATTATGACAAGGCGATTGAGTTGAGTCCCGATTTTGCTGAAGCATACTTTAACCGTGGGTTGACGCACATCTTCCTGGGGAATAACAAACAAGGTATTGCCGATTTGAGTAAAGCAGGAGAGTTGGGTATTGTGTCGGCCTATAATATCATAAAGAGGTTTACAGATACACGTGAATAACATTTTTTTTTCTAAAAAATAGAATATCAAAAAGAATTAGCTATTTTTGCGTTCTGAAAAATGAAATATACATATAAACTATGATAAAGATAACATTTCCAGACGGCTCTGTTCGTGAATATAACGAAGGAGTAACGGGACTGCAGATTGCAGAAAGCATCAGTTCGCGATTGGCACAAGACGTGCTGGCTTGTGGCGTGAACGGAGAAATTTATGATTTGGGGCGTCCTATCATGCAAGACGCTGAAGTGGTTCTTTATAAATGGGAGGATGAGCAGGGTAAGCATGCCTTTTGGCATACCAGTGCCCACTTGCTGGCCGAAGCTTTGCAGGAACTCTATCCGGGCATCCAGTTCGGTATAGGTCCTGCTATCGAAAACGGTTTCTACTATGATGTGGACCCGGGTGAAACGACTATCAAGGAAGCTGACCTGCCGGCCATTGAGAAAAAGATGGCTGAACTGGTGGCTAAGAAAGAAGCGGTTGTCAGACAAGACATTGCCAAGGCAGATGCTTTGAAGATGTTTGGTGACCGTGGAGAAACTTATAAATGCGAGCTGATTTCCGAATTGGAAGACGGCCACATCACAACTTATACGCAGGGTGCATTTACCGACTTGTGCCGTGGCCCTCACTTGATGACCACAGCTCCTATCAAGGCTATTAAGCTGACTTCCGTCGCCGGTGCTTATTGGCGTGGACAAGAAGACCGTAAGATGATGACCCGTATCTATGGTATCACCTTCCCGAAGAAGAAGATGCTGGATGAGTATCTTGTTCTGCTGGAAGAGGCAAAGAAGCGCGATCACCGTAAAATCGGTAAGGAGATGGACTTGTTCATGTTCTCCGACACTGTAGGTAAGGGACTCCCGATGTGGCTGCCCAAAGGTACTGCACTGCGTATCCGCTTGCAGGACTTCTTACGTCGCATCCAGGCCCGTTACGATTATCAGGAAGTAATGTGTCCGCCCATCGGCAACAAATTGCTTTACATCACTTCCGGACACTATGCAAAATATGGTAAGGACTCCTTCCAGCCCATACATACACCGGAAGAAGGGGAAGAGTACTTCTTGAAACCGATGAACTGCCCTCACCACTGTATGATTTACAAGAACTCACCCCGTTCTTACAAAGACCTGCCTTTGCGTTTGGCAGAGTTCGGTACGGTTTGCCGTTACGAGCAGAGTGGTGAGCTGCACGGGCTGACACGTGTACGTAGCTTTACGCAGGATGATGCGCACATCTTCTGTCGTCCGGACCAGGTGAAGGATGAGTTCCTCCGTGTAATGGACATTATCTCCATCGTGTTCGAATCTATGGACTTCGAGAACTTCGAAGCACAGATTTCTTTGCGCGACAAGGTGAACCGCGAAAAATATATCGGTAGTGACGAGAACTGGGAAAAAGCAGAACGCGCCATTATCGAAGCTTGTGAAGAAAAGGGGTTGAAGGCAAAAATAGAATATGGAGAAGCTGCTTTCTATGGTCCTAAACTGGACTTCATGGTGAAGGATGCCATTGGTCGCCGTTGGCAGCTGGGTACCATCCAGGTGGACTACAACTTGCCGGAACGTTTCCAGCTGGAATATACCGGTGCCGACAATCAGAAGCACCGTCCCGTAATGGTTCACCGTGCTCCGTTCGGCTCCATGGAACGTTTCGTGGCTGTGCTTATTGAGCATACAGCTGGTAAATTCCCGTTGTGGCTGACTCCTGATCAGGTCGCTATTCTGCCTATCAGCGAGAAGTTCAACGACTATGCGTATGAAGTGAAACAATACTTGAAGCGATATGACATCCGTGCCATTGTGGATGAACGCAATGAAAAGATTGGTCGTAAGATTCGTGACAATGAGATGAAGCGTATTCCGTACATGCTGGTTGTAGGTGAAAAGGAGGCTGAAAACAAGGAAGTTGCTGTCCGCAAGCAGGGAGAAGGTGATAAGGGAACCATGAAATTTGAAGAATTTGCCAAAAAAATGAACGAAGAAGTTCAGAATATGATAAATAAATGGTAACTTTGCGCCCAATTGTAGAAGCATAGCATATATTAGATGTTCTAAAGTTCGCTTTTACTTAACAAAAACATTAATTTGGGAATAGTAAATAAGAAACAAACTGGAAGTAAACGTTATTTAATGAAGAATGACAGCTTAAAAGGGCAACATCGGATTAACGAACAAATCCGGGCCAAAGAAGTCCGCATAGTGGGCGATGAAGTAGAACCAAAAGTGTATCCGATAGCGCAGGCTTTAAGACTTGCTGAAGAACATGAAGCGGATCTCGTGGAGATTTCTCCAAATGCACAACCCCCTGTTTGTCGTATTATTGATTATTCTAAATTTCTTTATCAGTTAAAGAAACGTCAGAAGGAACAAAAAGCCAAGCAGGTGAAGGTCAACGTGAAGGAAATTCGTTTCGGTCCCCAAACGGACGACCATGACTATAACTTCAAGTTGAAGCATGCCAAAGGCTTTTTGGAAGATGGCGATAAGGTGAAAGCCTACGTATTCTTTAAAGGTCGTTCTATCTTGTTCAAAGAGCAAGGAGAAGTGCTGCTACTCCGTTTTGCCAATGACTTGGAAGATTATGCGAAGGTAGACCAGATGCCGGTTCTGGAAGGAAAGAGAATGACAATCCAGCTCTCTCCGAAGAAAGCGGCGGCATCGAAGAAGAGCGTGGCTCCCAAGCCTGCAGAAGATGCGCCAAAGGCCGCGTCGGCTGAAACCGAAGGAGAATAAAGAAGTGAGTAACGCCATAGGTATAGTGCGTTGCCATATAATTTAATAATTAAAAAGTTAAAAAAGATGCCAAAGATGAAGACTAACTCCGGTTCTAAAAAGAGATTTACTCTTACCGGAACAGGTAAAATCAAAAGAAAGCACGCTTTTCATAGTCACATCCTGACTAAGAAAACTAAGAAGCAGAAAAGAAACTTGTGCTACTCTACACTTGTAAGTACAACAGATGTAAGCCAGGTGAAAGAACTTTTAGCAATGAAGTAATTGAAAAGCGTACAAAAGTATTAAAGTTATTAACCGAATGCATTAGCTTTAAGTCCGCTGCGTGAAGTAACGGCGCTAACATTCAAAAACAAGTAAAACTATGCCAAGATCAGTAAATCATGTTGCTTCTAAAGCAAGAAGAAAGAAAATTTTGAAATTGACCAGAGGTTACTTTGGTGCAAGAAAGAACGTTTGGACCGTTGCCAAGAATACTTGGGAGAAAGGTTTGACTTATGCGTTTCGTGACCGTAAGAACAAGAAGAGAAACTTCCGTGCTTTGTGGATTCAGCGTATCAATGCTGCCGCTCGTTTGGAAGGTATGTCTTACTCTAAGCTGATGGGCGCTTTGCACAAAGCCGGTATCGAAATCAACCGCAAGGTGTTGGCTGATTTAGCGATGAACCATCCGGAAGCTTTCAAGGCTATCGTTGCTAAAGCAAAGGCTGCATAAAAACAGTTAGCAGATAAACTACGAGGTGCTGATTACTCTTTTGGTAGTCAGCACTTTTTGTTTTCTGATAGTCTTGGGAGGGGTTAAAACATTAAAAGGGCTTGAAACAATTTGCTGATTTTACTTGTTTCTTTCATAGAAACTCATTACCTTTGTTATAGAAAAAATAGCCGCATTGATTGGATCGGGAAACTCATCAATTTTTATGAAATACCGAGACAAGCTTCGCTTCTCAATGGCGGGCCACGCCCTTCGGGGTAACTCTTGAGTCGGTGGATTACAAAGAGGAGGAGCACTCAAATCATGTCATACGGAGTTTCATCACATCATCGGTGCGGCTTTCTATAAAAGAGGAACGGTAATCTGTCTGGATAACCCGTTCCTCTTTCTTTTTATGCGGATGTGGGTGATTGTGAAACAAATGATACGTGATGCTGAAACAGATGATGTATCAAGGGAAGATAGATGATACGTTTATACAAAACAGACTATCTGTATAGGGTGAACAGGAACAGATGGTCTGTTTTGAACAGAGGTTTTTACGGTTTATTTGTTGTTCCTCAGGTCTTTTACCCTGACGGCTTTTCCTTCGCTCTGCGGTAGGGAGCCTTTCTTCACCAACCGCAATTTCGGGGTTACCAGAATCTCGTCTTTCAACTGACGGGTGATTGCTTTGCGAATCTTCTCCAGCTCGATATAGTTATCGGTAGAGAGGTCGCTGAGTTCAACTTCTACAATCATTTCATCTTGATTATTAACCGTTTCAAGTGTGATGAGGTAATTACTGCCCAATTCGGGGAATTGTACCAGTACCTTTTCCACCTGCATGGGGAAGATGTTGACTCCCTTGATGATGAACATATCGTCACTACGGCCTTTGATGCGGTCTATACGGATGTGGGTGCGTCCGCAAGGGCACTTGCCAGGCAGAATGCGGGTAAGGTCGCGCGTGCGATAACGGATAAGCGGCATCATTTCTCTGTCTAAGGTTGTCAGTACCAGTTCACCGATTTCACCTTCCGGTACGGGTTCGCCAGTTTCCGGATTAATGATTTCGACCAGGTAACAATCTTCCCAAAAGTGCATGCCGTCTTGTTCGGTACATTCGAAGGCTACGCCGGGACCGTTCATTTCAGTCATACCGAAGCTGTTGTAGGCTTTGACACCAAGCATGCGCTCAATCTTTCTACGTTGCTCGTCTGTGTGGGGTTCGGCACCGATAACAAGCGTTTTCAAGCTTGTACTGGTAGGGTCTATACCTTCTTCCTGGAATACTTCGGCCAGACGGATGGCATAGCTGGGAATGGCATGTAGGGCAGTAGTCTTGAAATCGGTGATGAACTTAATCTGGCGCTTGCTGTTGCCGGCAGCGGCAGGAACAGTCAGTGCACCCAGACGTTCTGCTCCATACTGAAAGCCCAGTCCTCCGGTGAACATACCGTAGCCGGAGCTGTTTTGGAAAACATCCGTCTTACGGATGCCTACCATATAGAGGCAGCGTGCCACTAAGTTTGCCCAAGAGTCCAAATCGTGTTGGGAGTGTACGATGACCGTCGGCGTGCCCGTAGTGCCACTGGAAGAATGGATACGTACTCCGTCCTCATGCATATCGCCTGCTACTAATCCGAAAGGATAATTGGCGCGCATATCGGCCTTGGTGGTAAACGGTATCTTACGTATGTCTTCTACAGACCGGATGCTGTCGGCAGTGATGCCATGCTCTTGGAATACCTTTTTATAATAAGGAGAGTTGGCGGCAATGCTGACCGTCTTTTTTAACCGTTGCAGTTGTAGTTCGCGCAACTGCTCACGGGGCATCGTTTCAATCTCTTCTTCCCAGTATTTGTTATTCATGGTATGTTGAAATTTAGAGTCAATTATAGTTTACATCAGTTTTTCAGCAATCTCTTTGCCGGCAGCCAACGCTTTGAGGTTCAACTCTACAATGGCGTCTCCCTTGCGTTGGAAGATTTCGCGGATGCTGTCTTGCACCTTTGCATAGTCAATGCCGAGAAAGGGGATGGTGGCGCCCAGCAGTACGATGTTCGCTACGCGGGGAGAGCCGACTTCTTTTGCCACCTCGTTTACGTTCAGCATGATTTTATGCGGCAGCTTGTTGATTTCGGCCTTGATGTCTTCTTCTGCCGGATAGTTGGGAATGTTGATGAAGGGAGCTTCATTGGTCACCAGCCAACCCTCAGGGCTGAGGAAGGGGAGGTAGCGCAACGCCTCCATCGGTTCCAGGGAGATGATGAGGTCGCATTTTCCTGTGGGAATGAGGTCCGAAGCGATGGGTTGGTCGCTGATGCGCAGGTTGGACTGCACGTCGCCGCCTCGCTGGCTCATGCCGTGTACTTCTGCCTGCTTCATGTAGAGTCCGTCCTTGAGGGCTGCTTTGCCGATTACGGTGGCGATGGAGAGGATACCTTGTCCTCCTACGCCGGAAAGTATGATGTCTTTTTTCATGGCTTTACTTGTTTCTTTTTTTGCGTGCTAATGTTTGGATGCATTCTCTGCGGGGGATGATGACGGATACGCCGTGGTACTCGATTTCTTCCCGGATAATTTGCTTCATCTCCTCGTAGTTCTTCTTCAAGGGCACTACGACGCGGATGTGCTCGGGGGCTACACCGATGCCGGCGCAGATGGCTTCCATACGTCCGGTGCCGGCAGAGTCTTGTCCTCCGGTCATGGCGGTGGTTTCGTTGTCGGAGATGACGATGGTGACGTCGGCGTTTTCGTTGACGCAATCCAGCAGTCCCGTCATGCCCGAGTGGGTG
>ENA-OPVK01001347-OPVK01001347.1-human-gut-metagenome-genome-assembly--contig:-NODE-1347-length-14854-cov-2.433746_pt1 | contig 14854 bp, 9 predicted proteins | sample MGYA00241495_ERZ501982 | MGnify/ENA primary metagenome ERZ501982 (study PRJEB25962, sample SAMEA2042002) | human gut metagenome | biome: human gut; feature: human-associated habitat; material: faeces...
GCTACATCGGTGTCGTGGCGGATATAGCCCACATGCCAGCTGGCGCTGAGGATGCGGTCATCCTTTTCCATCTCATCCATATACTGGTTGATGGAGCGCACCGGTTCGTCGGCGGAGACGCTCTGCTCACCGCCCAGAATTAGCGGCAGTTTGCGGTACACAGGAGTGATGCTGCGGCGGTGCTCCAACAGCTCCAACAGGTGGGAGCAGACAAAGCGGATGGTCTGCTCCACATCAGTGTGGGGGGACTCACGGTAGCTGCGGATGAGGGTGGTGCCTTCCACATATTCCTTGCACAGGTTACCGTGGGGATCGCATACCACAGCAATGGGCATGTAAGGGCCTACGATGCGGCGCACTTCCTTTAAGATATGGTGGTCGCCGGAGCCGATGCCCTCTACCTCACTGGCGCCGTGCAGGTGGAGGTAGATGCCATCCAGTTCGGAAAGATGCTCCTGCACAGTCTGCAGGATGGTGGACTCAATGTAATCAAAGGCGGTGCGCTTCATCACGCCGTTGGAAGCCGCATTGGCGTCCAGCGCTGGCACAAGGGTCACGTCAGGACGGTCAAACACGTCCCCCAGCTGCAGATGCGCAATGCAGTCCTGCCCGAAGTGCAGGCTGACATCATTTAGATCGCACTTTTTGGGGATGTTCTCATTGGCCTCCAGGATAAAGCGTGCAACAAGGATATGAAACATGCAAGATACCTCCTGTGTTGATCGAATTTGCAATGGAATAAGTCTATAAGACATTATAATACAATATATGACGATTTACAATAGGCTCTCGGGCGAAATTTGCCGATGAAATACTGGATTTTACCACACAATTGTGTTATGCTCATAGTGGATTATAGAATGTGTGCTTTTGGAGGAAAAACAATATGCTGGTGCCGGACAGCGCGACCCCGCTTTATCTGCAGCTGGAAGAGATCCTGCGGCAGGAGATCCTTTCCGGCAGCCGCCGGGAGGGCGACAAGCTCTCCACCGAGAATGAACTGGTGGAGCAATACAAGGTGAGCCGCATCACGGTGCGGCGTGCCGTGGAGGAACTGTGCGAGGAAGGGCTGGTGGTGCGTCACCCGGGCAAGGGCACTTTTGTGACCGGGGTGGTGATGCGCAACGACCTGAACGCGCCCCGCGGCTGGACCGAAAATGCCATTGCCAACGGATACAGGCCCTCCACCGTGTGCACAGAGCTGGACATGGTGCCAAGCACTGAAGTGTGCCGCCTGTTTGAGGTGAAGCAGAGCGAGGAACGCTACTGCCGCGCCCGGCGGGTGCGTGCCCTGAACGGCAAGCCGGCGGTGTATGAGATCGATTACTTTCCGCCGCAGGATGCGGAATTTTTGACAAAAGAGCTGTTGAGCGGGTCGGTGTTCCGGCTGCTGCGGCAGTGGAGAAAGCTGCGAGTCATCCGGGAAAAGGAGACCATCATTCGGGTGCGGTACGCCGATGCAGAAACAGCGGCTGCGCTGGGGTTTGCTAAGGGGCGGCCTGTGGTATACACCCGCACCTGCTATCTGGACGGCAAAGACCGGGTGGCGCTGCTGAATGAGCAGTACATTGACAGCGAACGCTATATGATCCGCACCGGCGGGCACGAGCTGCGACTGGATGAAGCGGAAGAGAACGGGTAAAGAAACTGGAAAAATGGTGTAAGAGGGGCCATGGGAGTCCCGGTGAGGAAATGCTATGAAGGCAATCGAACGAAAACGCTATATTCTGGATGAATTGCAGCGCAACGGCAGTGTGGTAATCACCGACCTGGCAGAGCGTATTCAGGTGTCCTCCATGACCATCCGGCGGGATCTGAATGCGATGGCTGAGGATGGCATGGTTACGCTGGAACACGGCGGCGCAGTGCTGAACAGCGGCTCGCTGTTTGAATGCAGCATCAGCTTCAAAAATGAGATCAATGTGTCCGAAAAGCAGCGCATCGCGGCCAAGTGTATGGAGTACATCAACGAAGGCGATTCCGTTTTTCTGGATGCGGGCACCACGCCCAACGAGCTGGCTGCGCTGCTGCGCGGCAAACGCAACATCAGTGTACTGACCCACTCTCTGCTGGTAGCCAACACCACCGCTACCATGCGGAACATCAAGCTCATCATGTGTCCGGGCGAGTTCCGTGAGAACTCCATGGCTTTTCTGGGGCCGCTGACCGATGATTTCATCCAGCATTTTCAGATCGATACCTTGTTTCTCGCGCTGGAGGGCATCGATCTGACTGATGGCCTTTCGGTGGTGGATGTGCAGGATGGCCATACCAAAAAGGTGCTGGTGGAAAAAGCTAAGCGGGTGATCTGCATGGCCGACCACAGCAAATTCAACAAGTCGTTCTTCTACAAGATCGCCCCCATTACGGATGTGGATCTGGTGATCACGGACGATGGTCTGGATGCAGCTACGCAGGAGCTGTTCCGGCAGAACAATATCCCGTTGGTGCTGGCCTGAGAATAACTTGAAATTAAAAGTAACATAAAATAACAAAAAAGAATGAACTTTTCGGAGAAAATGTTATCTTTCACCGGGAAGCTCATTCTTTTTTGCGTAAACGAGTCGAAAATTTAGTGAAAATGATGCAAAACTCGATTTTTGTTTGTTAAAAGCAACAAATAATAACATTTACGAACAAAATGTAACAAAAACTGATTGACTTTGACCCGGAGTGTGGTACAATGTAGAAAAGACGATGAATGGTTAAAACTTAACGAAATTCTGCGGGTTTTCGCTGCGGCCGAGCGGTGAATATATTTCACAGCTGTTCATCACATGAAGTGTAAAATGTGATATTTTGTAACATTTTACGGTACGAAAGGGAGGCATTTACTCATGGGCAAATATACAAAGATGTCCCAGCAAGTCCTGGAGAAGGTCGGCGGACTGAGCAACATCACCTTCGTTGAGCGCTGTGCAACACGGCTGCGCATCCATTACGCCAGCAAGTCCAAGGTGGATGTGGAAGCCATCAAGGGCATTGAACATGTCGTGGGCGTTGTGGACAAGACCGGCCAGGTGCAGATCATCATCGGACCGGAAGTCAACGATGCATTCAACGATTTCCTGGAGGTCTCCGGCTGGAAACCCACCGATGACCGCCCCACGGTCGTGGAGGAAGAGCCTGAAAAGAAGGGCTTTATGTACTGGGTCACGAAGTTCGGCAACTTCAGCGCAGCTGTCTTTATGCCGATCGTTCCCGCTCTGATCACCGGCGGCCTGATCCTTGCCATCAAGAACCTGCTGGTCAACTACCTTGGAATGAGCACCGACAGCGGCACCGCAAAGGTCTGCCTGGCTATCTTCAGCGCCGGCTTCTCCATGCTGCCCGTCTGGATCGGCTACACCATGGCCAACAAGCTCAAGATGGAGCCTATCATGGGCGCGTTCCTGGGCGCTGTCCTCGTCAGCAGCTCCATCAGCGGTGTTGAGGGTCTGGATTTCTTCGGCATCCCCATTCCCACCGTGGAATACACCTCCAGCGTGATGCCCATCGTCATGGGCATCATCCTGATGTACTGGGTGGATAAGCTGCTCAAGAAGATCATCCCTGAAATGGTGCGTTACTTCTTAAAGCCGCTGCTTACCATGTTGATCGTCGTTCCCATTACGCTGATCGTCCTCGGACCCATTGGCACCGAGCTCAGCGGTGTGGTCGGCAATGCTCTTCAGGCATTCTTTAGCGCAGCAAGTATTATTGCAACTCCTGTTTGCTCTGCTATCTATCCCTATCTGGTCATGCTGGGCCTGGATAAGGCCATCACCCCCATCATGGTGGAAGGCATCTCCAGCATCGGTTACGACCTGGTTGTTACGCCGATGGGCTTTATCTCCAACCTGGCAGTCGGCGGCAGCGCACTGGCTGTTGCCATGCACCTCAAGGATAAGGGCCGCAAGGGCATGATCGCTTCCTTCGGTGTTACCGCACTGTGCGGCGTTACCGAGCCTGCTTTCTACGGTTCCCTGATCATGCGTCCCCGTGTGCTGGTGGGCACTGCCATCGGCGCAGCGGCCGGCGGCCTGATCGCAGGCATCTTCCAGCTGAAGAACTACGTTGCGGGCGGCTGCCCGGGCTTCCTGTCCCTGCTGTTCTTCCTGCCTCCTGACGGTTCCATGGGCAACATGATCGTGGCGCTGGCCTCCGGCATCGTGGCCGTGGTCGTGGCGTTCATCGCCTGCACCGTCATCCTCAAAAAGGCATACAAAGAGGACGTCTGATCCCTGTTTAGACTTTTGACATTCACAGCCATAATTTCATCATAAAGCAAAGCACAAAAAGCCAAGCATATTGATGCCTGTCGCCGCTGCGGCGGCGGGCATCAATGTGTGCTCAGGCTTCTTTTGAGAGGGAGGATCTGCTATGGGCAGAAAAGTTCTGGTGGCGCAGTTTGTGACCGAGTCCAACGCCAACATCCCCTACAAAACTGATCTGGAAAATTATGACCTGCGGTTTGGCGAGGACGCCATTTCTCAGATGAACATGGGCACCGTGTTCGCGGATGCCGGCATCGAAGTGGTACCCTCGGTCTATGCCAATGGCTTTTCGGGCGGTGTGGTCACCCGCAACGCCTTTGATTACATCGAGAACCGCCTGCTGAACGATATCCGCGCAAACCTCGGCACGCTGGACGGCATGTTCCTGCATCTGCACGGTGCCAGCGAGGTGGAGGACATCGGCTCCGGCGACCATCACATTTTGAAGGAAGTACGCAAGCTGGTGGGTCCGTATATGCCCATTGTAGTGGCCTGCGACCCCCACGGCAATCTGTGCAAGGAGTATGCCGAGGCTACGACCCTGATCCGCAGCTATCGCGAGTCGCCCCACACCGACAGCATTGACACCATGCGTAAAGTAGCCGCCATGCTGTGCGACTTTATGAACGACCGCCAGAACATCCACTCGGTGTACCGCAAGCTGCCGCTGATCCTGGGCGGCGAGCAGAGCGTTTCCGGTGACGAGCCGGTGCGCTCCATCAACGAGTATATGGACAAGCTGGAACAGGACCCCCATATCCGCAGCGTGAGCTGGCATGTGGGCTATATCCGTCACGACACGCCGGTGGCCGGCTGCGGCATCATCGTGGTGCCCCAGACCGAAGCCGACCTGCCCTATGCGGAGGAAGCCGCCGACTGGCTGGCTGCCTATGTCTGGAACAAACGCCGTGAGTTCCACTACACCGGCCTGACAGCTGCTCCGGACAAGGCGTTGCAGATGGCTTTGGAGTTTGAGGGCAAGCCTGCTTTCATCACCGACTCCGGCGACAACGTGACCAGCGGTGCCACCGGCTGGAACACCTATATCCTGCGGCAGGTGTTGGTGGAGAAGGAACTGAAAAAGAAGATCCTGTTTGCCAACATCTGCGACCCCGTTGCCTACCAGAAGCTGGCGAAGCTGGAGATCGGCGCAAAGGCCTGCCTGCATCTGGGTGTGAATCACGATGAGATGTCCCACTCGGTGGAGCTGGATGTGACGGTGAAGGCAAAGGGCACTCTGCGCGGCTACCTGCACCATCCCCATGATGCCGTGTATGGCTATTCGGTGGCGGTGTCGGTGGACGGCCTGCCACTGGATATCAATGTGGCAAGTACCCGCCAGACCATGTGCGAAGAGCACCAGTTCGTGGGGGCTGGACTGGACTGGGACGCATACGATGTGATTGTGGTCAAGCAGGGCTATATCTTTCCGGAGCTGAAGGAAAAGGCTGCGTTCTCGGTCATGTCCCTGACGCAGGGAGCTACCCCGCAGGATACCCGGATCATTCCCTTCAAGCAGATCATGCGCCCCATGTACCCCATTGACAAAATCTGAAACCGGCCGCAGGCCAAATACAAGAAATCAATAACGAGAGGTGTAAGAAAATGAAACAGTACGATATCCGCTTGGCCAAGGTGCCGCAGCCGCCCAAGGACTGTACTGGAGAGCCGGTCATGCTGACGGATGCCACTATCCAGGAACGTCTGGACAAGGTTCTGCGGGGCATGAAGTCCCGCGGTTTTGAGCAGCTGGTGGTGTACGGTGACGCCGAACACTGCGGTAATTTCCAGTACCTGATGGGATATTTTACCCGCTTTGAAGAGTCTCTGCTGGTTCTGGACGCCGACGGCACGGCTCACTTTGTGCTGGGCAATGAGAATCTGAACAAGGCGTCCAAAGCCCGTATCCCGGGGCAGGCCGTGCATGTTTCACTGTTCTCACTGCCCAACCAGCCCAACCGTGCTGACAAGCCCCTGCGCACTCTGTTGGAGGAGGCAGGCATTGCGCCGGGCCGCCGCATCGGCATTGCAGGATGGAAGCATTTTACCAGCCCGGTGGAGAAAAACGAAAAACTGTTTGACATCCCGGCCTTTATTCTGGATGCCATCCGTGCCATTACCGGCGGCGACGAGAACCTGTTCAATGCCGGAGATCTGTTCCTTGGCGATGGCGGTGCCCGTACCACTAACAACGCTAACGAGATCGCCCATTACGAATATGGCGCTGCACTGGCTTCAGACGGTGTGCTGGATGCTATGGATCTTCTGGCTCCCGGTGTGCCGGAGACCGCACTGGGCGCTCAGCTCAACCGGCAGGGCCAGCACAACAGCATCGTGACCATTGCCGCCAGCGGCCCGCGCTTCATCAAGGGCAATATGTTCCCCACCCAGAACACGGTCAAGGTGGGCGATACCATTTCGCTGACCGTCGGCTATTCGGGCGGCTCCTCCAGCCGCGCAGCCTATGCAGTGCACGACGCTTCGGAGCTGCCGCAGGGCGCTCAGGATTATGTGGAAAAGGTAGCGGCTCCCTACTTTGCCGCCTATACCCGCTGGCTGGAGGAGATCCATGTGGGCATGACCGGCGGTGAGATGTTCGACAAGGTGGAAGAAATTCTGCCCCGTGCAACCTACGGCTGGTCGCTCTGCCCTGGCCATCTGGTGGCCGAGGAAGAATGGCTCTGCTCTCCGATCTATGAGCACTCCGCAGAGGTTCTGCGCAGCGGCATGATGCTGCAGATCGATATCATTCCCTCGGTGCCGGGCTACGGCGGCAGCTGTGCCGAGAGCACCGTGGTGCTGGCCGATGAGACTCTGAAGGAGCAGATCTGCCAGCAGTACCCGGAGATGTGGCAGCGGATGCAGGTGCGTCGGCAGTATATCATCCAGCAGCTTGGCATTCAGCTTTCGGAAGATGTACTGCCCATGTGCGGCACAGTGGCTTATCTGCGGCCCTACCTGCTGGAAAAGGACATGGCATTTGTGAGCCGCTGAGTCCATAAACATCCATGGATGTCTCTGAATACTCTATAATTTTGGCACCCGCCCAGCCTGCAATCAAAAATCCCCGCAAATAATTGCGCGAGAGCTTGAAAAAACGTGAATAAAGAGCACAAATAAAGTATAACAAACCGCCCCGGTTTCCGTAACAGGAAGCCGGGGCAGTTTTTGCGTTGGGTAGCTTGAGCGAGCGACAAGGGGCTGTTGCAAAATAGCCCCAACGAAAAAATGAGATAGACTTCCCCAAAAGGGGTTGCCTATCTCATTTTTTGTTGTAAACTGAAACTGCAATGAACCAGATACAACATGAACAGTATACAGGAAAGGGCGGCATATATCAACAGCTGACCCTGCCAATAAGCGAAAATATTTTAATAGATGAACATGAACCGGTGTATGTAGCCAACGCCCAGCTTGAGGAACTTCCGGCGCTTCTTGATGCGAGGGAGAACCAATATCTCTACCGAATTGTTTCTCCTCTGCATTGCTTTTGACCTCCAGAAGTTCTTTTCCAAATTGCAACGCGGAAAGAGAAAATCTCATCTTTTTCCCTCAAAAAAGAGTAGAATTTTTTGGAACTGAAAATGTAAAAAGCTGAGCACCTGCTTTTTCACAGAGGCTCAGCTTTGCTATACCTTTTTCTCTGAATTTATGACAAAGTTTTCAACTTTTGGGCTGTTTCAGGCACTCTTTGCTGAAGTTTTCAACGTCTTTCGCTTTTGCTATTTTGCAACAGCCCCTTTTTTGCGTCTTGTTTTGTAAGCGGAAAGAAGGTACAATAATAGAAAAAAGCGTATATTGGTCAAATAAGGTGGTGAGTACATGAGGTTTTTTGAAGCAGTTCCCAGTGAATTGTTCTCGCCATTGGCTTCACCCAACCGTATCTTATATGCGGATGCACTGGACGTATTGTACGCGGCATACCAAGAAAACCTGAAAATACGGGAAGATGTCTTGTACTCCATGCTGCGCGGCAGATTGGAGCAGGAGCTGGCAGATGCTACGTTTGAAGGAGAAGATATTGACGAAGAGGAACTGCGGGATATCTCGGGTCGTGCCCGTTTTTTGATCCGTAAACTGTGCAGCAAGGGGTGGTTTGAGAAGGAACGCGGGGATGACTTTGAAGAATATATCACGATTCCTAATTACAGCAGTCGCCTGCTGGAACTATTTCATCAACTCAGGGATGATAGCCCGGTTCGTGGATATTCCTATGTGTTCGGAACTTTCTCGGTCTTAAAGACTGCCGACGATAGCAACAATGCTTACGAGAAAATGACGGCGCTTTACAGTGCCTACGATAACACAACGGCACTGATTAGTTTGTTGCAAATGGTCTATCATAATGTAAAGCATTACTTTCAGATGCAGATCGATATGCAGGATGTCAACCAGGTGCTGGCTGCACACTTCAATAACTTTGGACAAAAAGTTGTGGAGGCATACATCCGTCCGTTGAAAATCAAAGATTCAGTGCCGAAGTATCGTGTCCCCATTCAATCTATACTGAGACGGTGGGAAGAAGATGACGCGCTGCTGATGGCAATGGCAAATGAAGCATTGCGTGATAAGCGGGGCAAGACATTGGAAGACTGCCGTGCCGATTTGCTGCGGAAAATTTTCTGGATCGAAGAACGCTATGATAATTTAGAGAAGGACTATCTTGAAGAAATTGATACGCAGGTCCGGCGCTATACCAGAGCAGCAACACAGAAAATCGAGAACCTGACGAACCGAGATCAAAGCGTGCGCGGCAATTTGAATGTTCTGCTGACGGCACTGTCCAGAAACCGCAGGGCATCTGAACTTGTAGACCAGATACAGCTGGCATTCCAATTGTATGAGCAGTCGTTTTTGTCGGAAAAAAGCCTGTGGTATCGCAAGCGCCCGGGTAAACGGACGAAAGTAGCAGCGGTGCTGATACAAGATGATCAGGTGCCGAATACGGAAGAACAGGTCAGAGCGGCACAGTTACTGCAATCGAAATATGGCCGGGCAGCGGTAAATGCTTATATGCAGGGATGGCTGGGAGATGCTGACATTCGTTGCTCGGAGGAGCTCTCGCTTGAAGAGGACAAGGATTATATCATGAGTTTGCTGGCAATCCTTGGAAGCAAGGATGCATCTGCCGGTTATGTGGTCCAGGAACTCGATGGCATTTTTTGCAAGAATGGCTATTCGATCCCGCAAATGCAGATCCGGAGGAAGGAGAAGAAGCCGTGAATTTTGATTTTGTTACCAATGCTACGGCAAAAGAACTGGAACAATTCAAATCTGTCTGCAATCAGCTGCTCAGCCGCACATACATTGTGCGAACCACCTACCAGCCGGGAAAAGGCAGGGTGGATAACCCAGACTATCTTTTTCTATCACGGCACTATGAGGCTGTACAGGAGTACCTGAGCCTGCTGGACTGGGATTTGCGCAGGGATGAACTGAACGGATACTTTTATGTGTTGAACACAGACGAGGCTAACCGTTGCAACCTCAATAAAAAAGAAACGGCGATTTTGCTGGCATTACGGCTGATTTACGAAGAAAACATGGAGCGTTTGGGTTTGGAGCAGGATGCCGTGTGTACTGTGCGGGATGTGCTGGAAAAAGTGGTGACCGACTATCCCGTTTTTCCGGCTAAGCCGAATATGGAAGAGGTGAAACGCGCGTTTACGGTACTGGAAAACCATTCTGTGATTCAAAGACTGGAAGGAAAATTCAACCAGGGCAGCTGCAGGATCGCAGTACTGCCTACCATTCTCTCTGCGGTCTCCAGCGAAAAGCTGAACTTGGTGGTGTCTGTTTTGAAAAAGGAGGAAATAGATGAAGAAGCTGAAGAAGATCCTGCTGATCAACTGGCTCTATTTCGGTAAGGAACTGATTGAAGTAGGCGACATCAATTTCCTGACAGGCAAGAACGGCGCTGGCAAGTCAACGGTCATCGATGCACTGCAGATCGTGCTGCTGGGCGAGACAAATTCCCGCAATTTTAATCAGGCAGCCAACGAAAAATCGCAGCGATCATTGGAGGGCTATCTGCGCGCCGACATGGATGATAACAGCCCGTATTCCCGTCGTGGCAAGGATTTTTCCACCTATATCGCCTGCGAATTTCAGGATGAGATGGAGAGCAGCAGCTTTGTGACGGGTGTAGTATTTGACTGCCGCAGCGATGGAAGTTACCGTGATACATTCTTTATTTACACGGGGACACTGCCGGAAAATTGCTTTATTGAACAGGGCGAGGCAATGGAGATTTCTGCACTTCGCCGTTTTTTGAAGCAGAACTATGCACGGGCAGAATTTTACGATACCCAAAAAGAGTATCGCCGCAACATGCTTGCAAAGTGGAACGTCCACAACGAGCAGGTCTTACGGATGATGAAGAAGGCTGTTTCGTTCCGGCCAATTGTGGATATCCAAAAATTTATTACGGAGAACATCTGCGATATTCCGGATAAACCCAATATTGAGCTGATGCAGCAAAACATCCGGGATTATAAACGGCACGAATTGCTGGCGCAGCGTCAGCAGGAAAAGCTGGATGCGCTGCAGCAAATCAGCAGGCTGTATCAGGAGATGAACCAAGCCATAGATCGCTGCCAGATCCAGAAGTTTCTGGTACGGTGGGCCGAAAAAGAAGCTGCACAGGCAGAGATCGACCGGCGCGAACTGGAACGGACAGAATGCAAAGGCAGCCTTGTAAACGTGAATGAGCAGCGAGAAGAGATTGAACGACAGATCGAACAAAAAGAAATGCGCCGCAGTGAGCTGGAGCTGGCCTGCAGGCAAAGCAACGTTTTCCAGGAGCGTCTGCTCAACATGGAAAAGGCTTTGAGAGATGAGCAGAAAAAGCTGGAACAGGGTCTGCAAAATCTTGAAGTGGAGATTAAGCGGGAAGCACGGCATTTACAGAGATTCTGTGGGGAGATACAAGAACTGGAACCGGAAGGACTTCTCATACCGGTGCAGGAAGCGGCGAACACTGCGCAGAAAGCATATGCTGTATTTACTGGTGACGAGAAGGGATTGTTTGCCCGGCCTGTGGAGTTGTTTGAAACGGGGCAGCAGGCAGCGGCCGAATTGTCGGATGCTGTCCGCAGTGCGGCTCATAAAACAGAGGATCGTATTGCAGAGCTGAAGAAGCAAGCCGACCAGAAAAGTGCGGTGCTTGCAAATCTGCGCAGGAACATCAAAGATTATCCCCATGGGCTTCTGCTGTTCAAAGACCGGCTGGAAAAGGATCTGGCGGATAAAACGGGGCATGCGGTTCCCGTTTATATTCTGGCTGATGTGCTGGAAATTGCAGATGAGCGCTGGCGTGGAGCGGTAGAAGGCTACCTAAATAACCAGAAATATTATCTGCTGGTGGAGCCGGGACGTTATCAGGATGCACTTAACATTTACGACCGGCTGAAGCAGGAAGCAGAGTACCGTGCGTTTGGTCTGGTAGATATCGGAAAACTGCGGGAAAAAGAAACACTTCGACCGCTGCCCGGCAGTCTGGCAGAAAAGGTGGAGACAGAAAACAAGCTGGCACGCAGCTATGTGGACTATCTTCTGGGTCGGGTGATATGCTGCGACACGGCAGAACAGTTGCGCTGCTATAAGACGGCAATTACGGCAGAGGGAATGCTGTATCAGGGCTATGTGGCCCGCGCACTTCGGAAGGGCTGGATGGAAGACGCCTTCATCGGGCGGCGTGCGGTGCAGCTCCGCATCGACCATCTGGAAAAGGAACTGGCCTGTCTGCAGGAAGAGCTGCGGCATTGGCAGCCGCTCCAGAAGCAGCTGACCGGCCTGCAGGAGCCGCTTTTTACCCAAAGATTTGTCCGAATCGATGTGGCGCAAAAGCAGGAGGACTACCAGCGCGTCCAGATGATCATCAAGGAAATCGCAGAAGTCAAAAATCAGCTTTCCCAGCTGAATCTGTTCTGGTTGGATGAGCAGCGGCGCATCATTGAACAGTTGAAAGAAGAGATCCTTGCATTCAATAAGGAAAAAGATGCGAAAAATGTGCAAAAAGGGAAGTTGGAAAGCCGCATCCATCAGCTGGAATATGAGATCTTGCCGGAAAAATACCAACGGTATGAGGCCATCGAAGATGTTTTGAATGAGGAGTTCACGAAGGAATACCGAGAAACCATCGGCGTTCCCCGCTATCGGCAGGAGCTTGTCCGCTTGAAAAAGGCAGATGTCATCCGCAAGAACTTTGGCGACAGTTTGGCGCAGAGCACAAAGGCGATTGACGGGGCTCAGAAGAAACTGTTTGCAGCACGCAGAGAATATGCAGAACGGTTCAAACCCTGTGCATTCCAGATCGAGGTGATGGATAACACCGAATACGAGGAAGAACGGCGTACTCTGCAGGAAAGCGAGCTGCCCCGATACAAAGAAAAAATTCGGGCGGCACGGGAAAGCGCAATGGAGCAATTCCAGAACGATTTCCTTGCCAAACTGAAATCCAGCATCGACCAGGTGCAAGAACAGGTGCACAATCTGAACAAGGCCCTGCGCCAGGCACAATTTGGCACAGACAAGTACCAATTCCGTGTAGGGCCAAACCCGGATTATCTGGATTACTATAACATGATCATGGCAGATGAACTGATGGAAGGCGAATCCGGTCTATTCGCACTGCCCTTTCAGCAAAAATACGGCCCATTGATCGAAAAACTGTTCAGCCAGATCACAATGGCAGATGATACGCAGCTCAATGCCCGCAAACAGAGCGAACTGCAGGAGAATATCGTCCGCTATACAGACTTCCGGACGTATCTGAAGTTTGATTTGGAAACGACCGATCAGAACGGTTCCAAGCAGCTGCTTTCTCAAACACTGAATATGAAGTCCGGTGGCGAAACACAAACGCCATTCTATATTGCGGTGTTGGCCTCGTTTGCCCAGCTGTACCGTGTGAACGATGCCACCCGCTTTGGCAACACGGTGCGTCTTGTGGTATTTGATGAGGCCTTTAATAAAATGGACAGTGACCGGATCACCGAGAGCGTACGCCTGCTCCGAAAGATGGGGCTACAGGCGATCATTTGCACGCCGCCGGATAAGGTTTCGGACATTATGCCCATTGCTGACCGGACGCTTCTGGTGGACAAGACTGGGTATCGGATGCACATCATTCCCTTTGGAAAGGAGATGCAGAATGAAGGAAGCGCAAGTGATCCTGAACCGGCTGCTGGATAAGTTTGAAAACAGCAAGCATCTTTCCGAACCTAATGTTTCCAGACGCCGGGTAATGCTGCGCATTGATAAAAGGGAATTGCCGGAGTATCAATACGAAGATGCGGTGGTTCGGGATGCATACAATGCTGCGGCACGGGAGCTGGAGCAGCAGGCTTTGGTGCGTCTGGAATGGGCGAGAAAGCAGAGCGTTCTCTCCTGCATCGTGCTGGATCTGGAACGGGTCGCACAGTGCTATGAATGCGCCGACAGAGTGCATCCGCAAAAAAGGGCGGAAGAGGTCGAACGTCTTATTACGCAAAAGTTGGAGGGCAATCCTGTTTCATGGATCGCAGCATGGCGGGATGCTGTATGCACTCAGGCACGGAACAGCATGAGAGTGCCGACTTTTTGTAGAGAGAACGACCATTTGTTGCAGGACCTGCTGCTTACATTCCAGCGGTACGCAGAGCTGTCCGGCAGTGTGACGATGCGTGCATTCAGCAGCCAGTGCTTCCACGACACCAAATATTTTGAGCGAAATGTGCGTGAACTGTTTCTCGGCATTGCACGTAAGTATAATATCCAACTGGCGGCGGCCTGTACGGAAGCGGAACTTGGCGAACGGGATCAGCTTTCATTTCTGGGAATCTATGCCCGTCCAGAACTCTACGAGCTTTCGGGCGATTGCACGATTTTGCTGCAAAAGGGTGAACTTCGACTCAGCGCAGCAGAACCTTATGGCGTAGCTTTGCCCAGTACGCTTATGTCAGAGATTGTGGATATTGACCTGAAAAACAACTGCTGCATTACCTTTATCGAAAATAAAACAAACTATGATGAATATTTGCTGGTGGAAAAACAGCCGGAAGAACTTGTTGTTTATCACGGTGGCTTTCTGAGTCCGCAGAAGAAAAAACTTTTTGAAAAACTGGCCGCTGTGGCAGGAAAAACCATGCAAATACGATTCTGGGCAGATATTGATCTGGGCGGTTTTTGTATGTTCGAAAACCTGCAAATGGTGTTCCCACAACTTGAGCCCATGCGTATGGAAGGACTCTTTGTGGAACAGTACCACAAAAACGGACTGAATCGGCCGGAGCAGTATTTGCAAAAGTTGCAGGAAGAGCGGAATGCGGGAAGACATCCGCTGTTTGCCGATGCAATCGATAAGATTTTGCAATACGGGGTCACAATCGAACAGGAAATATTTCTGGAGTAGGATCTGTACGAAGATAAAAACGCTTGTTGACCTATAAAAACGTACTATCATTCTTCCCAACACTCTGCAATTTTGGCACCCGCCCAGGCTGCTATTAAAAACCCGAGAACATAAGGTTTTTATAGCGAATTATCGTTAAAAATCAAGCATAAATAAGGCTCACCGTCAATTTTGAAATGAACCCCAAAAGTTAGACAAAAATCAA
>ENA-OPVK01001352-OPVK01001352.1-human-gut-metagenome-genome-assembly--contig:-NODE-1352-length-14786-cov-8.512796_pt1 | contig 14786 bp, 10 predicted proteins | sample MGYA00241495_ERZ501982 | MGnify/ENA primary metagenome ERZ501982 (study PRJEB25962, sample SAMEA2042002) | human gut metagenome | biome: human gut; feature: human-associated habitat; material: faeces...
GTCCTGTGCTGTACAACCGGATGTTGCTGAACGGTACGCTCTGGCCGCATTTGCAAGATGTCCAGAAAGCGGCTTGTGCGTGTCTGGAACGCACGATAACCACTCTGTTAGACAAGTACCCCGCGCCGGACAAAGAGCGCGCACAGCTTCTCTGGGTGGCGCACATGAACGGGCTGAAAGCGCAGATGGAAGAAGTGGTGGTGAGGGAAGTTGTGTATGCAAAATGAAACCACGATTCATCTTGTCTATCCATCCAAACATGGTATAATGGGGCAAAGGAGCGTGATACCATGAGCCCAATTGAAGTCCATGCAAAAATCCAGTTGGTTGAAAAGCGTGAAACACGGACGAGCCGTGGAATGCTCTCAAAGGGCTGGTATCATGTAGATGATCAGCTTGTTATGGTCAAGGGCAACTCCATCACAGAGGCCGGAACCGCTGGGTATGAGCCGTATTCTGAGGTGATGGCATCGCTGATTGCACAGGTGCTGAATTTGCCCCATGTAGAATATACGTTGATGCCTGCCAAGCTCTTTCCCGACATTCAGACCTATTCCTGCGATGTGGTCAGCGTCTGCCCCAAGTTCACAACGGACGATGAACAGCTGTATCATTTTGCAGACTTGGCTGATGCCCATTTCCTTGCCAGCGGTCGAGCCGCTTCACCGGAAGCATTGTTCCAGTATGCGATAGAACTATATGGTAAGAAGTGGCTTTATCAAATGCTGGCATTTGACGCCTTTATCGGCAACGAAGACCGCCACGAAAACAATTTTGATGTGATCGTCCGGGATGGAAAAAATTATGCTCCGCCTATTTACGACAATGGCGGTAGTCTGCTTGCGTGGGCAACGGATGAAGAATTGACTGACACGAAGCTCCGTTATCAGTTCGACAAAGCCAAACCGTTCCGCAGTCACCATGCCCAGCAAATCAAGATGATCGATGAGCCTGTGCTGCCAACGCGTGACTTGGACGAGTTGTATAGTGAAATCATTCAGTCCATCTCGCCTATTCTTGCATTGTTGAGCGAAAAAAGAGCATCTGCGATCCGTCAATACCTGAAATACCGTCTGCACTACCTGAAAGCCGCCATGGGGTGATAAAATGGCCTATCTGAAATTGATGATGGATGAAAAAGAGATTGCTCACTTGAGCGAAGATGGGCAGTATCTTTGCGCCAATGAAGACGTTCCGCAGTATCATCTTCCTTTGAACCTTTTTATTGGAGACAAACGCAAAGTGCCGCTAGTCGATGTGGTGGTTTGGGCAAAGAAACGAATCTTTCCGAAAAATCGGATGGACTGCAAGGAAATCCTGAAAATGATGGGCCTGCCTGATTACAATGCTTGGGAAATCGTCAAACGCACCAACGCCTGCCTAATGGAAGACCCTTATTGGCTGCGATTCAGCGAGGATGAAACCTTTGAGGATACCACGCGCGGACGAGCCAGAAGAATCATGAACGAAAATCAGAAAAACAGCTGATAGTAATTGGTATCAGTTGACAAGTATAGCAAAACCCACGGGTTGGATATGAGTACCAGCCTGTGGGCTTATTATTGGGATTCAGTCTATAATATAAATTTCAATAAGGAATCATACATTGTTAAAAATCAATGTGTTTAGCAAACTATTGTATTCCTCACTGGAAAAGTCTGATCCAGAAAAGACTTTCAAACAAACAGGTTCTATACATTTAGATTCATCTAAATCTAACAGAGCCATTTTTTCGTTGATAGCCATTCGGTAGAAATCCAATTGCTCTATACCATAATCTGAATCTTCAGGACCGGCCAACAACTTTCGGCACATTGAGTAATCCCATAGATACTCGCCAATCTCGCTTATTATAGACTTTGCAAGATTATCTTCTGCTTTTTCAACTATATATTTTTGCGAAAAGCATCCTAACATTTGCGGTGTTACCTCTACAGGATATATAGATGTCCGATTTTCTTGTACTTCTGCCGATGGAGATTCCAAAGCATTTTTCACATAGGCAAAAAACTGTTTTGGAATGCGATAGGCAACATTTTCTATTTCTCCCTGATTTGTCTTAAAAAGCACCTCTAAATAATCAAATTTGGAATTCAAAATTTGCATTCCGCTAATCAGCAAAGCATTCCAAGCATCTTCGGAACTTTTATCAAATCCACCAATTATGATAGGATAGTAATTTAATATTCCGGCATAATAATTGTTCTCTGGAAAAATCACAGAATAAAATTCAGTCAAGTCAGAAAGCCCTTCTTGAATTTTTTGCCTTTCTTTAGTGCATCTTGCCTTATACCAACCATCTATTGTGTACTTGTTAAAACCTTTGTTCATCGGGTTGTCATAATAATAGTAACATCCCATCATAAGGCGGCTAACATTCACTTTTTCTAACTCACACAATTGTAAATGCTTCGTTTTTAACGGAGTGTCGAATACTATTTCATCAAAGAATTGCTGAACATCTGATAGCGCGCGCTGTGCAGCCAAAATATTAAACATTGCAAGCTTCGCATTTTTTGGGTCTCTTTTTAAGAGTCCGGGAAATTGTCCTGTGAAGTTTGTTATAGACCAAAAATATTTTCTTTTTATACCTTGAAATTTTCTTACACAGGGAACATCTTCTTCAAATGGATTTTCTTCTCCGGGATATTTTCTTTCATTATTTATGAGCTTCTGATATTCACTATAAATACAAATGCTCTTTCTGATTGCACTTTCTTTTAGTTTTGGACTTTCCGCTTTGGTTAAACACTCACAGTAATCGTTCGCCATTGTACAAATATGGCTTCTAAGATTAAACCAGTATTCTATCCAGTCTGTCACCATTTCAAATTCGTAATTGCTAAGAATTGTTTTATTCCATAAAGATGTTAAATGCTGATGGAACATTATCACTACGTTCTCAATTGGCATTTCTTTATGTGCATCATCCGGAACAAAATAATTTTTCAGCATCTCGATTTCTGGTTTTAATGCATCTGTACAATATTTTTTGAATATCGGGAGCATCCGACAAAGTTGCTTGATTCTTGAAACGCTTTCTTCATTCGCATTTCCAATTTCACTTAAAGAGAGTATATACTCAACATGGATAGCATCTGAAGTTTCATCAACGTAGACACTATGTGATTTCGTCATGCGCTTATAGTACGTCAAAATTTCATCCATATTTTGAGAAATATATGCTCTATATGCCGTTTGGTTGCTACAGAACGAGAGATACATGAGTCTCGCCATACATTCCAAAGACATCCTATCAGACTTTTTCCATACCTCATTTAGTGGTATTTCTGCCACCAAGCCAAGTTCAGAAGTTATGTCATAAATCCATTCTGCAATTTGGGAATAGGATTCAAGATCTGTAACTTGTTCAAAAGAAACAGTCTTGGCCCTTTGGTAAAGCGTGCTGCAAAATCCAAAGATAAACATTTGCGGCAAATCACAGTCAGGTATTTTATCTCGAAGTCTTTGTAAATATTTTCCGTTTGGATTATCTGGATGTATTTTTTGCAGGCTATCAAGCGTTTGCACTGAAACGCCAAATTTATCAAATGTCTTAAATGGACATTTTTCCATGGCGATAAGTTCTATTCCAAAATGATTATTTGCATCATCAAAAAGCTCTTTCTTATCCCGATAATACTGTAAAACATCCCCCGAAAAAAGACCTTTTACTGCCTGAAGGCATCCGGACAGATCGGTTTCGTCCCACAAAAAATCTAGGACCTCTTTGAAAAAAGCACTCTTATTTAACGAAAATTCGGGAATATGAGAAAATAGTACTGCATAATCCTTCTTTTCGACCATTTTAATTACAGAAATTGCCGTGTTTTCGAGTGGAACAAATTCATGTAACTGATTTACAATATGCCACGAACGGATTGGATGCAGTCCTTCTACATAATTATCATCTGTGTTGAGATGAATTAAAAATTCCGACTCTAGATTTTTTAACAGTTCGCCAAAATCTGCTCCTGCATAATCTTTTTGACTGCAAAAGAGATTTCGGACAGTAAGCTTTACCCCACAAACATCAGCAAAGCATACTTTACGCAAAATGTCACATTTTAGCTGTCCAAATGAAGACTGCCCAAGTTCTTTCATCTGAGCTGTAATTCGTTCAGAAAGCATCTCACCATGAGTCAGCAAATAAACATACTCCATTAAAAGTTTCCGTTCGGCAATTCGATTCCACTCTCGTTTCCAATTTGTTATGCTGGGGTGCAGATTTCCTGTTTCTTTTAATTTTTGGAAAATATTTTTTGCTTCTTGTTCTTCTAATGTCGGGATTATAATATTTATTGAGCGGATATTGCTCAAATCACCACTATAATTGTACCAATCAATTTCCCTTGTCGTAAGAAGAACCTTATAATTAGTTGGTAATTCAGCTTGCAAAAGCTGCACAAGTCCATTCCACTTTTGTACTCTGCCATCCAAGTTGTCAATCAAAATCAGAAGCTTCTCTCCAAGACGTAACCGAGAGTTAAAATATTGAAATGTATTGCCTAGTTGTTCATTATTATCGCATACTGTCACTTGATAGGCAGTATATTCATTCTGAAGCAAATAAGCTGATCTTAATGCGAGTGTTGTCTTTCCCTGCCCGCTGGAGGCTTTTATTACAGTCACTATATTTTCTTGTATAGACGTTATAATTTTTTCCTCTAGCATTGGACGTTCTACCGGAAGATTTTTTGCTATATCCGCAGGAGTTGCTTTTTTCCCTTCATAGAAATCATTCTCATGTTCTGCTGCATTTTTTGAAAAACTAAGTTTTCTAATCCAGCTATGCGCTGGATTTTGAGCCCCTTTGCTAATGTCCATCTTAACTGCTTCAACGCAAGAAACCAATTCTTTTCTTGTTATTAAATCGCGATTCTCCATTTTTTTAAGGCAAAGGATTTTTATGCTATTCACATATAATTTGAGATTATCTGTACTGATATCGTGGTATTGAATTAGTGCCTTTTCTATTTCATCTTCAAAAATTTCTTTTTTTAAGTTTTCAAACGACAGCCTAGACAAAAAATCTTCAAAATTATATTGGCTCCAATCCCATGATGTTTGGCTCTCTTTAATTTTTTCAATCACTTCTTTCCAATATTTAAGAGAAGCTTCATCTAATTTTCCCTCAAGAATTTTCTTCAAATTTCCATTTGCAACTGGGAAATCATAGACCATCTTAAAATATCTGTCTTTATCAAGAAGATATGCCTCAAGAAAATTTTGCAGAACATCAGCCAAAAAGCTTGCGTTTTGCCGATTGACGGAGTACTTGAGCTGAATATGTGTAATTTGGCCGCCGTCTTGTTTTTCAATTCGGTCAACATCTTCGATGCCTTCAAGTTGAAAGATTGTATTCTCATTCTGGTTCGTCAGCATCAAATAACAAGCATACAAAAACTGGTAGGTATATCCTCTAAGCGCAATTTGACCACCATCTCTTGATTCTTGAAGGCTCTGAATACTTTTCTTCGGAGAAATCGGCTTTTTCTTCTTACCTTTACCCATAATTTTACCTCTCAGCCACAGCCTCGGTTCTGTTTACAGTTCCCTCAGCAGCGTCAAAAACTCATCAAATCGGTACGCTCCCTCCATTTGCAAATCCTTATTCTGGAACACCATATAATAGCGGTATGCCTGCTTGCCAGCGGCATCCTGCCATGCACGACCCAGACGAATTTTTTCTCTGGACTCTGCATTTTCCAGCTGGTCGCCTTTGGTTTCAATCAGAATAATTTTTCCACTGGTCGTGCGGACGATAAAATCCGGGTAATGATTGCGGAATCCGTTCAAACAGAACGAAAACTTGTTACGCTCCGGGTTGCGATGCCACCAGCGGATATTGTCCATGTTGGTCATTGCCAGAGCCATTTTGTATTCCAGACCATCCATCTTGCCCTCGGTCTGGTACAGGCTCTTGCTCATTGAAGAAGTGCTATCCGGGAGGGTGATATACTCCGTCAACTGAAAGCGGGGTTCACATACGATTTTCTCCGTTTCCAGCCACTTGTAGAAGTTTTCTCGTGCAGTTTCCTCTTGAAGCTGCATGACGTATGCACGAATTTTTGCTGCAAAGTTAACAGGCATCCGTTCCAGCGCGTCCAGCTCTTCGCGGTTCATATTATCCACGATACCATCGACATAACGCCGCAGTTCATTATCATCCACCGCGTTCATCTTGCAAAGGCTCTTGTGGATAATATCCTTGCAGATACGCAGTTTATCCTCGCCCGGAAGCAGTGGAAACTGCCTGTTCATATACTGCTGATAATCATCTTTCAGCTTGGAGATACGCGGTGTCGTGGTATCGCGGTCTTCCAAATCGACCTGCGCCAAATCGTCGTCCAGATGGCCGAAGTCGATTGCGCTGGGTTTTCCCTTCAACGTAAAGTTGCTGAGCAGGTTTTCCTTTGAGAGTTCTTCGCTGTCGTACAGCGAGAAAAGTGATGGCTGTACTTTTAGGCAGAATTTCGGAAGTTTGAGGGTGTGAACATCCTCCAAAAACTCCGGATTTACATGAGAGGTATCCACTTTATCCTGCACCTCCAGCGGCAAATCGCTCAACGGGTCATTCTGGTGCTGCTGCATAGCAACATCAAAATCGTTCTGTTCCTTTTCAGAGCGGTCAAAAATATTCTGCACCGAGGGAGAAACACTTGCCTTTGCCAAGGTGCTGCCCAACAGTGTCGGGTCGAAATCCAAAAACTCTTCCTCTTCTGCCGATGCCGCAGGCATTGCTTCGTTTGTCGGCTGTACCGGGAAGATGGTCTGCTCCACTTTGGGCAGCGGCTCGACCGGGGCAGCTTCTTCCTGCACACGGTAATCGTGGTCCGTGAAGCCTGCGTTATTCAAGCCCTTGACGATGCCGTCCAGCGTACGCTTGAAGTCCTCAGACGAGGTCAGAACATACGAAGTATTCAGGATCGGAGAAGAATGTTTCCGGGTATAGGGCAGGCGCAGAATACGCCCCACGATTTGCTCCACATCCACCTGACTGGTGCGGTTCGCCAGCGAAGCAAGGATATACGCAAAGGGGCAGTCCCAACCCTCTTTCAAGGCATTGACTGTAATGATAAAGCGAATCGAACACTTTTCCGACAGCAAATCCACATTTTTCAACTCGTTGATCTCCGCCGTTTTGATGGCAATTTGCTCTGCTGGAATGTTGGCTGCAATCAGGCGTTGGCGCAGTTTTTCAAAGGTCGTTGCATTTTCTGTGCTCTTGGGTTGCGCCTGAAACAGCACGATGGGGCGAATGTAGCTGCCGCCCTTTTCGTAGGCATCTTTTGCGTGAATTTCCAGTGTCCGCTGCATCTCGATGGCATCATGCAGCACATCCTGCTGGCGGTTGCGGTTCATCACGATGACAGGCAACTTGACCATGTTCTCGCGTTTCAAGTGAATCGCATCCACAATGGAGATGATGTTGCTTTCCTTAGTGGGCGTTGCCGTCAGATCCAGCACAAAGCAGGGATTGAAGTTTTGCAGCATCTGCTTGCTCGGGTTACTGCGCGCATGGTGGCTTTCGTCCACAATGACCAGCGGATGCAGCTGATTGATGACCTGCATCAAGGCGGTCGGGTCGGTATCTTCCAGCGGCATATCGGGTTCGCCCAGTGCATTTGCCAGCGCAACAAGGCTGCTGTTCTCCTGCTTGGCCTTGAGCCGCTCCTTCTTGCCACGGAACGAATCATAGGACAGCACCATGATGGAAAGCTGCTCGTTGACCGCAGAGATATTGAAGTGCTGCCCCATCAAAAGCTGTTCTTTGGTATACACTTCTACACGGCTGCCAAAGGCAACATCAATTTTCTGGCGGTAAGGATGTGCAGGGTCACGCAATGCAGCCAAGGTTTGGGTCAGGATAGCATCTGACGGAACCAGCCAAACCACTGCACGGCGTTTTACCACACCCAGTGCGGAGAAAATCGGCTCGATGGCATTTGCAGCCAAAAATGTTTTGCCGCCGCCCGTAGGAACTTTCAGGCAGACATTCGGCACACCGGGCAGAAGATTCTGATACTTGGGCATTCCGCCAAATCCGACTTTTACATCTTTCTCTTGCCAGAGACGGTTGTAGGCCGTTTCGATGTTCTTTGTCTTCATCAGGATTTCCAGATAGCGTTCCAAATCCCGAATGACGGCTTTCTGATAATTTTTCAATTCCATAAGAGCCGTCCTCCTTACACCCGCGCAATGTCGCGCGGAATTTTCTTAAACGTGATGCCAAACCGCAGCAAGTCGCTCTCACTCAATGCACAGCGGTCAGCATAAATCAGATAGTTTTCCGCTTTTTCCGGGATGGTAGACAAAAAGGCATAGTCCAACACGCACATCTGGTCTGGCTCATAGTAGAAATAGTAAGCGGTGTGGTTGTTCTCACCGAGGAAATATGGGCTTCCGTTCTGTTGATTCACCGCAGGTTTCTTCGTTTCCGTATACCAGATGTAGTCACAGATTTTGTCTGTGCCAATGCTTTCATTCAGGTTGCCATCCGGCAGAAGCAGCCGCTCGCCCAGTTCGTAGTAACTGAAATTGCCACCAGTGCCTTCTACGGCGTTCTTGTCTTTGCCATAGCCGTTGATCACACGCTTCACACGTTCAGCAGTCGTAGTATCGGCGTAGTCGCCCATCTCCACCAGAATAAACTTGCGGTGTCCTCCATCCGCTTTGTTCATATTCAGCACCGCATGGGCAGTTGTGCCAGATCCGGCAAAGGAGTCGAGAATCAACGCATCCTCGGAACTGGCGATTTTTAAAACAAATTCAATCAGTCGTGAAGGCTTTGGAGTATCAAAAGTAGCCTCACCACCGAATATAGCCTTGATTTGTTTAGCCGCTTCGTCAGTATGTCCAACCTCGGTGTACGGCCAAAAGTTTGTCGGCAATTTTCCACCGACATTCTCTAAATAGGTTTTTCGACGAATGCCACCTTTGCCGCCTTTTGTGAAGTAAAATCGTGGCCAAGAACCTCGTTCCAAAACAGACTGTGCCCTTTTCGATGCAATATCTAACGAGTCAGACAACATAATGGCTTTGACTTCCTTCCGAACATCTAATTCAGAAATTCCGCAAATAGCTGCACGTTCTTTTTCATCATGAAGATCTCGCAGCTCATAGTTGGCCCACGCGTTCATATATTCGAGCATCTGTTCTTGACCAAATGTCCAGCATCGACCATTAGACGGATATAACAGTCTTCCATCAAATGGGTGCTGAATCGCATAAACCATGCCTTGATGCGTTGCAGCACCGGGTGCATAGGGGTTATCACTTGCCCAAGGTCTACTGTCATTGTCGGGATTTTTATAGATTGCGTCCATTTCAGCGGTACGCGGTAACTTGTTGGGATTCCATCCCGGCTGTTTGCTGTAGACCAGAATATGCTCCACCTCGTTTACGATGCCTTTAGAATCATTTCGAGTGGAGTAAGTGCGCTGCCACGAAATATTGGAAGCGAAACAGCTCGCACCAAAAATTTCATCACAGATGGATTTCAAGTTGTAAAGCTCGTTGTCGTCAATGCTAATAAAAATCGCACCATCATCCGCCAACAACTTCTGCAGCAGCATCAGCCGAGGATACATCATGCAGAGCCACTTGTCATGGCGTGTCAAATCCTCGCCTTCCTTACCGACTACTTCGCCCAGCCACTTTTGAATATGCGGATCATTGACATTATCGTTGTAGCACCACTTCTCATTGCCAGTGTTGTAAGGAGGATCGATGTAGATGCACTTCACCCGGCCCTCATACTGCGGCAGCAGAGCTTTCAGGGCTTCCAGATTATCGCCGTGGATAATCATGTTATCGCTGCCGTTGTCCTCGGTGTGCTTGCCCATTTCGTCAAAGCTATACTGACGCTCCAACACACGGAACGGCACTTCCTGATGATGATTGACAACTTTGCTTTTTCCGATCCATTCCAAAGTAGGCATGGTGTTTTCTCCGTTTCTCTGTGAAAGTTCTTTCACGTTTAATAATAACAAGTTGGGCGGCAAAGCGCAACGGTTCCGGCAAAGAAATACAAGTTTGATGAACAACAAAAGCGTTTTGCAAAAACGCGCAGCCTGCATCCGTCGGATGCAGTTCAAGGGTTTGGGATTTCCCAACAAGCATTTTGCAACGCAAAATGGTCTTTGTATATACGAAGACACTGCTTGCCACTGCTATGAACGCCTTTTGAATTGCAAAATGATTTTTCAGTTGCTATACTGGGCTTATCAAAGTTTTTTCGGGAGGACGTCGCAGTGACCGCACAGACAATGCAAATCGGGAACAGACCTTGCCGCATTTACGGTGAAGCCCATGCGGAATACCTGCTGCTCCAAATGACAGGCGAACACGAGCTGCAAAGCATGGACCATGAAGTGACAGTGATTGCGCAGAGCAGCTGGAATTTTTTGTTTGCGGCTATCCCGGTGGAAAGCTGGAACGATGCACTTTCTCCGTGGGAAGCCCCTGCCGTGTGGGGGAAGCAGGGTTTCGGTGGCAATGCTGCGGACACTTTGCGCTTTCTGACGGAACAGGTCATTCCCACGCTGAAGCAGCAGTTTCATCTCCCGGAGAACGTCAAAATCATTCTGGGTGGCTACTCGCTGGCCGGGCTGTTTGCACTGTGGGCATCCACCCAGACCGGTTTGTTCTACGGTGTCGCCGCAGCCTCGCCCTCTGTGTGGTTTCCGGGCTGGATGGAGTTTGAACAGCAGCGCCCGATACAGGCACAGCGCGTTTATCTGAGCCTTGGCGACAAGGAAGAGCATACGAAAAACGCTGTCATGGCTGCGGTAGGGGATAATATCCGCACCCTGCACAGCCGGCTTACAGAGCGTGGCGCAGACTGCACCCTTGAATGGAACAGCGGCGGGCATTTCAAAGACGCCGATTTGCGTACCGCAAGAGCATTTCAGCGGGTGATGGAGGAAAGTCGATGAATATTTTGATCGATGCCGACGGCTGCCCTGTGGTCGATCTGACTTTGCAGATTGCAAGGCAGTTCGGCGTTCCTGTCATCATCCTGTGCGACACCTCGCACCAGATCGAACGTGAGGGTGCACAGACGATGGTATTCGACAAGGGTATCGACAGCGTAGACTTTGCGCTGGTCAACCGGGTCAAACCGGGGGATGTGGTCGTAACACAGGACTACGGGCTGGCGAGTATGTGCCTTGCCAAGTGCGCCCGGGTGCTGAACCAGAATGGTCTGGAATACACCGCCGACAACATAGACGCTCTCATGCTGCGGCGGTATGAAAACAAAAAGCTCCTCCGTGCCGGAAAGCACCCCAAGGGGAGCCCAAAGCGGACGAAGGAGCAGGATGTCAGGTTTGCGGACACGCTTGAGAAGATCTTGAACTGCAACCATTGATACATACTTTTGGAAGGCTGGAGAAATCCAGTCTTCTTTTTTCATAAGTGCCAATTGTGACTTTTTTGTTAACTTTCGGAGATGTGGTTGTATTTTGGCCTTTCAACTGGGTTCGTATATGAAGGCTTCTTTTTCTGGCTAATATCAATTTGAATGATTACATCTTGGTTATAGGTTATAAGTTGTGGGTGTAGAATAGCCTTTCTTGTCAGCCACCTATTGAGGGCATCTTTTTTCAAGACCACTTTCAACTTCAGGCACCGCCATTGTTGCAAAGTTTCGCCCTCCATCGGTTACCCCATGGACCGACGTTATTTTAACCAAGAAGCCACTTCGGCTATATTTTCCAAGAACTTTTTAACAAATTTCTTTTTCGGGTTACTTTTTGGCCTTTCTCGATGCCTACCAATTAGAGGGACAATTTTTCGGAAGCCTTAAATTTCGAAGATTTTCTATAAAACTCTGTTCTTTGAAAACAGAATAGTTCAATCGTCCGGTACTTCACAAAAGGTACTTCTGTAACTCGCAGCCCGGTCATAACGAAGACGGGGTGGCTGAAATGCCAATGGTGCGGTGCAAGCCCGCTGCTGGACGATTCCCCACTCCTAGGGTGCCGAGGGCGAATATGGGAGACCTTAACATATTTTTCGGGAAGTCAGCATGTTAGCCGGCTTCTCTTACATATCGCTTTTATCCTCAAGCTTTATCTAAGCTTTTTCAAATTATCAGTTTTCACGGCATGATCATCTGCCATATCCAAGGAGGGTCTATGAAGTTTAACGATGCCTATTCCCAGATGTTTCCCGGTTACCCCGATGCCGTCAGCCTTCAGCAGGCTGCGGAGATGCTTGGTCTGAACCGCCATACAGTTGGGGAACTGATCCGTTCCCGCCGCCTGTTTGCGCTTAAAATCGGCCGCACCTATCGTATCCCGAAGCTGAGTGTGATCGAGTTCCTGCTCACCGGGCAGAGCACCTTCCCGGCTGGAAATCCGCCGCTGGATGTGGTATGCTGTGGGTGCAGCAACGGACAGCACGCCTGTTGACCCAAAGGAGGTTTATGATGAAAACTACAGGGTCTGTCCAAGAGAAAAATGGACGTTTCTATTTCGTGATCAATCTTTATGATGCCAACGGCAAGCGGAAGATCAAGTGGATCTCCACAGGTCTGACCGTCCGGGGCAACAAGCGCAAGGCGGAATCCATGCTCCGGGAAGTATTGCTCCACTATGATGAGACCGGGGAGCTGCCCACAGGGCGGGGCGGAGCCTATGAAAAAGTAGATGCTAAAACCTCCAAGCCCCTGCCACTGCCCCTCCAACCCGTCAACAAGTCGGAGATTTTGTTTCTGGACTATCTCAACGAGTGGGTGCAAGTCCACAAGGCATCCATCCAGCCTGCAACCTTTATCAGCTATAATCAGATGATTCAGGGACGTATCACGCAGTACTTCAGGCCGCTGGGCTTGAAGCTGTGCGAGGTCACGCCGCAGGTGCTGGATGAGTTTCAGGAGAAGATCTTGCTGGAGGGGTACACTACCAACACGGTCATTCACTACCACGCCATCTTCGGTAAAGCGTTCAAGGATGCCGTCCGCAAGGACTATCTGGAAACCAACCCGATGCTGAAAGTTGACCGCCCGAAAAAGAACAGCTTCCGGCCCAACTTCTACTCCAAGGATGAAGTCCAGCAGCTGCTGGAAGTATCGCAGGATGACCCCCTGCACCTGTGCATCCTCATTACGGCCTACTACGGTCTGCGCCGCAGCGAGGTACTGGGGTTGAAGTGGTCGTCTATCGACTTTGAGCGCAAGTCCATCACCATCAATCACAAGGTGACGGAACAGTTGGTGAACGGCAAGTACATTCCTGTGGTCAGCGATGTGATGAAGAACAAGACCAGCTGCCGCACCCTGCCGCTGATCCCGGCTGTGGAAGAAGAACTTCTGAAGCAGAAGGAAAAACAGCAGCTTTACCGTAAGCTGTTCAAGAAGAGTTACAGCACCGAGTATCTGGATTTCGTCTGCACCGATCAGGAAGGCAAGCTGATCCGCCCGAACTTCGTGACGGAGCACTTCGACTGGCTGCTGACCAAGTACGGGCTGAAGCACATCCGTTTCCACGATCTGCGCCACAGCTGCGCCAGCCTGATGGTGATGAACGGCGTATCTATGAAGCAGGTTCAGGAATGGCTGGGGCACAGCACCTTTTCTACCACCGCTGACATCTACGCACATCTCGATTACAAAAGCAAACAGGGGTCTGCTGGGGTCATTGCGAACCTTTTGGGAGAATCCAAACTCCCCAAGTAATTATGGATTTATCGTTCATGCATAAAGCATACCGTGATGAGGTGAAAGCGGCCTTTCTCTGCTTGGTGCAAAAGAAAAAGTCGCAGATTCGTTTGAACCTGCGACTTCTGGCGGAGATGGTGGGTTCTCCCGCGCCCTAAAAACAGCCCACTGGGCTGTTTTTGCCCGGCGGGACGCAAAGCGCCGGGCACGGGCTGTTCTCATCCCACCAGCAACTTCACTACACCGTGCAAAAAGAAAACCGCCAGCGTTTTTCTTCACGCTGACGGCTCTGGCGGAGATGGTGGGATTCGAACCCACGTGCCCGGTTAAGGACAAAACGATTTCGAGTCTTTAAAATTGTTGGATGAAGCTGGTTCCTCGCGGCTGTCATTGGCAGCTGAGGGCATTTTTGTAACCTCCAAAAAGGCACGTCGCACCGCAATTTGCAGACGAAAATCGGCCACTTTTTGCGAAATGACGTTAGAAAAAGCCTTTTTCACACGGGCCGTCAGCGGCTGCATTTCAGGTGTAGTTGTGTTAGATGTCCGTTAGAAATATGCAGTGCTGCCGTTGCTGTGACAGCTCACAGCAGGCTTCCCTGTCTGAACGCAGCGTTTCCCGAAAGCCGGGAGATGCTGCGTTTTCTCTTGCCCGCATTGGGCTGAAAGGGAAGCCGCCATGTCAACATTCCGCGTCAATAAAAACGTCAACTACACCGTTATGAGCAACCACCACCTGCAGGATAAGAGACTGTCCCTGAAAGCCAAGGGACTGCTGTCCTATATGCTCTCCCTGCCGGACGATTGGGATTACAGCCTGAAAGGGCTGACAACCGGGTGCAGGGATGGCATCGACAGTGTGAGAAGTGCGGTTCACGAACTGGAAGATGGCGGGTATCTGTGTCGGAGCAAAGTCCGTGATGCCCGTGGCCGCATTATTGACTACAACTATGAAGTCTTTGAACTGCCACAGAAAGAACAGATTGAAAAACGCCCTGCTCCAGTGCCAAATTCACCATCACCGGAAAATCCAATGTCGGGTTTTCCAATGTTGGAGAATCCAACACAACAAAATACTAATAAACAAAATACTAAAAGACAAAGTACTAATCTATCAGGGC
>ENA-OPVK01001362-OPVK01001362.1-human-gut-metagenome-genome-assembly--contig:-NODE-1362-length-14728-cov-2.075854_pt1 | contig 14728 bp, 15 predicted proteins | sample MGYA00241495_ERZ501982 | MGnify/ENA primary metagenome ERZ501982 (study PRJEB25962, sample SAMEA2042002) | human gut metagenome | biome: human gut; feature: human-associated habitat; material: faeces...
GTGCGGACTCCTTTCGCTTCGTCCGCGCTGCGCGGACGCATCTTAACAAATCCAGTTGGACGATTTAACGGAATCTTAACGCGGAAAACAGGGCAAAGCATGATATGATGAAATGGGTGAGAAGCATGACGAAGACAAAAACAAGATCGGAACAGCAAAAAAAGCCGCGCCTGCGCTTTGTGTTTACGTGGCACGATTTCGGCATTTTCCTTTCGATGCTCTCGTTTGCGACAGCCTGCCCGCCATCGGGCGCCTGCTCCGCCTGCTGGACGATTCCGACGTCTATGTCGCGCTGATTTTTGAGCTGACGGTTGTGCTGGTTTCGCGCTTCACGGACGGATATCTGTTTGGACTGCTGTCGTCCGTCGTGGGCGTGATCGGCATCAACTATATTTTTACATTTCCGTATTGATAGGTGATGGCGATGGAAGTGCCATTGCATCGGATATCTTTGATTTCATCCGTGTTTTTTTTGTTGTTTAAGTGGATGAGATTTATATTTTTTATGTTGCCGTTATTTCGCAGACAGACAATGGATTGCTTTACTAATTTACCTTTTGACCATTTTTTTTTGCAGGCATAGAGAGCCCCGTTCGTATTATACGAAAAATGCTCTAGCGTTTCGGATTTCTTTATTTTCCATGATTCTACGTTAGTCGTCCAACCGGATTTCTCATCCCAGGTATTTCGGATATATTGATTCTTTTTGCGAATAAACTGAGACAAAACACGTTCCGTCGGATGATAAATCAATGTCGATTCTTCTTCATCAGAAAGAGAAGTCACACAATAAGAAATGGACGTTGGTTTGTCCGCAGTTGTTTTTGCTGCCGTTTGCTTTTTCTTTGTTATGAGCTTGTCCGATTTTATGTAAAAAATAAGAAGAAAAGCAGTGCAGCATAAAAAAAACAGTAACAAAAATAGTTTTGTGATTTTCTTGTTTCTTTTGAAAATTTGTATCATAATATTCCTCCTTGCTGAATTGCAAACAATGATACGGATTGCTCCGTTGTTTCACAACTTTCGCAATCCTGCAAACATTCGAAATCCGCAGATTTATTGCATAAATCGCTACTTTCTCATGTTTGGCGGGTACCAAGGTCCAACCTCTTATCATGCAAGCATGAACGAGTCTGGACTTTGGTACCCTTGTATCATTGTATGCGCAGCGAGGGGAAACTATGACAGGCTATGCCATATTGTTTGCCGTTTTGTATTTATAAATCATCTCTGCGTGATTTTGTTCTTCTGTCTGGATGTGATTTAAGAGTCTTCGGATATTGCTGGCAGAAAAACGGAAAACATCATCATTATAGGTGGATGAAACGAGTTTTTCTGTTGCAATACAGTCGGTACATAAAAATTGGTCATGTTTTTTCTCTTCGGAGTTGTTACCTGCTGCGTAACTTTCGGAAGGCGTGTATCCCTCCATACCGCTGCGGGCGGCACTTACATTTGGTACATCACCCTTGAGCACCATGCCTAAGGAGTCAAAATGTTCCTGCTCCTCATCACCAATGCGGTGAAATAAGTTTTTTAGTTCTTCGTCATGGGCAGACTGCTCATAAAAGCGGTATTTGTCAACACATGCTTTCTCCTGTGTCTGTAAATCTTTGATTACGTTGGTTTCCTGTTCTGTTAATTGCATCGTAATTACCTCCATTTCCTCTGTTAGTATGCACAAAGGATGAAAAAATATTCATGACTGATTGTGATATTAAAGGATGAATTTTACCAGTAAAAATAAGAAAAACTGAGTTTGGAATGACGGGTTTGTGACAAATGTTCGCTGCTGGTTCCTTTGGATTTCAGTAATTCCGTAGAAAAACTTTGCGACTCGTGGGTTTGAGTACGTCGGTATGTGGCACTGGTAGTTTCAGTGCCCATACCGCTACGCACTCAACGAGCGAGAGTGCCCACGAGACGCAAAGCTTTTCTACGGAATTATTGAAAACAGAAAAAGTGCCAACGAACCCTTTACACAAACCCTTGTGTAAATTTAGTTGAAAGCATGGAAATAAACAGATATAATAAGATCATACAGTTTCGTTTTGGAATTATACATAGGAAGAGGTGTTCAAATGAAAAATATCATGAGACGGTGGGAAGCAGTGTTAATTTGTATGGCATTATTATTTTCCTTGTTTTCACTTCGTACAGCAGAAGCGAAAGATGAGGAAACACTGAAAACTATTTTTCCGGTCCATGTGATTCATAAGACAGGTGATGATAAAGAAAATTTTGTCATTGTAATTATGGGAGATGGCTACACGGCAGACGAACAGGACAAATTTTTACAGGATGCGAAGCAGAAAGCACAGGGAATGTTAAGATGGTCTCCGTATAAAGAGTATTCTGACCACATAAATATATATGCAGTGCAGGCTGTATCTAACGAGTCCGGAATTAGTGTGTATGGGGGCAAGAATGCAGATACTTATTTTCACGTTAAAGTCTATGGAAAAGCAGCTGGCTTTTCAAATGGTGGGGATGAGAAGGCAAAAGAACTAAGACAAGATTTGGAGCAAAATTATCTGGACAGGGGGGCTAATGTTGCAACTATTCATGTGCTGTGTAATTCAGAGGGCAGTTATGGTGCTTCAGTAAATTCCTTGTTTTCATTTTCCACTAATTCAGAGGACAATGAAGATGGGATGGTTATGGCACATGAAACAGCTCATAGTATTGGTGGATTGGGGGATGAGTACGAGAGATACACGAATAAACCAAATACTTCGGATACCTCGAATCCGGATACGATTAAATGGAGTAAAATGCTTGGATTTCGAGGAATTGGTGTCATAATGGCAGGAACGGAAACGGCATTTGCACCGAGCCGCGAATGTATGATGAGATGGCTGGGACAGCCTTTTTGTGAAGTGTGTAAAATGGAATTGGCAAGGAAGTTAAATAATACGGATTATGTCAGTAAGCCGGCAGAAATTTATGTCAGTAATCCTGAAATTTCAATTCCGCACAGTAAAACGGGAACATTAGACCGGGATAGTGAAAAATATAGAATCAGCGAGAAAAATATAACAAAGGCAAACAATACGGATTTGGAATTTCGCACCGTGGTACAAAATCTGGTAAACAGAGAGCAGCATTTGAAAATGAGCTTTCAGATTATTGGAGCCGATGGTAAAACAGTTAAGTATCAGGAAGAAAAGACTTACACGATTCCGGCACTCAGTAATTCATACAATCCGGATGAGGCAAGAGAATCACTTTCTATTGTGTTTTCGGATGTGTATGGCTTGTCAAATGGTGATAGGCTGGATGGAAAAGTTATCAATGTGGATACGGGAGAAGTGTTTGCAACGGATAAAACGGCAGAGCAGGAATGGAGCAGAGTTAACATTCATTATCAGGTAAAGAATGCAGACGGGACAAGTACCTTGCTTCCTTGTGTAGATACGGCAACTGTGTATGTACCGAAAAATTCTACCTATATACTGCGAAATCCGGAATTGTCTGGATATATTTTGGCTGGAAACAGCCTGAATCAAGATGAATTGAAAGTGACAGAGGCGGATACCGATATTACATATTACTATCAGGTAAAGTCCGATCAGCCGGAGGAAACGCCAACGATGACACCAACAGTTACGCCTAGTGCGGTGCCAACAGCGACACCAACAGTTACGCCTAGTGCGTTGCCAACGGCGACTCCGACAATAACGCCTACTGAAGCACCGACGGTGACACCAACAGTTACGCCTAGTGTGGTGCCAACAGTGACACCAACAGCGACACCAACAGTTACGCCTAGCGCGGTGCCAACGGCGACCCCGACAATAACGCCCAGTGAAGCGCCGACGGTGACGCCAACAATGGCACCTAGTGCAACTTCAATGCAGCAGAAGAAGGGCTTGAAAAAAAACACAAACATTGTAGTCGAGGTAAAAGTAACAGGCAGCAAAAATACTTCAAATGTCAGCCGTTCTGTCAAAAAAGCAGTTAAAAAGGCATTGAAAAAGGCAGGCAGACAAAGAAAGAATATTACGGTCAGGCTGAAAAGCAAATCAAAGAAAAACATTACTTTGAAGCTTGATAAGTCAACCATCAGGTTTTTGGCTGCAAAAAAAGTAAAAAGTGTGCAATGGGATAGAGGAAAAACAAGAGTTACCATGAGTTTGAAAAAAATAAAAAAAGTAAACAAACGGATGAAGAAAAATGTTTATCTGCAAGTAAAAAAAGGTGTTTTGGTTACTTATTATACTCGTAAATAAAATTAATTGTTTTTTTATAATGTAAATTAGTGTATAATAATTGTTAAGGTGTTTTCGAAAGAATATTACGCATAGGAGATTGTTAAAATGATGCAGTTATCTGAGAAGACAGGTATCAAACAAAACGTTTTACAGGAAATAATTAGGCTGGCGAAGGAAAATGATGTAAAAAAGTTAATTCTTTTTGGTTCGCGTGCCAGGGGAGATTATAAAGAACGAAGTGATATAGATTTGGCGTTTTATGGAGGCAATAGCAGTCAGTTTATTTTAGCGGTGGACGAAGAAACTCCAACTTTGTTACAGTTTGACGTGCTGGATTTGGATAAACCGATTCAGGCAGAATTGCTGGACTCCATAAAACGGGAGGGAATGGTGATATATGAAAAAGTTTGATAATTTGCAGGCTGCCATTCATAATTTAAAGGACATTTATTCTTATCAGGCACCATATGGAAATGTGGAAATGACAGGGATGGTTGGCTTGTATGAGATATGTTTTGAACAAGCATGGAAAGCAATGAAAGAGATTTTAACATATCACGGTTACGCAGAGGGAGCGACAGGTTCTCCGCGTACAGTACTGAAAACGGCATATAAAGCGGGAATGATAGCAGACGAAGAATTATGGTTAAGTGCACTTACATCAAGAAATAATGTTGCACATGCATATAATCAGGCGATTGCATTAGATATTATACGTCAGGCTAAAACAAAATACTACGATATGTTTGTAGAACTAGTTAATGAGATACAGAAAAACTGGTTATAAAATTAAAAATATATTTATGCAGGAGGGATTTAGATGAACGAAAACCACACAATTACATTGCAGGATAAAAAATGGGGAATGCCGGTGCGTGTATTGACGCTGATTACTTTTTTCCTGGGAGCGTTTACGTTGGTGCAGGCAATTCTTTTGTTAAGTGAATACTATAGCAATTATGATGTATCGATGCCGGTTGTCATTTTGTTTTTGCTGATTACGCCATTTGCCTTTGTGGCGGCACTGATGTTTGCTTTTGGTGTGCACAAAATTGCGCAGGGAAATGGAGCAGATAAAAATATTATCCTTGGATTTGCGATGATGCTTTTGTTAGCAGTAGATAATTTAATTTACATACCGATTCATTACCGCGGAGACAATGGGGATCCGTTAAGTTTTATGATATTGGGTGCAATTGAGTTAATCTGTTTGATTATCTTTTTCCTGTATTATCAGAACTGGGGTAATAAGGCGCTGACATTTTGTGCCGGTGTTCTCTTAGTGCTTAGTTTTGGCTTTGAAATGGTTGAAGCTATAAGACTTTTGTGTGCGTCAGATATTACACTTACATTAGATACTTTTTATAATCTAATGAAAAAAGTGCTGAACACGCTGTTAGCAGTTCAGGCACTTCTGTTTGTCTTTGCATTGAACCCATCGGTTCGCGTTAAAGATTGATTTTTTTCATTGCGAGTGCATACTCGGCGATTTCTTTCATACGTTTTTCGTCCATGCGGTGAATGGGAGCTGAAATACTAAATGCGTATTGCGGCTTCTGTTCACCGTGTTTTATACTTGCAGCGATGCATCGCACGCCCAATTCATTTTCTTCATTATCCATAGCATAGCCGCGTTTTCTGGTTTCTTCAATTTCTTGCATAAATTTTGAAAAATCCGTGATAGTATGCTCTGTCAGTGGCGTTTTGTCACTCTTGTCCCAGATACTTTTGATTTCGTCATTTGACATATCGGCAAGCAGGGCTTTTCCGACACCGGAGCAGTAGAGTGGAATTCGTTTGCCGACCATAGACACTAGCCGCACGGAATTTTCGGATTCTTCCTTGGCGATATAAATCGCATGAATCCCATCAATCTGCACGAGATGGACGGTTTCGCCGGTTTTCGCTGCGAGTTCCCGAAGGCTTGGGCGAGCCTCTTCCACAATATCAATTTTTGAGACAAATTGGTTTGCAATATCCCATATTTTAAAACTTAAGCTGTAGCGGGATGTTTGCGTGTCCTGCCGCACATATCCCATGTAAAGAAGTGAATTTAACAGGCGGTGTACGGTTGTTTTGTTCAAAGAAACTTCTCGGCATAAATCCGACAGTCCAATCGGACCGGTCTTTGCAAGTGTTTCCAGAACAAGAAATAATTTATCAGCAACCTGAATTGGATTTTTGGATTCCATAAAAATTCTCCCTTTGTTTCTTTATATTTTACTGCTTTTTTGTTGACAATAAGAAGAAATGCAGTATAATAAAATCATGGTTCACGATGTGAAATACCGTTTCACAATGTGGAACAATAGTAGAATATCATATGATACAAAAAAAGTAAAGATAAAAATGGAGGCTATTATGAACAAGGTTTTAGAAGAAATCAAAAAAATTGGTATTGTTCCGGTTGTTGTACTTGATGACGCAAAGGATGCAGAGCCATTGGCAAAAGCATTGTGCGAGGGCGGACTTCCTTGTGCAGAGGTTACATTCCGTACCGAAGCAGCAGAAGAGTCGATTCACATCATTTCTGAAAAATATCCGGAAATGCTTGTTGGTGCAGGAACAGTTTTGACAACTGAGCAGGTAGACCGTGCAGTTGCTGCCGGTGCTAAATTTATTGTAAGTCCTGGATTTAATCCGAAAGTTGTAAAGTATTGTATCGACCGTGACATTCCGGTTACACCTGGTACACAGACACCAAGTGAGATGGAGCAGGCGATTGAGATGGGACTTGACGTCGTAAAATTCTTCCCTGCTGAGCCGGCAGGCGGTTTGAAGATGATTAAGGCAGTTGCAGCTCCTTATACAATGCTTCAGTTTATGCCAACCGGTGGTATTAATTTGAACAATGTAGAAGAGTACCTTGAGTATGACCGTATTTTAGCATGCGGCGGAAGCTGGATGGTAAAAGGTGATTTGGTAAAAGCCGGTAAATTTGATGAGATTCAGAAAATGACCGCTGATGCAGCCGCATTGGTAAAGAAAATCCGCGGTTAATTATTAAAAAGAATTTTGGAGGATGAATGAAAATGGCAAAGAAAGTAGTTACATTTGGTGAATTGATGTTGAGACTGGCACCGGAAGGATATTATCGTTTTGTACAGGCAGATACACTTGGTGCAACTTTTGGCGGTGGTGAGGCAAACGTTGCAGTTTCCCTTGCAAATTATGGTTTGGATGCAAAGTTTGTTTCAAAACTTCCTACACATGAGATTGGTCAGGCTGCTGTAAATTCTTTGAGAAAATATGGTGTTGACACAACAGATATTGTGCGCGGTGGTGACCGTGTCGGTATTTACTATTTGGAAAAAGGTGCTTCCCAGAGACCATCCAAAGTTATTTATGACCGTGCAGGTTCTTCCATTGCAACAGCTTCTAAATCGGATTTTGACTGGAAGAAAATTTTTGAAGGTGTTTCGTGGTTCCATTTTACCGGAATTACTCCTGCACTGAATGATGAAGTTGCTGAGATTTGTTTAGAGGCTTGTAAAGCTGCAAAAGAAGCAGGTGTTACGATTTCCTGTGATTTGAACTACCGCAATAAATTGTGGAGTAAAGAAAAAGCAGGTAAGGTGATGGCTGAACTTTGCCAGTATGTTGATGTATGTATCGCCAATGAAGAGGATGCCGCAGATGTATTTGGTATTACTTCCAAAGGTACAGATGTTACAACAGGTACAGTAAACCGTGAGGGTTACAAAGATGTTGCTAAACAGTTAGCAGACCGTTTTGGATTTGAGAAAGTTGCAATTACTCTCCGTGAGTCCATTTCTGCAAATGATAATAATTGGTCCGCTATGTTGTATGATGGAAAAGATTATTACTTCAGCAAGAAATATAAAATGCATATCGTTGACCGTGTAGGCGGTGGCGACAGCTTTGGCGGCGGTTTGATTTGTGCCTGCCTGAACGAGTATGGTCCACAGGAAACAATCGAGTTTGCTGTAGCTGCTTCTTGTTTGAAACACTCCATCGAAGGAGATTACAACATGGTTTCCATGGATGAAGTTTTGAAACTGGCTGGTGGCGATGGCTCCGGTCGTGTACAGAGATAATAATTACTTTTTGATTTTCCTATATAATAATGTATAAAGACAAAGGGAGCAGATTTGCTGCTCCCTTTGTCATGTCTATTTTCCTTTTGTGTAATATCCAATTTTGTAATCGGTTGTTTTTCCTTCCTCTGTCGGACTGAGCAGGACATAAAAGGAATTTTCCCCCGTGACCCACATGGATGTCCATTGTTTGGCAATCTGGTAGCGGTCCAAGGTAAGGTAGTAGATGTTATCTGTTTTGAAGTCAGTAACCTTTGTAAAGGCTTTGTCGCCATATTCAGCACGAAATACTCCTTTTTTTGAAACAAGAAGAATTTCATCCTCCCATACACCAAGTGCAAAATGGCAATTTGCATAGGATGCAGTGCCATTATCACAGGCTGCCGAACAATCGAGAGAGTATTTATTCTTTCCGTTGTAATCCTGCACTTCCACGGTGACAAGGTCCTCATTTCCTTGATAGGCAACATAACAGAGAAAATCATTTCCGGTCTGAATTGAGGAAATTGCATTGCCCCGGATACGATTCGGTATTTTTTTAACAACGGTATCCGTAGATTCTGCAAAAACCAATCCCTTTTCCGGGGTGTCGTCGGATAATGAATTTACTAAATAGCGGCCGTCTGAAAGAGGAATAAAGGCTACTGCCAGGTCTTTATTTTTTTCTCCGTTTGGTGAGGCGAGAGCGGATAAATCGATTTCTCTTGCTGTTTTCCCATCTTTTGAAATGTGGAATAACAGTGGATTCAGCTCTTCATACTGCTTTTTATATTTTTCCTGGTTCGCATTATAAATAAGAGGGTTCATGCTTGTTTCCATGATTACGACATAAAGGGATTCATCGGAGGCGTACCAGGAATCATATATGTAGCCGCTTCTGTTTTTCATTGTTTTGTTTAATATGTCACTCCAATTTGTTTCAACCTCTTCAAATGAATTTTCCTTTTTCTCAAACATCATGTAAGAGACAAATTCATAAGAGTTTTTGTTGTATTTGGAGCCAAGCCACACGAGATTTTTCTTTGGATTCAACATAAGTCTGCTGTAATAATAAACATAATTGCTGTCATCCATCTGTGGGCAGTTGATAGCATTCTCTACAAATACATCGGGCGATTTTTGAGAAGGAGCATTGGTAGAGCTCTCTTCCTTTGTAACCGGCGTCGAGCCGACACCGCAGGCACACAGAAAAACTGCGATTACGGTAAAGCATGCGATAAGTTTTGTTGGTTTTTTGAATTTCATAATATGCAAAATCCTTTCTTCAATAATATCAGCGCCAAACGCTGCATTGGTGCAAAGAGGGCGGCTTTTGGCGGCTGCCATTTGCAACAGTAGATGCGAATAAGCTTTTCGTTCTTCAAAAGGCATCTGTTTAATGACTGCTTCATCGCACGAGATTTCCATGTCCTTCTGCATCAGATGCCAGGCAACCCAGCCAAGAGGATTAAACCACAGCAGCGAAAAGGCAAAGAAGGCAATTGGCTTGATACGGAAATCCTGACGGCGGATATGATATTTTTCGTGAGCAAGCAAAAATTTATAAGCGTTGTTTTCTGTGTTTTCCGGTATATAAATGCGTGGTTTGAAAAAGCCAAAGACAAATGGCGTATCAAGTCCCGAATGGATATAGCAGCAGTTTTTTGTTTTTACCGCCGCTTTCAACATTTTTTTATCCCTATAATAAGAATAAAAAAGATGAAAGACACAGACAAAAACCCCGCTAAGCCACAAAATAAATAGAAAGGCGGGAAGTTTATCCGAAAGAGAAAAGTCCCGGATTTCTTCTGGTTGTTTTTCAGGGAGCGAATGTGTCAGAACGGATGGTTCGGTTTGCTGCTTGCTTTGAAACCGTTTTTGCTGCACCGGACTTAGGCGGTATTGGTTCATGGCACCGCCAAAGGAAAGTTCCTGTTTTATTTGGGCGTTCGTGGCATTGGCAGCAGGCAGCAGGTGGTAAATGCCGGTAAAGTTTACCGGACACAATATGCGGAGTACTAAAATGACCCACAGAAAATACATGCCTTTTCTAGGCAGTTTTTTTGCCAGAGGACGGATGGCAAGTAATACTAAAATCGTAATACTGACAAAAAAAGTGCGCTCACCAAGAAAGGTTAAAAATGATGACAAATCCATAAAATTCCTCCCATCTTATTCTTCACAGTGGTCAATAAAATCCTGTAACGCCTGAATCTGTTCTTTATCTAATTTTGTTTTTGTGGCAAAAGCAGTGACAAAATGTGAAATAGAACCGCCGAAACGCTCATTTACGATTTGCTCACTTTCTCTTGCCAAATAATCTTCTTCGGAAACAAGTACAGAAACCATGGCTTGTTTATTTTCAAAAATACCCGCCTGACAGAGATTTCTCAAAACGGTGTAAGTGGTCGGTTTTTTCCATCCGAGTTCTTCGTTGCAGCGAGTTACCAGTTCACCGGAAGGAAGTGGTGCATTTTCCCATACAATGCGGGCAAATGCCAATTCACTCTCCGACATAACATTTCCCTTCATAAATATGTATCCCCCTTTATTATTTGTTGGTTTATAAAATATAAACTAAATTGAGTTTATAACATATAAACCAACTTGTCAAGTGAGAAAAAATTGGGTATACTAAAAGGCAGATAATAAATGGAGGAAAGCAATATGAAGTTTCGATGTGTAGATGAATTTGAGCAGTTATCTTTTGATGACTCGCCGATTGTTTCTTTTCAGATGAGTACGGATGAGGTAACATTTACTTTTGGCGGTGCGACTATAAAAGCCGGAAATTCGCAGAATGGCAGATTTCAGGATATGTATTGTGGAGAAATAACGCTTACGCTTTTGCAGGCGCAAATGAAACGTCTTGTAAAAGAGGGTATGAAATATTATGATGCGGATGGAAATCTGCAAAGAGAAATTCCGGATGAAGATGTGCCGGAGCCGGCGGTGGAATCGGTAGTATCCCGTTTTGAAAAAGGAACGGTGTTTACGGTTGTTCTCGGTGAAATTGATGGCAGAAAAAGTGCCGAGTTTGGCATTGATGTGCCACAGGAAGAAGACGAAGAGGAAGTTGACACATACTGGTTCTGTGTTGTGTTTGAAAAATCGGAAGCGTCTTGGGAGCGTTACTGCAGTCCGGCAGAAGGGGCAGATTCCTAGATAGTAATCCGATAAAGGCAAAATCGTTCTCTGCGGTCTTTGTAAACGGCATCGGAGGCAGCAATTTCGTCTATCCGCTCAAATGTTGTATGACGCTCCAAATAAAAAACAGTGTCATCTTCCGGATAGTAGAGAATGAGTGTGATGGTTCTTGGATATTTTTCAAACGAATCCAAGATACGGTTAATAACAGCGTGAAAAATTTCCGGAGAAAACGGATTAAAAAAGTAAAAAACATTTTCTTCTTTTGAGACAAGATAATCTTCGGCTTTACAATTTACGAAGTGTATCTTGTCTTTGTTTCCGTTATATGTTTTTTTGTTTTCCAGAGCTTTTTTATAATAAACAGGCGAATACTCTACGCCTGTAGAACTAAGAGAGTACCGCTTTTCTATATAAAAGTTCAAACGTCCCATGCCGCATCCGTAGTCAACGAATACATCCGTTTTTTCCGGTGTGTAAAAAGTGAATAACTCATCTAAAACTTCATAAGGTGTCGGTTCGTAACGATGGCAGTAATAGGTATCTTTGCCGTCAGTCTGTATTTCTTCGGTTTCTATGCATAAATCTTTATCTGTCATTGTATATCCTCATTTCTTATAATCGGTAACGCCGTTAAAACAAATTTTTCTTTTTGAGTATAGCGGATTTTTTTCGATATCACAACATTTCTTTGAAAAATGCCAAAAAAGTGACATTGTTTTTTCATTTGCCTGACAAATTCTTGCGTTATAGTGAGGTCATCAAATTTAAGGGAGGCTACATACATGAAGAAGAAAACATGGATGAAATACATTGCCGGCTGTCTTACATTGGCACTTTTTGTTACGATGGTGCCTATGCAGGCAGCGGCTAACACAGAAAAACAGGGAGGAACCGGTACCACGGGAGCAGCTAGCGGAGGTGCTGCTTCGGTTGCGACGCCGACTCCAACTGCAACAGCCACAGTGAATCCGACATTATATGAATTGGATGCGCCGACAGTGACGGCAAGAGGTGGTTCAAACCGAGTTATGCTTTCGTGGAACAAGGTGACAGGAGCGAGTGGTTATTATATTTATTCTCGTAAATCCTCCGAATCCGTATATCAGCAGACGGCTGTTGTGAAAGGGACAGATACGGTTAGGTATTTGATTAAGTCTCTGCCACAGAACACGACATATTATTATCGTGTGGCTGCATACTGCGAGGTGTCAGGAACACAAATTGAAGGTAAGTTATCCACAGCGGTTTCTGCTAAGACGGCTGCGGTATCCGCGACATCAAAGGGGGCCAAGAAATACAGCACAAAGGCTGCGTTTACGAAATCACCGGCTTATAAGACATACAAAAAAATGAGAAGTGCCATGAATTATAACAAAAGTTTTGCAATACCGGGCATGAAGACGACAAATGTTGCCGGATTTTCCTGTACAACGATGGTACCTCAGGGATTATGTTTGGCAGGCAGTTATTTCCTCATTACGGCATATGATTACAAAAAAGAGCTGAATTCAGTGGTTTATGTTGTAAGCCGCTCATCAAAATCATATATTACAACCATTGTTTTACCAAGTAAAGCAAAAGTGGGTGGAATTGCCTATGATGGAACGAATGTATGGATTTCTAAAGGAAAGGCGGTTGCCAGTTTTCCATATTCTGTTGTGACAAATGCAGTAAATGCGGGAACTTCTTATACAGAATTGGCGGCATATAAAAGTGTTTTGACACTGGATTCAACAGCGTCCTTTATGGGATATTACAACAATGTATTATGGATTGGAACATTCCGTCAGGCAACATCGACGATGAAGGGCTACCAGATTAATAATAAGGCAACACTGCCTTCTCTTTCACCGGCTTATACCATGGATGTACCAAGCAAAACTCAGGGAATCACGTTTGATTCGGCAGGTACGATGATTTTGACGAGAAGTTACCGCACGAAAAAGGCAAAAAGTGGTTATATTTCACAGCTTCGTACCTATAAACCGTCCTTTACTTCGCCAAAAAGTAATGGAAAGGTTCTTAAAAATACGGCGATGAAGGTGACGACGATGCCGCCGATGGTTAAAGGTGCAGCAGTGTATGGAACATACACATATGCCCTATTTTCATCCAGTTATTACAAGAGCTGTAAATATCCGGTTGACCGAGTAATTGCCATGAAAGAAAGTAAACTGGTCGAGTAAATGTGTTCTCATTAAAAAATTAAGAAAGGAACAATCTGTGACAGCAAAGCGAGCACAAGAGCAAGAATCAGCAACGGGAGGGCTTTGCGTGCGGTGCTGATTTGAATGTTTCGCTTTTGAAAAAAGGCATGGCGTCTTGCTAAAAAAAGTACAAAATGAATGAAAAAAGCAATAGTAAACAGACACATAGCAGATGTCTGCTCCTTTTTCAAAAAGAAGCAGATAAGAATCCACTCAAAGGCAAGAATGGCTCCTTGAAAAGGAAACGTCAGCGCATAAGGAATTCCGGCCGTTTTTGAAACAATATCTTTAGGAGCACGTTCTTTTACCTCTTTGAGGTCTTCTTTCAGCTCGGAAATGCTTTGGTAGCGCTGCTCAGGATTTTTCTCTAAGCACTTACGGATGACAGATTCGTATCGTCCTTCGTAAGTGCATTTTTTATTTACAGGTGCGCTGCCTGTGAGCATTCGGTGAAAAATCATGCCAAGCAGAGAAATAAGTTTCTTTTCGTGTTTTCTTTTTGGTGTTTTATTATTGACAAAATCAAGCAGTTTTACAGCGCCCGCTGAGGTGATAAAAATGTTACTTGGTTTGATATCAGAATGAATAATTGGCGGATCCGGGCGCAGTAATCCTGCAATACATTCGCAGAGTTTATTCATAATCCGGTAGGCTTCTTCTTCGGAAAAAACGGTGTTATTTTCCTTGTTCTGTTTTAGAAGTTCTTCCAATGTATTTCCCTCTAAGTATTTTTCTACGACTAATGTATTTCCATCAAAATATTTCACATTATAAATGTGCGGCCACTCGCTGTAATCAAGCTGATACAACCGTTTGTAAAGTGCTTCGCGGTTCTGCTGGCGGTACATTTTCAAAATGCCGTCCGGTTTGCCCGGCTCACAAAGACATTTCACATGGTAAATAATCGTGTGATCATTCTGCACGATTGGCTCACCCATAGGGACATATTGTTTGGTTACAAATTCTTCTTTTTCCGATGGCATGATAAAACCCCCTTTGAGAATATTATAGCAGAAATGTTTGATACAAGCCATTTTTATTTCATATGTGGTTTGTGTCAAGTGCTCGTTGGCACTTTTTTTGTTTTCAGTAATTCCGTAGAAAAGCTTTGCGTCTCGTG